>ERZ772855.6-NODE-6-length-330099-cov-8.639372_pt1 | contig 330099 bp, 305 predicted proteins | sample MGYA00511900_ERZ772855 | MGnify/ENA primary metagenome ERZ772855 (study PRJEB29015, sample SAMEA2737701) | human gut metagenome | biome: human gut; feature: human-associated habitat; material: faeces | place: China | collected 2012 ... | reverse complement strand
CTAAGTTAAAAGATATGATAAAAAAAATATTTATTTATATTTTTTAAAGTTATCATAAAAGACCAAAATGTTTTAAAATAAAGTTTAAAGTCGATATATAAACATAAAAATAAAATTGACAATAGAAAAAAATGTTGTATACTCTATTGTATACAAAAATATATACAGGATACAGAATACTGGATATAAAATTAAAACTTTGTCTCAGAGTTTTAAAATAACTATAAAAAGGGGAGATATCATGTTAAAGAAAAAGATTTTAGCGGTATTATCAACAACGTTTTTACTAGGTGCATGTGGGGATTCATCTGATAAAGTTGCTGTAGATGGACCTTGGAAATGGGAAAGAAAAGTTGAAATAATTTGCCCTTGGGGAACTGGTGGTGGAGCAGATACGACAACAAGAACATTTGCAACAGCTTTAGAAAAAGAGTTAGGAGTTCCAGTTGTAGTAAATAATAGATCAGGAGCTGGAGGGGTATCAGGTATTCAATTTGGAGCAAAACAACCAGCTGATGGATATACATATATAATGTCAACACCGTCACCACTTTTAGCACAAATTTCAGGAGCTACTCCATATGATGTATATGGAACAATTAATCCATTGATTCAAATGGTGCATGATGTAAATATTTTTGTAACTAGTTCAAAATCACCATACAATAATTTTACAGAGTTAATGGAATATGTTGATCAAAATCCTGGTAAAGTTAAAGCTGGAGTTATGACAATAACAGGTCTTGATGCAGCTTGTGTAATGGGAGCAACAGATGGAAAAATAGAGCCAGTTGCTTATACAGAGGGGTCTCAATTAAATGCGGATGTAATCGGTGGGCATGTTGATATAGCATGTGTTGGACCAGCTGAAGTAGCAGCGATGGTAGCTTCTGGAGATATGAAAGTACTGCTAGCTCTTACAGAGGATAGACTAACTCTTCCTGGATATGAAAATGTTCCATCTTCTAAAGAATTAGGATTAAATACATATTTTGGACCTGCGAGAGGAATATTTTACATAAAAGGAACGCCAGATAAAGCTATTGAAGCATTTGAAGCAGCAGCTCAAAAGGCTATAGCAAGTGATTTCTTCCAAAATTGGGCAAAAACAGAAGGATTAGATCAGAGAAAAGGATGGTTAAATACAGAGGAGTTTAAAGCACAGTGGCAAAATGATTATAACTCTTTAACTGAACTGTTTGGTAAAAAGTAATATCAAAGTAAAGAATACTAATAACAAGGAGTGAAATAAATTTGGATATTATATTTTCGATAGCACTAATTGTATTTAATATTTATTGTTTCTTTTTAGTTGGAATAGAATCACCAGCTCCCACTCTAACAGAGTTAGGAGCTGCATTTTGGCCAAGAATAGTTATATCTTTGATGCTTATATTATTAGTGATTAACGTGATAAATCAAGTGAAATTAAGAAAAGAAAAAACAGTTCATGAAAAGATTGATATAGTAGGATTTTTAAAAAGTAAACTATTTATAGGAATGATATTAGTTTCAATCATGGCACTTTCGACACCGTATATAGGATTCTTAACATCATGTTTTGGATTTTTAGTAACTTATGCAATCTTATTAGGAGAAAGAAATATAGTTAAAGTTATACTAAACTCTTTAGTAATAACTTTTATTCTATATATAGTTTTCCAAGGGTTACTAGATATAAGACTAGAAAGAGGAATTGGAGTATTCCGTAACTTAGCACTTTTCCTTGAAGGAATATTATTAAATATCAAAAGGGGGCTATAAGTTATGTTTGATCTGTTAGGTATGGGATTAAAAATTATATTAAATCCAAGTACATTTTTTTTAATAACTGCAGGTACTATCCTAGGAGTTGTTTTTGGAGCAATGCCTGGTGTAAGTGCTTCAATGGCTGTAGCTTTAGCATTACCTTTTGCGTATGCAATGGAACCTGTTATTGCAATTGCATTTTTAGTTTCAGTTTATTGTGCTTCAATAACTGGAGGTGGTATAACAGCAATTCTTTTCAAAATTCCAGGAACACCATCTAGTGCACCTACAACTTTTGATGGTTACCCAATGGCTCAAAGAGGAGAAGCTGGAAAGGCATTGGGATTTTCATTAATTGCATCGGCAGTTGGAGGATTAGTTGCAGCATTTGCAATGGCATTAGTATCGCCACAACTAGCTAGTATAGCTTTAGAATTTGGACCTTCAGAACTGTTTGCTGTTTCTTTTTTAGGAATTTCAGTTCTATCATGCTTAGATAGTGATAATATAGTGAAAACTTTAATATCAGGTTTAATTGGATTATTGTTAGCTTGTGTTGGAATGGATCCGATGCTAGGAATATCACGGTTTACTTGGGGAAGTTCTACTTTACTTTCTGGAATAGAGATGATTCCAATAATGATTGGACTATTTGCTGTAACAGAGGTATTGAAACAAACTGCTAAATCTAAAAAGATTGAGGTAAGTGATAAGGAAAAAAATAACTCGACAAAAATGAAAACAGTTATGCCATCTATGAAAGAGATTTGGGAAACAAAGGGAACAATGACAAGATCTTCTATATTGGGAACTGTAATTGGAATACTTCCAGGTGCTGGAGCTACAATAGCATCATTTTTATCATATGCTATTGAAAAAAAGGTATCAAAACATCCAGAAAAATTGGGAACAGGAATAGCTGATGGAATAGTTGCATCGGAAGCAGCGAATAATGCTGCAACAGGTGGATCTATGGTGCCATTATTATCTCTTGGAATTCCAGGAGGAAATGCAGCTGCAATAATGATGACTGCATTAGTTATAAAAGGTGTGCAGATAGGACCTTTATTAATAAAAACACAGCCTCAATACTTAGCCTCTGTATTTGGTTCAATGCTTATAACTAACATTGTAATGGTTATAGTAGCTATGGGTGTGGCGAAAGTGTTTGCAAAAATATTAGCAATTCCATATACAATTTTAGGTCCAGTTATCGTTATGCTAGCAACAATAGGAGCATATGCTTTAAAAAATAATACTGGAGATGTTATTTTAATGGCTGCAGCTGGAATAATAGGATATATGTTTGTAAAATTAGGATATAATTCAGCGGCTCTAGTTTTAGGTCTTGTGTTAGGTCAAATGAGTGAATCTAACTTTAGACGAGCATACACTTTAGCTAATGGAGATATAGTGAAAGTATTTACAAGACCAATAACAGCAGTATTAATGATTGCTTGTGTATTGATGCTAGTTTATCCACTTGTAAAATATATGCTTAGAAAAAAAAGTTAGTAAAATAAAAAATTGCAGATTTTATGCTGCAATTTTTTTATTTCTTAACAAAAACTTGCTACTAATAAAAAAAAGAATTACAATAGTGTTAATCTGTATAATACAAAATCAGGAGGAGATTAAATGAGATTAAAAAATGTGGTGCTAATAGGAACTTTAACAACATCGTTTTTATTGGCTAAAGAGGTGGATATAAAAATAATATCTAGCTCAGATGTACATGGAAGAATTATTCCTTGGGAATATTCAGGAGATTCATATGTTTCTGGAAGTTTTAGCCAAATAGATACATATGTGTCTAAAGAAAAAGAAAAGAGCAACAATGTTATCTTAGTTGATGTTGGTGATGCAATTCAAGATAACTCTGTTGAAAAGTTTTCAAAAGTTTTTCCAAATCCAGTAGCAAAAGTTATGAATGTAATGGAGTATGATGTATTTGTTCCAGGAAATCATGAGTTTAACTTTGGATTAGATGTTTTATCAAAGTACACACAAGATTTTAAAGGTAAATCTTTAGCTTCGAATCTTTTTTATAAAAAAGATGGGAAAGAGTTTTTAGAAGGTTCTACAATAATGGAAAAAGATGGAATTAAAGTTGGATTTATTGGTGTAACAACTCCTCTTATTACAAAGTTTGAAGCAGATACAGGAAATGTAAAAGATTTAGAAGTGATGGATTCAATTCCAGCTATAAAAGCACAGGTTGAAAAATTAAAAGGAAAAGTGGATGCTATAGTTTTAGTTGCTCATATGGGATATGATAATGAGAATGGTGTTCTTGGAAGTGGAGTGAAAGATATAGCAAATGCAATTCCAGAAATAGATGTTATCCTATCAGGGCATGCACATAAAGAGGTTTCAAGTATAGTTGAAAATGGTGTGGTAATAACAGCACCTTATAAATATGGACAAGATTTATCGATAGTTGATTTAAAATTTGATACTAATAAAAAATCAAAACTTGTATCAAAAGAGGCTAAAACTGTTTCTTTAAAAGGTGTTGAAAATAGTGAAAGAGTAGATAAAATATATGCTCCTTATCATGAAAAGTTAAGAGAGGAAGCTAACATAGTTATAGGAAAAGCAAGTAATCCTCTTGTACCAAAGGATAAGGTTAAAGGAATTCCAAGCATCTATGTAGAGGATACAGGACTTGCCACTTTTTTACATAATGTTATGTTAAATTATAGTGATGCACAAGTTGTTGCACTTTCTTTAGATAGAGATGACTCTAAATGGGATGCAGGTGAGGTAAAGAAAAAAGATATTGCTTATAACTATCGTTATACAGGTGGAGAGATTACTGTATATGAATTTACAGGGAAAGACCTAAAAAATTATATGGAGTGGTCTGCTGAATATTTTAATACTTTAAAACCTGGAGATTTAACAATAAGTTTTGATTTAGATAAAAGATCTTTTAAATATAGCTTATATGATCAATTTGGTGGAGCACAATATAAGATTGATTTAAGAGAGGAAAAAGGAAATAGAATAAAAGATTTAAAACTTATGGATGGAACTTCAATAACAGATGATATGAAAGTTAAAGTTGGAATGAATTCATATAGATTCGATATGTTAGCTAAAAAAGGTGGAATATTTGAAAATAGAAATATACCTATTTTGTGGGATTCTAAAACTGCTTATGGGAAAACAGAGGGGACTATTCAACAACTATCTATGAAATATGTCCAAGAGAAAAAGATAATTGATGGATTGCCAGATAATAACTGGGAAATAATAGGATTACCAGGAGATAAAAATCAAGCTATTGCAGTTGAACTTATAAATGAAGGAAAAATAACTCTACCAAAAGAGGGAAGAGCTACAAATATAAGATCAATAACTGTTGAAGATATAAAAAATAAATAAAAAATATTAAAGCTGTGGAGAAATCTACAGCTTTTTTGCTTAAGTAAGATAGATATGATACAATATATAAAAAAGTTAGAATAGGGTGATGTTTTTATGGGAAAGAGATGGAGTGAAAAAATTAAAGATTTAGAAAACGCTGTTTCAAGATTAGATGAAGCCATAAAAGATAGTAAAAAAATAGAGTTATCAACACTAAAGGATGGAGTAATTCAAAGATTTGAATTCACGTTAGAGTTATCTTGGAAAATACTAAAAACATATCTAGTGAATGAAGGAATAGATTGTGTGAATACACCAAAAAGTGTTGTGAGAGAAGCATATAAAGCTGGAATTATAAAAAGTGGTGAGATTTGGATAGAGATGATAGATGATAGAAATTTAACATCACATATTTATAGTCAATCAATGGCAGATGATATATATTTAAGAATAACAAAAAAATATTTTAAAGAATTAGATTTGTTATTTCACTTTTTAAAGGAGATGAACTTTTAAATGAAGTTTGGTTTGAAGGAAAGAGAGTTAGATGAGATAAAAGTTTTGTATTATCTATTTCCTGAGATAGATGAGATTGTTATATTTGGATCTAGAGCAAGAGGAGATTACAGTAGAGTTTCAGATATAGATATTGCGATAAAAGGTGATGTAGATAAAATTATGTATAAAATAAGAGATTATTTTGAGGAAAGTAGCATAATATATACTGTGGATGTTGTAAATTATATATCTATAAGCAATCAAGATTTTAAAGAGAATATAGATAGTGAAGGTGTAATTATTAATGGTTAAAGCTGTGGAGAAATCTACAGCTTTTTGCTTTATAGTTGGTATATGTGATATAATACTTCAGATTTAAATTTAATTATTTTATTGGAGGGTGTATTTTGAAAAAATTATTACTTAGTTTTTTACTTATTTCGTCATTGGTTGTTGCTCAAGAAAAAGCGACACTACTATATTTTAATGACTCTCATGTGATTTATCCAGTTGTAGATAAGCATGGAGAGAGAGGAGGAGTTGCTAGAGCTAAAACTTTAGTTGATTCTGTAAAAAAAGAAAATAAAAATACTATAGTGCTTCAAGGTGGAGATTTAGGAGGGGGAGTTTTATTTGGAGCTGTTTATCATGGATTTCCAATGATTGAAGCTTTTAATAAAATGCCTATAGATATTTCAAATTTTGGACAACATGAGTTTGATTTTGGAGTAACTGAAGCTAGAAACTTAGTTAATAAATCTAAGTTTCAATGGATAAGTACTAACTTAAAAGAAAGCTCAGGAAAGCCTTTTAATAATTCTAAAGAGTATATTGTAAAAAAGATAGGAGATTTTAAAGTTGGATTTCTAGGAACTACTGATGGAATGGAAACAACAATTCAAACAACTGAAATTTATCAAGAGGATATAATAAAAAGCATTGGAGAAAATTTAGAAAAACTAAAAAAAGAAAAAGTTGATTTCATAGTTCTTTTAACTCAATCAGAACCAGAGCTCAATATAGAGATTTTAGAAAAATATCCAGAAATAAATGCAGTATTAGCAGAAGAAAAATCTGAAAAATATAATTTTGTGACATATGTAGGAGAAAAGCCAATTGTCTCTCCACAAGGAAATATGGGATCTATTGTAAAAATTGATATATTTAAAAATAAAGATGGAAAAATAAAACAAAGTCTAGAATTTTTGCCAGTGGATAATTCTGTTCCTTCAGATAAGGAGATGTTAAAATTGGAAGAGTTTTATAAAGAAAAATTAGATAGAGATTTAGGAACTGTTATTGCAAAAAACAATGTAAAACTAGATTCAGGATTTGGAGAGAATCATCATGCTAGATATGAGGAAAGTAATGTAGGAAATCTAATAGCAGATGCTTATAAAAATCACTTTAATACAGAGATTGCATTTATGAATGGTGGAGGAATTAGAGCAAATATAGAATCTGGAGATTTTAGATTAAGAGATGCAATATCAATTCTTCCATTTTCAAATAAAGTTGGTGCTTTTAAATATAGTGGAAAAACTATAGTAGAAGCATTGGAACATGGAGTTAGTAGTGTGGATAAGAAAGCTGGAAGATTTTTGCAGGTTTCAGGAATGGAATATAGTTATAACCCCAAAAATGAAGTGGGATCAAGAGTAAGCAATGTTACTATAAATGGTAAACCTATTCAATTAGAAACTATTTATACAGTTGCTCTTCCTTTATACATAAAAAATGGAGGAGACGGGTTTCAAATGTTAAAAAATACTATGGGAGTAGTAGAGATAGATTCAGAAAAAAATATTGATTCAGATATCTTTATTGATTATGTGAAAAAAATAAAGGTGTTAAACCCTAAATTAGAGGGAAGAATAGTTGTAAAATAAAGGAATTGCAGAGTAAAATCTGCAATTTTTTTTAATCAAAATTAAGAGGAAAGAGGTAAAAACTAGACTAAAGTATTTAAAATGTGGAGTTTATATAAAAAAAGACTTAAAAATAGGTATGAAAATGTAGAGTTACTATTTTGAAAACAAAAGTACAGAAAAATGACGCTATTAAATGAGATTTAAGGCGTTCGTTTGAAATTGACCTAGTTAGAGTTAAGAAGACAAAAAAATGATATATAAAGCTATATAAATGATATAGAAAGGGTATATATAAAATGTAATACAAATTAAGGAAAAACAGTAATTTTTTATTTGACATATTGAAAATAATGAGCTATATAGCTATATTAACAATATAAAAATACAAGGGGGAAAAATTATGAAAAGAAATTTATTTTTATTAGCTGGTGCTTTAATGATGAGTACTTTTGCTAATGCAGAAGTAAAAAAAGATGTTAAGTTTACAGAGGTACCTTATGGAGCCTGCTCTAAAGAGATGACTGTAGAAGTTAAAGATGGGAAAATAGCATCATTTTCAGCAGTGAAAGGATGTCCAGGAAACTTAAATGCAATATCTAAGTTGCTACCTGGAATGGAAGTAGATAAAGTTATCGCTCTTTTAGATGATAATCCATGTTCAGGAGCTCCAATAAAAGGGTTATCTTCATGTATGGATAATTTAGTTGAAATGCTAAAGTATCATGTTAATGGAGAGGGAGAGGGACATGTGGCAGAGTTAAGAAAAAAACAAAAAGCTCAGAAAATTGCATTCTCTTACAATGGACATGTTTGCTCAGGTTGTGGACTATGTGATGCTCAGTTCTCATAAGAATTAAAAAAATTAAAAAGGTGCAAGTTCATTTAGTTTTGAACTGCACCTTTGCTTTTTATGAGAGGAAAATACGACTACTCTTTGATTATATGAAGAGAATTAATATCCAATCCAAATTCTATTTTTTCTCCAACTTTATATATTTTTTTATTCATGGGATTATTTAAAGAAACTTCAATTTTAAAGTTAGAATTAATGAGAATCTCATACTCATGATGTCCTCCCATAAACATACTTCTTGTAACTAGTCCATTCATTTCAGAAGTACCAATTAAAATAGTTTCAGGTCTTGCTAGAACTTTTACCGTAGAGTTTATCTCTAATTTTTCATTGTGCTCTACCTTGTACTCTTTTTCATAAATTTTAACAATTGTAAAAGTTTCAGAAGATTCTAAAACAATAGCTGGAAAAATATTTGCTTTTCCAATGAAGTTGGCAACAAATTCGTTGATAGGTCTTTGATAAACCTCTATTGGAGATCCAACTTGTTGAATTTTACCATCTTTCATTATAACAATTTTATCAGAAAGTCCCATTGCCTCAGATTGATCATGAGTTACATATATTGATGTTATGCCAACTTCTTGTTGGATTTTCCTAATCTCGTCTCTCATATGTATACGAAGTTTAGCATCTAAGTTAGAAAGAGGTTCATCAAATAGTAAAACTCCAGGTTCCATTACTAAAGCTCTAGCTAAAGAAACTCTTTGTTGTTGACCTCCAGACATTTGGGATGGAACTCTGTTGGCAAAATCCTCCATTTTCATAAGAGAAAGTATTTTATTTACTCGTTCATTAATCTCTATTTTAGATAATTTTTGTAACTTTAATCCATAAGCGATATTATCAAAAACATTCATGTGAGGGAACAGTGCATAGTTCTGAAAAACCATTGCAGTATCTCTTTTATCAGGAGTTATTCGCTCAACATTTTCATCTCCAATGTAGATATGACCATCTGTTGGAATTTCAAAACCAGCAAGCATTCTTAAAGTAGTTGTTTTACCGCAACCAGATGGCCCAAGTAAACAAACAAACTCCCCAGGATTAATATCTAAATTAAAATTATCTACAGCTTTAACTTGTCGATCATCATCTGTTAAAAAAATTTTATTTAAATTTTCAAATTTAACTCTTTTAGCACCCATATTCTATCTCCTATTATTCTGTAATTTCATCGATTCCCATCTGTTTTAAGACCATTTTCATAATTCCAATAACCAAGAAAACAACGATGATTAAAATTGTACAATATGCTGAAGCAACACCTATTTTTCCTACATCAATTTGATTCATAATAGCAACTGTTAGAAGATTATAATTTGCAGAAACTAAGAATATAACAGTACTAACTAAAGTCATGCTTCTAACAAATGCGTAGACTAATCCACTAAAAAATGCAGGTTTAACCATAGGAAGAGTAATAGAAGTAAATACTTTCTTGCTATTTGCACCTAAAACCATTGCAGCTTCTTCAATAGATGGATCAATTTGTTGAAGGGCAGCCATACCAGAACGAATTCCAATTGGCATATTTCTCATGATAAAAGCTATTATTAAGATAGTTGCAGTTCCAGTTAAAATAAAAGGTTTGGTATTATACGTGATAACATAACCAAGTCCAACTATAGTTCCAGGAATTGCAATGGCCATCATTGTAGAAAATTCTATAAATCCTTTTCCAATAAACTTTCCTCTAATTATTAAAAATGCAATAATCATAGCTAAGATTCCAGTTATAGGAGTAGATATTAAGGATAAAATAGTTGTATCAATAATAGGTTTCATACCTAAGTCAAAAACATATTTATAATGATCTAAAGATGGAGAGTAGTTTATTCCCCAAAGTTTAACAAGAGAACCAATAGGTATTGTGATATACATCATAAGTACAAAAATAGTTAAAAGAGACATAATTATAAAAATAGGCAATGTTATAGATTTTTCCTTTATTTTTTCACGTTCTCTAGAAACTTTTCCAGTTACAGTAACATAAGACTTTTTACTTATGTAATATTTTTGAGTTACAAATATAGAAAGAGATATTAAAACGAGAATTATAGAAAGAGCAGTGGCACTTCCCATATCATAGTTTCCTATCCCTTGAAGATAAACCTGAACAGCAACAGTTGTAAAGTTTCCACCAATAACCATAGGATTACTAAAATCAGCTATAGTTTGAATAAAAATAACTAAAAAAGCATTGGCAATTCCTGGAATCATTAGAGGAAAGGTTATAGTTTTAAAAACATCCCACCGAGATGCACCTAAATCCCTAGCAGCTTCTTCTACAGATGGATCAATTCTTTGCAATAAGCCTATTAGCATCAAATATGCAACAGGAAAAAAGGTTAAAACTTGTACTAAAACTAAGCCATGAAAACCATAGATGTCAGCATTTTTTATTCCTAGAATTCCTCGTGTTATAAAACCTCTTCTTCCAAGAAGTAAAATGGCAGATAAAGCTACAACAAAAGGTGGTGAAACTATAGGAAGAATAGCAACACTATTAAAAATTTTCTTAAGAGGTAGTTCTAAATAAGTCATACCATAGGCAAAGAAAAATCCAATTCCAGTAGAAAAAATAGAGGTTACGATACCTAATAAAATGGTATTTTTGATGATATTTAAACTTTCAGGAAGGTTCATAACCTCTATATAATGTTGAAAAGAAAAAGTATTATTAGCAGTAAAACTTTCCTTTAAAATATTGAATAAAGGAAGTATTGTAAAAAGTAATATAATAACTATTACAAAAATAATTGTAGAGAAAAGAATAGGGTCATTAAAAACTTTTTTGAAACTTTTGATTTCATTTGAAATTTTTAATTGAACCTTTGTTTTACTTTGTACATTCATATAGTTATCTCCTTACTATTTTGTAGGAACTTCAGCTTTTGTAGCTTTACTAAATTCATCTAAAAGATTTTTTCTATTTTTACCAGCCCAATCAAAGTCGTACTCTATTAGTTTTGCTCCTTTAATCTCTTCAACTTCAGAAGGAGGAACAGCAGTTGTATTTGTTAAAAATTGATAAGAACCTACAGTTTGTCCAAGCTCTTGTGCTTTTTTAGATAGTGACCAATCCACAAATTTTTTAGCTGAAACTTGATCTGGACCATTAGCTAAAACAGCAACTCCACCAATTTCAAAACCTGTTCCTTCAGCAGGTGCAGCCATTATAATATCTTCGTATCCTTCTTTTCTATATTTTATAGCATCGTGTAAAAAAGTGATTCCAATAGCAGTTTCTCCAAGACCAACCATTCTACCAGGAGCAGTTCCAGACTTTGTATACTGTCTAACTTGTCCATTAAGTTTTTGCATATATTTCATTCCCTCTTCAGGTCCCATAAGTTGAATAACAGTAGCTAACATTGTATATGCAGTGCCAGATGAACCAGGATGAGCTGTAACAATCTCACCTTTATACTCTGGTTTTAAAAGATCTTGCCAAGAATTTGGTATTTCAACTCCTAGTTCTTTTAAAACTTCTTTGTTAGCAACAAAACCTAAATACCCTACATAGATTCCTGTCCAAACTCCATTTGGATCTTTAAATTTATCACCAATATCAGTAGCATTTGGAGATTTATAAGGTTGAATAAGTCCCTCTTCATTAGCAGCTACAAAAGCATCAATAGGTCCTCCATACCAAACAGAAGCAGTCATATTATTTTTTTCAGCTCTAACTCTAGCTAAAATTTCTCCACTACTCATTCTAACGAATTTTGTTTTGATTCCAGTTTCTTTTTCAAACTCTTTAGCAGCTGCAATTGCGTGGTCTTCCATAAGTCCAGCATAAATAAGCAGTTCACCAGTCTCTTTCTCTTCGGCTGAAAAAATACCAATAGATAAAAGTAAAGAGATTAAAAGTGTAAAAATTTTTTTCATAATATACCTCCCAAAAAAACTTATAATAATCTCTATATACCTCAATTTTTGTCAATAAACAAGAGTAAAAATTACAAAAAATAAAAAAACTGCCAAAACTGACAGTTAAAAGTTCATATATTAAATTTTGGTGGCGGGAGCTGGACTCGAACCAACGACCTTCGGGTTATGAGCCCGACGAGCTGCCAACTGCTCTATCCCGCGTTACCTTTACTAAATAAGTATAACACGTAACTTAGAGTGTGTCAATAAAAAAATACAAATAAATTAAATTGTTTTAAAAAATTATACTAATATAGAAAAAGAGTTATGAAGAAATACTGCTCCACAACTCTTTTAAAGCTTATTTTAAAATTATACAGTTATAAGTTTTTCTAAGAATAATCTATTTTCTTCAGCTATAAACTCCTCTTTGTTGTTCCAATTTATTTGCCAAATAGGAATAGCGAAAGGTGGATATGTTTTACAAACATCGATAGCTTCTTGAGAAATTGGGAAACTATGACGTAAGAAGTAGTCACTAGTATCTCTGTTTAATATATCTGAAGTGAACATAGCAAGTTTAGAAGCAGCATCTTCATTTGAAGTTGTAGGATTTGCTTGCATATACTCATTCATTTTTATTATAAACTCTTTATCATTATAGAAATATCTCATTTTAAACCAGAAAGCAAGCTTTCCCCAATAGTCAGCATCATATATTGAGATTTCTTCATTTGTAATGATGTTGTCATTAGACCATCCACCGCCATGGATATACTCTAATATTCCAGATTCAGCAAACCAGTTATTGAAAACTTCACCGAATAATCCCATTAAATAACCATTGTTATCAAGCTCATGTCCAACTTCGTGTCCAACAACCCAGTGATGTGCATATCTTTCTTTAGTTAAATGATTAAATGCTAAAGGGCCTCCACTATAAGCTGTATATCCATTTCCAGTACCAACACCAGCGTGAGGATTATTTGTGCTTAATCCTGTCCACATTAATCTTTTGTAAGGGATAGGCTCATCAAATGCTTTATTAGCTCCAACTAAATTATATAAAAAGTCAATATATTCATCTCTAGTTCTTAGAACATCTAAAAAGTTTTCAGGTTTAATATTACTTTTTAACCAATCGATGTCAAAAGCAGCTATTGTATTAACTCCTTCAATATAAGCTAAATTACAACTGTGATATTCAGGCATAATACTCTCTATTTTAGATTTTTGATAAAACTCTTTAAAAGAATCATATCCATAACGATAAGCTAATCCGTTATCTAATTCACTTAAAGTATACATTCTAATTTCAGATTCTCTAGAACCTTGTAAAAATAGTTGTCCCTGTTGGTCACCAGGATTTATAATATTTATTCCTTGTTTAAAATTAAAGTTACAGTTAGGATTTGGTTTTCCTAAGAAGCTAGTTAAAGTTCCTGTAATAGCTCTGTTAAAGACAAATATATAATCTTGGTTTGGTTTTAAATAGTGAGGAGTCATATAAAGATTTCCAGTACTATTTGCATTTATTCGATTAAAGTAAAAACTATTAGTTTTTTCTAAAGCTTTAATTGAAAAAATTTCAAAAGGATTAGATCCATTATTATTTATAAAAACTTTTGCTAGTTCTAAAGCTACAATTAACTCTTTGTCTTCAGTTACATATTTTTCAATCTCTTCAATATCTTTAATTCCGATTCCAGGTTTTACTTTTGTAAAATCATCATTAAAAATATCTTTTATTTTAGTATGAATAGGATTGTAAATTTTGAAATTTACTTCATAAAGAGATACTGAGTTACTACTTGATTCTAAAGTTCTTATCATAACCTCTTTAGCTAAAACAGGTGGAATTTTTAAAATTTTTACTTCATCATTAGCAGAGTTACCTATTGAGAAGGTAGTAGCAAATCTCCATTGATCACTGCTAGTTTCTTTATAATAAATTTCACCACTTTTTATATTACCATTTATAGATTTACAAACATATCTAAATTGATCCACAACTTTAGGCGTTTCAAAAATAAATTCAACATCTCCTATACTGCTTCCATAAAAATTAGTTTCTAAATCTCCATCAAGAGCATTTTCAATAGGTTTATGTGAACCACATCTAGATATACCTTTTATTGTATTTTGTGGGATTTCAGTAAATAAGTCGTTTATTACGTAATAATCACTTTGAGTACATGGAATAATTTCGATATAGTGAGGTTTCCATTTTTCAATCTCTTCTAGAAAAACTCTAACTTTGAAGTCTTGGGTGTATATAGAAGAGAAATTTATATCAATTTCATTCTCTTTTAGTGTATAGTTTATAGTTTTTAAAACTCTATTATTTCCTAAGCTATCCACATAAAGTATTTCAACTCCATATAAAGTGTTAATATTATTTTTTAATTTAAGTTTAAGATGATTAATAACTCTTAAATCATTGTTAGAATAATCGATATCTTTATAAAAAACCCTTTCTCTGAATAAATCTTTAGCCAATTGAATTTTATCTATATACTCTTGAGTTACGAGAACTCTTTCCTCTAATTTTAGTATTTTTTCAAATGTTACATCATCCTTTAGAGATGTAAAAGTTTTATCAACAAAAAGCTCATTTAAATCGTCTTCTAAAAAGTTATGGATATAAGTAGAAAGTTCATCTTTTCTTATTCTACGATTTGCAGTTTTAATAAAAAGCTCTGAAATAAACATAGGTTCAATTCTAGAATTAAACTGATTATTTTCATTATAAAGATATCTTTCTTTTGTCAATGGGTTTTCACAATAAATTGAGAATCTATCTTCAAAAGTTGTTAAAAATTTCGAAATTAATTTTTTTTCAGAGAATTTAATCATATTATAGATTACATTATCTACTGCATAATAATCAATTATTACATTGTCATTATTATATTTTGTATCTTCATCAGTGTTGAAAGAGTAGTTTTCAATATTTTCTATAATTGCTTCAACACCATAAATTTCGTAAGTTCCATAGATTAAAAGTTCAAAGTTATCTGTGTAGATTTCTGTAAAATTAACAACTTTTTGATTGTTTTCTAAATGACTAATCTCAATATTTTTTAGCTTAAATGCTTTTTCTTGCTTATCGAAATATCTAATATCCGCTCTTAAAATATTTTCTAAAGCAACAAATTGTAACCCTGTAACTACAGAGTATTCTTTTAGATTTTCAGTTTTAAATACGTTAGGTTCAATACTTTCTAAATAAAGGCCTTCAATCTCTTTATAAATAGAGTTATATTCAGCAGTATCAGCCAAAAGTGTTCTTAAATATCTTAAATATTCTAAGTCAACCTTATCAACTAAAGATGTTTTAGTTTCATCTGTAAAACATTCCATTAAAGTATCGTAAAGACGATTATATCTAAAGAATTCAGTTTCATATATTAAAACATGGTCATCATTTCCTTTTGTAACTCTAACACAAAGTTCTTTAGCTAAGATTGGTTTGAAGTGAACATTTCTCCAGTTACCAGAAATTCCATCCATTAAACATTGAGTAACTTCCATCCATTCATCTTCTGAGTTTTCTTTATAAAGTAAAGTGTAGTTTTGAATTCTTCCTAAAGAGTTAGGTCTTGTTAAAACATGAACTCTATCAATAACTTTTTCTTGGCTAAAAGAAAAATATACATCTCCATAACCTATAGATGTAAATGGATTACTATGAAACTGAGTTGCTTCATCTCCGTCAACAGCTCTTTGAGCTACAAGATGTGCATAATGACCGCAACCAGATGTAGCTGTAATTGTAGATTTATCTATTCTAGTATCCTCATCGATTTCAGAGTAATAATCCTCTCTAAAAGGAGCACCAGTAATAGTAAGATTTTCTTGGTTTGCTCCATATATTTTAAAAGTTATATCTTTTGCAAAAAATGGTTTAAATGTAACTTTATTTTCATCAATAGATAGAGGAACTTTTGTAAAAATATTTCCATAGTTATCAGTATATTCAACTTCAATATAACCATGAGCTAGGTTTTCGCTTAGAGAAAACTCTTTCCACATTTCAAACTTGTCATTTCTGTATATCATAGTTTTTCCATCCTCTTTTCCAGTTAGTAGTTTTTTAGCTAAATTTAACTTTAAAATATACTCTTCAGTAGTATGTACTTTAGAGCTAATAGCTTTTATTGTATTATAGGTAATACCTTCATTTAATGCTGTAAAGGTATTATCTGTGAAAAGAGAGTCTATTTCATAAGAGATGTAGTTAAAGATGAATATATTTGTATTCTCTAAAAAGTTTACTGTTAGAGGATTACTACTTCTTATAAATAGTTTTTTCATCATAATAGGTAAAAATTTATAAGTTCCACTACTGCTATCAGCTTCAACAGTTATTTTTACAAAATCTTGGTTATCACCAGATGAATAAAATAATTCGAACTCTCCATTAGGAATAAACTTTATTCTATCTACAATTCTTGATTCTTGAAGTTTAAAATAAAACTCTTTATTTTGGTTTTCAGAACTAATCTCTACTTCATTTAATTTTATTCTTGTATCAACATCTTCATTTTTATAATACTTTCTTCCGTTTACAATAACAGGAGTAACATTTATAATAGAGGCCTCGTCATCTTCTATTAAAACTTTAACCTCTCTTGTTAACACAGGATCAAGTTCCCATTTTTGAATATTTCCTTCTTCACTAATTTCTCTAGCATGTAGATTTATAGTATTATTTAAAAAATCTTTAAATTGAATATTTAAAGATGAAGGAAAAATATTGTTTTGGCTCTCTAAAATTAAATTAGTAACCACTGAGTAATCGTTGAGTTTTAAAGTGAAAGTTTTTGAACTAGGTGCATTACCATTTCTAATAAAAATCAATTCTGGAACGAACTCTTTTAAATCCATATCTATCTTGTCACCTCCTGCTGTATTCTATTTAAGTAATATTGATTGAACAACTCTCTTTCTCTTCTAAAAAATTCCTTATGATTTTCAAAAGTTATATTATCTATATCTAAAAATAGATTAGGATATTTATTGCAAAGATTAATAGTGTCTTGTGAAAGAGTATATCCTTTTTGTATGAAAAGAGAAGCTACATTTCTACAAATTAACTCACTTAACCAAAGAGCTAATTTATCTAGAGGATTTTCATTTTCAGAAAATTCATATGTGTAGTATTTTCTAAAAAGTCTAGTTATAAATCTATCAGAATTTGAATACAGCATGATTTTTATAAATATATCTTTTTTATCTTCTCCTGTTAGAGCCAAAACTTTATTGTATTTAAATTCAAAAGTTTTATAAAATCCAAGTTTTAAAAGGTCACCTAACTCTTTAGAGAAAAATTCATTAGAAACCATTTCTTCAGCAGTTAATCTACAAATTAAAGGTGTTGCAAAATTATGGATTCCATTTTTGAAAAATAAACTTGCATCTCCACCAAAGTTTAAAATACTTCCAATATCTGTATTTTTTATTCCAACTCTTTCTTCAGAATCTCCCTGCCATAATAATCTTTTAATTATATTTTTATCAAAATATAAAGGTGTATCTAAGATTGCATATAAGTAGTCATAGTAAGCATCAATAGTGATAATTGCATCTAAAAAACGATGTTCATCGAAATTATTTTTAATCCAATTAATATCAATATTAGCAATAAAGTTTTTCCCCTCGATAAACATATTTTTTCTACCATTTTGTAAGTTTAAAAATTGGTTGAACTTACTTTCTCCCATTTTAAATACATTTGTTTCATCAAATCCGTATCCTCTAATATATATATTTTCATTAAGGTCACCTATTAGAAAAAGTTCTCCAGATTTAGGGATAAAAACTTTATTTATTCCTCTTGCTAATTTTATAGTTTTATTGTAATGAAAATCTTTTCTATCTTCAAAACAAACTATTTCACAATCAGAGTTAGATATGAATATTACATTTTTACTATTCTTAACAAACATTCCTAAAGAGTTAAGTTTATCTGTTTTAACAATTTTTAAAGTATTGCAAAACTCATCAATAGTTATTGAATTGTTTTTAGAGATTGCCACTTCATTATATTTAATTGTAGTCATTTTAGAGAAAAATAGGTATTTAACTATTTCACTAACACTGTATAACTCTGGAAAATCTTTTATATCATTTTGAACTTCATCAATTATTGCTAAAGTTAAAAAATCTGAAAGTATAAAATCACCATTGATTTCATCGAAAAATGTGAGCATATTAAGCTCTTGCATTAAACTACTATAAAAACTTATTTCATTCATAGTAATAAATCTTCCGTTACTTCCATGAACTCGAATACAAATTTCATTGGCAAAAACTGGAGAAAATTCAGCTATTCTTAAACCTTCGCTTGTTTCCCAATTAGATGATCTAAATACAGAGATCCAGTCTGCTGTAGATATATTATTTTTATATAGAATTTCAAAACTTTGAATGAGCCCCCATCCTCTAAGATTACTTGTATAAAAATCTATTTTTTCAAGCACTCTATGTTGAGGTAGCTTAAAATAGATATCACCGTAAGAGCCAGTAGGATAACTTCCATTAGAAGCATAAACAGTTTCTAAATTGCCGTCAAGAACTAAAGAAACTTCATTATTACCAAAATGAGATAAATTTGCTGATGCTGTAATTGAATCGTTAGGTATTTTATTATTCACATTTCACTCCTTTTGTATTTTCTTAAACTATTATGAAATAATTTTACATTTATTGTATTGTTAAGTCAATAGTAAAAATTTTATTTTAAATAAAGTTTTTTACCTATATAAAATTAATGTGATATAATCTTAAAAAATCAGAACTTATAATAAAAAGGGGGAAATTTAATGAACAACAAAATTAATATTGCAAATTTACCTACAAAGATTGAAAAATTAGAAAAAATTTCAGCAGAGTTGGGAGTTAATATTTTTTTCAAAAGAGATGATCAAACGGGAAGTGAAGTATCTGGAAATAAAGTTAGAAAGTTGGAGTATTCAATTAAAGAGGCTATAGACCAGGGATGTGATACATTAATTACTTGTGGTGGAATACAATCAAATCATGCTAGATCAACTGCAGCAGCAGCCATAAAAGCAGGGCTTTCATCAGTTTTAGTTTTAAGAACTAATGAGGAACCTGAGGTAGATGGAAACTACTTTGTTGATAGACTCTTAGGAGCTGATATTAGATTTATAACATCAGATGAATATAGTAATAGTAGACAAGAGATAATGGAAAATATAGTAAAAGAGCTGGAAAAAGATGGACGAAAAGGCTATATAATACCTGAAGGTGCATCTAATGGAGTTGGAAGTTTAGGGTATATAAATTTTGTTAAAGAGGTATTAGAGTTTGAGGAAAAATCAGATACAAAATTTGATACTGTTGTAGTAGCTGTAGGCTCTGGTGGGACATATGCTGGAATTCATATGGGAAATGATATATATTTAGATGGAAAAAGAAGAGTTGTAGGATTTAATGTTTGCGATACTGCTGAATTTTTCAAAGAAAAAGTAAAAGAGATTATTGAAGAGAGTAAAGAGTATTTAAATGAAAAAGATTTAGAAAAAGTGAACTCTGAGAATATGGATATAATTGATGGTTATGTAGGAGATGGGTATGCTTTAAGTACTCAAGAGGAATTAAATTTTATATGGGATTTAGCAAAAAAAGAGGGAGTAATTTTAGATCCTGTGTACACTGGGAAAGCTATGTTTGGACTTCATAAAGAAATAAAAAAAGGAAGTTTCAAAAACTCTAAAAATATTTTATTTGTTCATACTGGAGGTTTATTTGGATTGTTTCCTAAAAAAAATCAATTTGAATTTAAAAGCTAAAAATATTTTGATATAAAAACTATGTAGGTTGCAACTTTATAGAAGTTGCAATTTTTTTATCCTTGAAAAAAATGGACATTTGTGATTTAATTGTAAACAAATAAAGTAAAATAAAAACAAAAGAGGTATAACTATGGAAAAAGTTAGAATGATTCAGGAGTATGTACCAGGAAAGCAAGTGACACTAGCACATCTAATAGCTCATCCAAATATAGATATCTATAAAAAAATGGGGCTAAATGTTGAAAATAAAAATGCTATAGGGATATTGACAATAACTCCAGGAGAAGCAGCAATAATAGCAGCAGATATAGCAACAAAATCAGGAGCAATAGAGATAGGATTTTTAGACAGATTTAGTGGAACTTTAGTTATAACAGGAGATGTTTCAAGTATAGAAAGTTCTTTAGAAGCAATTATGGAATACTTAAAAACATCTTTAAATTTTTCGATTACAAATATTTCGAGGTCTTAAGATATGAAAATAATGTTAGTAGGAAAAACTGGAAGTGGAAAAACAACATTAACTCAAATTTTAAATAATCAAAAAGTTGAGTACAAAAAAACACAGATGGTAGATTATATTGGAAAGATAATTGATACACCAGGAGAGTATTTAGAAAATAAAGTATACTATAAAGCTTTAAATGTTGTTTCTATAGATGCAGATATCATAATATTAATTCAATCAGCAACAGATGAGGAAAATCTATATCCACCAAATTTTGCAAGTATGTTTCTAGGAAAAAAAGTCTTGGGGGCAATAACTAAAATTGATTTAGAGGAAAATTGTAAAGATGCCGAAAAGATACTAGAGAATGCAGGAGTTGAAAAGATCTTTCCTTTGGACTTGAAAAGTTTAAAGGGAGTGGAGTGCTTAAAAACTTTTTTGAGGTGAGTTAATGAGAAAAACCGTTGTTGTAGCAGAGGATGATTCATTGATAAGAATGGATCTTGTGGAGATGTTAAAAGAAAATGAATACGATGTCTTAGGGGAAGCTAAGGATGGACTAGAAGCTGTTGAACTAGCGCTTAGACATACTCCAGATATTTTACTTTTAGATTTGAAGATGCCTTTTCTTTTAGGAACAAATGTGGCAAAAATTTTAAAAGAAAAGGAGTATAAAAATTGCATAATTATGCTAACAGCTTATAGCGTGGAAAACTATATAAAAGAGGCTACTGAATATGATGTGTCAGGGTATTTAATAAAACCATTAGATGAAAAGATTCTTTTGTCACAGATGGATTTGTTGTATAAAAATTATAGTGAAAAAATAAAACTAAAAAATGCTTTAGAGTTAAGTGAAAGAAAACTAAAAGAGAGAAAGATATTAGAGAAAGCCAAAGGTATTTTAATGTGTAAATACTCTTTAACTGAGGATGAAGCATATACAAAAATTAGAAAAATAAGCATGGAAAAGAGAATATCAATCTGTCAGCTATCTGAAATTATAAATACTACTGGAGAGCTGTTATGATAAAAACTTATTGTAAAATGTGTGCTACTCTAACAACACAAGATATAGATAAAATACAAAAATTAGAGGAAACAGCTATAATTTTAAGTAACGTTTTAGGTGTGGACACATTTATAGACTGTCCTACAAAAGATGGAGAGAAAGCTTTAGTAGTACATCATTCAAAACCTGAAACAGGAAGTATGTATTCTAAAAATATAGCTGGAGAGGTAGCTCTTTATAAAAATGAACCAGCTGTTTTAAGAACTTTACAAACTGGAATGCCATCTAAAAATTATAAAGCTATAACTCAAGAGGGAGAAACTGTTTTACAAAATGTAATTGCTATAAAAAATGAGAGTAATGAAATCATTGGTGTTTTGATATTAGAGCATTCTGATAAAAAGAAAACCCTTTTAAAAATAGGAGATGTAGAAACTCCAGAGGAGTTAATGAGTAACTTTTTAGAAAGTAGATATACAATACCAGAGCTTATAAAAGATGGAATAGTTATATTTAATAATAATGAAACTGTAACTTATGCCAACGGAGTAGCTAAATCTATCTATGAAAAAATGGGATTTGGAAAAAATATTGTAGGTGAAACATTTCAAAATATAGTTATCAACAGCGTGGAGTTTAATAATATATTACAAAATAAAAAGATAGATGTAGTTGAGATAAGTATATTAGATATGGTTTTATCAGTTAGTTATTTCGCAACTCTAGAAAATAAAAAAAGGCAAAATGTGATTATGATAGTTAGAGATATAACCCAAGAGAAAAGTAAAGAGCAAGAGATAATTTTGAAATCTGTGGCAATCAAAGAGATACACCACAGAGTAAAAAATAATTTGCAAACAATTGCTAGTTTATTAAGGATTCAAAGTAGAAGATCTAAAAATAGAGAGGTTAAAAAAATCTTAGATGAAACTATCAGTCGGATTTTAAGTATAGCTATAACACATGAGGTTTTGTCCGAAAAAGGATTCGATAATCTTAATATCAGAGAAATAGTTGACTTAATATACAAAAATTATTCAACAAAAACTATTGACAAAAAAGAAAAAATAGAGTTTACTATTATTGGAGATAACTTTAATATCTCATCTGAGAAAGCTACAGCGATTGCTTTAGTTATAAATGAAATTATCCAAAATATAGTAGATTATGCTTTTCCAGACGATGTAGCTGGAAAGGTAAAAATATTTATTCAGAAAGATCACTTCTTTTCAAGAATTACAATTTCTGACAATGGGGTCGGAATTCCTCAAGAAAAGATATCATCTTCTGGTTTGGGACTAATGATAGTGGAAAAAATAATAAAAGAGCAGTTAAAAGGTAGTTTTGAGATTAATAGTGAAGTAGGAAAAGGTACAACAGTTAAGTTTGAAATAAAAAATGAATATTAAATATACAAGGTTGTATATTTTAAAATAGCAAAGAAGCTAAAGAATATAGTGGGTAACTATATTTCTTTAGCTTTTTTTGTTCTAATTAGGAGGTAAATTTAGTGAAGGAAGAGATTATAAGTGTGGGAATTGATATTGGAACATCTACAACTCAGTTAGTTTTTTCGAAAATAACTTTAGAAAATCTATCTTCTGGAGCAAGAGTTCCTCAAATAAAAATTGTGGACAAAGAGATTTTTTATAGAAGTAAAATCTATACAACACCACTTGTAAATTCTTACGAAATTGATATAGAAGCTTTAAAAAAAATATTAAAAGATGAGTATGAAGCTTCTAAAGTTCCTAGAGACAAGATAAGTACAGGAGCTGTGATAATAACTGGAGAAACAGCTAGAAAAAGTAATGCTAGAGAGGTACTAAAGGCTTTAAGTGGAATGGCTGGAGATTTTGTCGTAGCAACAGCTGGACCAGATTTAGAAAGTATAATATCTGGAAAAGGCTCTGGGGCTATGAAGTTTTCAGAAGAGAATAATACAAGTATCTATAATTTAGATATAGGTGGTGGAACAACAAATATCTCTTTATTTGATAAGGGTGAGGTTGAAGACACAACTTGTTTAGATATAGGTGGTAGATTAATAAAGTTTGAAAAAAATAGTTTAAAGATAGCATATATTTTTAAAAAATATGAAAAGCTTATTGAAAGATTGAATTTAAGAAGTTTAAAAGTTGGAGAGATTGCTAGTGAAAGAGATTTAGAAATTTTATGTGATAAAATAGCTGAAATTCTTTTAGAAGCAGTAAGAAATAGTCAACTTAAAAGTGAAGATTACAGATTACTAATAACAGATAAAGACTATAGAACTCTATTGAAAGGTGAATTTATTAGTTTCTCAGGAGGTGTAGCTGATTTTATCTACACTGAACCTGAAAAGAAAGATTACTATACCTATGATGATATCGGTCCACTTTTAGGAGTTTGTATAAAAAGAAAATTTGAAAAAGAAAAAATAAATACAGTGAGATTAGGAGAAACTATAAGAGCTACAGTTGTAGGAGCAGGTTCTCATACAACTGAGATAAGTGGAAGTACAATAAGTTATGCTAAAGAGGTTCTTCCAATAAAAAATCTTCCTATATTGAAAATAAATGATGCAGATAAAAATTTTGATTATAAAGATTTAGTAAAAGTTTTAGAAAAAAAATTAGAATGGTTTAAAGCAGATGATGGATATCAAGATGTAGCCATTGGATTAAGCGGTAGAAAAGGACTTAAATATAAAGATATACAAGAGATGTCTAAAAATATTTACGAGGTGATGAAAAGATTTAAAAGACTAGTAATTATAGTAGAGGAAGACATAGGAAAAGTTTTAGGACAGTGCTTAATATTAGAATCTGAAAATAGGATTCCAATAGTTTGTATAGACAGTATAAAAGTTAATGATGGTGACTTTGTAGATATTGGACTTCCTCTTGGAAGTGGAAGCGTATTACCAGTAATTGTAAAGACATTAGTTTTAAGTTATTAAATAAAAAAAATAGATTGGGGTGAGTTTGATGAGATTACACACAAGACTTTTTGGCCAAGACTATGTATTTGAAAATTTATATGATGTTATGGCTAAAGCAAATGAAGAAAAATCAGGTGATGAGTTAGCTGGAATAGCAGCAAGAAGTACAAAGGAAAGAGTGGCAGCAAAAGAGGTATTATCTAATATAAAACTTAAAGAGTTTAAAGAGAATCCTGCAGTTCCTTATGATCAAGATGAGGTTACAAGAATTATAATAGACGCTCTAAACTTAAAGGTATATGAAGAGATAAAAGAATGGACTGTTGGTGAATTAAGAGAGTGGTTATTAGCTACTGAAAATGGAGATAGAGAGATTCAGTGGATAAGAAGAGGATTAACTTCAGAGATGATATCAGCAGTTACAAAGTTAATGTCAAATTTAGATTTGATTAGAGCGGCGAGTAAAATTCAAGTAAAAAAACATTGTAACACAACAATTGGAGGAAAAGGGATTCTAGCAGCTAGACTGCAACCTAATCATACAACAGATGATCCAGATGGAATAATGATTTCACTACTAGAAGGATTAAGCTATGGAGTTGGAGATGCTTTAATAGGATTAAACCCAGTTGATGATACTGTAGATAGTGTTGTTAGAGTTTTACAAAGATTTGATGAGATAAAGAAAAAATTTAATATACCAACACAAATATGTGTACTAGCTCACGTAACTACTCAAATGGAAGCTATAAGAAAAGGAGCTCCTACAGATTTAATATTCCAAAGTATAGCTGGATCACAAAAATCAAATGAAGCTTTTGGAATAACAGGAGATATGATAGAGGAAGCAAGACAGTTAGCTTTAACTCATGGAACAGCAGCTGGACCAAATGTAATGTATTTCGAAACAGGACAAGGTTCTGAACTTTCTTCAGATGGACATAATGGTGTGGATCAATTAACAATGGAAGCAAGATGTTATGGATTTGCTAAAAAGTATGATCCATTTATAGTTAATACCGTAGTTGGATTTATAGGTCCAGAGTATCTTTACGATAGTAAACAAGTTACAAGAGCTGGATTAGAAGACCACTTTATGGGAAAACTTCATGGATTATCTATGGGAGTTGACGTTTGTTATACAAACCATATGAAGGCAGACCAAAACGATATTGAAAACTTAGCTGTTTTATTAACAGCAGCTGGATGTAACTATTTTATGGGAGTTCCAGCTGGAGATGATATTATGTTAAACTACCAAACTACAGGATATCATGATATTCAAACTTTAAGAGAAACATTAAATGTTAAACCTATAAAAGAGTTTGAGGAGTGGCTAGAAAAAGTAGGTATCAGAGATGAGGATGGAAATTTAACTAATCTTGCAGGAGATGCATCACTATTTTTATAGGAGGAGAGAATAATGATTTCTGAAAAAGAGTTGAAAGATATAATATCACAAGTTTTAAAAGAGATGGATGGAGAGGGAAAGGCTTTAGAAAAAGTAAAAGAGAGAGTTGAAAAAACACTTTCTAATTTGGAAGAGGTAGAGGACATAACTAAAATTGATTTAAGAGAAGTTATAGACGTAGTGAATCCAAAAAATAGAGAGGAGTTATTAAAGTATAAAAGAAAAACACCAGCAAGAGTTGGAATTGGAAGAGCTGGAACAAGATATACAACATCAACAATGTTAAGATTTAGAGCTGACCACGCTTCAGCACAAGATGCTGTATTTACTGATGTTTCAGATGAAATATTAGCTAAAAATAATCTATTTACAGTTCAAACAAGATGTAACTCTAAAGATGAATATATAACAAGACCAGATTTAGGAAGAAGATTATCAGATGAAGCTGTGAAAGTTTTAAAAGAGAGATGTAAACAAAATCCAACAGTTCAAGTTTATGTTTCAGATGGTCTTAGTTCAACAGCAGTAGAAGCAAACGTTGAAAATATACTTCCAGCACTATTAAATGGATTAAAAGCTTATGGAATAGATACAGGAACACCATTTTTCTTGAAATATGGAAGAGTTGCTGCTTCAGATGACGTAGCTGAAACACTTGGTGCAACAGTAACTTGTGTATTAATTGGAGAGAGACCAGGGCTAGCAACTGCAGAAAGTATGAGTGCATATATAACGTATAAAGGATATGTAGGAATACCAGAAGCTAAGAGAACAGTTGTATCAAATATACATGAAAAAGGAACTCCAGCAGTGGAAGCAGGAGCACATGTGGCACATATAATTAAGAAAATATTAGACGCTAAAGCAAGCGGACAAGATTTAAAATTATAAGGAGGAAAAAATGACAAACGATCCTATAAAACCAAGTGTTTTAGCAGTTAAGCTAATACCAAATGTAGATGATAAAATGGCGGAAGAGTTCAAACTTCCAAAAGGGTATAAGAGTATTGGAATAGTTACAGCAGATTGTGATGATGTAACATATACAGCATTAGATTATGCAACAAAAATGTCAGAAGTTGAAGTAGTTTATGGTAAATCATTTTATGGTGGAGCAGCAAATGCAAATACAAAATTAGCTGGAGAAGTTATTGGAATAATAGCTGGACCTACACCTGCTGAAGTAAAAAGTGGATTAAATGCAATAGTAGATTTTATAGAAAATGAAGCATGTTTCTATAGTGCTAATGATGATGATACAATTGCATATTATGCTCACTGTGTTTCAAGAACAGGAACTTATTTGTCAAAAACTGCAGGAGTACCAGAGGGAGAAGCTTTAGCATATTTAATAGCACCACCTTTAGAAGCTATGTATGCACTTGATGTAGCATTAAAAGCAGCAGATGTAAGATTAGCAGCTTTCTTTGGACCACCATCAGAAACTAACTTTGGAGGAGGACTTTTAACAGGTAGTCAATCAGCATGTAAAGCAGCATGTGATGCTTTTGCTGATGCTGTGAAATATGTTGCTCAAAATCCATTAAAGTTCTAAAAGGAGTTGTTTAAATTATGAAAGCGTTAGGAATGATTGAAACAAGAGGAATGGTTGGAGCGATAGAGGCTGTAGATGTGGCGTGTAAGACGGCAGATGTAGAGGTACTAAATAGACATCTTGTAAAAGGTGGAATAGTGACAGTTGAAATAGTTGGTGATGTTGGAGCTGTAAAAGTTGCAGTAGAAGCGGCAGCTGAAGCAGTTAAAAGATTAGGAGTTTATATGGGAAGTCATGTAATTCCAAGACCAACTGAAGAAGTCTACAATATGTTAGAAAAAAAAAGAGAACATAAAACTGTAGAAAAAAAAGAGGTTCCAATAGAAGAGATAGTCGAGGAAGAGATAATTGTAGAGCTTCCAGAAGAAAACGAAGTTATAGTAGAAGATATAGTAGATGAAGTAGAAGCAAAACCAGTAGTGAATAGAAGAGATAAAACTAAAAAATAGATAAGGAGAGGATATTTATGGCAACTTTAAATGCATTAGGAATGGTAGAAACAAGAGGATTAGTAGCAGCGATAGAGGCAGCAGACGCAATGGTGAAAGCAGCAAATGTAACTTTAATAGGAAAAGAGATTGTTGGAGGAGGGCTTGTGAGTGTTTTAGTTAGAGGAGACGTTGGAGCTGTAAAAGCAGCAACAGATGCTGGAGCAGCGGCAGCAGATAGAATTGGAGAGTTAATATCTGTTCACGTAATTCCAAGACCACACTCAGATGTAGAGGCAATTTTACCAAAAGAAGCAAAGTAGAAAAATATTAGGGAGTGACATATTAGTCACTCCCTAAAAATAATGAAAGGAGAAGAGATGAAGGCATTAGGTATAGTTGAATTTAATAGTATTCCAAAGGGAATTGAGGAATTAGATAAAATTATAAAATTTAATGAATTGAAAATATATAAGGCTGGAGTAACTTGTCCTGGAAAATATTATTTTATAGTTTATGGAGATAACTCTTCAGTTAAAGATGGATTAAAAGATTTAACAGGGGAACGTTGTAAACAAGTTATCTCTGGAGTAAGTGAAAAACTTTTAGAAGCATTAAATAGAAAAAGAGAAGATAAAAAATTTAAAGCAATAGGTATAGTTGAATTTTTGAATATAGCTGATGGTGTTAAAGTTTTAGATCATGTGATTAAAAGTGTTGATGTAGATATAGTTAAATTAGTTTTAGGATGGACACTAGCAGGAAAATGTTATTTTGTTGTAGGAGGAGAAACGAGTTCTATAGATGAGGCAATAGTTTTAGTTACAGGATCATCTTATAAATATATGGATATTAGTAAAATAAATAACCCAGTTGAAAACATACTTGATTATATTTAAGTTTTAATAGGGAGGCAAAATGGATAGAGATTTGATGTCAAGACAAGAGGTAAGAGATTTAATAAGAAAATCAAAGGAAGCTCAGAAAATATATGCTACATTTTCTCAAGAGAAAATAGATAGTATTATATGTTCTATGGTAGAGGGAATAAAAGGGTACAGTGAAAAATTAGCTAAGATGGCTGTTGAAGAAACTGGTTTTGGAAATTGGCAAGATAAAGTTCTAAAAAATAAGTTCGCTTCAGAATATGTATATGAGTATATAAAAAATATGAAAACTATTGGTGAGTTAAAAAATGAAAATGGAGTTTTAGAGATTGGTGTTCCTTTAGGTGTTATAGCTGGATTAATTCCATCGACAAATCCAACATCTACAACAATTTATAAAACATTAATATCATTAAAAGCTGGAAATGGAATAATTGTAAGTCCTCATCCAAATGCTAAAAATTGTATAATTGAAACAGCTAATCTATTGATAGAGATTGCAGAAAAAGCTGGAGCACCTGAAGGATTAATAGGTGTAGTAAAAACAGTAACTATGGATGCAACAGAGGAATTAATGAAACATGAGGATACAGCACTGATTTTAGCTACTGGTGGAGAAGCTATGGTAAAAGCTGCTTATAGTTCAGGGAATCCAGCAATAGGAGTTGGACCAGGAAATGGACCAGCATTTATAGAGAAAAGTGCAAATATAAAATTAGCTGTGAAAAGAATTATAGATAGTAAAACTTTTGATAATGGTGTTATATGTGCTTCTGAGCAATCTATAATTGTAGAAAAAGTGATAAGAGAACAAGTGAAAGAGGAGTTATTAGCTCAAGGTGGATATTTCTTAAATCCAGAAGAATCTAAAAAACTTGCTAATTTCATTTTAAGAAGTAATGGAACTATGAATCCACAAATTGTAGGTAAAAATGCTTTAAGATTAGCACAGATGGCAGGAATAAATGTTCCATGTGACACTAAAGTTTTAATTTCAGAAGAGTGTGAAGTTTCAAAAAGAAATCCATACTCTAGAGAGAAATTAGCTCCAATTTTAGCATTTTATGTTGAAAATAGTTGGGAAGAAGCGTGTGAAAGATCTATTGAGATATTAAATGTAGAAGGAAAAGGACATACTATGGTTATTCACTCTGAGAATGAGATGGTTATAAGAGAGTTTGCTCTAAAAAAACCAGTTTCAAGACTTTTAGTTAATACACCAGGTGCTTTAGGTGGAATTGGTGGAACAACTAATCTTGCTCCAGCACTAACTCTAGGATGTGGTGCAGTTGGAGGAAGTTCAACTTCTGATAATATAACACCATTAAATCTTATAAATATAAGAAGAGTGGCTTGGGGAGTCAGAGAGCTAGAGGATATAAAAGGAGAAAAGAAAAGCTGTGAAACATCACAAGATAAATTAGAAGAGATGGTAAAGAAAATAGTAGCAGATATATTAAATAGATAGGAGAGGTACTTATGGTTCTAACAGAGGAAAAATTAAGATCTCTTTATAAAAAAGATGAAAATATGAAAGAGATTTCTTTAGAAAAAGGAACAATTTTAACTCCTTCAGCAAGACAATTTTTAATAGATAAAGATATAAAAGTAGTTGATAAAATAGCTGGAAAAACCGAAGAGGCCAGAGAGTTTAAAGAGATAAGAAATGAAGAATCAAAACCTAAGTACAAAGGAATATTAGGAGAGCTTTACGTTGAAAAACCAGAGTATATGACTCAAATATATGGAAATGTTTTAGTAAAAAAAGATGATAAAAGGATAATTTTTAGAGGTGTAATAGATTCTTTTCAAAGTCGTTGGCTAGTTTTAATGAAAGATTTAGAAGAGATTAAAAATGTTAAACTCCAAAAAGATTTAGAAAGTATTGAAAAATTTATAAAAAACATTTTAGTTTCAGAGGTTATAGGAGAGGCATTAGTTGATATAAAGGTTTTAGAAAAAAGTTTAGATGAGATTAGAGATATCTCTCATAATCCTAAAAAATATTTTAATAGAGAGCATCTCTTTGGAATATGTTCAAAGGATAGTTATCCAGTTATAAAATTAAATGAGATGAGAGCACTATCTAGAGAGTTAGAGATTAAAGGTGTAGAAGCTTTTGTTAAAGAGAATGGAACAATCGAAAGAAGAGATATCCTATTAGCACTAAATAGATTAAGTAGTGCTATCTATATAATGATGTTAAGAGGGGTGACAGGAGAGTATGGAAATCGATGAGATTGTAAAATTAGTAAAGGATGCTGTAGAAAAAGAGTTGAATCAAAAAGAGTATAAAAATATGAAAAGAATTCCAATAGAAGCTTCAGGTAGGCATATTCACCTTTCAGAGGAGGATGCAGAGGTTTTATTTGGAGAGAGATATCAATTTAATAAAGTGAAAGATCTATCTCAACCTGGACAATATGCTTGTAAGGAAAGAGTTAGACTAGTTGGTCCAAAAGGAGTAATTGAAGGAGTAATAGTTTTAGGACCATTTAGGGGAAGTACTCAAATTGAACTTTCATTAACAGATGCTAGAACTTTAGGTGTAACTCCTATTTTAAGAGAATCAGGAAGTACAAAGGATACTCCAGGAATTTTAATAACAAATGGTGATAGATACTTAAAGTTAAAAGAGGGAGTAATAGTAGCTAAAAATCATATTCATATGACAGAAGAAGACTCAAGAAGGTTAAACTTAAAAGATAAGGATAAGGTAAAAGTAAAAATTTGTGGTAGTTTAAGACCAATGATTTTTGAAGATGTTGTTGTGAGAGTGAATAATAGATTTTCTCTAAATATGCATATAGACTATGATGAAGCCAATGCTTGTTTTTTAACTAAAGACTCTTATGGAGAGATTTATGAATGAAAATGATTTATTAGATATTATAAGAAAAGAGATAGAGAAGTATATAAGAGAAAAAAATAGTTCACAAGAAAAAAACATAAAAGAAAAAATAACTCTTTTAGGAGAGGATTTAATACTTAAAGAGGAGTTAGAAAAAAGATTTGAGATTTCAGATGAAAGCGATAAAATAGTAGTTTTTTCATTGGAAATTGATGAGTTATTTTCCATTTCAAATGCAACATATATAAATCCAAAAACAGAGTTGATAATAAAATCTCTATTAAAAAATAAATATATATATTTAATAGAGGAGGGAATATCTTGGCGAAGTTACAGTTGTGAAGTTAAAAAAATAGCCGATAAGTATTTAAGTTATGAAAAAGAACTGAAAGATATGGGGATAAAAATTATTAAAAAAATGGAAGTTCTTGATTATTTGGATAATACTAAAAGGAAAAAATATTTTGATAAAAAAGTGATGACTTTAAAGGATGTTAAAGAGATTGAAAGAGAAGCAGCAGATGAAATAGTTATTTCAGATAAAATCTTTATAACAGACTCAGCCAAAGAATATTTAAAAAATTCAGCTTTAGAAATAAAAAAAGGGTGATTTTATGGTTATAGGAAAGATTATTGGAAATGTTTGGGCAACAAGAAAAGATGAGTCTTTAAATGGTTTGAAATTTATGATAGCTCAACTTGAAAACGGAGAAAAAATAGTTGTATGTGATTATATTGGGGCTGGAACAGGAGATATGGTTCTTATAACAAAAGGAAGTGGAGCAAGAAAAGTTTTAGAAAATGAAAGTATACCAATTGATGCAGTAACAATTGGTATTATAGATGGATTTGAGGAAGGTGAATAGATGAAAAAGAAACTTATTACCTTGGAAAATGTAGAGGAGTTTATAGTTGGAGATGAATTAAATATGTCAAAAGATATGATTCTTCTTCCTAAAGTAAATGATTATTTAAAAAACAAAGGGGTAAAAATTAGATATGTATCTGATAGTTGCAAAAGTTTAGAAGAAAGAATTAAATTGATTTTGACTAAAGACTTTAATATATCAGATGAAAGAGTAATCGGTGAAGTCTTAAAAAAAGTTAAAGGGGGTATAAATAATGGGTATTAATGAGATTATCATTTATATAATGGTTTTATTTATGGTAATTGGAGCAATTGATAAGTGTTTAGGAAATAAATTTGGTTATGGTGAGAAGTTTGAAGAGGGAATTATGGCAATGGGTGCTCTAGCTCTAGCAATGGTTGGAGTAATATCACTTGCTCCAGTATTAGCCAAGATACTTCGTCCAATAATTTCTCCAGCTTATACAATGCTTGGGGCAGACCCAGCAATGTTTGCTACGACATTATTGGCAAATGATATGGGTGGATATCCACTAGCAATGGAGCTAGCACTTTCACCTGAAGCTGGAAAATTTGCAGGGCTAATACTAGGGGCAATGATGGGACCAACTCTTGTTTTCACAATTCCAGTAGCACTTGGAATAATTGAAAAAGAGGATAGACCATACTTAGCAAAGGGTATATTAGCAGGTATGATTACAATTCCAATTGGTTGTTTAGCAGGTGGATTAACAGCAGGATTCTCATTAGAGTTAGTACTTTCAAATATACTTCCAATAATAATCTTCTCAGCATTAATATCTTTAGGTCTTTGGAAAATGCCTGAAAAGATGACTAGTGGATTCACAATTTTTGGAAAAGGAGTAGTCATCGTTATAACAATTGGATTAGCTGCATCAATAATTGAAACATTAACAGGAATTGTTGTTATCCCAGGAATGGCTCCAATAACAGATGGTATTGAAATTGTAGGAAGCATTGCAATTACATTAGCTGGTGCATTCCCATTAGTATTATTCTTAACTAAAGTTTTAAATAAACCACTTACAAAACTTGGAGAATCATTGGGAATGAATGAAAAAGCAGCAGCAGGATTAGTAGCAACACTTGCTAACAATATCCCAATGTTTGGATTAATGAAAGAGATGGATAAAAAAGGTAAAGTAATAAACGTAGCATTTGCTGTAAGTGCGGCTTTCGTATTTGGAGATCACTTAGGATTTACTGCAGGAGTAGATTCGCAAATGATATTCCCAATGGTTGTTGGAAAGTTAGTTGGTGGAGTAACAGCAGTTATTTTAGCAAAATTTATGTTCAGAAATATAGAGGGTGAAGCAAAATGATAAATATAGATGAGTTAGAACTAGAAAAAATAATTAGAAAAGTTATAGAGAAAGAGTTAAGAGGAGAAAAAAGTATAAAGTATGTAGATCCATCTGGTGTAGCTGTTGTAAAAGCTGAAAAGATAGAAAAAGTTAAGTTTGATACAGGAAATCCTCAAGATCAAGTTTATGTAACAGATTTATTCTCTTTAGAAGAAAGCCCTAGAATTGGTGCGGGTATGATGGAGATGACAAAAAGTACTTTCGATTGGACATTAAATTATGATGAGATTGATTATGTAATAGAGGGTAAATTAGAAATTGTAATAGATGGAAGAACAATTACAGGTGAAAAAGGAGATGTCCTTTTAATTCCAAAGGGATCAAGTATAAAGTTTAAAGCTACAGAATATGCTAAGTTTATCTATGTTGTCTATCCAGCTAACTGGATGGAACAGAAGTAGGTGGGGTTATGAGAGAATATTTCATAAAACCAAAAATAAAATCAGGTGAAGATTCTTTAGACTGTTTAAAAACATTAAAATATTCAAGTTACCTTATAGTAACAGATAAAGCTATGGTAGATTTAAAAATAGTGGATAAAATTTTAGAAAAATTACCTAAAGACTCAAAAGTAAAAATATTTAAAGATGTAACTCCTAATCCAACAGTAGAAATAGTTGAAAGAGGATTAAAAGAGATTGTTTATTTTTCTCCTCAGTGTGTAATTGGTTTAGGTGGTGGTTCGCCAATAGACGCTTGTAAAGGTATTTTATATTTTAATTTGAAAATAGAAGACGAACTGAAAATAAAAAGAGAGAAGCCATACTTTATTGCAATACCAACAACAAGTGGAACAGGATCAGAAGTGACATCATATAGTGTTATAACTAAAGGGGATAAAAAAATTGCACTGGCTAATGAGGAGATGTTACCAGATTTAGCAATATTAAATCCAGAGTTTATGAAAACACTTCCATCTAAAATAATTGCAGATACAGGTATGGACGTTTTAACTCATGCACTAGAGGCTTATGTTTCTACAATAGCAACACCATTTACAGACTCATCAGCTAAAGAAGCCATAAAAATTATTAAAGAGAATTTAGTAAATCACTTTAACAATCCACAGTTACTGCTTCCAAGAGAAAATGTGCAGTATGCTTCTTGTATGGCTGGGATAGCTTTTAATAACTCATCATTAGGTATTAACCATAGTGTAGCACACTCTATTGGAGCAAAGTTTCATATATCTCATGGAAGAGCTAACGCTATAATAATGCCATATATAATTGAAGTTAATACAAAAGCTTGGAAGAAATATAGCGAACTTGCAAAGCTTTTAGATTTTAATCCAACTGATGACGAAAATGGAAAAAATCTATTTAATGGATTTGTAAAAAAACTAAAGGAAAATTTAGGAATAGAAAAATCTTTGAAAGATTTAGGTATAAATTTTGAAGAGTTCAAAATTAAAATTCCAGAGATATTAGAAGATATAAAAGGAGATATATGCACAGAGTATAATCCCAATAGATTGACTGACGAGGATTATATAAAACTTTTATTGAAAATTTATTTTGGAGAATAATACAGAAATGGCGTGGATATCCACGCCATTTTATATTAATTACTTGCCCCTTTAAAACTACTTTTTTTCATCTCTTTTAAAAACTCTTGAAGTTCATTTTTCTCATCATCTGTTACAGAAGAGATATCTTTATTCAAAAGTTCAATAAATCTATTTTTTGACATATAATCACTCCCCATAAATTATTTAAAATGAACAACCCACTTTTCAATTCTCTCATCTGTTAAATTACTTTGATTTGATTCATCAATAACTAAACCAATAAACTTACCATTTTCAATAGCTGTCGATTCATCAAAAGAGTATCCATCAGTTGAAGTTGATCCAACAATAGTTGCGTTAGCCTCAGTTGCAGCAACATATAAATCCCTCATTCCATTAACAAAACTAGAAGAGAAAGCTTCTTGATCTCCAACTCCAACAATTCCAATTTTTTTTCCAGTTAAATTTAAGCTTTTTAATTTTTCCAAAGGTCCAATCCAATCATCTTGTATATCTCCTATTCCCCAAGTAGATGTTGCTAATATAGCAGTATCAAATTCTGAAATCTTTTCGATATCACCTGCGTGAAATACTTTTGCATCTAATAAACTTCCTAATTTTTCAGCAACTTGTTCAGTAACTCCAGTAGTACTTCCATAAAATACACCAATATTCATAAATAAACCTCCTTAATTATTGTTGATATGATTATATAATAAAATATTTTGAAAATCAAGATATTTTTAAATAAAAAAATAGAAGAGTTTAAAAAAACTCTTCTAAAAATTATTTTATAGATAGTTAATGATTCTATAAAGCCAATTTGCTAGGGGATCCTTAATTTCAACCATTTCACAATAAAGTTCTTTTAACATTTGTTTTTTAAGATCTTTAAATTGCTCATCATAGAATAGGTTATTAATCTCTTCAGGATCTTTTTCTAAATCATAAAGCTCACAAAGATCAGTTGCATTAAAAACAATTTTATATCTTTCATTTCTCCACATTCTTTGTTCAAAAGATACGAAGTGACCAGAAAGTTGTCCTAAAATTCCATTTCTTTTATCATATGCTTCGTTTCTTAGTAATGGAAGAAGAGATTTTCCATCGAAGAAATCAGAATAATTACCATTGATAAGATCACTACATGAAGGAGTTAAATCATGTAAATAAACCATGGCATTTTCTCTCTCTCCCTTTCTAGGAGATTTAGGATCTTTTATAATCATTGGAATTCTATAGGTAGTTTCAAACATAAACTCCCCTTTTTCAATCATCTTATGAGCTCCCATAGCATCTCCGTGATCAGCAGTAACTGTCAAAAATATATCATCATAAAGTCCTTCATTTTTTAGGAATTGGAAGAACTCTCCAAGAGCATCATCGATAAGAGTTATATATCCCCAGAATTTAGTTATAACCTCTTTCCATCTATCTTCACTAGCATCCCACATTCCCCACATTTGAGAGATACTTTTATAGTGGTTTGGTTTATTTTTTAAAGGTTCATAGAAACTTTTATCAAGGATTACATCATTAGGATTATACATAGAGTAATAAGGTTCTGGAACTACACATGGAGTGTGAGGTCCCCAGAAGTTCATCCAAATAAAAAATGGTCTTCCTTCTTTTTTAGCTTGTAAAATCTCTTTTTTAGCTTCGTCAATTACAAAGAATGGTAGAGTGGCTTCTTTAGGACAATGAAGTTTTCCACAAAGTTCTTGAACTCTAAGATGAGGGTTTTCTCCGAAATATTCATCTGTAACTTTAGGCGTTTCAAATCCTTTTTCTTCTAACCACTTTACATATCTATCCTCTTTTTTAGGTCCTTGGTCAAAAACCATGTTCTCATAAACATTACTTCCAGGATATCCATATCCATCGAAATTATGACCAATAAATCCAAAATCTTTAGGTAAAATATTTCCTCCAACATGCCACTTTCCAATATATATTTTTTTATGGTCTTTTAAGTCTGAAATTATATTTGGATTATTTAAGCTAGGATCTTGTACCTCAGCTTTTTCAACATTTCTAATTATTTTATGATTTGTTGGCATTTGCCCTGTGAAAAGTGATGTTCTTGCTGGACAACAAACAGAGGCAGGAGTATATGCTCTATCAAAAATAACTCCCTCATCAGCTAACTTATCCATATTAGGAGTTTTAACAATATTATGTCCATAACACCCTAACATATCAGTACGAATTTGATCTAATAAAATAATTGCTATATTTTCCATTTACTACTCCTTTAAACTTATTTTTTATATTCTGTCGTATATATAAATCTATCCCCTCTTATGTATGCTAAAGTATATTCAAAAATTTTATTATTGAACCATAGTTTTTTTTCAATTTCCATACCTAAATTGCAATTTTTGATTTTCATAAGTTTTTGTAAATCATCATTTAATATACAAGGTCTAAACTTTTCAATTCCTTTTTCAAAAACTATTCCATATTTTTTTTCTAAAATATCATAAAGTTTTTTATCAGATAAATCCATTTTTTCTAATCCAGGAAGTTTTTCAGCTAAAAAATGTATTTTTTCATAAAGTATAGGTTCATTATCAGCATATCTAACCCATTCAATGATAAGAACATTTTCAGTTGTAATCTCCATTTGCTCTTGTATTTCCTCTGTTGGAGAAAAAATTCCAATAGACAAAATTTTGGAGTATGGTGTTTTACCAGATTTTTTTATATCATCAAAAAGTTTATTTAAACCTGACTTATTTTGAACGATAGGCATTGGTGTAACAAATGTTCCTTTTCCTCTAATCTTTTGTATAAGATTATCCTGCTCAAGTTTTTCGAGAGCTTTACGAATAGTGATTCTACTTACGTCGTAATTTTCACATAATTGCATCTCAGTAGGAAGTTTTTCAAACTCTTTTATTTTTCCCTTTTCGATGCTTTTTTTTAGCTCTTTATAAATTTTTTCATAATGACTGTTATTTTTCTTTATTTTACTCACCTCGAGCATTAAAATTTGTATTATTTGTTATGCTCATTTTTTATCATATAAATGATTTTTTTTCAAGAATTATTTGTCTTTTATAAACATAACAAATATAACAACTTTATAAGAAGTGTCTATTTAATATGAAGTTTAGAGTATTACATTTTTTATAAAAAAATAGTGGTTAAAATTAAGATATTGTTTGTTTTTCAAAAAGAATGTATAAATAAAGTAATAAAAAATGGGAGGTGTAAGTATGTTAATGACAATTTTAAGTTTTGTATTTGTCACAGCATTAATCGGTTTCATATCTTATTTAAAAACTAAGGATGAAGAACACTCAGCACAAGGATATTTTTTGGCAGGTAGGGGACTGTCAGGAGTAGTTATTGGATTTTCAATGGTTTTAACAAGTTTATCAACAGAGCAACTAATAGGAACAAATGCGTCAGCTTATGTTAGTAACTTTTCAATTATGGCATGGACTGTTCAATCAGTTATTCCGCTATGTGTTTTAGCACTTTATCTTTTACCAAGATATTTAAAAGGTGGATTTACAACAATTCCAGAATTTTTTGAAGCTAGGTATGATAGACAGACAAGACAGATGATGTCATTTCTTTTTATGGTTGGTTATACATTTATTTTAATTCCGGGAGCATTATATTCAGGAGCAATAGCTTTTTCACAGATGTTTGATATTCCAGGTCTTTTTAATATAAGCTTTAATATGTCTATTTGGGTTATTGTATGGCTAATAGGAATAATTGGAGGAATATATGCTATATTTGGTGGTTTAAAAGCGGTAGCAGTATCAGATACGTTAAATGGATTAGCTTTAATTATAGGTGGAGCAATGATTCCATTCTTTGCTTTAAAATACTTAGGAGATGGAAGTATTTTAGATGGAGTTACTAAAATAACAACAACTCACTATGATAAATTAAACGCTTGGGGAGCAGCAACTGATCCAGTTCCTTGGACGACTATTTTCACGGGAATAATGATTGTTAACTTTTTTTACTGGGCTACAAATCAAGCAATTATTCAAAGAGCTTTAGGAGCAAAAAGTTTAGCTGAAGGACAAAAAGGTATTTTGATAGCAGGAGTATTTTTATTAACACTACCATTTATGTTAAATTTACCAGGGTTAGTATCGTTTCATATATTTGGAAACTCTTTAAATAATATTGATTTAGCATACCCAACTCTTGTAAGAGAAGTTTTACCAAAGCCACTATTAGGATTTTTTACGGCATGTTTATTTGGGGCAATATTAAGTACTTTTAATTCTTTCTTAAATAGTGCAGCAACTTTATTTTGCTATGATTTTTATAAACCTATATTTAAAAAGAATATTTCAGATGATGATTTAATAAGAGTTGCTAAAATATCAGGAACAGTAATAGCTATTATATCAATGATTATTGCTCCTATGTTACAATCTGGATCAGATGGATTATTTTTACTTTTAAAAAGATTTGCTGGATTCTTTAATATTCCTATAATAGCTCTTGTAGCAGTTGGTTTTTTAAACAAAACAATAAATGGTTTAGCAGCAAGAACAACAGTAATAGCTCATGTAACACTGTATTTTTCTTTAGTTTGGATATTTAAAATAAATCTTAACTTTGTTCATGTAATGGGTGGATTATTTGTATTTGATATAATTCTTATGGTTATATTAGGTAGTTTTATGAAAAGAAAGATTCCTTATGAGCTACCAAAAGAAAATAAATCTCATGTAGATTTATCAAATTGGAAATATGCTATTCCAGTATCATATATTTTAATGTTAGGATTAGCATATGTATATACGATTTTATCAAAAATTGGATTAGCAGGTGGAAATTCTTTAACAGTAATTAATGTTGTATACTTTACTCTTGCAGCTGGTGGAGTTTTTATAATAATGAAATCAAGATCATCAGTTAAAAATAATGTGAATGAAAACGATCAAGTATCTTTAGAAAAGAATAATATATAAAATATAAAGAAGCCAACTAAAAATTTTTCTAGTTGGCTTCTTTTAAATTAAATATTTAAACTATCTTCAATTAATTTTTTAGGGTCTTGAATTGCTACTTTTGTTTTAACATCCAATGTTTTTATATTTTTAAATCTTTGAGGTTCTTTTATAGCTACGTCATGTGCAAAGATTACAACTTTAGCATTTTCTATATCTTTTTGAGTAATTCTGTTTACAATACCGTTAGCTCCTTGAGTTTCAACTTTTATTTTAATACCCATTTTAGCAGCTGTTTTTTCTAAAGCTTTAGCAGCTAAGAATGTATGAGCAACTCCAGATGGACAAGATGTTATAGCTAAAACATCAGCTTCACCTTCATCTACTACACCCTCATAATTTAACTCTTCCATCTCTTCTTCTAAAGTTTCAGGAGCGACAGGTTTTAAAGTATTAACAATTAAAGCTGTAGTTAATGCTCCTAAAATAGTTCCAAGGATATACCCAAACTTCCCTTCAACTACTGGTAAAACAATCCATCCTCCCCAAGGAGCGTGATTGATACAGTTCATTAAAAATCCAACAATATTTCCAACAATTCCACCAGCAACTATAGCAGGTAAAACTCTCATAGGATCAGCAGCAGCAAAAGGAATTGCCCCTTCACTAATTCCAATTAATCCCATTATAGCAGCAGCTTTTCCAGCTTCTTTTTCATCTTTTGTATATTTTTTAGGAGATAAGAAAGTAGCTAAAGCCATTCCAAGAGGTGGAGTACAAATCGCTATTCCAACTCCACCCATTAACCAAGGTTGTGTGTCAACTTGAGTTTGAGCAAAAAGTGTAGCAACTTTATTAATAGGTCCACCCATATCAAAGGCTGTCATTCCACCAAGAATAGCTCCAAGAGCAACTTTACCACTACCAGCCATACTAGCAAGCCAAGTATTCATACTTGTCATCATAGCGGCTATTGGAATACCTATTCCCCACATTACAATACCACAAACTATAAATGTTCCAATTAAAGGATAGATAAATATAGATCCCAAAGATTTCATGCTGTCAGGAAGCTTGATTTTTTTAAGAAGATTGATAATGAAACCAGCTATAAATCCAACGATAATAGCTCCTAAGAATCCAGTTTTATAATTTTGAACTGCTATCCATGAACCAATCATACCTGGTGCTAAACCTGGTTTATCAGCAATAGAGTAAGCAATATATCCACCAAGAACAGCTGTAAAAAGAGTAAGTCCAGCTATACCCATATCAGCCATATCTTTTAAAAATCCAGTTTCAGGTACAGCACCTTTTCCAGATAACATTACAGCAAGAGATAGTAAAACTCCTCCAGCAACAATGAATGGAATCATATGTGAAGTTCCAAAAAGAAGATGTTCTTTTAGTTTATTTAAGTGAAACTTAAATGATTTATTCTCCTCAGTTGATTTTTCAAAGGATTTTTCTTTTTTATTTATAGTTTCAGTTTTTAAAGGTACTGATTTATCATTTTTTAAAATAATATTTAAAAATTCATCTTTATTTTTAGCGCCTCTAAGAGATTCAATAAATCCATCTTCCATGAAAAGAGTTGTAAGATTTGAAAGAACTTCAATGTGTGTTGTTCCCTTTTCAGCATCAGGAATAGCTATTAAAAAAATAAGGTCTACTTCATTACTTTCGTCAACAGACTCCCAATCTTTAATTTTATTTTTTAATCTTGCAGCAGCAATTTTAGGAGTTTTAACAGAAGGAGACTTCCCGTGAGGAATAGCTAAGCCATCCTCTAATCCAGTTGGAGATTTTGTTTCTCTAAGTAAAACAGCTTCAAGAAACTCATTTTTATTGATAAGAGCACCATTTTCATCAAGTAAATCCACTAATTTTTCAATAACTTCATTTTTGTTTAAAGAATCTAAATCTAAAACAATTAAATTTTTGTCGATTAAATTACTAAAATTCATAAAAACCTCCTAAGTTTTATTTTTCTTTTATAATAACAGATTGAAAATAAAAAGAATAGAATCATATTTTTTCAAAAAAAAATGATTTTTTTTGCCCATATATGTTTTAAAATTAGAAAAAATGTAGAAATTATGATAAAATTAAAAAAAAGGGGAGGAGTAATGATGACTAAAAGAGAGCTAGAAATTCTTAAGTATTTTATAAAATATAATGGAAAAATCAGTTATAAACTCCTTTCAGAATTTTTATGCATAAATGAAAGAAGTATTAGGTATGATATAGATAAAATAAATGAAATATTAAAAAGTAATAACTATCCTCAAATTGAAAAGGTGGAAAAAGGTCAAGTTGAATATAAAAACTTAGATATTTTACCTATAGTAATTGATAAATTTATAAGATGTATAGATTTAACAGAGTATAAAGATGAAATTATATTGTTTAAAGTTTTATTTTTAGAAAGAATAAATTTAAAAAATATAGAAGATGAACTTGGAGTTAGTAGAACTAGTATAAAAAATATTTTGAAAGTAGTTAAAGAAAAATTAAAATTAAATGAGTTGAAATTAGAGATTGAAATACAAAAAGGTTTAATCTTAGTTGGAACTGAGGAGAATATTAGAAAGGCTCAATTGAAATTTATATTAACCTATTCAAAAGAGATTTATTTTTCAAATATTATTGAAAAATATTACGCAGAAATAGATAGAGAAAAAATAGAGAAGTTTTTAAATTTAATAATAGATAATACAAAACATATAATATCAGATGAACCATATACAAATCTTTATTATTATATTTTAATAATGATAGATAGATTAAAAAAAGGAAAATCTATATTGGAAGTTGAAAATCAAGTTTTTTTTCAAGGGTTAAAAGAGTATAAAGTAATAAATAAATTTTTAGATATTTTAGAGAAGGAATATAAAATAAAAGTTAATTTAAATGAAAAGGTGCGATTAACAGATTATTTTTTAGGAAGTCATTGTTATTCAGCTGAAAATAGTAGTTATAAATTTTGGATAGAGATTGATATAATAGCTAAAAAAATAATTAAAATTTTTTCTGAAAATATGGGTGTGGATTTATCAAAAGATAAAGTACTATTGAAAGGAATTATTAATCACTTGAAACCAACTATTCATAGATTAAAAAATAAACAAATTTTAGAAAATAGTATTTTAAAAGATTTTTTAAAATTATATAAACCAATATTTATGGGAACTAAAAAATCTATTAAACCATTAAAAGATTTTATAAATTTAGAGATAACTGAAGATGAAATTGCTTTTTTAGCTATTCATTTTAAAGCTGCTTTAGATAGAGCAAATAAACTTGAAAATAGAAAAAATAATATACTAGTAGTGTGTAGTTCAGGATATGGAACATCAAAATTATTATCACAGCAAATAAATGAAAATTTTTCAGTAAATATTGTAGAAGTTATTCCATTTTATAGATTAAAAGATTATAGTTTAGACAGTATAGATCTTATTGTAGGAACAATCAATATGGATGAAGTTGACCTCAAAAAACCCTGTATAACTATAAATACAATATTATCTAAAGAGGATATTATTTTACTTGAAAATATTGGATTAAGTAAAAGAAAAAGTAGAATTTTTTTATCAGATCTATTAGAAACTTTTAAAAGAAGTGGAGTAATAAAAAATGAAAATATCTTGATAAAAGATTTGTCTCTATTGATGAATGAGATTTTAATAAATGATATTCATGAAGATGAGCCAAAGTTATCAGATATGTTAGAAGATGTTATTTTAGATGTAGAGTGTGGAAGTTGGGAAGAAGCTATCAGAATGGCTGGAAAGATAATGATTCAAAATGAAATTTGCGATATAACGTATATTGAAAATATAATAGAAAGAGTAAAAGAGTTTGGTCCTTATATGGTAATGAGTAATAAAGTGGCTCTCCCACATAGTAAAAATAATGGAAATGTCTTTAAAAGTAAGATGGTTTTAATGAATTTTAGAAATGATATACTTTTTCCAGAGGAAACCCCTGTGAAAACTATGCTAACTTTTACTTCTCAAGATGAAAACGGGCATTTAGATGCACTATCTAATTTTCTAGATTTAGTTAGTAATTATAAATTTCTAGAAAAATTAGAAAATAATCCAAGTAAAAAGAAAGTAATCGATATTATAAAAAAATATGAGTTTCTATCAAATTTAGGGAAAAATAGAGATATAAATTAAAATCCCTTCTATAAAATTAAGAAGGGATTTTTTTTTCTTTACTGATTTAGATAATCAATTGCATATTGAGCATATAAAGCACTTCCAATTTCAAAAACATCTTCATCTACATCAAATTTTTCATGGTGATGTGGATAGATAATACCTTTTTCTTCATTTCTAGCTCCAAGATTTACCATAACTCCAGGAACTCTATTTGAAAACTCTGAAAAGTCTTCTCCACCAGTTGAAGGAGGTCTATAAACTACATTAGATTCTCCAACTAATTTACTAGCAGAAGTTTTAGCTAAATCTGAGTATGTTGAATTATTAATTGTAGGTCCAACACCAAGAGTATAAGTAACTTCAGCAGTTGCTCGATATGCTTGAGCAGTACTTTTAGCTATTCTTTCGATTATCTTAGGAAAATTTTCTCTGATTGAAAGGTTATAGCATCTAGTTGTTCCCTCTAAAGTCGCAGTTTGAGCGATAACATTGAAACGGCTTCCAGAAACAATTGATCCAACAGTAAGAACCACAGGTTCTAAAGGAGAGAATTCTCTACTTACAATAGATTGTAAGTTCATAACAATTGCAGAAGCCACAACAACAGCATCGACACACTGATCAGGACGAGCTCCATGTCCACCTTTTCCTGTAATTTTTATGGAAAAAATATCAGCAGATGCACATCTAGGACCAGCATCAGCCGAAACACTTCCAGCTGGGAGGTCTGAAGATATATGCATTCCAAAGATATTATCAACATTGTTTAAAACACCACAGTTTACCATTTTTAAAGCTCCACGAGCGACTTCCTCTCCTGGTTGAAAAATTAGTTTAACATTTCCATTTAGCTCATTTTCCATATTTTTTAAAATTTTAGCAGCTCCTAGAAGCATTGCAGCGTGAGTATCATGACCACATGCATGCATAAGTCCAGGAGTTTCAGAGCTATACGAGGTGTTTGTTGCCTCTGTTACGGACAGAGCATCAATATCACCTCTTAATGCCACAGTTTTACCATTATTTTTACCAGAAATAGTTGCAACTACCCCAGTGTCCCCTATAATTTCAGCTGCAATACCAAATTTTTCAAGCTCCTCTTTAATTCTTTTAGATGTTCGATACTCTTCAAGACTAGCTTCTGGAAATCTGTGAAACTCCCTTCTCATAGAGATAACATAATCTTTATATTTTTTAGCCAACTCCTTTGTTTTCATAAAAACCTCCCAATAAATTTATTTTAACACGTATGTTTTTGCTAAGTCAGTGAAACCATTCTTTTGTAAAACTAAGTTTTTAACAGCTTTTCTAGCCCCTAAATTATAATGAGGATATACTAATGTATAGTGTGGTAATTCGTTTTGAATTATCTCTTGTGCTTTAAAATAAAGATCTTTTCTTTTGTTTTGATCAACAGTAGTTCTAGCTTCTAATAATAAAGAATCAATCTCTTTATTGTCATAAAAACTTCTATTTCCAGACATTCCTTTTTCCTTTGAATGGAAAAGTGGGTATAAAGCAGGATCTCCATCAACAGAGGAGATGTTCCAAGAAAGAAGATATAAAGCTTTGTTTGGTTGAGAAGTTATAGTTACATATGTACTCCACTCGAAAATTTTAATTTCAGCAGTTATTCCAATCTCTTTTAATTGATCTTGAATAATAGTACACATATCTATCCATGTTGATTGTGCTGATGTCCAAAGTTCAATGCTAAGTCCATTTTCAAATCCAGCCTCTTTCATAAGTTGTTTGGCTAAATTTATATCTTGTGGATACTTTTTAACATTTGGATTATAAACATCTATAACTGGAGGAATAGGGGAGTCTCCAGAAAGAGCAGCTCCTCTAAAAACAAATTCAGCTAAAGATTCGTTATCAATTGCATAAGCAATAGCTTCTCTAAGTTTTTTATTTTGAAATAATGGATTTGTATTATCAAAGCCTAGGTAAAGAGTCGATGGAGCCTCTACTTCAAGCAACTCTAAATCACTACTATCTTTAATAGTTTCTCTATCCATGATTCCAATATCAAAGGCAATATCAACTTCGCCAGTTTCAAGAGCGATGGTTCTATTTGTAACTTCAGGAATACTTCTAACAATAAGAGTTTTATTTTTAGGAATTTCACCGTAATAATTATTAAACGCTTCCACGATAATTTTATCTCCTGGAATCCACTCTTTAAATTTATATGGACCACTTCCAATAGGATTTTGTGAGAAATTAAATCCTAGCTCATCCACAGCTTTCTTGCTAACAATAGCTCCTCCAACACTACTTAAATATTTAAGCATAGCACCAAAAGGTTTATCAGTTGTTATTTGTACTGTATACTTATCAATAGCTTGAACATTTATAATAGGTGTAAAATTATATCCAACTTGTGCAGAAGCTTTAGCTCGGTTTAATGAAAATACTACGTCTTCAGATGTTAAGTTTTCTCCATTATGAAAAGTGATGTCTTCTCTTAGATGGAAAATAGTGTTTAGGTCGTCAACTTGCTCCCAATTTGTGGCAATTTGTGGTGTTATATTTAAATTTTCATCTAAAGTAAGAAGAGATTCAAACATAAGGTTTATCACTTTATTTGAAACAGTATCAATACTTTTTTGAGGATCTAAAGTTTTCACATCAGATCTTTGGGCAATAACAAGGGTGTCTTTAAATTGGCTCTCTACCTTACCGAAAGTATTAGTAGAGAATAGAGAAAGGTAAATAGTAAAAATAAACCAAATGTTTTTCATAGAATCATCTCCTTAAAATTTTATATAAAAAAAACAGCCATTTCTGGCTGTTATAAACACAACTATTTTAAATTAAATCAAAAATTAGAGAAAGAGAAGACTACGAAAATAAATAGTATTCATTTTTAATTTTTTAAAAGAGTTTACTTGTGAATTTATATTTAGCCAATTGAAAATATAGTTTTTATCTAGTATAAAAATAAATGCTAGCAGCAGCAGAAATAGATAGAAACTAAAGCTAAATATAAATAGTGTCATTTTGTAACCTCCCTTAAATTTTTTATTTTGTTAAGTATAAATAAAAAAAAATCAAATGTCAATAAAAAAATTAATTATTTTTTTCAGGGAAATATTTAATTACTAGATTATTATATTCATCAGTGTTTTTTAAATTTTCTAAAATTTTATTAATTTTCTCAACTTTTTCTAAGCTTCCCTTCTTTAAAGCGATAGATGCACCTGGGTAATTATCTGTAATTTTATCAAGTATTTTTAGAGTTTTCATAGACTTTAAATATTCGTATCCAGTTTTATCAGCTATAATAACACCATCAATTTTATTGTTTTCCAAATCCATAAGAGCGCCTAAAAATGAGTTATACGGTCTAACATTAGCACCTAATTTTATTGCAAATTCCTCTTGAAGAGAACCTAATTGCACACCAATAATCTTATTTTTCAGTTCTTCTTTATTGTTTAAAGAGCTTTTATTATTAACTAAAACAAGATGCTCAGATTTAAAATATAAATATGGATTTGAAAAATCTACTGCTTTTTGTCTTTCTGTTGTTTGAGACATACCAGCGATTATAGCATCAATTTTTCCAGTTTGTAGAGCAGGAATAAGGCCATCAAAAGACATATCTTTCCATACAATTTCATATCCTGCTTTTTGGCCAATAAGTTCCATAAGTTCAACATCAAAACCTGTTAACTTACCATTCTCAAGATATTCGTATGGAACAAACTCAGCATTGGTACCAACATAAAGTTTTTCTGCAAATAAAGATACTGATAAAATGCTTGCCATGATTAAAGTAATAATTTTTTTCATAATAATACCCTCCATTAAAATAAATTTTTGTATAAAAAAAACCGAACTAACTCAAATTAGTTCGGTAAATAAAAGACTAAAATATTAATAAAATGTAGTCATATTTTCCATAACAAAAGAGATAGTTTATCTAAAATATAAAATTTTAAAATTTCTCTTTCGTTCCTTAAAAACATAACTGACCTCCTTAAAAAATTATTTTAAGTGATATTATCATATAAAATTTTTTTTGTCAAAATATATTTTTTATTTTTTTCTGCCAATTGTTAAAATTATAGCATTGATGCAAAATGCGAGAATTAAAATATAATTTGAATGATTACCACCATAGATTTTTCCAAATAAAGCTATAGCTCCTCCCATTATAATTGCACTTAGAACATAGAACTTTTTAAATCGATATCCCAAAATTCCTGCAAAACATGGAATTATAAGTGCACCAGAATAAACAGATAAAGCTAATAATAGAGAACTTAATATAAACTTGAGTTTAAGAGCAACTAGGATACTAAATAACCCAAATACTCCAATGAAAACTCTTGTAAGTTTAATTGATCTTATATTTTTTAAATTTTTAGTAAAAATCTCTGTAAATATAGATGATCCAGTTAGCAAACAAGTGTCAGCAGTAGAAATTATAGCAGAAAGTAAACCAAAGTATAAAAGAAGACTTATAGGTTTTGGTAAAGTGTTAGCTGCAACATGTAGTAATGGAGATTGACCATTAGTTAAATTTGGATAAGCTCCCGCAGCAAATATACCTATTTTAGTTAAAATAAAAGCTAAAGGTATTAAAATAATAATACTAATAATAATAGATTTTTTAGCAACAGTACTATCTTTTGCACAAAAAATTCTAGAGTAAATATCAGGACCAACTAAAAATGTAGATGAATATGTTAGTACTAAAATTAATAAATCGATGTAACTAAATTTTTCATTGATTAGTTGGGGTACTACATAAGTTGTTTCTATGTTAGGTAAAAATAAAAAGCATAGAACAATACCTAATAAAATAAAAATTAATTGAAAACAATCTGTTTTTATAATTGAAAGTTGTCCACCTAGTATCGTATATATAATAAAAACCACTCCACTTATAATAACACTTTGAAAATAAGAAAAATTACTTATAATCTCCATAATTTGAGCAGCACCCATAATTTGAGCAGCAACAATTCCAATCCAAGCTATGGAAATAATAAAAGAACTTAAAATTCGAACCTCATCTCCATAAAAACTTCCTAAGAGTTCAGGAAGATTATAACCTTTAAATTTTTCAAATTTTTTAAGTAAAGGTAAAAGGGCAAAAAGACCAAATGCAGCACAAAAAAGAAGCCAAATTCCAGCCCACCCAATAGAATAAGTAGCAGCAACATTTCCTAGTATAGCTGAACTTCCTAAAACTGTAGCTAATAAACTACCTGTAACTTGGAAAACACCAGCCTCCTTGTTCGCTATAAAAAAATGTGAACTATCCTTAATTTTTTTAAATGAGTTATACCCAATTGCTAAAATACCTAGAAAATATAAATTTAAAAATAAATTTTCTACCATTTAAAATTAACCTCCCCTGATTTTAAAATTTTTATAATTTTATTGGAATCTTGAACAATAAGATGTCCATTATCATCAATATCAACAACAATACCTTGAATAGGACTATTTTTTTCATAATAAATAATATCTCTACCAATTAAAAATGATTTATTACGATAGATTTTAATAATTTCTGAATCATCTAAATTTTCTATAATATCCATAAGATTATTTATTATTTTTGAAATTAGTTGATTTCTGTTAATAGGAGTAATATCCTCTAGAAAAATCGATCCAGCAGTATGAGAAAGATCCTCAGGAAAGTTTAAAGTATTAAAGTTTACTCCAATTCCTAAAACAATATTTTCAATAGAGCCACTTTCAAAATCTGTTATAGCTTCTGTTAAGATTCCACATATTTTTTTATTATTTAAGAAAATATCATTAACCCACTTTATTTGAGTATCTTTATTACAGATTTCATCGATTGCATTAGAAACAGCAACTGCTGTAGCAATGGTTATCTTAAAAGAGTTTTCCAGAAGTAAAGTTTTTGGTTTTAAAATAATACTCATATATATTCCAGTATTTTTAGGTGAAAAAAAACTTCGCCCTTTTCGTCCTCTACCATTTGTTTGCTCATTAGCAATTATAACGGTTCCATGCTCTGGATTATTTACTAGATAATTTTTTCCCTCTGAATTAGTAGAGAAAACAGAATCTTTTAAAATAATATCATTATTGTATTTAAGATTTTTTTTGATTTCTATTAAGGATAAAGTATTACTCTTGTGAGGAATACAGTGACCTTTTCTATTTACAGAGTCAATTGTATAACCATTATTTTTTAGTTCTTTAATAGCTTTCGAAACTGCTGCACGAGAGATATTTAATTGAATTCCAATATCTTCTCCTGAAAGATAAGAACCTTTGTTTTCTTCTAACATAGAGATAATCTTTTCTTTAGTAGTCATTTTTCCTCCTGATTGTATACAGTATTCAATATATAATATTATGGAATTAAAAAAATGTCAACTTTATTGTTTGTTTGAAGTTGACATTTTGGTTTTATTCAAATGCTAGAAGTCTAGACATTTTAACATATTTAATTTTTTTTAGTTCATGAACAACATCTTCTGGAGGAAGAGAAGTTGAAGATATCTCAAAAGATATAACTACAGAAGCGACGTTATTAATTGGAATATTTTGATTAATAGTAATTATATTACAATTAACTGATGATAAAAAATTTAAAACTTCAGATAAAGCGCCTTTTTCATGTTCTAACATAAGAGATATTAAAGCTTTTTTTCCCAAAGCATTATCAGATGGTAAAAATACAAAATCTTTATATTTATAATAAGTACTTCGACTTATTCCGACAATTTTAACAGCATCACTAACATTTTGGACTTTGCCTTCAGCTAGTAAGTTTCTAACCTCAATAACTTTCTCCAGATAATCTGGAAGGATAGATTTATCTACAACCAAAAATTTTCCATTCATTTGCAACCTCCCAATTTATATACATTTGTAGATAGTATAACTTTAAAAAAAAAAAATGTCTATAAAAAAAACTTGTATTCTAAAAAATAATATGCTATATTGTCTCCTATATACAAACATATGTTTCTAAAATAAAGACAGGGAGATGGTAAAAATGGAGAAAGTATTTAAAGCATGGTGCGGCTTAGGCCTGGTAAAACGAATTTTTATAGGATTATTATTTGGAGTAGCTTTAGCATATATTGCTCCTAATAGTATGAGTTGGATAACAATTTTTGGAGATTTATTTGTAGGTGCTCTAAAAGCAGTTGCTCCAATATTGGTATTTTTCTTAGTTATATCTGCAATTGTTCAGCATAAAAAAGGTCAGAAAACAAATATAAAATCAATAGTGATATTATATTTATTGGGAACTTTTTTAGCTAGTTTAGTTGCAGTAATAGGAAGTTTTTTATTTCCAGTTACCCTATCCCTTGTATCTAATGTAAATATGGAGTCAGCTCCACAAAATATAGTTGGAGTTTTAAAAACTTTACTTTTAAATTTAATAGATAATCCAGTAAAAGCTCTTTTTAATGGAAATTATATAGGCATCTTATTTTGGAGTTCATTATTTGGTATCTTTTTGAAAGAAGCTAAAGAAGAAACAAAAGTGGTAGTAGTTGATATTTCTAAAGCTCTTTTAAAAGTTGTAAAACTTATCATAGAGTTTACTCCATTTGGTGTTATGGGATTAATATTTAGTTCAATAGAAGCTAGTGGTGGAAGTGGATTACTATCATATGGAAAGATTTTACTTTTACTTCTAGGATGTATGGCAACAGTAGCTCTTATAGTTAATCCAATAATAGCTTTTATAATGATTCAAAAAAATCCATATCCATTAGTATTTACATGTTTGAAAGAAAGTGGATTAACTGCATTTTTTACAAGAAGTTCAGCAGCGAATATTCCAGTAAATATGAATCTTTGTGAGAAGCTAGGTTTAGAAAAAGATATGTATTCAGTTTCTATTCCTCTTGGAGCAACAATAAATATGGCAGGAGCAGCAGTTACAATATCTGTCTTTGCTTTAAGTGCAGCACATACTTTAGGAATTCAAGTAGATTTCTTCTCAGCAATTGTTCTAAGTGTTCTTTCAGCTGTAAGTGCTTGTGGAGCTTCAGGTGTAGCTGGAGGATCATTACTCTTAATTCCACTAGCATGTAGCTTGTTTGGGATATCTAATGATATTGCAATGCAAGTTGTTGGAGTAGGGTTTGTTATAGGAGTTCTTCAAGATTCATGTGAAACAGCTTTAAATTCATCTACAGATGTTTTATTTACAAGTATTGCAGAATATTCACAGTGGAGAAAAGAGGGAAGAGAAGTAGAGGTTAGCAAAGTATAAAATCAAAAGCTTAGATTTTTTCTAAGCTTTTTTTATATTGTTCAAAAAATAATTAATTAGAAAAATACTTTAAAAAAATCTTTAAATGATGTAGGATATAAAAAAGTCTTATAAGAGGTGGTGTATGAAGAAAAAATATATTTGCTTAGCGTTAATTACAACATTATTGGCCAGTTGTAGTAGCATAGAAAAATCTGAGAATAGAGATAGCTATCAAATACCAGTTGTTCCAGATAAAATAGTAGAAGAACCAATTATACCCATGACAACTTTACCTGTCAAAGCAAAATCAAAAGCTGTGGATGAGTTTGTTAATTCAAAAGTTTTAGAGCATGGGAATTTAAGTTTTTATGCTATGGATGTGAAAAGTGGAGCAGTTATTGATAATTATAGAGGAGAGACAGCTTTAACTCCAGCATCTGTTTTAAAAATAGTTACCTCAGCAACAGCCTTAGAAGTACTAGGTCCAGATACTGTTTTAGAAACTAAAGTTTTATATGATGGAAAGATATCTAAAGATGGAGTTTTAACTGGAAATATATATATTCAAGGAGGAGGTGATCCTACCTTAGGTTCAGATGGGATATCTATAAATAGAGAGGAATTTTTAAAAAATTGGACTGATGCAGTTAAAAAAGCAGGAATTAAGTTTATTAATGGAAATATAATTGTGTTAGATGATTTATTTGGATATGAAGGAATTCCTGGAAAATGGCTTTGGGAAGATATGGGTACAAATTATGGTCAAGGGACTTATGGAATAAGTGTATTTGATAATATATATACTCTTTATTTAAATACAGGTATCTCTGGTAAAAAGCCTGAAGTGATAAAAACTAAACCAGAGATTCAAGGATTAACATTTGATAATCAAAGTGTAGTAATGCCAGGTGGGAAAAAGGATATATATGTAAGAGGTATACCATTAGAAAATAAAAGAAGAATTTTTGGAGTAGTTCCACAAAATAAAAATGGATTAACAATTCAAAGTGATATTCCTGATCCAGGGTTATTTTTAGGACAATATTTTTCATATTATTTAAAAAGAGAAAATATAAAAGTAAATGGAAATATCAAAACAGCTAGATTAACATCACAAAGACCTAGAAATCCTCAAGTTATAGCAGTAACAAAATCACCACCAATATCTGAAATAGTTAAAGTTTTATTAACTAGAAGTGATAATCATTATACAGAACACCTATATCAATTAATAGAGAAAACAAAAGGTGTCAAGATAGAAAAGTTTTGGGAAGAAAAAGGAATTGATGTTCACTCTTTAACTATGAGAGATGGAAGTGGTTTATCAAGAGGAAATACGATTTCAGCAAAACTATTAGTAGAAATTTTATCTCATTCTAAAGATGGCTTAGAAAATCTTTTACCTGTTGCGGGAAAAGATGGAACAGTAGCTTTATTTTTAAGAAATACACCTTTAGAAGGAAAAGTTAGAGTTAAAAGTGGAAGTATGAGTGGAATACAATCGTATGCTGGGTATGTAGAAAAAAATGGAAAAACATATGCTTTTGCTATTGTAGTTAATCACTGGAATGGAGAGAGAAGTGAATTAAGAAAGCAGATGGAAAAACTATTAAATAGTGTCTTTTAAAAAAAGCTATGAAGTTTAATCTTCATAGCTTTTCTATTAAATTATTATAATTGATTTTCACAAATTCCTTTTTGAATAAACTCATCAAGATTTTCATAAGATATTTCAATCATATTTGTTAAAGCTTCATCAGTATATGAACCAATATGTGGAGTTATTAATACTTTAGGATAAAGATCTAAAAGTTTTTCAACATTTTTATCAATCTCTTTACCAGTCATATTTTTAAAGAAAAACTCTTTTTCATTAGAGAATACATCTGTTGCAAAGCCACCGATTTTACCACTTTCTAATCCTCTTATGATAGCTTCAACATCCTGAAGTTCTCCTCTAGCAGTGTTTATTATAATAACATCATCTTTAGCTTTATTAATAAGATTATCATTGATTAAATTATCATTAGATCCTTTTATATATGGACAGTGTAAACTTATGATATCTGCATTTTTAATTAAATCATCCATTGAAACATATTCTAAAATATCTTTAGCATTTTCATTTTCATAGATATCATAAGCAATAACTTTAGAACCAAGTCCTTTAAAAAGCTTAGCAGTTGTTAGTCCAATTTTTCCAGTTCCAACAATACCTACAGTTAGGTTTCTAATCTCTCTGCTAAACATAAATTCATCTACAGTAAAGTTTTTTTCTCTACTTCTATTTATCATATAAGTTCCTTTTCTAACTAAGTTCATAGCAAAAGTAATTGCTAGTTCACCAATAGCATTTGGAGAATAAGTAGGAACTCTAGCCATTTTAAATCCCATCTCTCTAGCGGCATCTAAGTCGATATGATTATAACCAACAGTTCTAGTTAGAAGGTATTCAACACCATACCCTTTAATTATCTCTAAGTTTTTTCTATTTGCTGGACAATTAGCTCTTAACATAACTGCTTTATGTCCCTCTATTAGATGAATATTTTCATCATTTAATAGTTCTTCTACTAAAGTTAATTCGTATCCGAATTTATTTAATTTTATAAAAAAATCACGTTCTACTTTTCTAACACCAAAACATATTAATTTCATTATAAACCTCCTATAAATTTGTTTAATCTATCCAAATATCTGTAAAGATTTAATAACCTCTAAAACTACAATCCATAATGGCATACATATTACACTAAATACTGTAGATAGTAAAGAACAATTTGATGTCATAAGTGACTCTTTATCAAATTTTATAGCATAAGCTGCAGCAACAGTAGCTGTAGGTGTTGCCATCATAATAACAACAGTAGCTAATCCTACAAAAGATATTGGTAAAATATTTGTAACATTTAAAATATATAAAGCAACTATATTTATAGCAGGAACCCCTAAAACTTTAACAAAACTGTAAATCCAAGAATCTTTTGAAGAGAAAGCCTCTTTTAGAGAAATATCAGCTAATTTTGCACCAATAGAAATCCAAGCTAATGGAGAACAAAGAGCAGCTAGATAAGTCATAGGTTTAAATAGCCAGAATGCTGTTTTATCAATTCTTAAGAAAGCATAGCTTTTATCACCAATAGATACTTGAGGTAATGAGCTTTGGAAAACCCAAACGAACATACCTAAAAATGTAGCTAAAACAATTGGATTTAAAAACATCTGAGAGACATTTTTTCTATCTACTTTAATACCAGACATTTTAATATATCCATATGAATAAAGGAAAACTCTATATGCTATATTAAAAATAGAAGCATACATAACTCCAACTTCTCCATAAACAGCAGCAATAATTGGGATACCAAAGAAAGTAGTAGATCCAAATATAGTTAATACTTCTAAAACTGATTTTTTATCACCTTTATATTGGATGTATAAAACTTTTGTTAAAAATATCAATAAGATATATATAGCGAATCCCCAAATTAAAAGATTGATACCTTGCTCTAAACTATTTTTATTTATATCTTGCATAAAAGAGTTAAAAGCTAAAGCTGGTAAAGATGCAGATAGGATAACGTCACTTAATGTTTTAGATGTACCATCTTTTAAAACATTAGTTTTTCTAAGATAAAATCCAAAAAGAATGATTAAAACAGATGAAGATATAGCACCAACAATACTATTGTTCTTCAAAATACTTGAAATAATTTCACTGAAATTCATAAATTCCTCCTAAAATAAAATTTAACAATTATGTACTCAATAACTAATATAGTTCCTTTTAAAAGAATTTACAATTTTTTAAACTTTATAAATAGTTTTTTAACTTTTTTAAGTGGAAAAAGTTAAAATTGATAAAAAAATAGGCAAAAAAGTTATCTAAATTTGTATAATAATTAATTGTACTAACTCTTTTTTATATGTTAATATAACAGTTATGAAGAGATTAAATTTTAAAAATAAAATAATGGTTTGGGTTTTAATAATAAATTTAATACCCCTTATTTTTTCATATGCAATATTTTTTAATGAAAAAATAAAAAATGATGAAAATAACATAACAAAAAATCTTTTAGAAGCAGCTAAAGTTGTTAGCAGTAGTAATGAAATAAGAAAAAATTTACAGTTAAGTTATAAAGGTGGTGAAATTGAAAAAAAGGTTGATTCACTAACAGATATATTTAGAGATATAGATATTATTGTAGTTGCAAATATAGAGGGGATAAAATACTCTCATTTAGACAAGAATCAAATAGGACAAAAATTTGTAAATCCTGTTCAATGGGATGATATAAAAAAAGGAGAAGGATATTTTTCTAAAATGATGGGATCAATGGGTATTACTTTTAGACGATTTGAGCCTATATATGATGTTAATAGCAAAGAGGTCATAGGGTTTGTAATGGTAGGAAAATACTATACTGCAATCTCAGATATGAAAAAGAATACAGTTGTCATGTTGTGCTTATTATTTATAGAAGCTTTTGGATTAGCTTTTATATTGGCAATAACTTTTGCAAATGGTGTTAGAAAGAGTCTATTTGGATTAGATCCAGAAGAGATTGGAAGACTATATGTTGAAGAACGATTAATAATAGATAATTTAGAATCTGGTTTAATAGCTTTAAATACAAAGAATGAGATACTTAAGGTGAATAGTGTTTTTTCTAAAAAATATGGGAAGTTATCTCCAAAATTAATTTTAGAAAAAGTAAGTATCTATTTAGAAAAAAAAGAAAATACTGCTAGAAATATAGAGGTAGTTATAGAAGATGAGTACTATTATATAAAGATATTACCAATATATAATTTATCTGAATACTATGGAACAATATTACTTATAAAAACAAAGGATGATGTTAATAGATATGCTAGAGAGATTACAGGTATAGATCAGTTAGTTGATGGAATGAGAGCTAACATTCATGAGTTTAAAAATAGATTACATGTTATTTTAGGACTTATAAATCTTGAAAAAATAGATATGGCAAAAAAATATATTCTTGAAATACAGAATTTAAATGAATATGATTTTAAAAAATTTACAAATATTAAAAACTCCTTTTTAAAAGCGATGTTACTAGGAAAAGATGCAATTTGTAAAGAGAGAAAAATACAGTTTATAATAGATTCTCAGTCACAAGTTTCAACTGAGAATAAAAGTCCTATAATTGAAGATATAAGCACAATAATAGGTAACTTAATAGAAAACTCTATGGATTCATTTAAGGAAACTCATATTATCGAAAAAATAATTAAGATAAAAATAATAGAAACAAATAAAAAGATTGAACTTGAAGTTTGGGACAATGGAGAAAAAATTCCCCAAGAATATTTTTCTAAAATATATGAAAGAGGATTTTCTACAAAGGGAGATTTACGTGGTGTAGGATTAAGTATCGTAAAAAATAAAATATCATTATACAACGGAACAATTGAATTTGAACAAAATGAAAAGTGGAAGTTTTTTAAAGTAAAGGTGGTGAAATAGTTGAAGAAAGTTTTAGTAGTTGAAGATGATCCAATGGTGGCTATGATAAATATGGAATATATCTCAAAGATATCTCAATTGGAAATAGTTGGACATGCTATAAATAAACAGGAAGTTTTTGAATATTTACAAAAATTTAAAGTTGATTTAATTTTAATGGATATTTTTTTAGGAGGAGAAAGTGGTCTAGAAATTTTACAAGCTGTTAGAGGAGAGGGGTATACAGTAGATATTATAATGATTACATCTGCTAATGGTAGTGAGGATATAAAAAAAGCATTATCTTTAGGATGTTTAGATTACTTAATAAAACCATTTGATTTTGAAAGATTTAAATGTGCTATTAAAAAATTCCATGATAAAAATGAGCTCTTTAATGAGAAAAAAATAGTACAAGAGGATTTAGATAGATTAAATATTATTAAAAAGGAAAACTTTGAAATTTTACCTAAAGGTTTAAATGAAAAAACTCTTAATGGAATAATGAATAAAATTGATAGTTTAAATGGAAAAGAGTTTAACATTAAAGAGATTTGTGAACTAACAGAAATGAGTAATGTAACTATAAAAAAATATTTAGATTACTTAGAAAAAATAGATTATATAAAAGAAAATATAATTTATGGAAATATTGGTAGACCACAATATGTGTATAAAAAAATGTAAAGTAAAAAATGCCTAGCTACTCAGCTAGGCATTTTCATTATGATTGAATATCTTTATTTTCAGTTGGTTTATTTTCTATTAGACGACTTTCATCATATGCATAATTAGCAAAGTCAATTTTATAGAAAAGTGCATAAATAACTGGAATAACTCCAAGAGCTAAGAATGTATCTGTAACAAGACCAAATATAAGAACAACTGCTACTGGTTGGAAAAGTGGTCCACCAAAGAAATATAATGGTAGTAATCCAACTAAAGTTGTAGCAACAGTTAGAAAAATTGGTCTAAGTCTTGATTGACATCCAAAGACAACAGCATCTTGATCACTACGACCTAAATCATCCTTTTCGATGGTCATTTTATCCACTAGTATAATAGCGTGGTTAAGAACAACTCCAGCAAGTGCTATAATACCAATCATTGCCATAAACCCAAGGTCAGTATTAGTTAATAGTAGTCCAATGGCAACTCCTAATATAGAAAGAGGAATAACAAGCATAATAGTTAAACCTTTTCTCATAGAGTTAAATTGTGCAACAACTAGGAAGAACATTCCTAAAATTGCTATTGGAACTTGAGCAAATAAAGCTTGTTGGTTTTCATCAGATGTTTGCATAATACCAGATGAATAATATTTAACATCAGGTCCCCACTCTTTAAGTTTTTCATTTAGCCAAGGCATAAACTTTTTATTAACTTCAAGAGGAGTAGTAGAATCTTTTATAGCAGCATCAATTTCTATAGAGTAAGCCATATTTCTAGTAGAAACTAAGCTGTCATAGTATTCTAAAGATATTTTAGCAATTTGTTTTAAAGGAACAGCTTGCCCTTTTGAGTTTACAAGTTCAATAGATTGTATAGAGTTTAAATCATTTTTGTATTGGTCAGTACCTCTTAAAACTATTGGAATAATAGTACTTTGAGGTGGAGCATCAAAGTTTCTATAAACACTAGCATTATAACCTTGAAGAACATACTCTAAATAAGTCCCAATGGTATCATTAGTAAAGCCAGCCATTTGAGCTTTTTCAGTATCTACTTCAATAAATATTTTAGGAACTTCAATTCCCCAATCATCTGATACAGCGTAAGTACCATCTAGAGAAGTTAGTTTTGTTTTAACCTCTTCAGCTACTTTCTTTAAAAGAGTTATATCACGAGAAGCAAAAACATATCCTAAATCTTTAGCAAGAGAAACTCCACTTCCTAATCCTTTAGAAACAACGTCAATATCAGGGTATTTATTTAAAAGATACTCATTAATTTCTTGACTTAGTTTTGGAATTAATCTGTAATCTGTAAGATTATACATGATGTAAGCGTACTCAGGAAGCTGTGTTTGTGGTGAATATCCTGTAGAGAATCTAGGAGCACCTCCACCGATAAATGATCCCCAGCTTAAAACTCCAGCTTTATCATATGTTTTTGTAGTTCCACCAGTTGTTAAATAATCCCAAAGTCCTGGAGGAAGAGGTTCTTGGGGACCAGTACTATAATTTTTTTCAATAAATTTATTTAAATCTTCAACAACCGCTCTTGTTTGATTAACATCAGTTCCTTTTGGTAGAGTTATATATGTTGACATAACAGGGTCAGTTGAACCAGGCATAAAGTTTGCTGGCGCAAGACCAAGTAACCAAATTCCGAAAACAAAAGATATAGCTGTTAAAATAATTGTAATTTTTTTATTTTTTAAAACTTTGATTAAAATCTCTCTATATAAAACATATGGTTTACTATTAAGATTTTGTTTTTCACCAGGTTTTAATTTTATAAAGTCATAACATAATAAAGGAATAAAAGTCTGGTTAATTAACCAAGAACTCATAAGAGCTAACATAACAACAATTGTTAAAGGTCCAACATACTCTCCCATGTTTTGCTTATTTAAAATAATTGGAGAAAAGGCCATTATAGTTGTTAATGAACTAACAAATAAAGGAATAGCAAGTGTTCTAGATGATTCTAAACATGCTTGCATTCTAGGTTTTCCTTCTTCTAGTAAAACAGTTATATTTTCAGACATAACAACGGCATTATCAACAAGCATACCAAGAGCTATAATAAGTCCAGCAAGAGTAATCTGATTGATACCATAGTTAAACCAAAATAATCCAATAAGAGTAAATGCTATTGATGTTGGAGTTAGTGCAGCAACTATAAGTCCAGATCTAAGTCCTAAGAAAACAAGCATTACTAATACAATTGTTGTAACTGCTTGAAATAAGTTAACTATAAAAGCTGTTACATTTGTTTGAACTAAGTCTGGAAGATAATAGATTTCTCCAATTTCAAGCCCTATTGGAAGAGAATTTCTATAAGTTTTTAAAGTCTCTTGAATACCTTTTCCCATTAATAAAACATCTTCTCCAGAACCTAATGATATTCCAAGAACAAGGGATTTATTACCATTAAAATCTATAGAGTATGTTGAAGGATCTTGATAACTTTTATAAATATTGGCAACTTCACTTAAATATATACTAGAGTCACCATTTGGACTTGTTATGATGGTATCTTTTATATCTTCGATATTTTTAAAGTTACCACTAGGAGTTACTTTAAGTCTATTTTGATCTATAACAATATTTCCACCTTTAATAATAACATTTGAACTATTTAAAGTATTTATAATATTTTCTAAAGTAAGTCCTGTTTGAGATAAAAGTTTATTATCAATATCAATATATACAGTTTCATTTTGAATACCTGAAATATCAATACTACCAATTTGAGGAACATTGAATAATAAAACTTCCTTTAATTGATAAGCAGTTTCATAAAGCTCCTCATAGGTATAACCTTCTCCACCAATTGCAAGAAGAGTTCCGTAGATATCTCCGTAAAATGTATTTATCTGAGGAGCTTGAACTCCTTGAGGAAGATTAGGAACAACGAATGTATTAATTCTATTTCTAAGTTCTGTCCAAACAGGCTGAATATCTTTGTATTCAGCTTTAATATTAACATAAACATTTGATTGTCCATCTGTATTAGTTGAGTTTACATACCATAGAGAATCCATATTTTGTACTTGATCAGCGATTCTTTTACTAACTAAATCTGCCATTTGTTTCGCTGTGGCTCCTGGCCAGTTAGTTGTAATTAGAGCTACTTTTATTGTAAATCCAGGGTCTTGAGCTTTTTCGGATTTATCATAAGATAAGTATCCTCCAATAAGTAGAATAACTATTAAAAAATAGGTTGTGACTTTATTTTTAATTGCTAGTTCGGTTAATTTCATGGCTATTCAGCTCCTTTTAAAAGTGAAACCTTTTGATCTTCTAAAAGGACACTACTTCCCTTTGTAACAACATAATCGCCGTCTGTTAATCCACTAACAATTTCACTACCTTGTTCTGTAGTATTTCCTAATGTAACAAGTTGTTTCTTAACTATACCAATATTATTTTCAAGATTTGTAACAACATAAACATATTTTTCTCCATTAGGAGCTGTTAAAATAGCTGTTAAAGGAACTGCGATAACTTTATTAGTATTATCTGTAGTAACGATAACTTTTGCTGTCATACCAACTTTTACAGTATCTAAAGGATCAACAATTTTAGCTTTAACAGGATAAGTTCCACCATAACCAACAGAAAGTGTTCCAATATTAGTAATTGTTCCTTTTATACTTAAATTATTAAGAGAAGTTATTTCAATCTGAACCTCTTCTCCTAATTTTAAATCTCCAACAACAGATTGAGAAACATTAAACTCTACATAACGCTCACCAAAAGTATTTAGAACAAAAACTACTGTGCTAGAAGATACATTTTGGTTAACCTCACTTTTTACCTGTCCTATAGTACCATCGCTAGGAGCTGTTAACATAGTATAACTTAAATTAACTTTAGCTAGATTAACTGCATCTTCAAGAGCTTTAACAGAAGATATTGCAGATTTATAATTAGCTGTTGCACTATCATAAGATGCTTTTGAGATACTGTTTTCTAGATAAAGTGCTTCTGATCTTTTAAAGTTTGCAGTAGATTCAGCTAAATTTGCATTTCCTTTATCTAGATTAGAAAGTGCTTGCTGATAATTTAATTGATACTCTATAGGATCTAAAGTAGCTAAAATTTGTCCAGTTTTAACAGTATCACCCAACTGGGCAATACGATTATTTATAGTTCCTGAAACTCTAAAACTTAAATTTGAAAGAGCTTCAGTATTAACTGTACCTGAGTAAGCACGCTTAACGCTATACTCTTTTTTTTCTACTTTTTCATAAACAACTGATTTAACCTCTTCGGTAGAACTCGATTTCTCTTTTCCACACGCTAATAATGCTAATAATAGTGTAACCACTAAAAATTTATTTTTCATAATTTATCCCTCCTAATTATCTAACTCTTGTTGAAGTTTAAGCAGTAAAACTTTTCTTTCAGATGGTTCCATAGTAAGAGATGACTTACCGTAAAGATATTCAAGTTTTAGCGTAGAGTTAATTAGATTAAAATTTTCAATTACATGATTTAACTCTTGACTCAAAGTATTATTTTGAGCAGATAAAAAATCAGTTAACGTAGTTGTTCCTTCTGTATATAGGTTAGTTACGATATCTAAATTTTTCTTAGCTACATCTGAAGATATTTTTGTTGTATAACTTTGTACAAAGTTAGTTAAAAGATTTGTGTATGTTTGTAAAACTTCTTGAGCTAATTGATTTTGAGAAGAAAGTTTATTAAACTCAAGTGCTTTTAACTCACTTTTTATAGCCTGTCCATTATAGTAAATCTCTCCACCACTAATAAGAGGTAAACTTACATTAATTCCAGCTTGCCAATACTCATCTGGGAAATCTCCATTTGAATTTTTACCCCAAGGTGTAATCATATTATTTTTATAGTAATTTCCAGAAGCAGTAACAGTTGGAATATAACGTTCTCTTTCATTTGATACAAGCTCTCTTTCTTTACTTTTAATAGTATTATCAAGTTGTTTTAATGAATTTGAGTTTGTTAGAGCACCGCTTACTAAAAATTTCTCTATTTTTTTAGATTTTTCAGAACCAAATGTAAAGTTCTTACCTAAATTTTCACTTAATAAGAAGTATGGAGCAAGTTCATCAAGAGTTTCATAAGTATACGTATTTCCCTCTGGATAATTTAAAAGGTTATTTAAATATATCTCTTGAGAACGAATCTCTCCTTTAACACTAGAAATATCTGAAAGAGCTCCAGCCACATTTGATTGTAATCTATATACATCTTGCAATCCACCAGCACCAACATTGTAATTAATTTTAGCAACATTTAAAGTTTCTCTTAAAAGATCGTAGTTACTTGCTTGAATAGCTAATTGAGCTTTTAATTGAAGAATATTAACATATGTAGAAGCTACATAATATATAGTAGCTAATTTTTGTTGCTCAAATGCTTTTCTATTAGAATCTAATGATAACTTATCAATATAAACACTAGCATTGATTTGATCACTAAATATAACTTGTGAAAGTTGTAAATAAGAAGCTACACTATTTGTAGGATATCCTTGTTTAAAATTAGGTGATCTATCATCTAAAGCTGAATAATCAGCATTAGCTGACAATTGTGGTAAACGCTTAGAGTTAGTAACTTTAACATTATAATAGCTAGTCATAATGTTTTGTCTAACTTGAAGAAGATCTAAGTTAGAGTTAAGAGCTCTATTTACAGCATTTTTAAGTGTCAGCTTAGGATTTGCCATTTCTGGATTATTAACTTGTGATAAATCTTGAAGGAAAATAAGATTAGGATAAATATCAATTTTTGTTGCTACTTCAGAGTTTAAATATATATCTTTGATTGGAGCGTTAACTTCAACGATTGTACTCATATCTTTTTTAGTTTTAAAAAACATATAGTTTAAAGAAGCTGCTCTTAATCTTTTTCTAAACTCTTTATTCAAATTCAACCCAGAATATGCATATGGTTTTAACTCTTCGTTGAAATCAATAAGAAAAGAAGGAACTTTTTTATCAATTGCATTAATTAAATTCTCTTTACTAGCTCTAAGAACGTTAATTTTAACACCAGGAATATTAGTGTGCTGAGCAAGCTTATTTAAATTACTAGAATTCATATTAGAGATAAGAACATCAACCTCTGTAACTCCGTTTAATTCTTTAAAAGGCATTAAATAATCATTTAAATCAAGATTACTATAGATGTAATTTAAATTTTTTGGAATATTTTTACCCTTGTCTCCAAAACCTAAAGGAACTGAGTAAAACTTATTTTGTTGTAGATTAGATATATTTTCTAATGGCGCACAAGTTAAAATAAAAACTCCATCAATTTTAGGATTTTTATTTAGTTTGTTTATACCATCTTGAATATTGTGGTTTGTCAGATAAAACTTTTCTGTAATTTTTGGAGAAAAATTTGTACCAGCAAAATTTTTATTTAATTCATCTTTAAGAATTTCTAAAGCAGTCTCTGAACATTGAGAATGGTTTTCTAAAATAACTCCAACATCAAGAGTTTTGGCGAATAAAGAAAAATTGAAAATAAAAAGTAAAAAAAGTAGTTTTCCCATAAGGACCCTCCCTTAAAAAATTAGTTGTATCATTATCATATTCTGTTGAAAGTAAAAAAATCCTTTTGAAAATAAAAAAAGAAGTATAAAAATACTTCTTTTAGACCTATAATATATTAAAATTGAAATTTATTTAAATAATTCTTAACATCTTCCATTATATCCTCTACACAATTATCTTCAAAAGGTGATTTTAATTTAGCAACTTTCAATAAATTTAAGAATGATTTTGTTCCACCCTCATGACAAAGATTTAAATAATCTTTCCAACTTTCTTGATAATTTTTATTCATTTTTTGCCAAAATTGTAAAGCACAAATTTGAGCCAATGTATAATCTATATAATAAAATGGTACTTCAAATATATGAGCTTGTTGGAACCACCATGTTCCTTTTTCTAAAAATGGATTTTCTGAGTAATCACAATGAGGTTTATAAGTTTTTTCGAGCTCTCTCCAGATAGATTTTCTTTCAGCTGGAGTTAAATTAGGATTCTCATAAACTTTATGTTGGAAATGATCCACTAAAACTCCATAAGGTATAAATTTAATAGCACTACTTAAATGCAAATATTTATATTTATTTGTATCCTCTTTAAAGAAATTTTCCATCCAATTCCAAGTGAAAAACTCCATACTCATTGAATGTATTTCAGAACTTTCATATGTAGCCCATAATAACTCTGGAATTTCAATCCAACTTGATCTATAAACTTGAAAAGCATGTCCAGCTTCATGAGTTAAAACATCAATATCACCACTTGTTCCATTAAAATTTGAAAAAATAAAAGGTGACTTATAATCTGGAATAAAAGTACAATATCCCCCTCCAGCTTTCCCTTTTTTAGTTGTTAAATCCATCAAATCATTTTCAATCATGAAATCAATAAACTCAGCAGTTTCAGATGAAAGTTCATGATACATCTTTTTTCCTTGCTCAATAATCCAATTTGAATCTCCTTTAGGAGTTGGATTTCCATCATTAAATTCAAATTTTTCATCATAATACTTAAGAGTTTCTAATCCTAATCTTGTTTTTTGTTTTTCATATAAAGCAGAAGCTAATGGAACGATACTTTCAACAACTTGCTTTCTAAAAGAATCTACCATTTCAGCATTATAGTCTACTCTATTCATTCTTAAGTATCCTAACTCTATAAAATTACTAAATCCTAACTTTTCAGCTATTTTTACTCTTATTTTTACAAGGTTATTAAATATTTCATCAAATTTACTTTCGTTATTAATAAAAAAAGTTGATTTTGCTTCTTGAGCAGCTTTTCTTATAGTTCTATTTTTAGAAAGAATAAAAGGAGTCATCCCAGATAGATTTCTTTCTTTTCCATCAAATAATATCTTAGCAGAAGCTAAAAGTTTTACATACTTAGAAACTTCTTTATTTTCCTCTTGTAAATCTTCAATAATATCTGAAGAGAATGTTTTTAAACTATTTTCCATCAATTTAAAAAGTTGATCTCCATATTCTAATATTAGTTTATCTTTATTACTATGATTTACCATAATCTCATAAAAGTTGGTATCTAACTCTTGATAAAAAGGTGAAATCTCATCCCAGTATTCATTCTCATCGTCGTAAAATTTATCCTCAGTATTTATAGTGTGTCTAATATTAGCAATACTAGACATAGATGATATATTGTTTCTTATGGCATTAATTTCGTGAATTAAGTGTTTTTGTTCTTGAATATCAGTTGAAGCTTTTAAGTTTTCCATTAGATTTGTTAAAGTTTCTTTAATTAAATCATAATTAGGTCTTTCATATTTAAAATCTTTAAATTTCATAAATTCCTCCTTTATTTATTTTAAAAATAACTCTATTATAGAGGAAAATCTACATATCATCAACAAAAAAATTTTTAAAGGAAAAATACATATAATATTGTATAAAAACAAAAATGAATTTTTTGAAAGGGGGGTATGTATATGAAAAATATAGACAAGTTAGAGAAATTAAAAAAATCTTTTGAAAGAAATAAAGATTTAGTAACAGATGCCTTATATAAAGACTTAGGGAAAAATTTTGAAGAAAGTAGGTTATCAGAGTATTACCCAGTTATATCTGAATTTGACTATTTTTTAAAGAATTTAGAAAAATGGAGTGAACCTGAAAAAATTAAAAGCTTTTTTAATTTTATAGGTTGTGGAACAATTATTCAACCTGAGCCTTACGGAAAAGTTTTAATTATTTCTCCATGGAATTATCCTTTTAATTTAACTTTTATTCCTTTGATAGGTGCTATCGCTGCTGGAAATGAAGTTGTTTTAAAACCATCTGAAAATTCTAAATTTTCAAGTGAAATAATAAAAAAAATAATTGAAGAAAGTGGTGTTGAAGATATTTCTGTTGTATTAGGAGATAGAGAAACAACAAAAGAGCTTTTAAATTCAAAGTTTGATTATATATTTTTTACTGGTAGTACAAAAGTTGGAAAAGAGGTATATTTAAAAGCGGCTGAAACATTAACACCAGTGACACTAGAGCTAGGAGGAAAATCACCTGTTATAATAGAGGATGAACATTGTTTGCAAGACGCTGTAGAGAAAATAATTTGGGGTAAATTTTTTAATAGAGGCCAAACATGTGTAGCTCCTGATTATATTTATCTACCAACGGGATTGAAAGATCAATTTGTAGAATTAACTAGAGAGTATATTAGAAAAAATGGAGATGTTCAAGGAAAAATAATAAATGATGAGCACTTTGAAAGATTAGAAAATTTGTTAAATAATCAAAATATAATCTATCAAAATGGAAAAATAGATGATGACACTAAAAATAAAGGATTATTTCCATTTACAATAGTTTTAAATCCTAAAGATGATGATCCTATTTCTCAAGAGGAAATCTTTGGTCCAATTCTTCCTTTAGTTGAATATGAAAGTTTAGAAAAAGTTTATTGGGATTTAAGATTAAAACCTGCTCCATTAGCTCTTTACATTTTTAGAAGTGATAAAGGTAATTTATCTACAAAAGGGTTAAAAGCAGGAGGTGTATGTATAAATAGTACTATGCTGCAAATTATTGATAAAAGAGTTCCTTTTGGTGGAGTAGGTTACAGTGGACTTGGACAGTATCATGGTAAATATACATTTGATACATTTACTCACTATAAACCAATTTTTGAAGGAAGTGGTATAAAAATATCTATGCTAAGAAAAGTTATTAATCTAATTTTAAATAAAATAAAAAAATAAATAAAAGTAAAAATAAATGTAGTGCTTCTTAAGAAAATATTATACAATATATACGATACTAGAAAGATATTTAAGGAGAAAACATGAAAAAAGGATTAATCGCTTTATTTTTAGCAGCAAGTACAGCAGCATTTTCAATGGATGCACATTTAAGATTAGGAGCTATAACAAACGCTGGTTCTTATAACAAAGAGGATAAGAGTTTTGAAAGCTACGCGCCAACATTAGGATTAGAAATTACTCAAACTTTACTTTTAGCAGATGTAGGAGTGGGAATTGCTTATAATGGAAAAACTTCAGGAACAGATATTGAAACAGTACCAGCTTATGGACTAATTAAAATGAATCTATTCCCAGTTGGAGTAAAACCATACTTAGTTGGAAAAGTTGGAAAAGTTTTATATACTCGTGATAGCGTATCTAATTCAAATCCTGATGGAAAATATTTCTATGGTGCTGGAGTAGGTATGGATATATTCGCACTACAAGGTGAAATATTATACTCTGTTACAAAAATAGATGGAGATAAAAGAGGGAATGATAATTTAGAGCAAATTAGCTTTACATTAGGATATAACTTCTTCTAAAATAAAAATAGGAAAAGGGAGTTTTAAAAACTCCCTTTTTATATATTAAATATTTTCTAAAGAAAATAAAGTAGATAAATATTTTGCAACTCCATTTTCATCATTTGTTAAATCTAATGTATCGAACTCTTTTTTTAAGTCTTCAAAACCATTTTTCATAACAAGTCCTTTTCCAGCAACTTTAAGCATTTCGTAATCGTTAAAAGCATCTCCAAAGGCAATTGTATGCTTTAAACTAATATTTTTTAGTTTAGCTATCGTTTCAAGAGCTTTTCCTTTAGATGTTTCAAAGTGAACGATATCAAGATAGTCCTCTTGAGATATAAAGGCGTTCACTTCATCGTATTTGTTAAAGTAAGATGATAAATGCTTTAATTTTTCACCATCTCTATCCATTAAAACTATCTTTTCAAAAGTATATAGATTAATATTTTCTAAATTTATTTCAATAGGATCTTCAAGTGGATTGTATAAAAAAGTATTGGCTTTATTAATTGTTCCCTCTCCTATATATACTTGAGTTCCATACGTAGCGAAAAATACGCAATCCTCTTCTAAAGATTTTTTAAAAACTTCATTGACTATGTTAGAATCCAATGTTCTTTGGAAAATTAACTCCCCTTTATTATTATAAATAGTAGTTCCGTTATTACAGACAATTTCGCCATTTAATTCCAAAGTATCATAAATATGTTTGGCTCCTTTATAACTTCTACCTGTAGCTATTATAAATTCAATTCCTCTCTCCTTTAATAAAGTTACAATTTTTTTTGTATATTCAGAAACATTTTTGTTTTTGTCTACTAAAGTCCCATCTAAATCAGAAACTATTAACTTATACATACATTCCCCCCTAAACTCTTTTTATATTTATTATTATAGTATCAAAAGATTGGAAATTCAATATTAATTATTTTCAATAACTATAAAATATGTTAAAATATTAAAAAACATATGTAACAACGTAAAAAAATCAGGAGTAAAGGAAGTTAAATGAAAAAATCAAAGGTTTTAATTTTACATGAAAGTGAAAGTACAAAAATATCCCTTGAAGAGTTAGGATTACATCTACTGCAAGATTATGATTTTGAATTTTTAAATATCTTAGACTATTTAAAATCTAACTTTAAAATCTATGACTTTATAGTGTTTGATAGCTATAATGACTATGTATTTGAATACTTTAAAGAAAAAGCAGATAGAATAATTGTATCAGTCAACATTTTAAAAGAAGAGAGACCCTCAGACTATATAAAAAGAGGAGCAGGAAACTTTCTTTTAAAACCATATTCTTTAAAAGAGATTAGGTTAGTTTTAGACCAACTAAAAGAAAATCTTTTAATTAAAGAAGAAGCAGAAGAAAATAGATTAAAGTTTTATACTCTATTAGATAATATTCCTTATATGGCTTGGTTTAAAAATAAAGATAGTGAGTACATGATTGTTAATAACGAGTTTAAAGAACATTGTGGAAAAGACTTTGAAACAATAAGAGGAAAAGGGGATCAGTTCGTATGGGATGGCATGATTGGGGAAAATTGTCGTCAATATGACTTAAAGGTTATGACAGAGAGAAAGCAACTAGTTTTCGATGAAATAATTCCAGGTAAAAAAGGTTATAAACAATTTAATATCTACAAAGTTCCTGTTGTAGATAGAAAAAATAATATTTTAGGAACAATGGGGATTGCAAAAGATATAACAGATTTAAAAAATAAAGATGTAAAATTTGATATTCTATTGGAAAATATGCCTTTTGCTGTATTTACCAAAAATAGAAACGGAGATATTATACAAAACAATTCAACATTTTATAAGTTAACTGATGTTAATAGATTTTCTTATATTTCATTAAAAGAAGAGGATTTTTTAGGCAAAGAGCATAAAGAAAGTATTGAAATTGAAGATAAAGATGTCATTCACAATAAAAGTAATATATCTTTAGTGAGAACATTAAAAACAAAAAATGGAGAAAAAATAGTTGAAGTTTTCAAATCACCAATTATTGATATATCTGGTGAGGTTATAGGTATTGTTTGTACAATGAGAGATGTTACAGAGATGAAGAGTCAGGAAGCTAAAATAAAAAGAATGGCTTATACAGACTCATTAACTGGACTAGCTAATCGAAGAGGGCTATATAACTATGTAGAAAGTCAATTAGTTAGAAAGTATTCTGATGTAACAATTATGTTTATGGATTTAGATAACTTTAAATCTTTAAACGATAGTTTTGGTCATCAGCATGGTGATAAAATCCTAATTGAATTTGGAGAGGATTTACAGACGATTTGTAGAGATGGATTCGTTTCTAGAATTGGTGGAGATGAGTTTGTAATTGTTTGGGAAGGAAAACTGAATAAGGAATTAGCCACAGATATGGCAGAAAAAATCCTTAATCTTTTAAGTGGTAAAAAACGGAAATTTAATAAATTATCTGCAAGTATTGGAATTGTTACTGGTAATACTGGTGAAGAAACAATAGATAATTTTTTAACTAAAGGGGATTTAGCACTATATAAAGCCAAAGATCAAGGAAAAAATCAATATGTTTTTTATAATCGTGATTTAGATAAAAAAAGATGTTTAAATGAGGAGATAGAACAAGATTTAAGAAACGCTTTAGATAAAGATGAACTTGAACTTCACTATCAACCTCAATACACATGCAGTAAAGAACTTGTGGGATTAGAAGCACTCCTTAGATGGAATAATGATAAATATAGAAAAGTACCTATAGTAGACATAATAAATATTATGGAAAAATCTACTTTAATAGATGAAATTGGAAAGTTTATAATAAAAAGTGCTTTCTCTTTTGCTAAAAAAATAAATGAAAATAGAGAAAAAAAAGTAATAGTTTCTGTTAATATCTCAGCAGTTCAAATAATGAAGCATAACTTTGTTAGGACTATTAAAAAAATTATAACTGAAACAGAAGTTAATCCTAGTCATGTTGGAATAGAGATTACAGAAACTGTATTATTACAAAATATAGGAGAAAATATTCTAAAAATAAAAGAACTTAAAGATATTGGAATTAAAATCTCTTTAGATGATTTTGGAACTGGATACTCTTCATTTAGTTATCTTGTAAAGATACCTCTTTCTAATATTAAAATTGATAAAAGTTTTATTTGGGGTATGAAAGATAGCGAAGAATACAGAACTTTAGTTAAGCTTTGTATAGATACTGCCCACGCTTTAAATTTAAAGGTTGTTGCAGAAGGAGTTGAAACAGTGGAGGATTTAGGTTTATTAAAATATATGAAGGCAGACTTTATTCAGGGATACCTTTTTTCTAAGCCACTACCAAAGCATATAATTGAAGCAACTGTATTACAATAAAAAATTAATTTTGAAGAGTAAAAGTATAAAACTTTTACTCTTTTTTTTTCGTCAAAAAATTTAGGGATTTTAACAAAAACGCCGTATAATAAATTATAATGTTAAATAAAATTTAGGAGGAAAGTATGGAAAGAATTAATACTTTAAAAAATGAGATTTCTAAAAAGGTAATTGGACAAAAGGACATGGTGGAGAAAATTCTTATTGGAATCTTAACAGGAAACCATATTCTATTAGAAGGTCTTCCTGGATTAGCAAAATCACTAACAGTAAATACAATAGCGGAGACTTTGGGATTAAGTTTTTCAAGAATTCAGTTTACTCCGGATTTATTACCAAGTGATATTGTAGGAACAGAGATGTATAATGAAAAAACTGGAGATTTTAGTGTAAAAAAAGGACCTATATTTGCTAATATAGTTTTAGCTGATGAAATAAATAGAGCTCCTGCAAAAGTTCAATCTGCTCTTTTAGAAGCTATGCAAGAAAAACAGGTTACAATTGCTAGTGAAACATTTAAATTAGATAAACCATTTATAGTTTTAGCAACTCAAAATCCTATAGAGCAAGATGGGACATACCCATTACCAGAAGCACAACAAGATAGATTTTTAATGAAAGTAAAGATAGAGTATCCAACATACGAAGAGGAGATGGAGATACTTGATTTATTGACAGGTGAAAAAGAGTTTTCAGATATCCCAATAAATACAATTGTATCTCTACAAGATTTAGAAGAGATAAAAGAAACAATTAAAAAAGTTGTTATAGATCAAAAGTTAAAAAAATATATTTTAGATATTGTATTTAAAACTAGAGAACATTCTGATTATATTGCTTGTGGAGCTTCACCTAGAGCTAGTATAAGTTTGGTTATAGCATCTAAAGCTGCTGCATTTTTAGATGGAAGAGATTTTGTAATGCCACAGGATATAAAAAAGGTTATTTATGATGTATTACGTCATAGACTTATTTTAACATATGAAGCTGAAGCAGAGGATAAAAAGGTAGAAGATATAATAGATGATATACTAAAAACAGTTATTTTACCATAAGGAGAGGCTATGGATAATAAATTAGAAAGTAAAAAGGAACTTTTAAAAAAGATAAAGAATATCGAAATAAAAGCTACTATTTTATCTGATAATATTTTTGCAGGACAGTATCAATCTTGTTTAAAAGGAAATGGAATGGAGTTCTCTGATATTAGAAGATATGCTCCAGGAGATGATGTAAAAAAAATAGATTGGAAGGTTACTGCTAAACAAAGGAAAGCATACGTAAAAGAGTTTGTAGAGGAGAGGGAACTTTCTGTTTTTTTATTAGTAGATATATCTGCATCTAATAGATTTAAAGAGAAATTAGATCTAATAACAGAATTAGTTGGAAGTTTGGCATTTAGTGCTAATAAAAATGGTGATAGGGTAGGGGCACTGTTTTTTTCTAATCAAATTGAAAGAGTTATTCCATTAAAAAAGGGGAAAAAACATACATTGTCTATAATTGAAAATTTATTGACGATTAATCCTAAAGGAGATAGGACAGACATTGCTATGGCCTTAAGATACTTTGGAAAAGTTTTTAAAAGAAGATCAGTTATTTTCCTAATATCAGACTTTTTAGATGATAACTATGAAAAAGAGTTAAAAATACTATCTCAACGACATGAAATTATACCTGTAAGAATTGGAGATAAAAAATATGAATCACTTCCTATTGGAGCTATTTTTACTTTAGAAGATGCTGAAACTGGAGAACAAATAGTTGTTGAAAATTATAAAGAAAATAGTAGTGATATAAATATAAATAATATTTCCAATGGAATAAATTTATACGTTGGAGAGGATTATGTAAAAGAAATTTCAAAATTCTTTAATAGAGGGAGAGTGCGATGAAAAAAATAACTATTGGTATTTTTCTTTTACTTTCTCTACTATCTTTTGGCAAAGAGTATAACATAGGTGATAAAATCACTCTAAAAATAGAGGGCGTTATTAACAAAAGTGAAATTGAAAAAGCTTTAAAAGATTATAAAATATCATCCTTAGAAACGGATAAAGATGGTTCTTATATTGTAACATTTTCTACATATAAAGTTGGTGAAAATGAAATCCAAATTGGAGATAAGAAACTGAAGATAGATGTAGTTTCAACAATAGAACCTTCTGAAAAAGAGATTTATGAAGCTCTTTCAAATCCTAATAATACATATATAGAAACTGATTATCCTCATATGGGGATTTTAGCAACTATAGCAGGTATAATTGCGGTTATAACAGCATTTTTTATGCATTTAGTAGATAGAGCTAAAGATCCATATATTATATTTAAAAAAGGGATGTCTAAAGTCAATGAATCTAACTGGAAAGAGAAAATTAGTTTAGAACTACGTAGATATATAGATAATATGTACGGAACTAATTTTTTAGGAGGAGAATATAAAATTGTCTATCCTATAACTGAAGAGGATATTGATTTTATTAAAAATATGGATTATTTAAAGTTTGCCCCCAATAGAGACGGTGATTATTTAGAATATAAAAAGAGAACCTTTGAAATAGTAGAGAGATTAAGAAAGGAGAAAAAGAACAGTGTATAACTTTAAGATGCCATATATATTAGTACTGATTCCTATAGTTACCTATCTTTTTTTTAGAAAAAGATCTCAAGGTGCTATTAAGGTTCCAGGGATACAAATTATTAAAAAATATTCAAAAGGAAGTAAAAAACATCTTTTAGGACGAATTTTTATGTATTTATCAACTGTATTTATGATTTTAGCTTTGGCTCGTCCTCAGCTTACAACAGAGGGTAAAGTTGTAAAAAAAGATGGAATAGATATAGCAATAGCCTTAGACCTTTCTAAATCTATGGAAGCTAGAGATTTTAACCCCAATAGACTAGAGAAGTCTAAAGAGTTATTAAAAGAGTTCATTGATAAAAGACCAAATGACAGATTATCTTTAGTTGTATTTGGAGGAGAAGCTTATACAAAGGTCCCATTGACATTTGACCATAGTGTATTAAAAAATATGATTTCAAATATAACAACTGATGATATAACAAGTAATAATAGAACTGCTATTGGCATGGGATTAGGAGTAGCATTAAATAGATTAAAGGACTCTGATTCAAAATCTAAAGTCATAATATTAATGACAGATGGTGAAAATAACTCTGGTGAAATGAGTCCTGTAGGAGCTGCTGAAGTAGCTAAGGAATTAGGAATAAAAGTTTATACTATTGGAATTGGAGCGAAAGAGATAGCGATTCCAGGATTTTTTGGAACTTCATATATTGAAAATAAAGAACTTGATGAAAATCTTTTAAATCTTATTGCAGAAAAAACAAATGGAAAATATTTTAGAGCTAGTGATTCGAAAGAGTTTCAAAATATTTTTAATGAAATAAATAACTTAGAAAAAAGTAAAATAGATAGTAGAAGTATCTATGATATTACAGAATATTTTGAAGAGTTATTAAAAATTGCCTTAGTTTTATTTTTATTAGGTGTATTTTTCGAATATTTTAAATATATAAGAATACCTTAGGAGGGATAGTTATGGAGTTTGGAAACACAGCTAGTATTAAATTTGTAGTTATCCCTATTTTAACTGTTTTATTTTTAATATTAGGAGTAAGAAAAAGAGAGAAAATATTAGAGAGAATAGGTTGGAAAAAGGATACTATCATTATGATTGTTAAAACACTTTTTCTTTCTTTAGGTGGAATTTTAGTATTTATAGCACTACTTTCACCACAAAAGTTAAAAGAGGAGGAAAAAATAGCAATTCAAGGAAGTGACCTATATGTTCTAATGGATATATCTAAGTCTATGTTAGCTGAAGATACTTATCCAAATAGATTGGAAATAAGTAAAAAAGAGTTAAAAGAGATTTTAAATAATCTTAAGGGAGATAGAGTTGGAATTATTCCATTTTCTGATAGTGCTTATGTTCAAATGCCTTTAACTGATGATTATTTTATGGCAATAAATTATATTGATGCAATAGATAGTAAGCTTATTTCAGGTGGTGGAACAGAGCTGTTAGAAGCTTTAAAATTAGCAAATAACTCTTTTGAAAAAACAGATGCAAAAGATAAAAATGTTATTATTTTTTCAGATGGTGGAGAGAGAAATCCTGAAATTTTAAAGTATGTTAAAGATAATCACATTAAGACTTTTATCTTTGGAGTTGGAACTGATGAAGGAAGTGTAATTCCAATAGATAATGGATTTATAAAAGATAACAGTGGAAATATAGTTGTATCTAAATTGAATGATAATTTTTTAAAAGAGTTAGCTAGAGAGAGTGGTGGACAATATTATTCTTTAAATAACTTGAATACAGGCAATTATCAAAAGTTAATTGCTGATATTGGTAAACTAGATAAAACCTCTCAAAGAGATGAAAAATTAAATATTTATGAACAGTATTATCAATATCCATTAGGAGTAGGACTTTTATTGATACTTATTGGATATTTTTTAAGAAGAAAAGAGAAGGAGGGAGAATATGTTTAGAAAAATATTAGTTCTTCTTCTAGGAATATTTTTAATTATATTTGGGATTCTAAAATTGAAAAGAGATAAAGCAATTGAAGAACCTGGATATTTAAAATTTATGAATGGTAACTCATTAGTAAAAGAAAATAAAACTAAAGAAGCTTTAGAAGAGTATAAATTAGCTATGGATACAAATGAGGATATAAATATAAAAAAGAATTTTGAAATTATTAAAAATAAAGTTGAAGAAGAAAAACAAAATCAACAACAGGATAACAAACAAGAAAATCAAGATCAAAAGAATAATGATAGTCAACAGCAAAACCAAGAACAAGATCAACAAAATAAAAATAATTCACAAGATAATAATAAACAAAATGAACAACAAAATAATGAGCAAAATAATAAAGATGAAAAAGATAATCAACAGGATAATCAGAAGCAAGATGGAAATCAAAAGAATAATGATAATCAACAGCAAAACCAACAAAATCAGCAAGATAATCAAGAAAATAAAAGTGACTCACAAAATAGTAATGAGAAAAAAGAGTTAACTCCAGAGGAGAGGGCTATGAAGCAAAAAGAAGAGGAGTTAAGAAGTATTATGCAAAGACTTGAAGGAAACGAAAAGCAAGCTTTTAAGAATAATGAGAGAGTTTTAAACACAAGCGAAAATAAAAATAGTGAAAATAGATGGTAGAGGAGAGCAGAATGAAAAAAATTAATTTATTTTTAATAATGTTAATGCTTTGTAAATTAACTTTTTCTGAATTATTATTAAACTCTTCTAATTTATCTCCTTCAAAATATGAAGTTTTTAATTTAGAAGTTTCATTTGTAAATGAAGATAAAGAAAGATACAAAATAGATGGCTTGGAAAATTTTGATGTTTTATCCAAAGGTTCTAGTAACAGTTATAATGTAATCAATGGAAAAACAACATCAGTTAAAAGTGATGTTTATAGATTAAAGCCAAAGAAAGATGGTGAATTTACACTAAAAGTTATCACTGAAAAAGGTAATGAAAAAGCTCTTCTAATAGATGTAAGAGAGAATAAGCAACTAGATAAAGTTATGGAAGATAGATTTGCTTTACAAGTAGATATACCTAAAAAAAGTTATTATTTTGGTGAAAAAATACCTTTTCAAGAGAATTTTATAAGTACTGTTAACATTAGTTCTTTTTCTCAAGTTAAAGCACCAAATTTCCAAGATTTTTCAGTAAAAGATATTACTAAATATAATAACAATAGTTATATACAAAATCAAATAGATTATAAAGGAAAACAAGCCATTGAACTTAACATATTTAAAGGAATCTTACAAGCTAATAGTAGTGGTGAAAAAAATATCGTAACAAGTGAGGTTAAAGTTGGAGAACCTACAAGAGATTTTTTCTACGAAAATACAACTTTAGTTGGTGGAGATAATTTAAAAATAGATATTAAACCCCTACCTGTAGATACACCTAAAAATTTTAAAGATATTGTAGGGACTCTTACTTATAAAGAGAACTGGAAAAATAAAGAGGTTAATGTTGGACAAGCTATCACTTTAAATTTAACTCTATCTGGTAGTGGTAATCTAGCTTTACTCGAAAATTTACCTATTGAAAACCAAAATGATTTTAATATTTTCCAAAGCGTTAAAAATTATAGTGAAGAGATCAAAGGTGAGAATTATTATAATGAAAAATCTTTTGAAGTAGCATTTATTCCTAAAAATGGAGGTATTGAAAAAACTCCAGAAATAGTTATTCCATATTTTAATACTAAAACAGAAAAATATGAAAATTTAATAATTCCATCACAAGAAATAAAAGTTACAGGAGAAAAACTTCAAATAGATAACTCAGTTGATAATAGACCTATACAAAAAAATATGGAAAATAATAATTCAGTAAATAAAAATGAAATTGCTTCTTCTGGAAACTTAACTAACAATTTACAAGAAATTAATATAAAACTTCTTGAAACAGAGAAAACTTCAGCTAAAAATATCTATAAATTAGCTTTTGGAATTGTTTCTCTTCTATGTTTGATAGAATTGATTACAATAATATACCTTGTATTAGACAGAAAGAAGTATAAAAACGTTAAAAAAAGATAAATTATTAATTATAAAAAATAATTTTTTATAAAAAAATGAAAGAGCAATTCCAAAGTAAAAAAATATTGGAGTTGCTCTTTTTATTATAAACTTATTTATTTTTTTTCATAAATTTTTGAAAATGATTATTTTGAGAATCTTTATTAACTTGGTTTTCTTTTGTTTTTCCAGATTTTTTTGAATCGGACTTATTTCCTAAAGATCCTACTTTGAAATACTTAGGAAATTTTTCATAAATATTTTTTTGTACTTTTGAATAATCACTTCCATCGCCAATAACAAATTCTTCATATACCTCATCTTCATCATCAACGTAAATAGTAATCTCTAGTAAATCGTTTTTCTTTGTTTTTATAAGATTAAAATCTTTTATATTTTCAATTAAAAACTCATCAGCTTCATCGTCAACTTTATTTAGTACAACTAACTCTCCATCTAATTTTTTTGCTAATTTAATATATCCTTCTAAAATTTCAATTAACATATCTCTTGTAACATTATACATAGCTAAAAACCTCCTTATTATATGTTTTATACTGTATTATTATCTCATATTTTATAAAAACTTACAATATTTTCAATATTATTAAAAATAATAATTATTTTTAATTAATAAAACTTCAGATAAGAGGCATTATATGTAGTTTTATAATGCGATTTAATTTATTGTAATTATTATTTTTACTTATCATTAATTTTATTAAAAATAAGCGAATAAAACAACTCACTATTATTTATATTTTTATATTTTAAATACTCAAAAACAAAAAAGTTGACAAATTTTGTGAAATATAGTACAATAGTCTGTATTTTTATCACTGATATAATCCTGTAATAAGGTCAGGAGTTTCTACAAGCCACCGTAAATGGCTTATTATTAGGAGGAGTAATGGAAAACATTAAACAAAAGAATAATGGTGTGCTAAGGGCTATTGATTCTTACTTTCAACTTAGCCATTATAACACTACAATTTCAACAGAAATAACTGCTGGAATTACAACTTTTATGACGATGGCATACATCTTAATAGTTCAGCCTTTATTTATGAGTGCTGCTGGAATGGATGTTAAAGCTGTTACTATTGTAACTGCTCTGCTATCAGCTGCTTTTTCTATCGTTATGGGTCTTTATACAAATAGACCATTTGCTATGGCACCAGCTATGGGAGGAAATGCATTTTTCGCCTATACTCTAGTCGCTGGAGGAATGGTTAATTGGCAAACAGCTATGGGAATGGTATTTTTATCTGGAATAGGTTTTTTAGTTCTTACAGTTTTCGGATTAAGAGGACTTATTGTAGAAGCAATTCCTAAAAACTTAAAGTTTGCTATAGGAGTAGCTGTTGGATTTTTTATAGCTATGGTAGGATTTAAAAATGGTCAAATAATGACAATTTCTAATGGAACTATATCTATGGGAAGTATCTATAATCCAAATACTATATTATCTTTAATCGGACTTTTTATTACAATTGCACTTGTTTTAAATAAAGTTAGAGGTGGAGTTTTAATTGGTATAGTGATTACTACACTACTTGGAATTCCAATGGGGATAACTCAAATACCTGAGAGCTTTTTCTCTATGCCACCATCAATATCTAGTATAGCTTTTAAACTTGATATAATGGGAGCATTAAAATTTGCATTTTTACCTTTAATATTCACATTTTTCGTAGGAGATTTCTTCTGTACTCTAGGGACTTTATTAGGAGTTTCAGCACAAGCTGGACTTTTAGATGAAAATGGTAATTTACCAGAAGTAGATAAGCCTTTCCTAGTTGATTCTATAGCAACTATTGTTGGAGCATTATTTGGTTCTACAACAATAACAACATTTTTAGAGTCAGCAGCTGGAGTTGAAGAGGGAGGAAGAACAGGTCTAACTGCAATATCTACAGGAATTTGCTTTATATTTACAATTTTCTTAACACCAATTGTTTATATAATTCCATCTGCTGCAACAGCACCAGCATTAATTTTTATAGGTATCCTTATGATGACAAGTATGAAGTTTATCGATATGGACGATATGACTGAATTTGTTCCAGCTGTTATTACAGTTATGTTTACTGTATTTACAGATAACATGGCATCTGGAATGAGCATGGGTATTATATCTCATGTAATTATAAAGGTATTAACTGGAAGATATAAAGAATTAAACATACCTGTGTTAATTTTAACACTACCACTATTAGGATATTTTATATTCTTATAACAAAATTAATCAAATATCAGATTGAATAAAATTACAAAAGCTGAAGAATTAAAACTCTTCAGCTTTCTTTTATTTTTATTATTTTATAATACCTTTATTTTGGAGAAATTTGTTAATAATATTTTCAATAGGTTCATTTCCTTCAATTGCTAAAAGATTCAACTCTTGCATCTCATCTTCATTTAAAGCTTCTACAAGAGAGTCTAACGCTTCAATAACATCTCCTTTTGTATTTTCAAACCCCTTTCTCATTGTAACTACAACTTCGTAAGGTGGAAAAAACTTTAAATCATCCTCTAAAAGAAGTAACTTATGTTTAGCTATCAATCCATCTGTAGAATAAACTAAAGCAACCTCAATCTTATCTGAAACTAAAGAGTTAATAACCAATCCCTGATCCATAGACAAAATACTTTTAAATCTTATATTGTAAGCTTTTTGTATTCCTAAAAGTCCATCTTCTCTCTCCATAAACTCATGAGGACCACTTAAAACCATATTATTTGCATATCTTTTTAAATCACTAATAGTTTTTATTCCATACTTTTGAGCTACTTCTGGTTTCATAGCAAAAGCATATGTATTTTCAAATCCCATAGGTTCTCTAATATCTAAATTGTGATCTGCTAAATATTCAGATTTTATAATATCAAATACAGTTTTAGCATCTGCCTTCTCTTTCTTTCCTAAATAAGCTGCGTATGCTACACCTGTATATTCAGGGTACACATCAATATCTCCACTTTTAATAGCCTCAAATATAACTGTTCCTGTTCCAAGCTCTACTGTTTTTACTTTATAATTAGTTTTAGCTTCTATTACTTGAGACATCATAACACCTAAAATTCTTTGCTCATTATAATTTTTATGTCCCACAACAATTGTTGGAATACCTCTATTTTTATTATTTTCATATATTCTAAATCCAATTCCTAGTAATAAAATAGCTAGAACTATTTTTAAAATTTTTATATTTTTCTTTTTTTCTTTCGGATTTGTTAGCATTCCACTAGGAGTCAATACTTTTTCCAAAACTCCTAAAAAATAATTTGCTACAAAAGCTAAAATAGCAGTTGGAATAGCTCCTGTTAAAACCAAATTGTTATTACTTGTAGATATTCCTCTAAATATAAGTTCTCCTAATCCACCAGCTCCAATTAGTGCTGCAATTGTAGCTGTACCTATTGTAGCAACAGTTGAAATTCTAATTCCACCCATTATAACTGCTACAGCAATTGGTAATTTAACCTTAGTCAAAACTTGGAAATTAGTCATCCCCATACCAATAGCAGCTTGAATTGTAGATTTATCTACACCTTTTATTCCAATATACGTATTTGTTATAATTGGTAATAGCGAGTATAAAAAAAGTACAAATACTGCTGGCTTTATTCCGATTCCCATAATAGGAATTATCAGACCAAATAATGCTAAACTAGGTATTGTTTGAAATATTCCAGCTATAGTTAAAACTACTTTAGAAAGTCGTTCACTTCTAATTATAAAAATCCCTATTGGAACCCCAATTATAATTGCTATAGCTACAGCAAGACCTGTTATCTCTATATGCTGCATAAGTGCAACATGAACCTCAGGTAGTTTTTCTATAAAATATTTTATAAATGAGTTCATACAGCATCACCCATTCCTATAGATTCCTCTTCAACTTCAGGGGATGGAGCTATTTTACTAATAGCATTAACCAGTCCTAAATTTGTTATAACTCCCGTTAATCTATTTCTATCATCAACAACAGGTATAACTTTTGCATTTATACTAGACATTTTATTTAAAACATCCAGTAAATTACTATCTTTATCTATAGTAGTAAACTCTTTATCCATAATATCTCTTACTCTTAAAATATTATTTTCCATAGCATAAATCAAATTTTTTCTAAATATTATCCCAATAGGTTCACTGTATCTTCCACCCTCTGTTTCAGTAACAATAAGAAAATCTGTATCGTGAGTTTTTAAAAGATTAAAAGCTCTAGAGATATTACTTCTTTTTTCAATTGTCCAATAGTATTTAGACATTATATCTGAAACAAGTAACTTTTTAGGAGTTTTCCAAATTCTATCTTTTCCAATAAACTGCTCTATATACTCAGAAGCTGGCCTTTTTAAAATTTCATCTGGAGTATCAAATTGCAAAATCTCTCCATCTTTTAGAAACGCTATTCTCTCTCCTAATTTTATAGCTTCATCCATATCATGAGTAACAAATATAATAGTTTTTCCTAACTCTTTTTGTAGTTTTAAAACTTCATCTTGAATACTTTCTCTAGTTATAGGATCTAATGCGGAAAATGGTTCATCCATCAAAATTATATCAGGATTTGTAGCCAAAGCTCTAGCTATTCCAACTCTTTGCTTTTGACCTCCCGATACTTCATGAGGATATTTTTCATAGTATATTTCAGGATCAAGATTTAAAAGATTTAATAATTCATAAGCTCTATTTTTTCTTCTTTCTTTTTCCCATTTTAAAAGTTTAGGAACGAGCTCTATATTCTCACCAATAGTCATATGAGGCATAAGTCCCTCTTTTTGTATAACATACCCAATTCTTCTTCTAAGAATTATTGGATCCACTGTACTTATATCTTCTCCATCTATAAGTATAACACCACTAGATGGATCAATAAGTCTATTTATTAATTTCATTGTTGTTGTTTTCCCACAACCAGATTCTCCAATTAAAACGACAAACTCTCCAGTTTTTATTTTAAAATCTATATTTTTTAAAATAAGTGTTCTTTTATCATAAGATTTTGTAACTTTTTTAAACTCAATCATACTCAATCACCTCAAAATATAAATTTTTGTAAAATAAAACCTAATACAGTGTTTGTACTTAAAAATCTTATTTTTCCTTTTTATTTTTTTGTTTTTTTTATTTAAGAATTTTCTAACAGTTTTTTATATGTAGAGTTTATACCTATAGCACCTAAAGGAGCTGTTATTAAAACGCTTAAAATGGCTATAGCTTGCATTACTTCTCCACCAACAACTCCCATTTGAAGTGGAATACCAGCTTTTGCTGATTGAACAGTAGCTTTAGGTAAATATGCAATAACACAAAACAATCTCTCTCTGTATGTTAAATTTGTACCAATTAAAGCAATTAAAACTCCAATTGATCTTATAGATAAAGAATAAGTTAAAATTGTTAATCCAATAAAAAAGTAACCACCTACTAATCCTGGATTTATAGCCATTCCAACAAAAGTAAACAAATATATTTTTCCATATTTCCATATCTCATTCATCCCTTTATGAATCTCTTTATACGTTTCCCCTTCATAATAACGAATAAAAAATCCTAGAGACATTATTGTCAATAATGAGTTATATAATGAAAAATGAAATTTATTTTCTATAAATCTAAGAGCTAAACAAAGCATGAAGACTATAGCTATTTTTATCTTATTATTATTTATTTTTAAATAACTATATTTCCCAATTAATCCCACTAACCATCCGATTATTAAACTAACTATAATAGATACTGGTATAAGAAATATTTGAGTTTTAAAATCAAAAGTTCCACCATCGAGTTTTTGAAAATATATTGCTAAAAAAGATGTAAATAGAGTAATAGCTATTGTATCATCTGCAGATGCTCCCACTAATAATAACTGTGGAATAGATTTTTTTTGACCAATATTTTTATCTATTAAACTTACCATAGATGGAATCAAAACTGCTGGGCTAACAGCAGCTATAATAAACCCTAAAATAGCTCCTTGAATAAAAGTAAAACCTAAAAAAATAGTTGATAAATATGCTATTGCAAAACCTTCTAAAGTTGCAGGAATAATACTTAACAATATAGCTGGTCGACCTATTTTTTTTATTTGATCTGCACCTATACCAAGTCCCCCAATAAATAAAACGATTATTAAAGCTATATCTTTTAAAATTGGTGCTAATTCAAGAGCTAACTCTGGTGTTTTATTTAAACCATATGGTCCAATTAAAACTCCTGCAATCATCATTCCAATTAAAGACGGGAACTTAATCTTTTCAAAAATCTTCCCTACATAATTTGAATAAAATGCTAAAAAAATAAAAAAAAGTAAAACAATAAAGTAATTCATCTCTCTCCTCCTTGAAATAAAAAAGACTCCTACCCTTAAAAAAGAGTAGGAGTCATTAGCTTTCGCGTTTAATGGCGAACTCCATCGCCTATTTATTAAATTAATCTTTTATTATTATATCATATTTTCAAATAAAGTAAAGAAATAATTTTACTGTATACAATATAACTAATATGTTCTATTAAAATATGAATTGTACTTGACACAATAATTCTTTTATTATAAAATATGTTAGAAATAAAATTTCAAAAACAAATATATTTAGGAGGGAAAAATGTTTAGTTATTTACAAAAAATAGGTAAAGCACTAATGGTTCCTGTTGCAGTTTTACCAGCTGCTGCAATTTTATTAGGATTAGGTTACTTTATTGACCCAACTGGTTGGGGAGGAAATAGTGCGTTAGCTGCATTTTTAATTAAATCGGGGGCTGCGATAATAGATCAAATGCCTATATTATTTGCTGTTGGTGTTGCCTTTGGAATGTCTAAAGACAAAAATGGTTCTGCTGCTTTAACAGGTTTAGTAGGTTTCTTAGTACTTACTACATTATTATCACCTGGTGCTGTTGGACAAATTATGAAAATAGACAATGTACCTGTTGGATTTAGTAAAATAAATAACCAATTTATAGGTATCTTAGTTGGAGTTATCTCTTCAGCTTTATATAACAGATTTAGCGATGTTGAGTTACCTAAGGCTTTATCATTCTTTAGTGGAAAGAGATTAGTTCCAATCATTACATCATTTGTTATGATTATAGTTGCTTTCCTTTTAATGTATGTATGGCCAACAATTTATGATGGGCTAGTTAACTTTGGAGAGGGAATCAGTGGAATGGGAGCTGTTGGAGCTGGAATCTACGGATTCTTAAACAGACTTTTAATTCCTGTTGGATTACACCATGCTTTAAACTCAGTATTCTGGTTTGACGTTGCTGGAATCAATGATATCCCTAAATTCTTAGGTGGAGCTCAATCAATCGCAAATGGAACTGGAATCCCTGGAGTTACTGGAATGTATCAAGCTGGATTCTTCCCAATTATGATGTTTGGTCTTTTAGGAGCAGCAGTTGCTTTCGTAAAAACAGCTAAACCAGAGAATAAAGATAAAATTAAATCTATCATGATTGCTGCTGGATTTGCAACTTTCTTAACAGGAGTTACTGAGCCACTAGAGTTTGCATTCATGTTCGTTGCACCTGGATTATATTTAGTTCATGCTATATTAACTGGAATCTCTTTATTTATAGCTGCTACTATGCACTGGATTGCTGGATTTGGATTCTCTGCTGGATTAATAGATATGCTTTTATCATCTAGAAACCCACTAGCTACAGGATGGTATATGTTAGTTATACAAGGTATTGTATTCTTCTTCTTATACTACTTTATCTTCTACTTTATCATTACAAGATTTAATCTTAAAACTCCTGGAAGAGAGGATGCTGATCCTTCTGAAGAGGAAAATACTCCATCAAAAGCTTCTACAAATGATGAGTTAGCTGAAAGAATGTTACCACTTTTAGGTGGGACTGATAACTTAGTGACTATAGATAACTGTATCACTAGATTAAGACTTGATGTTAAAGATAGTTCATTAGTAAATGAAGTAGAAATTAAGAAATTAGGAGTAGCTGGAGTATTAAAACCAAGTAAAACTTCTGTTCAAATTATAGTTGGAACTCAAGTTGAGTTTGTAGCTAATGCTTTAAAAAGAATGACAGGAAAATAGTTTTAAAATGAAAAGGTTGTCTTATAGACAGCCTTTTTTATTTTACCTTAAAATTTGAATTTTGCTAAATTCAGTGATACACTGTATTAAAGAAGAAATAATTTAGGAGGGGCTTTTATGAGAGTACTTCACACTTCTGATTGGCATTTAGGCAAAAAGCTTGAAGGACAATCAAGAATATTAGAACAAAAACTATTTATTAATGCTCTAGAGACAGTTATAAAAGAGGAAAACATTGATTTAATTCTTTTAGCGGGAGACATATACGACACTTATAATCCATCAGCTGAAGCTGAGAAGCTATTTTTTGACAGCATAAAACAGTTATCTTTAAATGGTGAAGTAGGAATTATTATAATTCCTGGAAATCATGATAATCCTCAAAGATTAACTGCTGTATCTCACTTAGCTAAAGACTATGGAGTTATAATCTATGATAGTGTATTTCAAGAAATTAATATCGGAAAATACGGCACTCTAAATATTTACAACTCTGTTCCAGGTGGAATTTTCATAGAAAAAAACAATAAAAAAATATATATATACAATCTTCCATTTCCAAGTGAAGCTACTTTAAATGAAACTTTTGATGATGTCAAGTTCAATACTAGAATCAAAGAGATTTTAGAAGAGGGTGTTCGTTACAATAATGAAAATATACCTAGTGTAGTAATGACTCATATCTATGTGGCTGGATCTATGGGAGAGGGTGAAGTTGCTTTAGAACTTGGAGGCTCACGTGCAATTTCTACTAGTGATTTACCTGATGTCGATTATATAGCTTTAGGACATGTTCATAAACCAATGTGCTTTGCAAACAAAAAAGCTTACTATTGTGGTTCTCCTATCGAGTATAGGGTAACTGAAAATAAATTTGATAAAAAGGTTTTTGTAGTTGATATATTAAAAGATTCAACTACTGTAAAGGAAATACCTTTAGAAAATTATAAGCCTATTAGAGAATATGATGTAATTGGAGCAGATGAGGCTATCAATAAATCACTAGAACTTATCGATAAAAACGAATGGATCTATTTAAATGTAGAGTTAGAAGAACCTCTTACAAATTCTGTTATTAGAAAAATTAAATCTAATAAAAATATTTTAGAAATAGTTCCAATCGTAAAAACAAAATCAAAAGAAATTGAAGTTACAAATTGTAACGAACAAACTCTTGAAGAGGCTTTTATTGAGTTTTATAAAGAAGAAACAATGGGATTACCTCCAAATGACAACATAACGAAACTTTTCTTAGAAATTTTAGAGGAGGGAGAAAGTAATGAGACCAATTAGATTAGAAATAACTGGATTGCAAAGCTTTTCTAAAAAGCAGGTAGTTGACTTTGATGCCCTTACAACTCTTGGACTTTTTGGTATTTTTGGTGAAACTGGAAGTGGAAAATCTACAATATTAGATGCCATGATTTTTGCAATATTTGATGAAATACCAAGAACTATGGGTAGTAAAGGAAAAAATATAAGACCATGTTTAAACCAAGATAGTAATACTTTAGAGGTTTATTTTAAATTTGCACTTGGAAAAGATATCTTTGAAATAACTAGATGTTATAAGAAAAAGTTTTCTAGAAAGGGTGAAGAGAAGTTTGAACAAAGTAATCCCATTTTAATTTTAAATGGAGATGTTATAGCTGATACAGTTAAAAATGTAGAAAGTAAAATAAATGAATTCTTTGGTATAAATGTAAATGATTTTACGAGATCAGTTGTTTTACCTCAGGGTAAGTTCAGTGAGTTTTTAAAATTAAAAGGTGCTGACAAAATGACTATGTTAGAAAATATCTTCGATTTAGAAAGATATGGAACTAAAATGTCTGAAAAAATAAAAATTAGAAATAATAAATTGAAAGAGGAGATCACCTCTTTAGAAAACCAAATTAAAGGAAAAGGTGATTGTTCCTTAGAAACAATAAATAATCTTAAAACCACTTTAACAACTAAAGAGGAAGAATATAATAATCTTTTGTCGAGTAAAAAAGAACTATCTCAGGAATATAATGAATTAAAAGAACTAAAAGTTTTATTTGAAAAACTAGAGTCATATATATATGAACTTCAAAGATTAGATTTAGACAAAGAGGATATTAATCTATGTAAAAATATCTTAAGTAAGCACGAAGTTGCACAATCTTTCAAAAGTATTATTGATGAAATAACAAATCTTAAAGAAAGTATTTTAAATAATCAGACTAGTCTTTTAAAATCAAAAAATACTTTAGAGAATCTAAACTCCGCTCTTGAAATTCTTAAAGAACAAGAAAAAGAAAAACAACTTGAATTAGACAAATTAATGTTAGAACTAGATAATTTAAAAGTGGATTATACTGAACTTGATAACTTACGTAAAGGAGATCAATATATTAGATCATTAAAGTTTAAAGAAAAGCTTTTAGAAGAAACTTTAAAGGATTCTGACTCAATATCTTCTGATTTAAAATCTTTATATGAAAAATTAAAAATTGATAGTGTATCACTGGAAAGTGAAAATAATAATCTTCAAAATCTTGAGAAAATAGATAAAGAGAAGCTAATCTCTCTTGAAAATGAAATAAAAAAATTAAACACTGATATTAAATTATTGGAGGAAAAATTAAAAGAAAAAAATAAATTAGAGGCTGAGATTAAAAAAGAAAAGGCTTTAAAAGATTCAATAGTAATAGAGTTAGATAGTTATTTGAAAAAAATAGAAAACATTAACAAACAGCATCTTGAAAGTAAAGCTTTCGAAATATCTAAAAATCTTATCCATGGAGAATCTTGTCCTGTTTGTGGATCAAAGGATCATCCAAATCCAGCTAAAGAGATTCAAAGTATAGACACATCTATTTTAGATGAATTATCTAAAACAAAGGAGCAGTTAGAACGAACTAGAGTAGAAATAGATACAAAACTTAATTATCATCTTGAAAAATTAAGTGAATTAAATGAATTAGATAATATAGATAATCTAAAAAATGAGCTTCAAATTAAAGAAAATATGATAGGTGATTTAAAAGTTAAAGAAAAAGAGCTTTTAGAAAATGAAAAAGAGTTAAATAATAAAATTTCTACTTTAAAATCAAATATAAAAAATTATTCATCTAATATAGCTCAAAAAGAAAGTGAGTTAAATAAGATTAAAGAAAAATTAACTATATATGAAAAGGAAATTTTAGAGGAAAGAGAGAATATATCTTTACTTAAACTTGAAAGTGATTCTTTAGATTTTATTAGTAGTAGAAAAACCCTACTAGAAAATATGGATAGAGAGTATCGTGAGGTTTCTAATAAGAAGGAAAGTTTAGATATATCTCTTCGAAAAGTAAGAGATAATATCTTCAAGGATTTTAATACTATTCAAACTCTTTCTCTTGAAGTAATTAGTTTAGAAGAAAAGAATAATCATTTAAAAGATACTTATAATGATAAAAAAGAGTGGCTGAAAATAGAAGCTACTAAAAATGGATTTTTGTCTATTGAAGACATATTAAAACATATCTTAGAGGATAGTAAAATAAACATATTAAAGGATAAAATATCATTATATGAAATAGATAGTATAAGATATCAAAGTTTAAAAGACGAGATAATAAAATCTATTGATAATAGAGTTTTTAATAAAGAAAGATGGAATGAGTTAGAAGAAAAACTTGAAGCTTTAACAACTCAAGAGCAAAATCTTTTTAAAGAGATTACAGAGCACAAAGGTGATTTAAACAGACTTGAACAACTAGCTCAAGAATCTAAAGAGCTTTTAGAAAAAATAGATAAACTTACTTTAAAACAAGATGATATCATTATTCTTCAGAAAAAATTTGAAGGAAGAAAATTTGTAAAATTTTTAGCTAGAAAAAAATTAGATTATATTGCTTACGAAGCATCTAAAAGATTACAAAAAATTACAAGAGGTCGATATATTTTAACAGTTGACAATAACTGTGATTTTAATATTGTAGATGCTTTTAATAGTAACTTTACTAGAGAGTGTTCAACACTTTCAGGGGGAGAAACTTTTATTGTATCTCTTGTATTAGCACTAGCTTTATCTAGCCAACTGCAGTTAAAAGGAAAAATACAACTTGAATTTTTCTTTTTAGATGAAGGATTTGGAACTTTAGATGCCACTCTTCTTGATAGGGTTATTGAAATTCTAGAAGAGATTAGATGGAAAGATGCAATGAAAATAGGAATTATAAGTCACGTTGAGGACTTAAAAATTAGAATTCCAAGAAGATTAGAAGTTACTCCAGCAATTCCTGGAGAATCAGGTAGTATAATAAAATTAATATAAAAATGAATGTGAGGTTTTAATGAGAACAATTGGAGTATTTGATTCTGGAGTAGGGGGAGTTTCAGTATTAAAAGAGGTTATAAAAGAGTTTCCCTATGATAATATCATCTATTTTGGAGATAGTTTACATGCTCCTTATGGGGATAGAGAGATTGAAGAGATTCGTGCGCTCTGTCTAAAGGTCTCAGACTTCTTAGTTTATGAAAAAAAAGTTGATGCCATCGTTATAGCTTGTAATACAGCTACTGGAGCTGCTATGTATATAATGAAGGAAAGATATCATATCCCTGTTGTGGGAGTGGTTAATAATGGTGTTAAAGAGGGAATAAGAGTAACAAAAAATAAAAATATAGGAGTTATTGCTACTCCTGCCACAATTAAAATGGATATCTATTTAAAAGAGTTTAATAGAATTGATAAAAATTTAAATATCTATCAAGTTAAATGTCCACTTTTTGTTGGAATGATTGAAAAAGGATGGATTGATAATAATGAGAGTAATCAATTAATAAAAGGTTATTTAAGTAATCTCCCTGAAAATGTTGATACTCTTATTTTAGGATGTACTCATTATCCATTAATTGAAAAATATATAAAGAGGCATTTTACTGGAAATATTGTAGATCCAGCTAAAGAAACTGCAAAATCTTTGAAATTAATTATAGGTGAAGGAGCATCTTCTAAAAAAATATCTATAAAGTTTTTTGTTAGTGGTGATTCTCAAAAATTCAAAGAAGTTGCTCAGGAGTTTTTAGGAACAGCTATTGATGAAGTCGAAAAAATTATCTTATAGGGGAGGAGTTTATGAAAAGGATTTGTTTGTTTTTATTTCTTATTTTTACAATGAGTATTGCTGTTTTTTCAGCAACAATTAATATAGTACAAGAGGGAGATCCTAGAACATTTGATCCACACTTTGGAAACGATGGATTTTCTTTAAGAATAAATCGTTTGTTATATTCAAGACTTTTAGAAAAAAATTCAAATATGGAAACTGTTTTAGGAGTAGCTAAAAGCTATAAGTTTATAGATAATAAAACTATTAACTTTACTTTAAAAGACAATGTTTTTTTTCAAAATGGAGAAAACTTAACTTCTGAAGATGTTAAGTTTTCCTTTGAAAGAATGAAAAAATCTCCTAGAATTGCAGGTATATTACCTCCTATTAAAGAGATTATTATAAAGGATAAGTATAACTTTCAAATGATTTTAGAGAAACCATTTTCATCTATTATAGATCAACTTACACATCCTGCGCTAAGCATTGTAAGTAAAAATTATCTAACAAAAAATCCAGATATTTTAGTTGAACAACCTATGGGAAGCGGTAAATATATTTTAGAAAGTTGGTCTCCAGGAGAGGGTTTGGTACTTGAACGATTTGAAAACTATTTTGATACTAAGCCAACTTATGAAAAAATAAATATAAAAACAATACCTTTAGCAACAAATAGAACTATAGCTCTTGAAACAGGAGAAGCTGATATAGCCTTTTCACTACCACCTCAAGATGAAAAAACTATTAATAGTAATGAAAATTTAAAATTTATATCTAAACCATCATATTCATATACATATATGGGTTTAAATTTAAAAAAAGATATTTTTAAAGACTCTAATATAAGAAAAGGAATAAATTTAGCTATTGACAAAGAAGCTATTTTAGAAGTAGTTTTAAATGGAGAGGGAAAAATTGCTAACTCTCCAGTTGCTAAAGGAGTAAAAGGTCATAATCCAAATTTAAAAAATTTAGGATATGATAAAAATGAAGCTTCAAAACTTCTAACACCTTTAAAAGATAAAATTCTTACTTTAGCTACAATGAGTAATAATATAGATATTCAAACTGCTGAAATTATCGCCGGATATTTAAATGATATTGGAGTGAGTGTTCAAATTACTGTTTTAGAGCCTAGTATTTATTGGGTTAAAACTAATAGTGGAGAGTTTGATATGTTTATAGGATCTTGGGGAAGCGTTACAGGAGATTCTGACTACGCTCTTTATCCAACTCACCACTCAAGCGCTTTTGGTGCACCAGGAAATCGTACATTTTTTAGTGATGAAAAAGTAGATAAACTTTTAGAAGAGGCTAGAAGCACTTTAGATAAAAATAAAAGAGAAATAATCTATCAACAGATTCAAGAGATTATTGTAAATAATAATAGCGAAGTAATGCTATTTTATAGAGATTTAAATGGTGCACTTAATAAAAAAGTACAAGGCTTTGAAATGTATCCAATCCCAATACATGATTATTCTTTAGGAACTATTTATTAGAATGATGATTCAAATTAAAGGAAAGCATTTGACTTTATGGTATCTATGAGGTAATACATATGGTAATTAAGATAATAGAAGGGGTTGATACCATGATTATAGCTTATGAAAAATTAACTAACTCTTACAGAAATATTGTTAAGGAAAATCTATTCCATATTGGAGAGGGACTTATTCTAGATAGAGAGAATAATGTTTTACATAGATTTGAAAATATCAACGATATTACCTTAGATACTTTAAAAACACTTAATAAGCTTAAAGAGGAGATTGTTATAGTATATCCTTGCAATTTAAGAGATAGAAAAACAACTTTAGATGTCTGTGTAGAATCTTATGTAATTAGACATTATAACTTAGAAACTATATTTGATGCGATTCATGGCTGCCAGTGCACAAAGAGAAACATCAAGCTTTTATGGAATGTAGATTTAAGACATTGTAATGTTTTCTTTTAAAAGATACAGTTAGATTACATTTTAATCCACAAAAAATCTTTTTTTACACAATTTAGCATAGTGTGATTTAAATCACACTATGTTTTTTTATTTTTAATATAAAATGCTAGTATATCATTTAATTGAGGAGGAATATATGTTTTTTGAGGCAGTTGAAAAAGTTGCAAATGCAGGGGTTAGCAAATCTAATTTTTTAAAAAATAGTTTTGGAAAATACTTTGTCTTATCAACTTTTGCTGGATTTTTTGTTGGATTAGGAATTTTATTAATTTTCTCTATTGGTGGATTAGCAGCACCAGTTATTGGACCTTTAGGTGCTAGAACACTTATGGGAGCTTGCTTTGGAGTAGCACTGAGTTTAGTTATTATGTGTGGTAGTGAACTTTTTACTGGAAATAACTTTGTTATGACAATATCTACACTATCTAAAAAAACAACTTGGGCTGATACTATTAAACTTTGGGTTGTATGTTATTTCGGAAACTTAGCTGGATCTATTTTATGTGGATATTTATTCTCTCTAACAAATTTAACTGTTCACTTTGTTCCTGGAGCTGAAAGTGTTGGTAAATTTATGGGAACTATAGCTACATTAAAAGCTACAGCACCTTTCTGGGATCTATTTTATAGAGGAATACTTTGTAATATACTTGTTTGTTTAGCTGTTTGGTGTTCTATAAAAATGACATCTGAGTCAGGTAAATTAATCATGATTTGGTGGTGTCTATTTGCCTTTATAACTGTTGGTTTAGAGCATAGTATTGCAAACATGACTCTTTTCTCAGCACTAATGTTTAAAGAACCACAATTTTTTATGGGAATGATTGTTAACTTAATTCCAGTAACTTTAGGAAACATAGTTGGAGGAGTTGGATTAGGAGCAGCATATTATTACGTATCTAAAAAAGATTAATTTTAAAAGATTAATAAAAGGTATCTATTTTGTCAAAAATAAAATAGATACCTTTTTTATTTTTAATGATATAATATAATAATATTGTAATAAATAAAATCCCAGGAGGATGTATGAATAAATTCCTAGCAAAAGAAAATTTAATTCTAAAAAAATACTTTGGATATGATGAGTTTAGAAAAGGACAAAATGACATCATTAAAAATATTTTACAAAGAAAAGATACTCTAGCTATTATGCCAACAGGTGGTGGAAAATCTATATGTTTTCAAATACCAGCCTTAATTTTTAAGGGAGTTACTGTTGTTATATCTCCTTTAATATCACTTATGAAAGATCAAGTTGATGCTTTAAATGAAAATGGTATCCCTTCTGTATTTATAAATAGTAGTCTTTCAAATTCACAATGTGAGATTATTTATAATGCTCTTCTTTTTAATAAATACAAAATAATTTATATTGCACCTGAGAGACTTGAAAATTCAAGATTTTTATCAGTTATAAAAAATATTAATGTATCACAAATTGCTGTTGACGAAGCACACTGTATATCTCAATGGGGACATGACTTTAGAGTTAGCTATAAAAACATTAAAAATTTTATTCAATCTTTAAATAGTAATCCAGTAATATCTGCTTTCACTGCCACTGCTACTCCTGAAGTTACTGAAGATATTTTAGAAAGTTTAAATATTAAAGCAACTATATTTAAAAATGGATTTAAGAGGGATAATCTAAAGTTTTCTGTTTTCAAAAATGTAGATAATTTTAAATTTATACAAAAATTTATTGAAGAACATCCTGAAGAAAGTGGAATAATATATACTTCTACAAGAAAAGAGTGTGAACAAATTTATGAATTTCTTTCTAAAGGAAAGAGTATTGCTAAATATCATGCTGGCCTTTCTGATAATGAGAGAATGAGTAATCAAGAAGATTTTCTTTTAGATAGATGTAAAATAATTGTCGCAACTAATGCCTTTGGAATGGGTATTGATAAATCCAATGTAAGATGGGTTATTCATAATAATCTACCAAAAGATATTGAAAGTTATTATCAAGAAGCTGGTAGAGCCGGTAGAGATGGTCTTATTTCAAGTTGTATTCTACTTTATAATCCCAAAGATATTATTATTCAAAAACTATTTATTGAAAATGAAAACTTATCTCCAGAAATAGCTAAAATTAGATATAGTAAACTTTCTGCTATGGAAAATTATACTAGAACTAATGGCTGTCTTATTGAATACATTGTAAACTATTTTGAAAATAAACCTTTGGCTGAAAATTGTGGAATGTGTGGAAATTGTGAAAATAAAGGTGAACTTATTGATATAACTATTGACGCTCAAAAAATTATTTCATGTGTTGGAAGATTGAATAATAAATATGGTGCAAAATTAATTTTAGATATTCTAAAAGGTTCTAACAATGCAAGAATTAGAGACAATCGTTTAAATGAACAATCTACATATGGATGCTTAAAAGATAAATCCTCTACCTATATTAAAACAATTATGGATTACCTTATAGGAAGTGATTTTATCGAAAGTACTGAGGGAAAATACCCACTTTTAAAATTAAAAGAAAATGCGTATATTTTTATAAAATCTAAAGAAACTTTATCTATGAGGGTTTTAAATAATGATAACGATTCTATTATGAAAAAAGAAAGGCCTAATGATAAAAAAACTTCATTACCTCTTATTCCTGGTGGAGAGCAGTTATTTAATCTTCTATCAGAATACAGAAGTAAAACCGCTCATAACAACCATGTTCCATCTTATATAATTTTTTCTGATAAAACTATAATTGATATTTGTAATTACAAACCTAGAGAAAAAGATGACCTTTTAAAAATAAATGGTATTGGAGAAGCTAAATTTGAAAAATATGGAAACGATATCCTTTCTATTGTAAACAACTATATAAAAAAATAAATTTTCAAACAATATATAAAGAGATAACTCTATTACATAATAAAGTTATCTCTTTAATTAGCTTTATTTAAAGATCATTATCTGACTACTACTTCCAATTCTGTATGGAATCATCCAAGTTCCCAATCCTGAACTTACATATGTATGTGTCTCTCCTATCTTCCTATATCCACCTGAGTTTTCATACATATAATCTACTACTAAATTAAAAGGAAATAGTTGCCCTTTGTGTGTATGGCCTGATAAGTACAAATCCACTTTTTCATTTCCTAACTCTTTTAAAGATTGAGGATTATGATCAACAACTATAACAGAACTTTTTTTATCGACATTTTTTAAAAGTTCATCTAATGATTTTCTCTTTTTATTATATCTGTCATCTCTTCCTACAATTGTTATTCCTTCAATCTCCACTATCTCATCTCTTAAAATATTTATTCCAAGATTTTTTATATATTCAATATTTCCCTCTATTCCACCATAGTATTCATGATTTCCTAAAACTAAATAAATTCCATGTTTAAAGTTTGTTTCATCAATTACACTTTTAATATCATCTGTTACACTCTTATATGAATTATCTAAAAAATCTCCACCTATAAGAACTAACTCAACATCTTCATTTTTCATTTTTTCAAAAGCTGTTTTTAATTTACTCCCATCAAATTTCCCATTTAAATGAACATCACTTATGAAAGCAAATTTTAATTTTTTTTCATTTCTAATTATCTCTTTTGGTGTTTCATAATTTTCTACAGAAATATTTTTAAAATTTTTATATCCTAAAATCGACAGAATACCTAAACTAAAAATCATAAAAATATGAAAACTCGTCTTTCTATAACTAACTTCTTTTAAAATATCAATTGAAAACATCTTAAAAATAAGGGCAATTGATAAAAGAATTAAAGCTCCAAATACTATATAATTAAGATAAAATAGATAATGCCCTAAAAAAACTTCTAAAGATACGCTTCTTTTATTTCGATAAAAATAAAAGAGAACAAAAGGTAAAAAAGTAAAAACTGGTATAAATAGAAAATACCATAAGCTTCCATATATTTTATAAAAAATATACGCTACCCCTAATATAGGAAGTATTAATAGTAACAATCTCTGTAAAATCCAAATCATCTTCCCTCCATTTTAGTGAATTAATTTTTAAATTGTAAAATATTATACCACTTAGAGTAAACTCTAAGTCAATAAAAAAACTGTAGCTTGATTTTACTCACTCTACAGTTTTAGTTAGTTTAATTATTTACCAATATCATTTTCAGCACCAGAGTAGATAATTCCATTCCAGTTAACCATATTTCTTTCAATTGCTACTTCTTCTAAATTAACACCTTCTAATGCAAACTTTTTAAACTCATTGAATCCTGTTCTATCAACAATATATCCAATATGTTCTTTTGGAAGTGCTCTGTTAATATATGTATCTACATATCTATATGTATTTTTAATAATTTTTATTATGCTCTCTTCATCAGCCCATAAAATCCAATCTTCAGCAAGTCTTGGATTTTTCTTTCCTGTTCTACCCATAATAGCAAGTCTATAGTACTTTTTCTCATCTCTAACCCAAGATGATGTTGGACAGTTTAAAACACACTCTCCACACCCTATACATTTACTATGTTCTCTTACAACTGTATAATTTTCTGCTCTTAAAGCACCTGTTGATAATCCTTTACATTTTTTTACACATGCTCCACATGAAACACATCTCTCTTTTTCGTATAAAGGCATAGTCATTCCAATTATACCAAAGTCATGCATTCTTGCTTTGATACAATCATTTGGACATCCTGTTAAAGCAATTTTAAAATGGAAATCATTAGGGAAAACTTCTTTCTCTATTTTTTTAGCAAAGTTTGTTGTATTATATTGAGCCTTAGGACAAACACTGTTTCCAATACAAGCTGTTATATTTCTTGTTCCAGCTGCTGGATATCCATTTCCCTCTCCATTTGGTTGATTAATATCAAAACCATCAATTAAAACTTGAATCTCTTTATTTACTTCATCAATTTTTGTAATATCAATACCTTTAATTTCAAATCCTTGACGAGTTGTTATATGAACTTTTCCATTTCCATATTTTGAAGCTATTTCAGAAACTTTTAAAAGTAGTTCTGCTGTTATCTCTCCACCAGGAACTCTAACTCTTAAAGCTGTTTTTTTTCTATCTTTTGTTATTCTATACGCATTTTTTGTAAAACTTTTTCTACTTAACTCTAAAGCCATGGTCTCCTCCTAATCTAAAAGCGTTTTAGCTTTTACATAATTAAATATAGGTCCTTCTAAACAAACATATGTTTCATCAATTTTACAATGTCCACACTTTCCTACAGCACAAGACATATTTCTTTCAAAAGAAACCCAAATTTTGTCCTCTGGAATTCCTAACTTTAAAAACTCTAATGCAGAGTATTTCATCATCATAGGAGGTCCTACTATAACAACTTCTAAATTATCAAAATTTTCATACATTTTTAGATGAGGAATATACTCAGTTACAAGTCCTACACACTCTCCATCAATTCCACAACCTTTATCCACAGTTAAAATCATTGGAGCTTTTTTTCTCCACTCATCTATCTCTTTTTTAAATAGAATAGATTCTTGATCTTTAAATCCAAAAATTAGCTCAATATCTGTATTCTCATCATCTATAAAATGTTTTATTAGTGGTCTTACTGGAGCAGTTCCACTTCCACCAGCAACTACAATTACTCTTTTTCCAGAGTATGTATCCATAGGGAAACAGTTTCCATAAGCTCCTCTTAAAAATATTGAATCTCCTGGTTGAAGATTAAATATTGCATCAGTAACTTTTCCAACTTTTCTTATTAGAAACTCAATCCATTCTTCGTCATGATTATAATTAGCAACAGATATTGGTGCCTCTCCTACCATAGGAATAGATAGTTGTATAAATTGTCCTGGAGCTGGTTTTATAGTTGTTTTAACTTTAAATAACCACTCAATTGGACTCTCTTGAACTATTGATAAAATTTCTCCTCTTTCAGGCATATATATATTACTCATTATTATCACCTAACTTTTTCGATAGTTTATTTATACAGTTTATATAAGAGATGTACTCAGGACAAGCATCATCACATCTTCCACATCCAATACACATATGTGTTCCAAATCTTTTTTTATAGTCAGAGATTTTATGCATAACTTTAAATCTCATTCTATCTCCAGATTTTTGTCTAAATTCATGTCCACCAGCCATAGTTGAAAATCCATCTACATGGCAAGAAGCCCAAACTCTTCTTCTCTCTCCAGTTTTAGAGTTATCTCTATTAAAGATATCTTGAGTTGTAAAACAAGTACAAGTAGGACAAACAAAATTACATCTTCCACACTTAATACATCTATCGTAATCTCTCCACATCTCATCATTTATAATATCTTCTAACTTTATATTTTCAGGAACTGTAACTTTTTCAACATTTTCTGTTACAAACTCCATTTGAAACTCTTCTTCTTTCCCATCATTAAAGAACTCGTTTAACTCTTCATCTTTTATATGAGTATAAACTGCACCATCTTTAAATGTAAGACCTAAGTTATAATTCTCTGTTGTATTTGTTCCCATTGAAGCGCAGAAGCAGCTCTCCCATCCTTTTCCTGGGCAGCCAATAACTGCAAATTTAACCATTTTTTTTGCATCTGCATAATATTCATCTGCAAATTTGTTATTTAAATATATATTATCTACTCTTTCAATAGCATGAAGGTCGCAACTTCTTAGTAAAACTAAAGCTTTTTTTGTTCTTCCCTCTGGTTTTTTAAACTCATTTTCATTAAAGTAAAATATTGTTTGTCTTATAGGTAGTAGAATCTCTTTAGCTGAATAGTAACTTTTATCTTTTAGATTGATCTCTTCTAATTTAGTTATCTTCTCATATTTAACTAAATCAGTATCAGAGAACGTTCCTTTAAAAGGAAGTGTAACTGGAGCATAGATATCATACTCTTTTGATAAACTTAATAATGCTCTATTAAATTCATCATTTGTTAATAATTTTTTCATCTCTTCACCTCTTATACAACTGTTTTTATACTAGTATCTCATTCTATTACTTTATATAGAAAAAAATGTGTGACTCTAGTCACACATTTCTATATTGACAAAAAATAAATTTTTTTAAGATCAATTTGTAATCTTATTATTTTTCCCCTCTGAAAAGTTCAGTGATTCCCTTAATAAATACTCTAACATATTTATCTCCAGCTTCTCTGTAATTTTTATGGTCTGGTCTTCTGAAGATTGCACTTAATTCTGATTCAGACATATTAATTCCACCTGTCTTAAATGCATCTATCATATCTTCACTTCTAAAAGCTAAAGCAATCTTTAACTTTCTTAGGATGTAGTTATTTATATTTTTATTATTTGGTACTTCCTCTGTTTTTTCTGGAGCATTTTTTTGTGGTCCTCTTTTATAAGTTATAAGTCCACTTAAAAATACATCTAAAGTTTTATTATTACAAGTTTTAAAGTTTTCATCTTCAGGCTTACTTAAAAGAGCTGTTAACTCTTCTAAAGAGATATTCATTCCTCCTAATTTGAAAACTTCCATCATAGCTTTATCATTTATTCTTAAAGCATATCTAACTCTTCTTAGAACGTCATTATTTGTCATTTGTTCCTCCTAATTTTTTTAAATTTTACTCATAATTATACCACAAATATAGGAGTATTCCTATTTTTTATTTTAACGTCTATAAAAATCTCTAATTTCTGTTTTTAAAATAAAGATTTGTCCATTCTCAACTTTAACAAGACCTAGCTCTTTAAGTTTTTTTATACCTCTTGAAACAGTTTCTCTATTAGTTCCTAACATATCTGCCAAATAGGTGTTATTTACTTTTACTGTAAAACCATGAAATTCCTTGTATTCATATCCAAAATCTTTTGCTAATTTCCATAGTTTTGCAGCAATTCTTTTATCCATAGATATAGTTGTTGTATTTTTTAATTGTCGATATAAACGTTTTGTCTTTTTTGAAAGAGATTTTATCATTAAGATAGCTAAATCTGGATATTTTAAAATTAATCTTTTAAGCTCTTTTATTGGAATAATCATCACTTTAACATCAGTAAAAGCATCACAACTAACACTTGTTTTTTGTGATTCATCATATACCATAGTATCATTTAAAAATGAATCTTTTCCCAGCAAATAGATTATTTTTCTTTTTCCATCTGAATTATCTTTATATACTGTAACATTTCCACTAATTATGAAATATATACTCTCACAAAATGAGTGCTCTAAAAAAAGAGTTTCTCCCTGCTTAAACTCTTGGCATTGAGAAACTCTTAATAAATTATCTAAGCACTCCTTTGAAAGGGAACTACTTAAGTAATCTTGATTCATAATTAGTATTTATTTGGGTCAGCAGTTCCAGTTGTCACTAATTCAACACCTGAACTTGTTCCTAATCTTGTTACACCTAAAGATATATATTTCTCTGCAGTTGCTAAATCTCTTACTCCACCTGCAGCTTTTAATTCAGCTTTATCTCCAACAATCTCTTTCATTAACATTATATCTTCAAAAGTAGCTCCACCTGTTCCAAAACCTGTTGATGTTTTTACAAAATCAGCCTTTGCATCTAAACATAACTGAGTCGCTATTTTTTTCTCCTCATCAGTTAAATAACAATTCTCTATTATAACTTTCAATACATTTGTTCCAATAGCTTCTTTAATAGCTGCTATTTCATTTTTAACATACTCTGTCTCACCAGCTTTTAACATTCCAATATTGATAACCATATCAATTTCAGATGCACCATCTTCTATACAAGTTTTTGCTTCAAAAACTTTTGACTTTGTTGACATAGCTCCTAAAGGGAAACCAATTACAGCACAAACTTTAACATCTGTTCCTGCAAGTTCTTTTGCTGCTAATTCAACATAACATCCATTTACACAAACTGAAAAGAATTTATGTTCTTTAGCTTCCGCACATAATTTTATAATATCCTTTGGTTCTGTTGTAGCTTTTAATACTGTGTGATCAATATATTTACTTAAATTCATTTTTCCTCCTAAAATATTCTTTATATTTATTATAACCCAATATTAGATAAAATTTCTAGAATTACTTTATTTTTTTCTACTTTTTCATCCACTATTGTATAAGCACCTTCTAAAAATCTAATAGATGATTCTAAATTTTTATCATTGTGTTGAACAAAAGCTAAAACTTCTCCCGCTTCAACATAGTCTCCAACTTTTTTAGTTAATAAAACTCCAACAGAATGATCAATTATATCATCTTTAGTCGCTCTTCCAGCTCCTAAAACCATTGCTGCTTTTCCGATCTCTTCAGCTTCAATCTTAGAAATCCATCCTGATTTTTTAGCTTTAAATTCATATTCTGATTTAAACTTTGGAAGTAATGTATAGTCATCAACTAATTTTGGATTTCCTCCTGCTGCTTCTATGAAATCTTTTAAGTGTTGAATAGCTGCACCATTAGATATAACTTCAGCAACCTTCTCTTTTCCTTCTTCTAAAGACTTAACATCACCTTTAATTTGAAGAGCAGTCGCAACTATTGTTTCTACAAGCTCAGTGAAATCTTTTGGTCCTCTTCCTTTTAAAGTTTCAATCGCTTCAATTATTTCATTAGCATTTCCAACAGCATATCCAAGTGGTTGATCCATATCTGTTAATAAAGTTACTACTTTTCTATCAAAAGAATCTCCAATATCAATCATAGTTTTTGCTAACTCTTCAGCTGTTTTTAAATTTTTCATAAATGCTCCAGAACCAACTTTAACATCTAAAATAATTCCATCAGCATAAACTGCTAGCTTTTTACTCATAATAGAACTTGCTATTAAAGGTATGCTTGATACTGTTGCAGTTACATCTCTAAGAGAATATAATTTTTTATCTAAAGGAACTATTGTATCCGAATATCCCATAATACCTGTTCCAACTTTATTTACCATTTTTACCAATTCATCTCTTGTTTCTGGGAAAACAAATCCAGGAATAGCCTCAAATTTATCTATTGTTCCTCCAGTGTGTCCCAAACCTCTTCCAGAAAGTTTTGCAGTTCCTATATTAAAGGCTGCAAATAATCCTGCTAAAGCAATAGTAGTTTTATCTCCTACTCCACCTGTTGAATGTTTATCAATTAAGAACTTTTCTATTCCATCAAACTTTATAACTTCTCCACTATTCATCATAAGTTCTGTAAATACTTTTAGCTCATCCTTTGTCATTCCATTAAAATAAACTGCCATTAGAAATGAAGACATTTGATAATCAGGAACTCTATTTTGTAAATACTCTCCTAGTAAGAAGCTCATCTCTTCAGATGTTAACTCAATATTGTCTCTCTTTTTTTGAATAATATCTACCGCTCTCATACTCCACCTCGTTTTATTTTCATATTTTATATATTTTTCTAGCATTTTTTCTATTTTTATGATATATAAATTCTTATATAATAGATAGGACAATTGGCCCATTAAGGAGAATTTATGAAAAAAATAGAACAATACATAAACTTTTATAATTTAGACGATATTTTAATTAAAGAAGTTCATGAAAAATTATTAATAAAACATTATAAAAAAGGAGAGTATATTTTAGAAGCTCATAAAGGAACTAATAGCATCTATTTTATAGTAGAAGGAACTGTTGAGGTTTCTTGTATTCTTGATAATGGAAATCAAATATGTTTAAATATACTTAGACCTTTAGAAATCTTTGGAGATATTGAATACATTAATAAAGAGGAAGTATTATTTGATGTAGTTGCTAAAAGTGATGTGGCAGTTATTCTTCTACCTTTTCAATTAGCAAAAGACTATCTTGAAGATAATATTAACTTTTGGAGATTTTTAGCTATTGAAGGGAATAAAAAACTTTTAAATACAAATAGAGCTATATTTTATAAAAGTACTTTAAAAGCAAAAGATATTTTTATAAAATATCTTGAAGATAATGGAGGAGAAATAACTTTTAAATCTCTAGATGAACTTTCTGGTAGGCTTAATATAAGCTATAGAAACTTAACTAGAATAATTAAATTTTATATTAATAAAGGTACCATAGTTAAGGATAGAAATTTTATTAAAATTTTATAGGAGGATTTTATTATGAAAAATTTTATTTATGATGTTCCAACGAGAGTTCTATTTGGAGATGGGCAAGTATCAAATGTAGGAAAAGAAGTTAAAAAACATGCAAGTAAAATTTTACTTCTTTATGGGAAAAATAGTATTAAAAAAAATGGATTATATGATGAGGTTATAAAGTTTTTAACTGAAGAAAACATTGAAGTTATTGAACTTTCTGGAGTTGATCCTAATCCTAGAATTGAAACAGTTAGAGAAGGAGCTAATCTTTGTAGAAAACACAATTTAGAATTAGTTTTAGCTGTTGGAGGTGGAAGTACTATCGATTGTGCAAAGGGAATCGCTGCTCAAACTAAATATCATGGAGATATTTGGAAAGACCTTTGTGTGGATAAAAAATTTAATCTATTAACTGAAGCACTACCTGTAGCTTCTATCTTAACTCTTGCTGCAACAGGAAGCGAAATGAATGGGAATAGTGTCTTATCTAACTCAAAAGAAAATTTAAAATTAGGATTTAACAGTTATATTTTAAGACCTGTTTTTTCTATACTTGACCCAACTTATACTTTTTCAGTTAACAAATATCAAACTGCAGCTGGTGCTGTAGATATAATGAGTCATCTTTTTGAACAATATTTTTCACCAGATAAAAAAGGGTATCTGCAATCTCGTATAATGGAAGGTCTTTTAAAAACAGTTATTCATTATGCACCAATTGCTTATGAAAATCCTACTAATTATGATGCAAGAGCCAATATTATGTGGGCAAGTTCTTTATCATTAAATGGATTAACATCTGCTGGAAAAGAATCTACTGATTGGGCAACACATCAAATGGAACACGAACTAAGCGCTAAGTATGATATAACACATGGTGTTGGTTTAGGAATTTTAACACCTTATTGGATGGAGTATGTTCTTGATAAAGAAAATGTTCATAGATTTGTAGAATATGCCAATAATGTTTGGGGTATTTTTGGAGACGATGATTTCCAAGTTGCTAAAAAAGTAATCAGAAAAACAAGAGAATTTTTTAATTCCTTAGATATTCCATCTACTCTAACAGATATAGGAATTGATAGTTCAAAATTTGAAGATATGGCAACTAGCGCAACAAGATTAGGCCCAATTGGAACTATGAAAAAATTAGAATATAAAGATGTATTAGAGATATTAACAATGGCTTTATAATATGTGATAGTCTGAGAAATTTTCTCAGACTATCATTTTTTCTTATTTAATTTGATTATAGGATTTTTATTGAAATTAAAAAATAAAAATATTGATATTATTCCTAAACTTCCCCCTAACGTATCTATTAATACATCTTTTATTGCTGGTCCTCTTCCTGGTATAAATCCTTGGTGAAATTCATCTGTACAAGCATATAAAAATGTTAAAATTATACTTATTAAAGCAGATTTTTTATCTAAAACTTTGAAACTTAAAAAATAGCTGCTACCTAAGATTAGGTATATTGTAAAATGTGCTAACTTTCTAACATCTAAACCAAATATCTCTAGAAAATCTTTTAAATATTGAAGTATAAAATTAGATTGTTTTAAAGATTCTTCACCATTTTGATGAGAAAACCAGAAAATCAAAATCATAGTAGCAATAGAAATAAATCTAAATAATCTTGTTCGACTCATTAAGTATCTCCCTTATTTTATTTTTTGTTTTTTATCTTTCATTTTATATAATTCAATGTCCGCTTTTTTATATAAACTATTTAAACTTTCATTTTCATATCTTTCTGCCATTCCTACACTAACACTAAATTTTAAATCATTTGATAAATTCTCTTTTTCTAAATCTTTTTGTATTCTTTCATAAATTTTTTCTAAATCCTCTAAAGTCCCATCTATAATTATTGACAATTCATCTCCACCTATTCGAATTATGAAATCATTTGATTTTCTTACATTTCTTTTTAAAATCTCAGATATTTTTTTTAAAACTAGATCACCAATATCATGACCGTTATTATCATTTATCTCTTTAAATTTATCAATATCTAGAATCATCATTGAAAAAATAGTGTTTTTTTTATTTTCTAAAAGTTTATTTATTTTTTCTTCATAAAAATTTCTATTATATAGTCCAGTTAAAAGATCTTTATAAACCTTCTCTTTCAAATCTAATGTTTTCTTTTTAGAATCTGTAATCTCTTTTATCATTCCTAAAATACCATACTTATCATTTCCTAAGTCAACTCTAGATTTAAATGTTTGATACCACCTTCCTTGAAATTTTTCCTCTTCATAAAAATTCCCATTTTCTAAAGCTTTTCTGTTGTTAATTTCACACTTCTCTGCCATCTTTTTTGGAAAAAATTCACTCTCTTTTTTTCCAATTATCTCTAAATAAGATTTGCCTAGATAATTTGCATAAGATTCATTGAAATACTCTATTCTACCTTTTGAATCTAAATAAAATATGAAATCTTGAACTGTATCTAACATTGTTACTAATTTATATTCAGATTTTTCCATTATTTCATGGAATTCCATTTGGACAAACTTCTCATTTTCTACTTCTATATCGTAAGTTCTTACTTGATAATTTTCAATTAAACTAAATTCTTTTACTGACAAATTTAAACGTTTTTCGTCAATATTCTGCTCTTTTAAAATATTTCTCATTTTTTTATTTAAATATTTAACTTCTAAGTTACTATCTAAAACTAATATTCCTATTGTCAGATTGTCTAATAATATATTTTTAAACATCTTCTACCTCTTAACTTTTTATATTTACTCCATATTTTATCATATTTTAAAAAATATAAAAAATTTTTTATTTTTCAAAATATTTTAATTTCTATACTACAAGTAGAATTTCTTGTAAAACTATGCTAAACTTAATACAGTTTAGATAAAAATTTTGGAGGCATTATGAAAAAGAAAATTATGGCTGCTTTAATAGCAATATCACTACTTTCTTTAGGTGGATGTAAGGAAGAACAAATTGAGAATAAAACAAAAATAATAATTCCTATTAAAGTCGGATTTAACTCAATCGCTCCAGATACTGATGTTTCGGCTGCTACAAAAGAGGTCATTAGAAATATGAATACTGGATTAATTCGATTTGATCCTAACTCTAAAACTCTCGTTCCCGCTTTAGCTGAATCTTATGAAATTAAAAATAATGGACGAAGCTATATTTTCAAACTAAGAAATGATATTACATTTCATAATAAGCAAAAAATTACTCCTGAAGATGTTAAATACTCTTTTGAAAGAGTCGCTGGGACAAATAGTGGAAAAGCCATTGTTGGAGAATGGAATAAAAAATTAGAAAGTATAAACATATTAGATACTAATACTATTGAGATAAATATAAAAGATACTGAACATAGTAGCTCTGATATATATAATATTACTGATGTTTCTATTATACCAAAAGGAATTAGCGAAAGCGAATTAGAAAAAAATCCAATTGGAGCAGGACCATATAAATTTGTTGAATATATCCCTGGACAAAAAATTGTGTTAGAGGCTTTTGAAGACTATTATTTAGGTGCTCCTGAAATAAAAGAGGTTGAATTTAAAGTCTATAAAGAAGGAGCTAGTAGACTTCTTTCATTTAAAAATGGTGAAATCGATTTTCTTCCTTTAAATTTAGAATCTTTAAAAGAAGTTACAAAAGATAAAAATATAGAAGTGGTATCATCTTTAGGTAATGATGTTAATATTTTATATTTAAATAACTCTTTTAAACCTTTCCAAAATAAAAAAGTTAGACAAGCTATTTGGGAAGCTATTGATATGGATAGAATTATTGAAAATTTAGCTTTACCTAAAGCTGAAAAGTTATATACACATATGTCTCCATATTTAAAAGAATTTTATAAGAATGGACTAGAAAAAAATTATCCCTATAATTCAGAAACTGCTAAAGAGCTTCTAAAAGAAGCTGGTTACAGTAACTTAAGTTTTACTTTAACAACTATTTCAGAAAATACTTTTGAAAATGATTTAGCTCTTTTTATTAAAGAGGATTTATCTAAAATTGGTGTTAATGTAAGTATTAATCCAATTCCATGGGGACAGTATCTTCCAGAAGTTTACAAAGGTCATAAATATGAAGCTGCTCTTTTAAGAGTTGCAGGATACCCTGATCCACAAAGAATTCTTCAAAGATATAAGACAAATTACTCTTCAAATATGGGGAATTATTCAAATAAAAAAGTGGATGAACTTTTATTAGAAGCGACTGAAACTTATGATACTCAAAGAAAAATTGAAATTTATAAAGAGATTCAAAAATTGTTAAATGAAGATATTGCATCTGTTTATTTAATGGATCAGGGAGTCGCCGTAGCTCTCTCATCTAAATATACAGGATATAAAACATACCCTTTTGCTTTTATAGATGTTTCAACTATAAAATTAAAAAAAATTAATAAGTAGGTGAAATCTTTGATATACTTAAAAAAATTTTTTTCATCTATTATTACTATTTTTATAGTATCTTTAATTATTTTTTTACTTTTTGAATCATTACCTGGAGACCCAGTTTTAATTAGACTAGGAATTGAAAGTGATCCTATTTTAGAAGCTCGTTTGAGAGAGGAGCTTGGCTTAAATGCTCCTTTTTATATTCGATTTTTTAAATGGTGTTTTCAACTTTTAAAAGGAGATTTAGGTAACTCTTTTTCTTATTCTAGTTATACTGTTGTTGAACTAATAAAGTCTAGATTTTTAACTACTTTTATAATTACAATTTCAACTTTAGTAATTGTATTGGTTACATCTATACCATTAGGAACAATTTTAGCTAAAAATCATAAGTTTAAGACTTTTAAATTTTTAAAAGTTTTTTCTCAAATTGGGTTTTCAATCCCTGCGTTTTGGACTGCAATAGTTTTAATGTATATCTTCTCATTAAAGCTAAAACTTCTTCCTACTTTAGGAAGTGTTAATTGGAATAGATACCCAATTACATCTTTAAAATCTCTTATTCTCCCGATACTTACTCTTAGCATAAGTAAGGTGCCTTTAGTCAGTCACTACCTTTGTAATAGTATGATTGAGGAAAGTTCAAAGGATTATGTTCGAGTAGCAAAAAGTAAAGGTTTAAATCAAAATGAGATATATAAAAAACATATATTAAGAAACTCTTTGATTAGTGTTATCACTGTAATTGGTATGATTACGATTTATCTTATTACTGGAACTATCGTTATTGAAAATGTTTTTGCATTACCAGGATTAGGAACCCTTTTAATGGAAGGAATAAGTCGAAAAGATTATCCACTTGTTCAAGGTATTGTTCTTTATATAAGTTTTTCTGTTATTTTGATAAATTTTATTATAGATATTATGTATTCTATTATCGATCCAAGAATTAGAAAAGAAGGAGAAAAAAGATGAATCTATCTAAAAATACTAACTTAAAAATTGGTTTATCTATTATTGGTGTTCTTTTCTTTTTTATGATTTTAAGTATATTTTGGACTCCATATAATCCATACTTAATTGATGAGTTAAATAGATTAAAACCGCCATCTTTTTCCCATATATTAGGAACTGATCAGTTGGGAAGAGATATTTTATCTAGAGTTATGGTTGCTTCTCAAGGAGCTTTTTATGTTGGTTTTATTTCTGTTCTTATTGGTGGAATTATCGGAAGTTTTCTAGGAACTATATCGGGGTATTTCTCCAACTGGATTGATGAAATAATCTCTAAAATAATTGATGCTTTTATGTCTATTCCATCTATCTTATTTTTATTAGTTTTTATAACCATATTTGGAAAAGATCTTAAAAACACAGCCATTTCAATTGGCATTTTAAATATTCCTACTTTTTTCAGAATTAGCAGAAGTAAAGTTATGGAAATTAAAAATCTACCATATATAACTTGGGCTAGAATAATAGGGGTTAAAGAGATTCAAATTATTTTTTCACATATTTTTCCAAATATACTATCTACATTAATTGTTGTTGGTGCATTATCTTTTTCAACAGCAATTCTAACAGAAGCTAGTCTTAGTTATTTAGGAATGGGAGCTAATCCTCCTGAACCTACTTGGGGTGAGATTATTTACAGAGCTCAGGAGTATATAACAACAAATCCATTTTATGCTTTTGTTCCTGGAGTTTTAATTAGTTTAGTAGCTATTGGCTTTAATCTTCTTGGCGAAGGTATCAAAGAGTATATAAAAAAATAGGAGTATATATAAATATGGTTATTTTAAATGTTACAAATCTATCCATAGAGGAGATTTCAAAAATTAATAGAGTTGTTGTTGATGAAATATCTTTCTCTTTAAAAAAGGGTGAAGTTCTAGGAATAGTTGGTGAAAGTGGAAGTGGTAAAACTGTTACAGCAATGAGTCTTTTAAATTTATTATCAGATGATTTAAAAATTTCAAAAGGAACCATTAATTTTTTAGGTACTGATATTTGTAAAGCTTCTGAAAAAGAACTTGAAAAAATTAGAGGTAATAGTTTTTCTATTATATTTCAAAATCCAATTAGTTCATTAAATCCTCTAATGAAAGTTGGAAAACAAATCTTAGAAGTAATTGAAAAACATCAAAATTTAGATAAAAAACAGATGTTAAATAGAACTTTTGAAGTTCTATCTGATGTTGGTTTTAAAGATAATTTTATGGAGATATATAATAAATATCCACATGAACTTAGTGGAGGACAGGGTCAAAGAATCGGTATTGCAATGGCAATTGCCAATAATCCCAAAATTATTATTGCAGATGAACCAACAACAGCACTTGATAAAAATACTCAAGCACAAATTTTAAATCTTTTAAAAGAGATTCAAAATAAATATCAAACTTCTATAATTCTAATATCTCATGATTTAGAGATTATTAAGAATTTTACTGACAATGCTTTAATTATGTATTTTGGACAAATTGTAGAAAGTGGTAGTACCTATGACATCTTTCTTAATCCTAATCATCACTATACTAAAGGACTTCTGGATTCTCTTCCTGAAAATTTTAAAAAAGGAGAGCCTATTAAAGTGATGAAAGGAGGAATCCCAAATATAAATGACAATATCGAAGGATGCTTTTTTTCTCCTAGATGTCCTGCTGCTATAGAGAATTGTAAAAAAAATAGAATTATGTATAATTTTGATAAAAAAAATCATAAAGGAATTCGATGTATTAATCCTTTAAAGGAAAAGAATCTATGAAAAATAAAATAATCTTTAAAATAAAAAATCTAAACAAAAAATTTAAAAACTCTTTGGTTTTAAATAACGTTACTTTTAATATTTTTGAAGGTGAAACTCTTGGAATTGTAGGACCTAGTGGATGCGGCAAAAGTACTTTTGGAAAAATATTACTACTACTTTTATCACCTGATTCTGGTGAAATCATATATAAAAATAAAAATATATTTGCTTATAATAAAAATGAAATTTTAGAGTTTCGTAAAGATATTCAAATGGTCCTACAAGATCCCTATCTTTCTCTAAATCCTAAAAAAAATATTCAGTGGCATTTAGAAGAACCTTTATCTGTTTTAAATTTTCCTAAACATGAACGACTTGAAAAAATTCTTTCTATGTTAGAATTAGTTGGTTTATCTAAAGATTACTTAAATAAATATCCAAATCAGCTAAGTGGAGGACAAAAACAAAGAGTTTTAATTCTAGCAGCTCTACTTATAAATCCTAAAGTTATTGTTTTAGATGAATCTGTTTCAGCTTTAGATATCTCTGTTCAGGCTCAAATTCTAAATCTTTTAAGTGAGCTACAAAAAAAATTAAATCTAACATATATTTTTATATCTCATGATTTAAATGTTGTAAAGTATATGTGTGACCGTATTATTTCTTTTGAAAATGGAAAAGTTATAGATATATAAAAAAGGGTTTATGCAACCCTTTTTTTATTGTTGATTTATAAATTTAACTGCGTTCTCTCCTGCAATACGTCCAAATATAACGGCAGCACTGTATGCAGCACTACTGTTTGTAACTTCTCCTGCAGCGAATACTCCAGGAACTACATTTCCTTCTACATCTAAAACTTCAGTTTTTTCGTTTGCTACTACTCCACCTCTAGTCATGTGAACAGCTGATTCAACCTGAACACCATAGAATGGTCCCTCTGTTCTGAACTCTCTTTTAAATGGTTTTGCTCTAAATGAATCTTCTTCTTCTCCACGTATCGCTTTATTGAAATGATCTCTTGTAGCTACTAGCTTATCTGCTGGTACACCTAGTTTTTGTGCTAGCTCTTCTAAAGTATCAGCCTTTACATGATATCCTTTTGCAGTATGTTTTTGTAAACGGTAACTTGCTTCATATAAAGCTTGATCATATATATAAAATGCCTTTCCATCTGGTTGAGCTAATATTGTTTGAGCAGCTTTAAATCTATCATTTTTAGAGATATTTTCATTTAAGAATCTTTCTCCCTTTGCATTTACAAGCATAAATCCATCTCCACCACCAGTTAAATCTCTAGTAGTTCTAACTATAAATGGGAATAAATTTAGTTCATCTAAATTAGCTAATTGCATATTATTTTCTTCAAATACAGGAATAAAATCACCCGTTGCTCCAAGTTGATTTGAAGTTTGAAGTTTTTCAGTTCCAGGAGAGTATTTAGCTAATAACTCTTTATTTGCAGAAAATCCTCCAGTTGCCATAACAACAGCTTTTGCCTTTATATCATAAAAGTTATTTCCATTTTGAACCTTAACTCCTTTAATAGCTCCATTCTCTACTATTAAATCTGTTCCTTTTGTCCCTGTTCTTATATCTATACCTAAACTTTTAGCTTTTGCTTCCATTCCATCTTGTACTTCTTCTCCAGCATAAGCATCTTTTTCAGCCATATGCCCTCTTTTTCCGTAATAATGATTTAATTTTACTCCCATTTCTCTTAACCAAGAATCTAATTTTGAAGCTCCTTCTGCTTGAGCTCTAGTTCTTTCTGGAGTATCCATCCAGTTTGTATTATCAGCAATTAATTTCTCAACAGAATCCTCTACACCTGCTTTTTTCTCTGCTTCTGAATTAATTAAGTCATAGAAATTCATATCGTACTTTCCATTTCCACTTAATATATCTAATTTTTCAATTAATATTATATTATTTAATCCAGCTTCTTTTGCAGATATTGCTGCTGCAAGACCTGCTGGTCCTCCACCAACTATAACTAGGTCTGTAGATACTGGCTCTAAATATGCCACTGGTTGCTCTGGTCCTGCTGTTTTTACAGTTATTCTACCAAAATCTTTTCCACCCTCTTTTAATGCTGCAGCCACTGCTCTTTTAACTCCTAAAGATGTGTATGTTGCTCCTGATACACTATCAACTATTGGAGATTGAGCTTTTAAAATTCTATCTTTTAAAATTGGAAATGATCTTGACATTATATGTGAAGTTTCATTATCTGAAACTAATTCAAGATTTTCAATCTTATCTCCTTTTGTGATTACATTTACTTTAATCTCTCCAGAAAATCCATTTCCTTTACCTATAATAGACTTTTCCTTCTCACCGCAAGCCATTAACATTAAACTTGCTAACAAAATTGCTAATTTACACCTGTTTACTTTCATTATTACCCCTTTAAATTTTCTTTGAACAAATATTCAAAGAAAATTTTAGCACATAATGACTTTTTTATCAATGTTTTTAACTATTTTTTTTAAAAAACATATTCAAAACCACATCTAATTTTCATATATAGTCCAGATTCTGAAACATTTGAAAATTTTGTTTTTACTTCTTCAAAATTATATCCAGTTATTCCAATTTTTGCAAAAATTCTCAACTTCTCCGTTATATCTTGACTGTATAATAAGTACGGTCCTACATTGAATTTAAATGATTTATCTTGATCTGTATTCTTGTAGTAGTTATATGAATCAATTTCTGAATCTAATGAAAATGCAAAATTTTCATTTAAATCATATGTCCATCTAAAATTGTTTTCAATTCTAAATAAATAGGTTCCTCTATTATTTCCATAATCTAAATACTCATTATATATTGTGAAAAAATTCTGGAATCCATAACCTAAATTTATACTTCCTGTTAAGTTACCCTCTAAGGAATATCCATCTCTAGAATTTGTATCAATAGATGAAAGAAAAAAATCAAATCCCCAATAAGCTCCACCCAATCCTATATCTGAATTAGTACGAACTCTATATCTCAATGAGTATTTATTTTCTTTAAAGTTCTCTCCAAAATCACTCGATATATCACTTACATTATATTTAATGTAGGGGCCTATATCGCTAAACCAATTTTTTCCAAAAACTTCTTTTTCCTCTAATTTCCTATATAAAGAAAAGGTATTTTCCCATCCATCTGTATTAGAATTTTTATCATATTTTTTTTCAATATCATAATCAAAAGTCCAATTGTCATTTAGTTTTGATGTACCCGTTCCTATTTTCCATTTGTAATATTTTTTTCCATCTTTATTTTCTAGCTCTCCATAGCTCTGATATAGATTGTTTTCTGGTTCTTCTAAATAAAAATTTAATATCTCCCGTCCAACACCAAAAGAACTTAAATGAAGTAGTAGAAATGTACATATAATATTTTTAATATTCATCTCCAACATACACTCCTTTTCTATTAAATCCTTCTCTATCTACTCCATTTTCATCATAACCATTTTTATCGTAACCATCTTTATCATAAATATTCTCATATGACGCGTCATTTTCATTTTCAAAACCTTCTATTGGTTTTTTGTTTCCATCTTTATCATAACCACTTTTATTATAACCCTCTTCATTATATCCTTCATAGTTATACCCATTCTTATTATAATAATTATTTGTTTCTTTATTTAAACCATACCACGTCCATCCATTTTTATCAAACTCTGTTTTTGTTTCCTTGTTTAACCCTTGAAAATCAAATCCTTTTTTATCATATTTAGACTTAGTTATTCTATTATATCCGTTATAATCAAATCCTCTTTCGTCAATATTTTTTCCTGTATCACTGTTTATTCCACTAAAATCAAAATTAAAATAGTCATACGGTGAGTCTGTATATATGTTCCATCCCTCTTTTGTAAATCCTCTTGAATTAATTCCCTCTTGATTATATCCATCATAATTATATCCTTCTTTATTATAATAACTCATTGTATTCCAATTTCTTTTAGTTTTTCTATTAAATCCATCTTTTGTATGAGTACTTGTACAACCACTTAAAAATAAGAGTATAACTATTATTAGCGGAAAAATTAATTTGCGATTTAGTATCTTTTCTAGTTTCTCAAGAAAAGGAGCTTTAATATTAAAAGAAAAATTTTGCTTATAAAAAGTAATATAATTTAACTCTTGAGCTATTCTATCTAGCATTATTTCTGATAAAATAAGGGATAAAAAAGCTGCTACAAAAAATCCAAGTCCTGTATATTCATTTCCCATTAATGATGTTATTATTGAAAAAAAGGTACTTAAAATGAAAAATACAATTGATATTAATAACGCCTCTTTTCTAGAATCAAAATATAAAAATATAGTTATATATACAGATATAAAAACCGTACAATAAGCTGCAAAAATCATGACTCTAAATAGATCTAGTAAATATAAATCCATTCCATATTTTAAAAATATTACTTTAGATAAAAGAGCTACTGAAAATGAAACAAAAAATTGAAGCTCCATTATATAGTAAATCTCCTCTTTTAATACATCAATCATTTTTTTCTTTTCAACATCTATATCTACTAAGTTTCCATTTAAAGTTAGAAGAGCGTAATATCTTTTATAAATTGGAAAAAACTTAGTTTCCATAAATACTAAAAAATAAATCATAGTTGGAATTGTTAAAAAGAAAGCATAAAATACTGCAACCTCATATAATGGAGAGCTTAAAAATACTCCTCCTACTCTATATGAATCACCATATATCCAATTTACAAATATATGAGACCACATTCCAAAATTAAAAAATATTCCAATAAAACTTAAAGAGGTATATCTCTTGAAAGCTCTTAAAAACTCAAACTCACTTTCATCTGAATCTTCAAATATATATGTTAAATATGAAAAAAGCATAAAAAATGTTATTCCTATTCCAATTGTATAAGCTAAAATAATTGAATAAGCTAGATTATTTTTAAAAAATTCATTATTTGAATATTTTAAAATATATCCTCCTAAACCTACCGCTACAACATTTCCTATAACATAAGCTAATATCGAATAACTATAGTTCTTTACAGCTGATATATAATTCATACTTACCCAAATTCCTGATAAAAAACAAAATAATGCAGTTAATGTATATATGTAAAACCACGATAAATCCTGTCCTTTAAAATATAAAACACCTATAAAAAATGATATTATAGTTATAAATTTTATTGTTCCTATATATGTTGATTTTAATTTTTTTTGTTCTCCTGAGTATATACAATCAGATATAAATCTCGTTATTAAATATTGAACTGCTCCAGTTAAAAGTTGAGAAAATATGAACGAATAAACTATTCCTGTCATAAATAGATTTCTCTCTCCTCTTGAAAGAATATATTGTTTTCCTATAAACATAAGAATATTTAAAGTTATAACAGTTATGAGCCATGGACCTACTCCAATAAGGGCTGAATAGGCCATGGCCTTTATATCTTGAAACGTATTATTATCCTCTGAAAACAGATTTTTCAACTCAAATCCTATTCCTGCCATATTATTCTCCTAACTCTTTATATAATCTTTTATATGAATCTATAAATTTCTTTTTTGAATAGTATTTTTTAACTATCTCTTTTCCATTTTTTCCCATCTCATTTATTTTTTCTCTATTTTGAAAAAGTGAAACTATAGCATCTCCTAAATCAGAGTATGAAGTTGGTGGTACAATTATTCCTGCTTCTCCTTCAGATTTTTCTTTTAAAATTTCTCTACAATTTCCAACATCTGTAGCTATAAAAGGAATTCCACAAGCTAATCCTTCTAATATGCTAAGTGGTTGTCCTTCTGAAATTGATGTTAACATTAAAAAATCTAAAAATTTATAATAATCTTTTACATCTGCTCTTCCTGTAAAAGTAACATAATCTTTCAAATCTAAATTTTCTACTAATTCTAAGCACTCGTTATAATACTCCTCATTTTCCTCTGTAGGTCCTATTAAAAAAAGTTTAGTATTTCTCAGCTTAGGTAACGCCATTTTAAATCCCTTTAGCATCATTTTTACATCTTTTATAGGAACGACTCTTAAAACTGAACCAATATTAAACCCTTCTCTTTTTTCTCTTATAACTTTAGAATAAGATTCAATATCAATACCATTTGGAATTACTTCACACTTTTTTGAATCTGCTCCATTTTCAATTTGAAGTTCTTTATTGTAGTCAAATAAAGATATTATTTTATCACACTCATCATAGGTTAATCTTGATAAAAAGTAAAAAAAATCTATCCATATTTTTTTAAAATCTTTCTCTATCCATTTAGCACCAATAACTTCTTCCTCTCTTTCACGTGGATAAATTCCATGTTCTGTTAAAAGCAATGATCCACCATTTTTTATTTTTCCTAGTGCGGATACATATCCAGAGTACCCTGTTGCCACAGGATGATATATATCAGCTTTTGGCAACTCCTCTTGAGATAAAGATATTAAATTTAAAAATATATTTCTATATGTCCAATAAAAAGTATTAAATCCAATTCCATCATAATTTTGCTTGTAGTATTTTAATAAACTATTCCAAAAACTCTTATTTATTATTATCTCCAATGGATTTCCATATTTTTTATCTGATATTTTTTCTATTATTTTTATAACTTCTTCAGAATCAAGATTATTAAAATTTAAAATTTTTTCTATCTCTTCCTCTAATTTCTTAAATTTAAATCTATTTTTAAAAACTTTAAACGGTGAAATCTCATAATTTTTATCCAAAATTATATTTTTAATCTCTGTAACATTTTTAGGTATTTCATATTTTATTTTTGCAAAATCTAAATTTGGTATTATACATACAATTGAGAATAAATGTTCTTCATTGGATTTTACTAAATCCTGAATCCATGAAGATACTCCACCTACAACATATGGATAAGACCCTTCGCATATTAAACAGATTTTTGCCATTTTTTAACCTCTTTCAACATTTCATAATCATTTAAATCATAGTAATATTTTTCTATAAATTCCACTATTTTCTCATCTAAATCTTTTTTTTCTATAAGTTCTTGAATTAGTCTATTACACGCTTTATAATCTTTCATATCTTTATAAATAGTTAAAAGATTATATTTATCAATTATATCTAAATTTTCTTTTGACTTTGCAATATCTATGTATTTATTTTGATAAAATTCTAAAATCTCTCCAAGCAAAAGTCCTGAAGTACAATAATCATAATATATTTTAGAAAGTTCATTTGAGTCTTTTAACATCTCTTTTTCCTTTATAACCTTTTGAAAATTTTCATCAATTTTATTTATCTCTGTTGCTGCATAGTGTATAACTTCTATATCTTCATCCCACAGTGCTTTTTTTAGAACATCGACCTTAAACTTTAAATTTTGAGTTTCAAAACCAATTAAAAAGTTTTTCTTTTCTGTTGGAGTTCCAACTGCCAAGATATCATAAGCTCCTATTAAATTAAGATCAATTGAGCTATTTACAATTATTTCTTTCTCTTCATTTAAAATATATTTTTCTAAATTCTCATTTATTTCAATATCACTTTTAAAATATTCTCTAAAAAATAAAAAATTATTTATTAAAGCCATAACATATCCAACTATAGGAAAAATTAAAATAAAAATATCAAATTGATTTTCTCCTAAAAATAATCTATTTAAATATATAAAAATTAAAGCTAATGAAAAATGAGAAATCCAAAAGTATGATCTGAAACTTAAGAGTCCATTTTTAAAATAAAAAAATATTAGAATATCTAATATAAGAAATATAAATATGAGGAATATCTTTTTTATTTTCATTATAAATCCTCCAATATTATTTTAACTTCTGGGTCTTTTGCTGTCACAATATAAAAAGATTCATTTTCACTTTTGTTAATAAATTTAAAATCGCCACCTAGGACTTTAATTATTTTTTTATTTTTTATTTTAAAATGTGAATCAAATTGTCCTCTATAGTTTTTTATATTTATGAAAACATTGTTATCCTTCTTTTCATATTCTAAATCAATATTTTCTATAACACTATAATCATATGTCATTTCACTTTGAATTTGTGATTTTAAAACTGGATAGTTACTATTTACAGTTGAAAATATTCTTTCAAACTCTGCTTTTAACTCTTCCCAAGATTTACCATTTCCTCTCTCTTTATCCATAATATCGTCTGGATGTATAAAATGTGAAAGATATCCATATGCTCCAATAGCATTATATATTTGCCAAATAACTGTATCTGTATAGAAAAATCCAGATGACATTCTAGGAAGGGAGTATATATTTTTAAAATCTGGATCTCTTCCTACTTCTTGTAACAGTAATCCCGGTTCATTCTCTCCATAAAAAATTCCACAAAATACTTTTAAATTTGTAAATGTTTCCACTATAGCTTTCTTCCCACTTACAGGTAATAGATTACTTGGTGCTACATAACTATAAATATTAAAATTTTCACCATAAATATTTTCTATTTCATCCTTTGCTACTGTTAATCCTTTTTTCATTGCATCAATGCTTTCCCATGGTGTATATCCATAATCTTCATAATCAATCTCTTTTTCCAATCCTAAAGAGTAATGATTATATCCATGTAATCCTAATTCTCCACCTATCGATTTTAGTTCTCTTCCTCTTTTACTAAGATCATCAAACGTCTTTTTTCCAACTCTGACTATTTTATCTTTAATAGTTAAATCGTTATACTCAATTATAATAAATCCTGTCATTTTTAATCTTTGTCTTTCTGCAATTCCCATCATATCTTGCCACCAAATAAGATTAAAAAATCCTGAAGTATCCATTCCATACTCTTTTTTTATAATTTCATTTTGAACTACTGGAATTGGTGATGGGAAATCATCAATTTGAAGTATTTTAGAATTTAAAATTGGAAAAAATGTAACATCTTCAATATAAGCTATTAATTGCTTCATTACTCCTCTAAAAATTTTACCTTGAAATAATGTGGTATTACTAAAAAATACTTTTCCCTCTCCATATTTTCTAATCCACATTAAAGGTTCATTATTATCTGTTGTAGCTATCACATCAATATCTTTTTTTAAATTCATTTTTAGTCCCGAGCTACCAAAGATAATACTTCCAGGTTTTAAATCCTTTAATCCTGGAAATATATCTTTTTTTAAATTGAAACTTTTAGTTTCAATAAATTCACCAATTTTTTCTATCCCAGCCATTTGATTAAAAGGACTTCTATAAGATCTTTGAGTTATAAAAAGATTTCCACCTTTTTCAACTCTCTCTTTTATTCCTAAAAAGTTTTCCTTTAATAAACCACTATAATTTTCTACTGCTAAGATTATTAAACTATACTCAGAAAAATCTAAAGCTTTATCTGTTGAAATTGAAATTGAGTCATACTTAACTTTTGAAAAATTAAAAACCTCTTCTAATCCATCTTTTATATCTTGACTTCCCTCACTTCCATCTCCGTATAAAATAAGATATTTTTCAGGTTTTTCTATTTTTAAATTTCCAGATACTGGAGTTGGAAGACTAAAATTATAAATCTGTTTTAAATTAAATATATCTTCCAAATTTTTTATTCTTAACTCTTGAAAAAAGAATACTGCTATTAGTACTAGACCTAATATATATTTAGATTTCATATATTTCAACTCCTGGAAGAATTTCAGAAACCCTTTTTATTAAAACATCTTTACTTTCTCTATTAGCATTTACAAAAAGAAATTTTATAGTCTCCTCACTCATTCCTACAACATCTATATCTCTAACTTTTCCTTTTAACTTTTCATTCAATTCTTTTGGTGTAAAATTTGGATTTCCAGCTTCTAATGCTATATATTCAGATCCAAATAATTTTTTTCTTTTCTTATCCTCTTCTAAAATATATGAAAAATATTGTAAATTATATATTCTTGTGTTTTCATATGAATTTTTTAATATTTCAATCTCTGCCTTATCAAAAGCATTTACTAAAGCATTATTAATCCACTGGCTTATTACCTTAAACAATTCTAATAGATATTTTTCTTGATTATTATATTTTAATCTTTCTATGTTTACAATTCCAACAACTTCTTCGCCCTTCAAAATTGGAGCTACATAAACAGGATTTTTTATATTTAAATCTCTATTCCCTTCTAGTGTTTCTTTACTTTTTAAAACTTTAGAGTATATATCTCCCTCTTCTACTATTATAAAGTTTGGAATTACGCTATTTCCTATTTTTACTCTTGCTCTAAACGTATTTCTCTCTTTATTGTATATATATATCGATACTACGTCACTTCCTAAAAAATCTGTTAATATCTGCAAAATTTGTGTAAATATTTTTTCTACATTTTTAGTTAATATTGAAGATGTTATTTGATGTAGAGTTAAAATGCTTTCTTTACTTCCCACTATTCTACTTTTTAATCTTTCATTTATATTCACTAATTCTAAATTTTTTTCTCTTTGATTTTGATTTTTTTCTTCTAAGATTTTATTCTCATCTTTTAAATCATCAATTTTTTTTCTAAGATTATCAGAAAATCTTCCAAGGGATAGGGCAATAAAAAAGAAAAGCAAAATAAATTTATAATAACTAAAATCTAAAAAGAACACAACTAAATCATTGCCTAGTTGATAGTAAGCAAGAATATAAAATAATGAGGCTATTATAACCGTTTGTAGACTAATATAGACTCCATATTTTAATGCCATTATTCCTATAACAATAGTTAATGGTTGAATATTCATACTTAAGAAATCACTTTTAAAATTTGAAAAATAAAAAAATATTAAATATATTGCTAGACAATATACAATACTTTCAACTATACTTAAAATAAATTTTTTTTTCATAAAATACCACCTTTAAAACTGCTCATAAGTGTCTATAGTATCTAAATAGTACCCATCTACTCCTATGTCATCTAATTTTTTCTGATAATTTCTTATAATCTCTTTCCACTGAGGACTCCAATATTTTATTATAAAATTACCTTCCCAATTCTCATTCTCTTTAACTATCCATTCAGGTAGTTTTTTATTCCAAGAATTATGCCAATAACCTCTATAATTTTCTGCTTCTCCTATACTAAAATAAGCAATTATCAATCTTCGAGTTCCATTTTTTCTTATTTTTAAAGATTTGATTTGTTCTTTTGTTAAAAATTTACCATTTAAACTAGGTTCTATAATTAATAAATCAAAATCTGTATTCTTTAAAACTCTATAGTAATCATCTACATTCTTAAATTTTTCAGGATTTAAAAGATATAAAAAATTTTTAACTTCCTTTAAGTTAGTTACATTTTTTAAACTATTTTTTTGAAGAGGTTGAAAAATACTATTAGCACTATATGAAGAAACTGCTTCTCCCACAAAATTATATTTCTCTGTATCCTTTAAAATTTTACCTCTCAACTTTTTATCGTTAGCATAATTTACTGAAAATACTACTTTTCCCTCTTTTTCTATTTCAATTAAATTCTTTAAAAGATAATTTTTTTCATCTTCAGGAGTTGCTTCGTTTATACCTCCAACACCATAAAACAATGATTCTTGGGAAACCCCATCTACATTTTTTATAAATTCCATATCCAATTTATCTCCATTAAAAAAAATATTAGTTCCATTTTGTGGCACTAATATTTTCTCTTTGGATTGGGTTTTTATCTGCTTTATAAGTTCTCTCATTTTTATTTTACTCACTTCATCCCCTTTTACAAAAGATATCATCGAAATAAATAGGAAAACTATAATTTTTTTCATAAACCTCTCCATTCTTAAAATTAATAATTTTTTAATAATTTCTCTAGGTAAACTGATTTCATCTGTTTACTCGCCATAATTTTATGCACAGGAGATAGTTTTAAAATTGCTCCTAGTATGGCCGCCATAGCTCTATGACTAAATAAAGCTTTATTATCAAATATCAACTCTTGAAGCATCCCTTTCTCAATTGCCATTAAAACTGATCTATGAACAGAGTTTATTGGAGTTATCACTCTTGTTTCACGAGGCATTAATAATATACTACTTTTAGGACAAGCTCTTCCACATACTCCACATCCTAAACAAAGTTCCTCTTGAACTGCGTATTCTCCCTCTATTTTCTTTATAGCATTAACAGGGCAAACCTTTAAACACTTACCGCAATTTATACATGTCTCATGATTTATTTTAGGTAAAAAGTTTGTTGTTTCTACGGGATGCATCATTCCAAATTTTTTAGCTGCCACTAAAGCTTCACAGCAACATCCACAACAATTACAAATAAATGTTACTCCCTCTCTTACATTTTCGCCACATTGAACTAAATTACTATCATATGCTTGCTGAAGTAAATCCATTCCCTCTATTTTATCAACTCTTCTTGCGTAACCATTATTTATCAATGAGTTTGCTACATTTCCAAAAGTCATACAAATATCCATTGGTGCATCACAAGCTTTTCCCACATGTTGCATTTTATGTCTGCAATAACACATACTAATTCCCATATGGTCTGATGTTTCTATTATATGTGAAGCTTTTTCATAATCTAAAACTTGAACTAAATTATCTAAAGTATTTGAAGACATGGTATTTTGTGTCTCTCTAGTTTTTTCTAGAGCATCTTCATTTACAAAAACTCTTCCTAATTTTGTTTCCGAACTATAAAAAAGATCCTTTATAAAATCCTCTTCTACATTCATATACTGGTATAAAAGTTCTCCTAAAAGTTTTTGATCAATATCTCCTCTAGTTCTCATCATAGAAAATTCTATAAATCCAGCCATTGGTGGTGGTAGTATATAAGTTTGAACCCCTTTATGTACCGTATCTAATAAAATCGCTCTTGATGCTAGTGTATCTAAAATATTTTTAGCATCTTTTTCTGATATCTTCCAAATTGATGCTGCCTTTTTTAATGTAAAAGGCTTTATTGGAAGTTGTGCTACTAACTCTGCCTCTTTTTCTGAAAATAGTATCGCTAGTATATCATATAGGACTTTAGATGGTGGTGCTCCTTGAGGAAATCTGTTAAGTCTCTCCTCTAAACTTTTATATGCTGACTTACCTACAATATGGCTCATGTTTTCCTCCTAATTAACTTTTATCGTTTTTTGACTTCTGTTAATAGTATAGATGTAAAAATTAGTAATCCACCTATTATAACTTGAAAAGTCATCTTGTCTCCTAAAAGTAAAACAGAGAATAATGCTCCAAATATTATCTCTGTTGTTAAAATTAAAGAAACCTGACTAGGATTAATCTCTTTTTGAGCATATGTTTGAATTGAATAACAGATGAAAGTATTAAAAAGAATTATGTATACTAATGCTAAAATCTGTTTAAAATCATATGTTCTAGTAAAGATTGTTGCTCCTTCAAATATTATATTCAGCAAGATTCCAATAATTCCTGCTGAAAACATTTGAAATCCATTAATTGTAAAGGGATTTTTATTTTTTATTCTGCTTCCTATAACTACAATTTGAAGAGCAAAGCATATAGCACATATAAAAGTTAAGAAATCTCCAAAATTAATTGTTAAATTCTTTTCAAAAGAAAGAAACCCTATACCTATAAAGCACATTATAGATGATAGTATGTAAATTAACTTTGGTTTTTCTTTTGTGATAATCCATACAATATATGGTACAAAAATAACATTTGCTCCAGTTATAAAAGCATTTTTAGATGAAGTTGTATAAACTAATCCAACCGTTTGAAAAGCAAAGGCTGAAAATAAAATTAAGCCTGCTATTAATCCTAAGTTTCTTTCAGTTTTTTCAATTTTTATTTTTTTTATTTTCATAATACAAAACATGACTACTGCTGTTATAAAAAATCTTATTCCTAAAAATTCAAATGGTTTTATTCCACTATCTAAAATTATTTTTGTAGCTGGAAATCCACTTCCCCAAATCATGGCAACTAAAAGTAATAATAGTTTACTTAAATTTTCTTTTTTCATTTTTATCCCCCTGTATTATTTAATTTTATCCCCTCATTTATTAAAAAAAAATAGCACCGTAGTACTATTTTTTTATTTTTATAGGTATATTTGCTATCAATGCTGTTTCTCTTCCCGTTTCCGCCTCTTGAGAAACTTCAATATTTAAAGAATCTCTATCTATATCCACATATTTAGATATTACTGCAATTATTTCATCTTTTAAAGTTTCAAGCATTTTGGGAGAAAGCATAGCTCTATCATGTATCAGTACTAACTTTAAACGGTCTTTAGCTACTGAACTAGATTTTTCTTTATTCAAAAAACTAAAAAATCCCATATTTCGCCTCCCCTTATTTTTTAAATATTTCTTTTATCTTATCAAAAAATCCAACTTTAGGATCTAAATCTAAAAACTCAACATTTTGTCCAAGTGTTCTTGAAGCTATATTTACATATGCTCTAGCTGCTAAAGATTCCCCTTTATATACTAAAGGTTCTCCTTTATTTGTTGATATAACTATATTTTCATCATCTGGAACAATTCCAATAGGTTTTATTCCTAAAATATCTGTTACATCATCCACACTTAACATATTTCCATCTTTAACCATTTCTACTCTTAAACGATTAACTATTAATTTTGGATTTCTAATTTCATTTGCTTCTAATAATCCAATAATACGATCTGCATCTCTAACTGCAGAAATTTCTGGTGTTGTTACAACATAAGCTTCTTCTGCCGCTGCGATAGCATTTTTAAATCCTTGCTCTATTCCTGCTGGACAATCAACTAATACAAAATCATATTCAGCTTTTAGTATTTCAATTAACTCTCTCATTTGCTCTGGAGTTACCGCATTTTTATCTCTTGATTGAGCTGCTGGTAAAAGATGTAAATTATCATTTCTTTTATCTTTTATTATAGCTTGCTTAGGTTTACAAACACCCTCGATAACGTCGATTAAATCATAAACTATTCTATTTTCTAATCCCATAACAACATCTAAATTTCTTAAACCTATATCTGTATCAATTAATAGTGTCTTTTGATTTTGCATAGCTAGTGCAGCCCCTAAGTTAGCACTACTCGTCGTTTTACCTACTCCACCTTTTCCTGAAGTAATTACTATAACTTTTCCCATAATTCCTCCTATTTCCCTTTATATTTTTACCATATGCTCTAAAGTTGCTTTATTGAATTTTTCAATAAAAATATTTCCATCTTTTAAATAAGCTACTTCAAAATCTAAGGTTTTTTTAACTTTATTAACATCTAATACATTTGTACTTGGATTTTTCGCTATAACTTGTCCTATTTTTATTTGAATAGGATTTAAAGAAAAAGCTCCTACAAAGGCCTCTGAACCATCATCTTCTCCTGCATAAACTGTTCCATTTAAATATCCTAATACAACAACGTTTCCTTTAGATTTAATTACTGCACCTGGATTCACATCCCCTAATACAACTACATTTCCATCAAATTCTAAATTATGTCCAGAACGTAAAGTTCCTTTATGAAACTTTGTACATCCCTCATCTGTTATATCTTTTATATTACTAAACGGAAGTTGTCCTCCTGGTAATTGCGAAAAAGTAGATTTTTCAGAAAAAATGAAGGCTATCTTTATATTCGTCTCTCTATTTATTACTCCGATTAAAATATTTTCCTCTATTTCTGTTAGTTTTCTATTAGTAAATTCAATGGCTATTTTCGCATCGCCTATGAATGCTTCAGCCTGTTTAATCTTTTCAGAAAATTTATCTTTTAAAGAGCTAAAATCGATGTTACTATCTAATTGCACAACTAACCTGTCCTTTTTTCCCTTTAGAATTACACAGTCATTCATATTTGTACGCTCCTAATTTCATTTTTTACATATTACCAAATTATAGCACTTTTATGTTCAAACTTCAATCATTTTATAACTATATAGTTTTTTTTTATTGGATAATTTTTTATATTTTTTACAAAAAAAAGAGTTATGAAAATTCTCCACAACTCTTTTTCTAATTAATTATTTTAACATTTTATTTTACAAATTTTGCATCTCCATATGTTCCATGATCATATTTTGTTACACCATCTGAATTTAATATTTGTAACTTAAGTTCTTTAACTCCATTTAAATCAATATCAATAAATTTAGCTCTATCTGAACTTTTCATAACGCCACTATTAAAAACTTCTTTTCCATCAGCAAAAACTTTAAATTCAGCTGTTCCTCTATAACCTAAAACTTCTCTATCTAATCCTACATAACTCTGGAACTTTTTAAATCCTTTTCCCTCAATATTAACAATTATATCATTGTCTGATAATCCATTTATACCCTTGTCAAATTTTATAACCTCTCCATTCTCAAGTCTTAGAGTCAATGGATTTTCAGCGATAGTTTTATCTTTAGATGTCATCTTATTTGAGTTTTTTACTCCTAGATCAGATAGATATACTACATTATTTGCAACTTGGTCAATAGCTCTTCTTGCTTCAAAATAATTCTTAGAATCTATATCTAAATTATTATCTCTTTTTTCAAATGAATCTATATCTTTATTTTTTCCTACTATTTTAAATGTGTATCTTTGTACTTCTCCAGATTTTAACTGATACTGATCATGTGGTCTAGCTCCCCATGAATTATCACCTCCAACTCCCATCTGTTTTCCAATTATTCTTAAAACTACGTTCTTATTCTTATCTAATTCAAATGGATGTCTTTTTCCACTCGAAAGTTCTTCAGGAGTATAATAAAGTGTATTAAACTCTAAAGTTTCTCTCTCTGGAAGAGATGTAACCAATAATCCCTCTCCATTCTCATTAGCGATTTCAACCCATCTAATATCACTTCTATTTCCTGTCTCAGATGGATTTATATATGGAATAAAGAAATTCTCTACATTTTCTTCATAAATTCCAACATCATACCCTGTCTTTCTATCAATATAATTCTCTTCTGGTCCTCTTCCGTACCACTTAACTCTATTGTTTTTAGGATTTAATTCTGTTATCATACTAAATTCAGGTATTTCTGGTAAAGTTTTTGGAGAATACAGTGACAAATCTACTAAAATTTCACCATTTCCATCAATAAGATACGTTACATAAAGTTTTGATGTTTCTTTTGTAGGAATATCTATTTCTAAATCTACTTTAATAACTTTATTTTCTATATTCTCAACTTTATAATTTACAACTTTACTATTTTTACCAGCATATCTCCAAGTATCAAGTCTTTTCATTGCTCCATTTCCCCTATCGTTATCATTTGGAGCTCTCCAGAAATTAAATTCAAGTGGAGTTTCTATAATATTTTTTCCATTACTTTCAAAAGATTTTATTCCACCTTTTTTCAAATCAATCTCTGCTTTAAAATTTTTCCCTGAAATATCTAAAATACTATTATTTTCTTTATACTTTAATTCTTTAACATTCTTTAAATCTATTTTCTCACTAATATTTTTATCTTTTAGTTGGAATTGCTCACTTGCAACAATATAACCTTTTGGTGCCCAACTTTTATCATTCTTTAATGCAAAATTTATATTTATGAAATACTCTTTTTTAAAATCTAATTTTATATCTTTTAATGGAATATCTACATCTTTTTTAGCTCCAGGTAATAAATCTACTTCAAATTTTCCACTTTTTATAACTTTTCCATTCTCAGTAACTTCCCAATTTCCACTATAATCTTTCAAATTCGTGAACATATATTTATTTTCTAAAGATATTTTTCCTTTAGATAAATCAGAATTTTTTATACCTATATTTTGGAATACTTTTTTTACTTCTATAAGTTCTGGTTGCACTGTTCTATCAGCAAATATCAATCCATTAGCTGAGAAGTTTTTATCTGTAAATTCTTCATCTCCCCAATCTCCACCATATGCAAAATATTTTTCACCTGTTTTAGGATCAATTGTTTCTATAGCTTGATCTACCCAGTCCCAAATATATCCACCATGAAATATTTCATTACTTTCCATAACATCCCAATAATCTTGAAGATTTCCAATACTATTACCCATTCCATGAGCAAATTCACATTGTAAATATGGTTTTGTATTATCTTCATAAACCAAATACGCCTTCATCTCTTCTATTGATCTATACATTCTACTATATGTGTCAGTTATATCTCTTTGTGGCTCATAATGAGTAAGTCTTGTTGGATCCTTTTCTTTTAAATATTTTGCAGCTAATTCAAAGTTTTTTCCTGTTGATGACTCGTTTCCTATTGACCACATAATTATAGATGGTTCATTTTTACTACGTTCAACCATTGCTTCTTGTCTATCTATAACTGCTGGTGTCCACTCTACTCTATCTTGAGGGATCTCATCAAGTCTTCCATGAGTTTCTAAATTAGCTTCATCCATAACATAAAGTCCATACTCATCACATAAATCATACCACTTAGGATCATTAGGATAATGTGAAGACCTCACTGTATTTATATTATTTTGTTTCATAAGTTCAATATCTTTACGCATTACATCTTCACTTACAACTCTACCTTTATCTCCTGTAAACTCATGTCTATTAACTCCTCTTAACATCAGTTTCTTTCCATTTACCATTATTTTATTATCTTTTATTTCAACTTTTCTAAATCCTATTCTATTGCTTACAGTTTCAATTATTTCACCTTTAGGATTTTTTAAAGCTAAAACTAAAGTATATAAATTTGGTTCTTCTGAACTCCATTTTTTGGGATTTATAAATTTTTCGTTAAAATTTATAATTTGCTTTAATTCATCTCCTGTAACTTCAACAACTTTTTCAAAATTCTTAACTTCTTTTTTCTTATCATCATAAACTTTTCCAATAACAGTATATTTCCCTGGGACAAAACCAGACTTTGTAGATACATCTACCTTTACATTTAAATCTGCATTTTCATAATTTTTATCTAAATCTGTTACAACTGTATAATCCCTTATATATGTTTTAGGAGTTGAATATAAGAAAACATCTCTAAAAATACCACTTAATTTAATCATATCTTGAGATTCTAACCAACTACCATCACTCCATCTATATACTTTAACTGCAATTTCATTGCTTCCCTCTTTTAAAAATTTTGTTATATCAAAATCATGTCCTGTAAATGAATCTTCACTATATCCTACATACTCTCCATTTACGTATAAATAATATGCTGATTCAACACCTTGAAAAGAGATATAAACCTCTCTTCCACCCCAATTTTTATCCATATTAAACTCTCTTTTATAATAACCAATTGGATTATAATCTTTAGGAGTATCAGGGTGATTTATTGGTGTTTTTTGATATTCCCAAGGATATGCTGTATCATTATATCTAATTTGATCATATCCATGTAACTGCCAACTCGATGGAACTGGTATAGTTTTCCAATTGTTCGTATTATAGGAAGTTTTGTAAAAATCTTTTAAATCTTGATCTGGATGATCCACTAATTTAAATTTCCAATCTCCATTCAAACTTTTAAAGTTTTTAGAATTTTTAAAATCAGTATAATTTGGATTATTTAGTGCCTCTTCAATAGTATTAAAAGACATTTTAGTTACGTGTGCTTTCTCTCTATTATCTCCAAATATTTCTGGATTATTTGTCCAAAATGGATTTGTTTTAGAATAACTCCCTGGATTTATACCTTCGTGACCTTTTGCATGATTAGACCCATCTAAATTATCCGAATAGCATAATGTTGTTAATACTGAACTTAATAATAGCATCATCTTTACTGTATTCATTTTTGTAAACCCCCTCAAAATTTTAGTCCCCACTTTATTACCCTATAAATGGGACTTTGTAAAGAGCATATAAATAAAAATATGAAACTAATTTTACCTAGGTGAAATTAGTTTCATATTTTTTCATTTTAAAATTATTCTTCTTTGCAAATTCTTAAATCTTTTACTGTATCTGAAAGATATCCTATCTCTTCTAAAGACATCTTTTTTATTTCATTTTTCAATTTTATACGCTTTTTTATAAAAATATCTCTCTTCAGAGAGTAAAAAAGTGAAAAAATCATTATAGGAAGTAGTATCAAAAGTGGAAAAGCTATTATTATAGATGCTGTTTTTAACATATCTAACCCTCCAGCAGATATAAGAGCTATTGCCAAAAGAGATTGAAAAACTCCCCAAATTAATTTTTTATATTTTGGAGGATTTAAATCTCCATCTGAGCTCATCATCCCTAAAACATATGTTGCTGAATCTGCTGAGGTTATAAAAAATGAAGCTAATAAAACAATAGCTACTCCACTCATTAAATCTCCCAAAGGATACTCACCAAAAACTAAAAATAACGCTGTTTCAGTATGCTCTATTGCTACTTTTGCAAACTCTTTCCCCAAAGATATTCCTAATGTTCCAAAAGCTGAAAACCATATAAATGAAACTAGCGATGGGATTATCACAACTCCTATAATAAACTCTCTTATAGTTCTTCCTTTAGATATTCTAGCTATAAATGTTCCAACAAAAGGTGTCCAAGCAACCCAATTAGACCAATAAAAGATTGTCCATGAAGATAACCATGTTTTATCACCAAAGCTATTTGTTCTTAAACTTATCTTCAAAAAATTATTCAAATAATTTCCTAAACTCTCTGAAAAAACATTGAAAATTCCTATTGTAGGTCCTAAAATAATTACAATAAACAATAATAAAAATGATATTAACACATTTAAATTCGATAAAGTTTTTATTCCCTTATCCAGTGACCCCAATGCTGAGTATACAAAAATAACTGTAACAACACCTATTATTATAATTTGACTTATTATATTGTTTGGAATATTAAAAAGATAATTTAGTCCACTATTTATTTGAAGTGCTCCAAATCCTAAAGTTGTCGCTACTCCTGTTATTGTTGCCAAAATAGCTATCACATCTATTATCATTTTTAACTGTTTTTCATATTTTTTCCCTTTTAAAATCGGTGAAAATAATGAGCTAATAAGTCCTTTTTCTCCTTTTCTAAATTGAAAATAAGCCATTCCTAGCGCCAAAAAACTATAAATAGCCCATGGATGTATTCCCCAATGAAAAAATGATGTATTAAACGCAAAATCTATTGCTGATTTAGAACCACTTTCTATTCCACCTATTGGATTTACAAAATGAGTCATAGGCTCTGCTACCCCAAAGAATACTAGCCCTACTCCCATTCCAGCTGAAAAAAGCATTGAAAACCAAGAAATATTTGAATATTCTGGTTTTGAGTCATCTTTCCCTAATCTAATATCACCGTAACTACTACAACAAAGATATAAACATACTAATGCTATTAACAATACTATTATTAAATATAAAAATCCAAAATTTGTTATTATGGAATTTAATAATACTTTTGTTATCTTTTCAAACTGGGATTTATTTAATCCAATAACTGATAAAATTGTAAAAATGATAAAAAACGAAATGTAAAAAATGGGATTCTCTCTTAATAAAAAATTTTTGAAAGTTTTTGTTTTTTCGATATCTAACCCTATATTTTCTCCTTTGTTCACACTCATGTAAAACCTCCCTTTTTTTAGATAATGTATATATTGTAACATGATTTATAGTTTCAGTCAAATTAGTGACATTTATAAAAATAGCGAAGTTTTTAACTTCGCTACGTTTAAGTACTTATTTTTTAATTCTTTTTTAATATTTTATACTCTCCTAAAGGTTCTTCTAAGTACTCAAAATTATTGTTTAATTCCTTTACAAAGTTTTTTATCCAAATGTTTCTTAAATTATAAAAAAACCTTACATCTACACCTTCTTTGCTCCAAATTTCTTCGTGTACACAAATTCTTCTTTTCCAACTCACAAGATTTTCCTCAGAAACTGATACAACATTTACTCTATCACAAGGCATCCCATCTAAAATATAATTATTTATACTATTATATATATCAGTAGCACTAATATAGTCTATTTCAATTTTCGCCTCTCTTGCTGCTAAAACACCTTGTTCTTGAAAAATTTTCTCTAATTTTATTTGAGCATCTAAATCATTTTGTAAAATAATTTTTATCCATGCTGCTAATCTTGCTTCTGATGAATGTATTCTATTTTGTAACCATCCGTGTATATTTTCTAAATCAATAATCTCTTCTAAATTTCTATTTTCAAGTTTTTTTCCATATTTACTTTCAATTTCATTTCTAATATTTTTAACGTCCATTCCCTCTTCTAAAGCTAAAGTAATAACACACTCTTCTATATTTTCAAACCATAATATTTTATTAAAAAGCCAATAGTGTATTTTTCCTAAAAATAAACTCATTTTACACCTCTCTATTTTTTATTTAATTTTTCTAAAACTTCATTTATATTCAATCCATGAATCTCACATGCCTGTTCTAAAGTTTCCATTTGTGCTGACGGGCATCCTATACATCCCATCCCATATCCCATTAAAATTTCTACTGCCATTGGATTTATTTCAATAATATCTGCTATTATAGTATCCTTAGTTATCATTTTTTTCCTCCTTTAATTTTTTTTCTTTTATAACATTACTTCTAAACTTATCTATTGTTATTCTATCTATAAAATGACCTAACTTTTCTCCCATTTGAGCATTTTCATTATAATACTCCAATACAGTTTTTACTAAAAGGTACGCTTCATTTTCAGAAAGATTTTTAATTAAAATATCTGCATTTCTAGGATTAAAACCTGCACTTCCACCAACTGTAATAAAAAATTTCCCATCCATATCTACAATAACACCAATATCTTTAGAATAAGCACTTGTACATGCGTTTCTACATCCAACTACTGCTATTTTAGTTCTACATGGAAGTTCCATTCCATGAAAATCATTACTAATTTTCATACCTAAACCTATTGTAGGATATTTTGATCTTTTGCAAAAATTTGCAGGACAAATTTCTACATTTTTTACAGAATTTTGGGTTTTTACAGCTGGTTCCATTTCTAACTCGTTCCAAACACTAGCTAAGTCTTCTTCTTTCAAATTTGTTATTAAAATTCTTTGTCCCGATGTAATTTTTAAAACACCTTTATATTTTTTAGCAACTTCTGCTATTTTTATCAGTGTATTTGGTGTTACAAATCCTCCTGGAATATGAGGTGTTATTCCATATGTTTTTTTACCATTCTTAATCTTTTGTAAATTTCCTCCAAAATTTCCCACAATATCCTCTCCTTTCTCTTTTGAATATATAATATATCTTTTTAGACAATTTTTCTGTAACATAAGTTACATTTTTTATTTTTTTATATAAAAACAAGCTATTAAAGTTATATTTTAATAGCTTGTACTCTCTATATCTTACTTAAAAACTTTAACTCTTTTAATTCATCTTCTAACTCTTTTAAAGTTAATTTATCATCATTTATCGCCATTCCCATTAATACACCTTCAACTAAAGGAGCATCCATTATTTTTATTTTTTCTTTGTCATAATCCTCATCTAAAAATTCTAACGCCAACTCTGCATTTAATATCGAACTTCCTAAATCACCAAAAATAGCAACTCCTCCTTTTATATATGCTTTTTTTATGGCTTCTGCTATAATTAAAGGATTTGATCCTAGATAATCTTCATCTGTTCCACTTCCATTTACTACAGGAAAGTTATATTTTTTCATTTCATTACAAAGTTCGATAACTTCATCAGCTAAACGTTTACTATGAGAAACAATTACGAAACCTAACATTTTATCACCTACTTTAAATTTTTACAGATTGTATCAATAATTAAATATGAAGACATTGCTCCTGGATCTATGTGACCAATACTCCTTGCTCCTAGGTAGCTCGCTCTTCCTTTTGTTGCTAACATATTTTCAGTTGATTCCATTCCATCTTTTGCTGTTATTTGAATTTTTTTTAATAATGCATCTAAAGAATCTTCTTTATTATTTTTTAATACCTCAACTACTGGTACTATTGTATCTAGCATTGTTTTCTCGCCACACTGAGCCTTCCCTCTCATTTTTATCCCTTCTACCATTGCTTCAGCTGCTTTTACTATGTTATTCCTATCTAATATATCAACTCCCTTTAAAGTTTGAGCTACTTTCATTAATCCAGTTCCATATATTGCTCCTGATGCTCCACCTACATTAGATATTAGTATCATTGCCATTTTATTGAAACAATCTGAATAATTAAGGCTTTTTAATATTTCACTTTCATCTTTAATTTTTTGAAAACCTCTAGATAGATTTACACCATGATCACTATCACCAATTTCTCTATCTAATTCACTTAAATAATCTTTATTTTCATATATTCTATCTGCTATTTTATCTATTAAAGTTATTAATTCCATCTGTCCTCCTAGAATGTTTTTAACGCCACAGTATCAGATTTAGCATTTAATAATTTTTCAATTTCATCATTAAGTTTTAATATTGTAATTGAAAATCCTCCCATATCTAAAGATGTCATATAATTTCCTACTAAAGTTTTTTCTATGATAATATTTTTTTCCTTTAAAATATCTGTAACTCTATTATTAACTATAAATAGTTCTATTAAAGTGGTTTCTCCTAATCCATTTATCAAAACCGCCACTTTCTCATTCTCTATTTTAGACTCTTTCAATATTTTTTCTAAAAGATGATCTACATGTGTATTTGCATCTACAAACTTTTCTCTATGCGTCCCAGGTTCTCCATGTATTCCTAATCCAATTTCAACTTCATCTTCCGCTAAATCAAAACTATTTTTTTCAGTAGTAAATACCATACACGACTTCAAAGACATTCCCATTGTTTTTATATTTTCTACAACAACTTTTCCAAGTTTTTCAAGATTTTCCAAAGAATATCCAGCCTCTGCTGCTGCTCCTAAAATTTTATGTACAAATACAGTTCCTGCAATTCCTCTTCTACCAACTGTATATGTACTATTTTCTACTGCTATATCATCGTCAACAATTACCTTCCCTACTTTTATTCCTTCCATTTCTGCCATTTCTGCAGCCATCTCAAAATTCATTACATCTCCACTATAATTTTTAATTATAAGAAGAACCCCTGCACCTGAGTCAACTGCTTTTATTGCTTCATAAACCCTATCAGCACTAGGAGAAGTAAATATCTCTCCAGCTACTGCCGCGTCTAACATCCCATATCCTACAAATCCTGCATGAGCTGGTTCATGACCACTTCCTCCTCCACTAATTAAAGCTACCTTTTTGTTTTTCTTTTCTTTTCTCACAATAATTGGCAAATCTTTTACACTTTCAATACTATTTGGAAATGCCTTTATCATTCCATCAATCATCTCTTTTACGATATTTTCTTTTTTATTGATAAGTTTCTTCATAAATCTCCTCCTATTTTGAGTTATTTCAATATCTCTATATACTTTAATTTTTCTTTTTTGTCAAATACAATAAAAACTATAAAATTCTTTGTAGGATTTTTATCAATTCTTTAGTAGAAAGTAACATAAGCTAATTAAGCTAAGGGAGGAATAAAAATGGAAATGAATAAGAGTGAAGCTTTAAAAATTTATAAACAATATTTTAATGATGGAGAGTTTATTGATTTTTTAGAATCTCCATATATTGTTGAAGACTCAGATGACTTCGAAGATTATTATCCAGAAGGAACACCTAATCTATTTTCAAAAGAAGCAAGTTCTTTGTTTTTTACAGCTTATAAATTAAACGAAGATTTGTTATCTATTACAGTAGAAAATAAATAAAGTTAATATAAGAAAGAGGCCTTTAAAAAAAGACCTCTTTTTATATTCGTACTATTAAATTGTTATATTTTTTTCTGTTTCTATATCAAATAAATGACACTTATCCATTTCGAAATAGAAATTTTCTTGTTGATTAAAGTTTGCTCCTGTAGATTTCTCTGCTGGAATTCTTGCTGTATATTGTGCATCTCCTATAAAGAAATAGATAAACTCTTCATTACCCATTTGCTCTACTATATTTACTTTTCCTACTAATGATGAATCACCAGGTTTTGCTGTATTTTTATTTCCTACATTTTCTGGTCTTATTCCAAACCATACATCTTTCCCTACGTGTCCTTTTACTTTTTCAGCTTTTTCCTTTGGTAACTCTAATTCATCCCCATTAGTTAATTTTACAAATAATTTGTTTTCTTTTGATATTAAAGATGCCTTCACAATATTCATTGCTGGCGAACCAATAAATCCTGCTACGAATTTATTTGCCGGAGTATTATATAGATTTAATGGTGTATCAACTTGCATAATTTTTCCATAATTTAATACACAAATTCTATCTCCCATTGTCATAGCTTCAACCTGATCATGTGTTACGTAAATCATTGTTGCATTTTGACCTTCTTCTTTTAATTGCTTATGAAGTTGAGTTATTCTTACTCTCATAGAAACTCTTAATTTTGCATCTAAGTTTGATAGTGGTTCATCAAATAAAAATACTTCTGGCTTTCTTACAATAGCTCTTCCTACAGCAACCCTTTGTCTTTGTCCTCCAGACATCTCTTTAGGTTTTCTATCTAAAAGATCTGTAATCTCAAGTTTCTCAGCTGCCTCTTTAACTCTTTTATCAATCTCATTTTTAGGAACTTTTGCCATTTTAAGTCCAAATGCCATGTTATCATAAACTGTCATATGTGGATATAGAGCATAGTTTTGGAAAACCATTGCGATTCCTCTATCTTTTGGAGGTAAGTCATTAACTAGCTTCTCTCCTATATAGATTTCTCCACCTGTAATCTCTTCTAAACCTGCAACCATTCTAAGAGTAGTTGATTTTGCACAACCAGATGGTCCTACAAATACCATGAACTCTCCATCTTTAATATTAAGGTCGATACCATGAACTGCCTTAAATCCATTAGGATACTGTTTTTCTACTTTTTTTAGTACTACTTCTGCCATATTAATTCTTCCTCCTTGTTTTTTACTAAATCTGAGGTTATTATATAGCATCTTTTTATTTTTTTCAACTATTTTTGTTTATTTTTAACTCTTTTTTTACATTTATTTTACAATTAGTTATTAAATTCGAATGTTGTATATGTATAATACTCTATTTTATTATTATAAATTTTAGCCTTTTCTGGCATAAAGTTAAAAATATCTGGATAATCTTGCATTTCAAAACATATTCCATTATGCTTTTTATCTAAAAAATTTCCTGTATAAATAACTGCTACAGGTTCACTAGATTTTACTTTAATGTTTCTTCCTGATTCCTCATCCTTTAACTCAATATCAAAATTATATTTTTTTGATAATTCAAAAGGATGGTCAATTCCTCCTCCAACAATCTCTACTTGTTTATGTGATAACTGTAATATATCTCCTAATTTTTGAAAGTTTTCAAAATTAATAAAATTATCTTCTCTCTCCATTTTTAAAGGAACTGTATTTTCATCTACCCAACCATAACCCTCTGCATTAACTTTTAAAAATTGTTCTTTTATATCATATTTCGCTTCACCACTCAAATTAAAATATGTATGGTTTGTTAAATTTATATATGTATCTCTATCACTGTCTCCAAAATACTCTATTTTCAATTCATTTTTCTCTAAAGTATATATAACTTTAAAATCTACTTCTCCTGGAAATCCATTTTCTAAGTGAGGACTTTTATATGTTAAAGTTAAAATTCCTTTATTCTCAGAAACTTTTGCATCACCCTTCCACACTTTCGCATTTAAACCATTAGGACCTCCATGTAAATTATTTCCTCCATTATTTTTTTGCAGTTCATAAATTTTATTTCCTATTTTTAAAATTCCATCTTTTGTTCTTCCAGCTACTCTTCCTGTTATACATCCATAAAAATATTCATTTTTTTCATATTCTCCTAGAGTTTTATATCCCAAAACTATATTCTCAAAATTTCCGTTTTTATCAGAAGTTTTTAAAGATTTTATAATTCCCCCCAAAGAAATAATTTCTAAATCAACAAATTCATTTTTCAAATTATACAAAAATACTTCTTCACCATTAAAAGTTGTTCCAAACTCTGTAATATTTAATTTCAAACCTCATCCCTCCACATATTTTTTTTAAATAAATTATGTCTTACAACCGATATTGGGTTATAAGTATGCATTTCATCTAACATATTTGAAACTATTAAATCATATTTTTGTTCCTCTAAAGTAACTTTTTGTAATTCTAATTTCAAAGTATTTAAAAGTAAATTTTCTTTAAATAATTCACCTACTAAAATTATTTTTTCTGGATTTATTAAAGAGATTATCATATCTATACTGTGAGCAATTATAACCATAGCTTCTGTGCTAACCTTTGTACTTAAAAAATCTCTCTCTTTAACTCCTTGTAATACATCTAGAATCCCAATTGTTCCTTTGGTATTTAATTTTTCTTTTAATGAACTATAGTTATTTAATTTAATCATAGAAACAAGTCTATTTATTATCGCTTTATTTGAAGCCTCAGCTTCTAAACACCCTCTTTTTCCACAAGAACATCTTCTTAAACTACTTCTATCCATAACTACATGACCAATCTCTCCAGAAATAAATCCGTGGCCTGATAATAAATTCCCATTTACAAATATTGAACTTCCAATTCCCTCTGAAACATTTAAAACTACATAATTTTCACTATCTTGAGCTCCACCAAAATATTTTTCTGTTAATGCCATAGCTCTAACATCATTTTCTATCAGAGTAGGTAATTTAAATCTTTTTTCAATTCTATCTCTTATATCGATTTTTTTTCTTTTATAGTGAGGAGAAAATATAATAACTCCCTTCTCTGAGTTTATAAGTCCAGTTATTGCCATCGATATAACTTTTATTCCTTTTTCCTCTTCTAACTCTTTTTCAATAATTGTTTCTAAATAATCTATTAACTCTTTATCTTCTGATATTTTATAACTCTTTGTTTTAACTATCTCCCCAGCTACATTTCCAACTGATATTACCAACGATGTAGGAGTTAATGATATTCCCAAAATTTTTCCTACCCAATATTTATTCAAAGATAGATCTATCGCTCTTCTCCCACCAGTTGATTCTCTTTGAGACACCTCTAAAACTATCCCACATTGTAATAAAGGTTCAATCGATTTTGTTATAGCTGCAGGTGTCAACTCTAACTCCTCTGCTATCCTTTTTCTTGATATTTTATTTTTATTTTTAATCATCTCTAATATTCTTAGTTGAGATTGTGTAAAATCCATATATTCCTCCCTAATTCTATATAATTTATAATACCTCTATCCAAGTCTCTAAGTCAATGTATTTAACACTAACTTTTTTAACTTTTTTAATTAACTTTGTTCTAAAATTATATTTTTACTTTTAAGTAATCTATTTTTAAAGTATACTCAAATCAAAATAAACAAAATAAAGGGGAGATTATTTATGGAACTTATCAATAACTTAGTAAAAAATTTTAAAAAAGAATTTAAAAGAGATGATAAAACTTCAGTTGAAGTTTTCTTTGCACCTGGTAGAGTTAATTTAATTGGAGAACATATTGATTACAACGGTGGTAAAGTTTTTCCATGTGCATTAGACTTTGGTACTTATGCTGTTGTAACTAAGAGAGAGGATAACATTTTTAGAATGTCTTCTGAAAATTTTAAAGATTTAGGAATTATTGAATTTTCTTTAGATTCTTTAATATATGACAAAAAAGATGATTGGGCTAATTATCCAAAAGGTGTTGTAAAAACTTTTTTAGATTCTGGGTTTAATATAAATAGTGGATTTGATGTTTTATTCTTTGGAAATATTCCAAATGGTGCAGGTTTATCATCTTCTGCTTCTATTGAAGTTTTAACATCAGTTATCCTTAAATCTCTATTTAATTTAGATATTAATATGGTTGATATGGTTAAATTAAGTCAAAAAACAGAGAACGAATTTATTGGTGTTAACTGTGGAATTATGGATCAATTTTCTATTGGAATGGGTAAGAAAGATCACGCTATACTTTTAGATTGTAATACGCTTGAATATTCTTATGCTCCATTTATTTTAAATAATGCGTCTATTATTATTGCAAATACAAATAAAAGAAGAGGTCTTGGTGAATCTAAATATAATGAAAGAAGAGCTTCTTGTGAAAACGCACTAAAAGATTTAAAAGATAATGGTATTAACATTAATGCTCTTTGTGATATGGATTCAGAAAAATTTGAAAATACAAAACATTTTATAAAGTCTGAAGAAGCTATACCTAGAGTTAGACATGCTGTTACTGAAAATGAAAGAGTTTTAAAAGCTATGAAATGTTTAAAAGACGGAAATATCTTAACTTTTGGAAAACTTATGAATGATTCTCACAAATCTTTAAAAGATGATTATGAAGTTACTGGTCTTGAACTTGATAGCTTAGTTGAAGCAGCTTGGGAAGAAGAGGGAACTATCGGTTCTAGAATGACTGGTGCAGGATTTGGTGGTTGTACTGTATCTTTAGTTAAAAATGATTGTATTGAAAAATTTATTGAAAATGTTGGTAAAAAATACAAGGAAAAAACAGGGCTAGAAGCAACATTCTATATTGGTAATCCAGGAGATGGAGCTAAAAAGTTAGGTGATTTTTAATGATTAACTCTTTAATACAAGAACTGTTAAACTACGGATTACAAAAAGAACTAATCGATTCATGTGAAGAGATTTACTCTAGAAATCTTTTACTCGATGTTTTAAATTTAAAAGAGTGGAAAAAAGAAGAACCTAAAACAGGAAGAGATCTTGAAATTATACTTCTAGATATTTGTCATTGGGCTATTGAAAATAGTTTGATTAATGATTCTCCATCTGAAATGGAACTTTTAGATACTAAATTAATGAATTGTATCACTCCAAGACCGAAAGAAGTTATTAATAAGTTCAATAATGATTTTAAAATTTCACCTGAAAAAGCAACAGCTAACTACTATGAATTCTCAAAAAATACCAATTATATTAGAGATGCTCGAATTAAAAGAAATTTACATTGGTTTTCGAATACTCCCTACGGCGATTTAGAAATAACTATTAATTTGGCTAAACCTGAAAAAGATCCTAAAGATATTGAAAGAGAAAAAAATATGCCTAAGTCTTCTTATCCTAGTTGTCTTTTGTGTTTAGACAATGTGGGATATAGTGGAAGATTAAATCATCCAGCTAGACAAACACATAGAGTTATTCCTATGAATTTAAAGTCTGAAAATTGGTATTTTCAATTTTCTCCATATGTTTATTATAATGAACACTCTATAGTTTTTTGTGAAGATCACAGACCTATGAAAATGGGCAAAGATACTTTTGATAGACTTTTAGAATTTATTGAAATCTTTCCACATTATTGTATTGGTTCTAATGCTGATTTACCTATAGTTGGGGGATCAATTTTATCTCATGATCATTACCAAGCTGGAAAGCATACATTCCCTATGGAGAAAGCTCCAATCGAAAATAAATTTCAAATGAAAGATTTTCCTGAAGTTAGTTGCGGAACCATTAAATGGCCTATGTCTGTTATTAGAATATCTTCAAAAAATAAGGAAACTCTATCTAAAGCAGCTGAATATATTTTTGAAAAATGGAAAAATTATAGTGATGAAACTGTTGATATTATAGCTTATTCTGAAGGTATTCCTCACAATACCGTTACTCCTATTGCTAGAAAAGTAGGCGATGAATATCAAATAGATTTAGCTTTAAGAAATAATAGAACCTCTGATGAACACCCTATGGGAATATTCCATCCTCATTCTGAAGTTCACAATATAAAAAAAGAAAATATAGGACTTATTGAAGTTATGGGACTTGCTATTTTACCTGGAAGACTTCAAGAAGAAATGATTCTTTTAGAAAAAGAATTACAAAATCCAAATTGGCAAATTACTTTAAAAGAGAATCCTACTCTTGGTAAACATTATGATTGGATTAAAAATATAGTGTCAAAAAGAGACAATATTGTAACATTAGATATTTTAAAAGAAGAGATAGGAAAAACTTTCTCTACAGTTTTAGAGCATGCTGGGGTCTTCAAAAGAGATGATACTGGAAAAAAAGCTTTTAAAAACTTTACAGACACATTATAATATTTTATATAACTATTATAATGAGGATGATATGAATAATTCAAATAAAAAATGGTACGTTTATATTTTAAGATGTGAAAACAACTCTTTATATACGGGTATTACAACAGATGTTACAAAGCGATTTCAACAACATATTAGTGGAAAAGGAGCTAAATATACAAAAATTTATAAACCTACAAAAATTGAGGTTATTTTTATTAAAGAAAATAGATCTGAAGCATCTAAAGAGGAGATTCGAATTAAAAAACTAACTAAGTTAGAAAAAGAGAGATTGTGTAAAAATACATTTAATGATATACTCAAAACAAATAATTAACTAGGGGGCGTTTTAATGTTAGAAACCTTTTTTTCAGAGATTTCTTTAATTAACTTTATGTTTTTAGCTTCAGCTTGCTTCTGTGCAGCATTTGTTGATGCTATTGCTGGTGGGGGTGGACTAATTAGCTTACCAGCTTTTTTAGCTGCAGGATTAGATCCTCATATGGCACTTGGAACAAATAAACTAGCAGCTTTTTTTTCAAGTAGTGGTAGTGCTTTTAAATTTGCTCGTTCTGGAAAAATAAATTGGGATTTAATTAAATATCTAATTCCTTTTTCTTTTATTGGAGCTATTTTAGGAGTTAAAGCGGTTATTTTGATTGACTCAAAATATTTATATCCTATTGCATTCTTTTTACTAGTTTTTGTTCTTATTTATACTTTAAAAAATAAAAATTTAGGTAGCCATGATAATTTTCAAGGCGTAAATTCAAAAAATTTAAAACTTGGAATCTTAATGGCATTTTCTCTTGGATTTTATGATGGGTTCTTTGGTCCTGGAACAGGTTCATTTATAATATTTGGATTTATTGAAATTTTTAAATTAGATTTCATCAGAGCAAGTGGAAATTCAAAGTTTTTAAATTTAGCTAGTAATATTGCTAGTGTTATAACATTTATATACTATGGAAAAATTGCTTATATGTATGCCCTTACAGTTGGAGTTGTAATGCTAATTGGAGCTAATGTTGGTGCAAAAGTCGCTGTTACAAGAGGTACAAAGTTCATAAGACCTGTTTTTCTTGTTATAACAACTATTGTTACTGCTAAAATGGCTATAACTTTTTTACAACAACTATAAATATAATTAAATAATAAAAACCCTCTAATTAAAGAAGAGGGTTTTTTATTATTTAAAAGTATGCTATTAACAGTTTTATAGTTTCTACTATCCCATCTACATGAGTTCTTTCATAGTGATGCGTTGCATCAACATTTGGTCCTATACAAGCATATCTTAAATCTGCACCTTGAAGAATTGATGCTGTAGCATCTGATCCATATCTATTATAAACACCTACTGTATAATGGATACCATTTTTATCAGCTGCCTCTTGTAATTTTTTTCTTATTTTTAAATCATAAACTGTTTTATTATCTCTTGCAGCAATACTAACTTTTTTCTCATCACCGTGAGCATCATCAGCTACAAGTCCAATATCTAATGCTACAAACTCATCTACATCTTTTGGTATTTCTGATACTCCATGCCCTACCTCTTCAAAATTTGAAAAATAAACATATAAATTATTATTTGGTTTTTTATTATTATCTTTTAAATATTTTAGATAAGCTAATACTTGAGCTACACAAAGCTTGTCATCTAAGTATCTTGATTTTATGTATCCTGATTCTGTTATTTTAGTTTTAGTATAATAACTTACAAAATCTCCTTGGCAAATTCCAAGAGCTCTCGTATCACTTTCAGAGTATACCTCTTCATCTAATCTAACTTCCATATTTTCAGCTATCCTTGGCATTTCTCTTGGAATATCTCCATATACATGAACTGATGCTTTAATAGGTAATAATGTTCCTTCGTATTCTTTATCATCTAAAGTATGAATAATAACATTTTCTCCTTCTACAGATCCCCAAGCATATCCTCCGATATTTATAAGCTCTAAACGACCATTACTTTTTACTTTTTTTACTACAGCGCCTAGTGTATCAACATGAGCTGATAATAATCTTGTATAAGTAGAATCTTCCCCTTCTATTTTCACAATTAAACACCCTTTTTTACTGTAACTATATTTAAATCCTAACTTTTCCAATTCCTTAGCTATTCTATTCATAGCTTTTTCTGTATAACCAGCTGGACTTGGAATAGCTAAAATTTCTTGTGTAAATTGCAGTGTGTAATTTAAATCTAACTTCATACCCCTCAACACTCCCTTTTTTTATTTTTTATCTAAATTGTTGACTATAATACTCTTCTTCTTTACCTTTGTCAAGAAGATTTATTATTGAACTTCAATTGCTGCATAATTATGAATTGTATTAGCAACTGGAATAAAATTCTTTATTCTTTTATTTAATCCCATATTTTCATTTTTATAATACAATGGAACTAATGGATTCTCCTCTGCTAAAATTTCTTGTGCTTTTGAATAAGCTTCTATTCTTTCTGAACTCTCTGTTGATTTTCTACCTAGTTCAACCAATCTATCGTATTCAGGATTTTCAAAATTAGCTCTATTTCCAGCTCCTCCTTTATAACTACTATGTAATAAAGGAAACAAAACTATATCTGAGTCTGAAGTTCCAGCTACCCATCCCCCTATAAATACATCAAAATCTCCTTGAGCTGTCATTTGTAAGTAAGTTCCCCATTCTACAGTTTCAATTTCTGCATTTATTCCAACCTCTTTTAAATTAGCTTGTATAATCTGAGCGGCTTGTAATCTTACTGGATTATCATTAGACATAATTTTTATTGTCTTATTTTTTACTCCTGATTTTTCTAAAAGTTCTTTAGCTACTTCTGGATTATAATCTATTTTTCCAACTTTTTGATCACTTCCAAAAACTGTAGGATTTACTATTGTATTTGCCACACTCGCTTTTCCTAAATAAACTGCATCTACTATACTTTGTTTGTCTATAGCATAATTTAAAGCTTTTCTATAATCCTTATTATTAAAAGGTTCTCTTGCTGTATTTAAAGTCAAATACTCTGTTGATGTTGTAGGAAATGAAACTGCATATAAGTCCGAACTTCCTTCTACAGTTTGAACGTCAATTGGTGCAATCGTGGCTATATCAACCTCTCCTGTTTCCAATGCCGCTAATCTACTTGTATTCTCAGGAATAGCTCTAAATATTAGTTCATCTATCTTAGCTTTATCACCAAAATATTCCTCGTTAGCTACTAATTGTATTTTTTCTCCATCTCCCCAACTCTTATATTTAAATGCTCCAGTTCCCATAGCGTCTGTAGCAATATTTCCATTTTTTTCTTCTGTGTATTTTTCATTTAATATCGCAGTTAAAGGATAAGATAATGTGTACAACAGGGGTGCTGACGGTTCCTTTAATTTTATTTTAACTTCATAGTCATTTAGTGGCTCAACACTCTCAATAACGTCTAACATTACTTTTGTAGCTGGCTTTTCTACCATTCTATTTAAACTAAAAATAACATCACTTGCTTTTAATTCATCTCCATTATGAAACTTGACACCCTTTTTTAATTTTATAACTAATTCTGTCGGTGTTATATACTCGTAAGATTCAGCTAGTTCTGGAGCTATTTTTCCATTCTCATCAATCTGAAACAGTGTATTATATATCTGCTCCACTATAGAAAGCGATGGAATTTCATTATACATAGCTGGATCTAAGCTTTTAGGTTTAGATCCTAATGAAACCGTTACTACTTTAGTTTTCTCTTCATTTTTTACCCCATTCTCTTTTTCACCACAAGCACCTATAGCTAAGCAAGCTATTGCCAATCCAAATAAATACTTTTTACTCATTTTATTAAACCTCCCCAAGTTTGTAATTTTTAAAATACTACTCCTTCTTTAAAATTTTGTCAATTCAATTTTGAAAATTTTTTTCAATATATTATAAAAAAGAAAAAAAGTTATAGAAATTTTCTATAACTTTTAGTTAAGTACCATTTTTATATCATTTTCAATATATTGAAAAAATTCATTATATCTTAATCTATATAACAGATTCGGAGATAAATACAATGAATTATTTTCTCCTTTTAAATTTAAACTTCCTAATATTGAATCTCTTCCATAAATAGGATTAGATGGTGATATTGGTATCGCTACATGCGATAAAGAAAAATTAGATTCATTCCATTTAAGATTTGATTTATTTTCTTCAGAAAATACATTGTTATTATAGTTTAATATAGCTACTTCATCATCTTTTTTACTACTATAATTACTAATAAATGCTACATTAAATTTAAAATTTAATTCTGACATTTCGTCTTTTAAATTCAATTTTATTAAATTGGGTTTAAAAAAATCTTCAAATTTTCTATTTATATCAAAAATAACTAACTTATTATTTGGATTTTCCATTTTTTCAAAAATGTCATATAAATCTTTATCTAGAACAGTAGAATCTACTAATGAAGTGTAGCTATAAATAGGAGGTAAGTTCATTTTTTCCTCTTTACCCAGCTTTGAAAAATTCAGCTTTGCTTTTTTTATTAGATAATATACCTGAATCCCTGGATTTTTAGGAAAAGAGTTGTACTTACTTGGATCATATTCTGGATTTATATCTAACCATTGAAATTTTTTAAAGTATGGAATCATACTAACCCAACTATCTAAAAAACCAAATTTTGCTGCAGAAGATACTCCCATAGCTGGTGATAACCAAAATACCTTTTGAGGAGTAGGTAACTCTTTATCTTTTTTCACACTCTGAGTTATATACTGTAAAGTTGCTGCTGCTCCTGTTGAAAATCCTACCATATAAAACTCTGGATTTTTTATATCTTTTAATTTTTCTTTTATCATTTTAGAACCAAATATTGCAGCTTCCTCAAAATCTTTTTGAGATATTTTCGGTAACTCTCCTGGAAAAGTACCATGATATTTATATCTTAATCCCAAAACATAGTATCCCTTTTCATAAAAAATTTGACCCACGTCTCTCATCATAAAAGGTGAATCTGTTAATCCATGAAGTAAAAGTACTCCTCCTTTAATCTTTTCTGGAATAAGTTCAAAAGAACTATTTATATTTTCACCTTTTTCGTTTATTGGTGATAATATACCATTTTTAGAAAATCTTGTTAGATCATCTTTTGATTTAACTTCTACTTCTGCATAAGTTTTTTCTAAAAATTCTTTCTCTGCAACTAAATATTCATCAATTGTTTTAAATTTTTCGTACTCTGGTTCTTCATATTTACTTTTTTCATGCCATTTTTTTAATTCTGGTGCCATCTTATTGTATAAATAAGCTCTAGTAAATTGAACCACTAATATTAATATTATCAGAAAAATTAAAAATTTCTTAATTACATTGATGACTCTTTTCACAAATAATTCCCCCTTTAATTTATACTTATCTAAACTAATAAAAGCTATCATCAAACTTTTTATAAGTTGACAATAGCTTTTTACTTTTTTAATAAATTTTGTCTAGCCCTAATTTCCTAGAACATTACCTTTTTTATTATAATTATCCACTGCTGCTCCACCTAAAGCTCCAACTCCAGCTCCTATTAAAGCACCTTTAGAATCTCCTGAAATTGCTGTTCCAACCAACGCTCCAGCTCCAGCTCCTACTAATGCACTTTTCTCTCTAGATGTCATATTCGAGCAACCTACTAACATTAAACCTAAAATTAAACCTACAAATAATTTTTTCATTTTAAGGACCTCCTATAAAATTAAATCAATATAATAATTTATTTTATTATACTACTCAACTTTATAATTTCCTTGCTTTTAAACTAATTCTCTCAATAATTTAGCTAACTGATCTGGGCAAGATGTCCCTCTCTCTGAACAATCAATACCTTCTAATTTTTTTATTACATTTTCTATTGTCATTCCTTCAACTAATTTTTCAATAGCAACTGTATTACCGTCACATCCTCCGAAAAATTCAATTTTTTCAACAATGTTTCCATTTAATTTTATACCAATCTCTTTTGCACAAACACCTTTTGTTTTTAAAATTTTCATTTCCCAAAATCTCCCTTTTAAATTCTTGTTAAATATATCAGATTATTATGAGTCATATCCTGAGCAGTTTTCAAGTTTATCCATTGTTATCTTTTCTAACTCCTCTTTTATTTTTAAATTAACTCCCTCTAATTTACATCTTAATCCACATAAAGCCATTTTAGAAGTTGTACAACTTGTTTTGTCTTCAAAACATCCATTTACTTTGATTCCACCTTCTAAAACTTCTACTATATCGTATACACTTATATCTTCTGGCTTCTTTGCTGCTACATAACCACCTTTTGCACCACGAAATGATTCTACTAAATCAGATGAAGTTAATTTTCCAAGAATTTTAAGTGTAAATCTTATAGAAACACCTGAAATTTCAGAAATCTCCTTTGCATCCATTTTTCTATTTGCTTCACACAATAAAAGTACGATTCTTATACCGTAATCAACTTCTCTACTTATTAACATTGTTCCTCCAGTTTTTTTAATTTCAATACTAATATTGTAGACCATTTTTTACTATAAATCAATACATATTTTATATAAATTAATTGAAAATGCCTTATTTAAATAGGATGAAAAATAATATCACTATAAAATCTACTATAAAAATTTTGGTAAGAAGACTTTTTCTATACATTGGATTACTAAATAATCTAATATAGTCATTAATTCCTAAGTAACCTCTATATTTTTCATTCATAAAAAAATATGTAAATGCATCAAAAGTTAGTACTATTAAGTTATATATCATCAACCTTTGAACCATAATTTCCTCCTTGAACTTCTTTGATATAATAATATATTACTTTATGTATTATATAATGTCAAATATTTGAAGAATACTATATTTTAAATTGAATTTTTGATTAAAATGAATTATAATGATATCAGTTAGTATAATATCTATATATAAATAAAGTATTAATCTATAAGGGGGAGAGCTATGAGTTTTTTATTTAAACTTTTTAACAATAAGAACATCAAGGAACTCGAAAAAATCAATCTAACTTTAAGTGAAAAGTTACAAAATCTTCAAAAAGAGTTGGAGGAAAAAGAGGTTCTTATTAGTAATTACTCTTCTTTGCAATCTAAGCCAAATACTGACTATTCAAAGCAATGGCAACTTATGGAAAAAAATCTTAGAAATCTACAAGAAGAAAATAGAATGTTAAAGGAGAATTTCATTAAATTAAATAGAATTATTCCAAAACAGCAATGGCAATACTCTTTTTTAGTTGATCTTCATTATTTTTATTCAGCTAATAAGTTTGTAAGTATCAGAGAAAAGCTTTTAGAATCTGGTGTTAAATACTTACAAGAAATAAACGAGGAGATGTTTTCAACTCTTTTAAAAGAGGATCGTTATGTACAAGAGGGACTTCAAAAATTTTTAGATTATAAAAAGGGAATTATTGATTGGGATGTGAAAACTTTCTTAATGAAAGGTGATAAAGTAACTAAAATTTATCAAAAATCTAGAAAATTTTTAAACATTTTATCTGAGCAAAATATTGAATTTATGGTTGATTTAGAATCTTTTGATTTTCAATCACTTAACGAATTTGGATTTTCTCAAGAAGATATAGATGCTTTTAAACAAAAATATGAATCATATAATGCCGAAAGAAAAATATAATAGCTTTTACCTAGTTTATATATTAGGCGTAGAGTTTTGGGGAGGAAATTTTGATGAGTACATACAAATTATGGTGCAACTACCTTAGAATTGATAGATTTATTTACCCTGATGAAAAAAAATTAAAATTTTTAAATTTTTGTCAGGAAAATAATGTAATTTACCTATCTGAAATAGATGAGGAGTTACTAACTCAATACTCCAAAGTACCTGGTGTTGGTCCTGGAAGAATTGCAGATATAAAAAATGATCTGTCTGAAATTGTAGAAAGATTTTCAAAACAAAAAACTTTTAAAAAAATTGTTGATTGTCGTTTAGACAAAATAATTTTTAATATAAAGCATATTGAAGGAATAACAGTTGGAGAATTTTTAAACTATAACCAAAAGGATATCGATTCTTTACAATTAACTAGTAATGAACTTGAAAGAATATATGAGATATGTACTACTACACTTCCTCTGGAAGAAACTTTAAAAAAAATCAAAACCACTCTTTCTCAAGATGATATTCAACTTTTAGTTGATAGACTTGAAAATAATAAAACTTTAGAAGAGATTGGTACCCTAAGAAATATTAGTCGTGAAAGAACAAGACAAATTGAAATAAAATTAAAACAGATTATTGCAAATATATTTAAAAATACAAATCTAAATATTGCATTAAAAATTGAAGCTGATTTTAAAGATGAAATATCTTTAGATGAAATGTATGAGCTATTTGGTAAAAATTATCGTTTTTTAGTTAGCTTCCTGAAAAGAAATGAAATTTTCTCAAGACCTTTTTATATAGATTTCTTGGATTTATTTCTTTTCGATAGAAGAGAACGTTTCTTTAAAATTTTCTACTCATTAGAATTTACTAACATTCTGACTACAGAAAATGTTAAAACAATTAGAAGTAGTTTTAAAAGTTTTAAATGGATCACTCAAGAAGAGATTGAAAAAATAATAACAAAACTAGGTTATGAAAAACATGGAAAATATTATGTTCAAAACAGTGGATATAAAGATATTCTAGAACTTTACTTTGTTAAATTAGTTTCACATCCATTAAGAGTAGATGAAAATACAATAAAATTGATTATTGAGGATATTAACTCTAGATTAGATTATAATCTTTACTCTGAAGAGATTAAGAATATGAACGATAACACTGCAATTTACTTGGCTCGTAGATTAGAAGGTCTACTTTCAAGAATAGATGGTATTATAATGACAGATTCTAGAACTTATATTCATATAAATAAAATAAAATATAATGTTGAAGAGTTTTTAAATTTAAAAAACACTATTCTTTCTTTTAATGAAAATTATATTGATAGTATTGCTGTTTATAAAAATTTAGAAAGTATACTAAATAGTATTGGTATTTACTCTGATCATGTTTTTTATTCGCTATTTAAGTACCACTTTGCTCAAGAGTTAAATTTAAGTACAAATGGTAATAGTAGAGTTTTAACAATTGGAGAACAAGGGTTCAATAGAGTTGATGAACTTGAAAAGTTTATTGAAACAGAAGGAAAAATACTTGAAAAAAGTTATATTCAAGAAAAACTTAATTATTCAAACGTTTCTTTAAATAACGCTATTGATAATTCAAATAAAATTATAAGTTTTGATAGATCTTTCATCGGGTTAATAAATTTTGTTCAAATGTCAAAAAATGAAATTGAACTTTTCAAAGAACTTGTTATTTCTAATGATAATGACGGAAATATATCTATTCCAGAATTAATAAGTAAAATAAATCTTAATAAAAGTTTTAAAGCTTTCATTAAGAAAAATAACATAAATAAATACTTTATCGCTTCTTTAGTTAGATATTATTTTCCTGAATATAAGGGTGGATGTAACTTACTTAGTAAAAAAAGTATTACAAAATGATTAGAGTCTGGTTAAATCTAGACTCTTTTTTCTTTTTATACTTTAAACTTCTTGAAAATTTAACTAAAATGATATAATATTTAGTTAAGTCGTATTTTTGGAGTATACCTATGAAATTTTTAATTACTGATTATTTTTTTAAAAGTATTCCCATTGAAAAAAATAAAAAAGTTCTTGATAAGCTTTATTTTTTTTATAATACAATTAAAAATTATAAAATTTTGTCTTATAATCTTCCTAAAGGTTTTTGGATAAAAAAAATTGCAGGAGCTAACTCTCTTTATGAATTTAGAGTTGATAGTGGTGACCGTATTTTTTTTCTTCTTAATAGCTTTTCAAGAGATGATATTGAAGGAAATCTTATTTTCTTAATCTACTCTTCTCATGATATGGCTATAAAAAAAGCAAAACGAAAAGAGATTGATGAAAGCTCTTTAAAAGAATTCATAATCTTTGATAAAGAAGATAATATAGAATCCATTGATGAAAATTTCTTTAATTACAACAACTTAATTACATATGAAATTATTGATGATTCTCATTTTATAGAAAATTTTTATAACAAAAAATATAAATATTATTATTTAAATGATGAACAATATTCATGTCTTGTAGATTTACCTCCTCACTTTATTGCCGGAAGTGCTGGAAGTGGTAAAAGTACAATAACATTAAGAAAACTTTTAAATTTAGAAGAGAATTACGAATTTTATGATATCTCAAAAATTCTTTATTTAACAGCTAATAGATACTTAAAAGACAACTCTTTTGAGCAATATTTAGAATTCAGAAAAGAAGGCAAAAAAATTGCTGATTTTTTTACTTTAAAAGAGTTTATATGTCAAAAACTACAAGTTTCACCAAAACAAATTGTTGAATTTAATAAATTTAAAGAATTTTTTCTTCTTTCTTATCCTAATAGAAGAAAATTTAATCTTTCTATTGAAGAGATTTATTCAGAAATAAATGGAATTATTAAAGGCCTTATGATTAAAGGAAATGCTGATAATTGGAATAGAAATTTAAATCAACGTACAATAACCTTAGAAGACTACTTAAATTTAAGCTCTAAATATTCAACACTAGATAAAGAAAATCGAATGTTTTTTTATGAAGTATGTTTAAAGTTTAACCAATGGTTAGATGATAATAATCTCTTTGATTTGAATGATCTTTCTCTAACTCTTTTAAAAAAAGATATTCAGTTTGATTTTATTATAATTGATGAAGTTCAGGATTTAACTGAGTTACAGATTTTTGCTTTAACTTCTCTTGTTAAAAATAAAGAAAATTTGTTTTTGGCTGGAGATATTCATCAAATGATAAATGCTACTTTTTTTAATTTTGAAAGAATGAAAAATCTTTTTTACTCTAAATATAATAAAAAAGTTAATATAAAAATTCTTTCTAAAAATTATCGAAGTTGCAAAAAAATTGTAGATTTAGCAAATTATTTTGCTGAACTTAGAAGTTCATATATTGGAAATTTAGGGAGTGATGATTACAAAGAGATTGCTATCCAAAAAGATGGTGAAGTTAATTTAACCGGAATAAATCTCCCTCTATTAGAAAAGGCACAAAATGATGCTAATACAGCTATTGTTGTTTCTGACACTAAAACAAAAGCTGAACTTCTTGAACAATTAAATAATAAACACAGAGTTTTTTCTATTCAAGAGATTAAAGGATTAGAATATAGCAATATTATTTGTTATAATTTATCATCTACTTATAAATCTCAATGGGAAAAGATTTTTTCTAAAGCTACTAAACACGATCAAAAATATAGAAAATATTTTAATATTTTTTATGTTGGAATAACTAGAGCGCAAGAAAATCTAATTATTATGGAATCTAATATTGAAAATAACAAAGTTTTAAAAGAACTCCATAATTTTTTAACACCTAATAATAATATTAATATAACAAAGAATAATAATGATACTCTAAACGAAAAAGAGGATTGGTTAAAAGAGGGAATTAAACTTTATAAATTAGAACAATTAGAAGAAGCTCAATATGCTTTTGAAAAAGCCGGTGAACCTACATGGATTTTAGAAAGAGATCTTGAGAATGATATATCACAGCTCAATTTTAGAAATGCAATTACAAAACTTTCTAATAAATCCTTAAAAAGTAAAGAAGTTTCTTATAGAAAACTAATAATTGATACTGCCATTGAAAATAATCTTTTTTTCACTGCTGCTGAATGTAATCGTAGTTTTGGAATAGCTTATAAAGATAAAGAGATTAAAGAAGGAATCAAAAGAGGTGTTTTAGAAAATAAATACACTCAAAAAGAACTTCAAAAAATTATCCAACTTTATAAAGAAAAAAAAGACTCTAACTTTGTTGGAGATTTACTTTTAAAAATGAAAAGATTTAATGAAGCCTTAGTTTTTTATCAAAATTTAAATAATATTCCTGGTGTTAGATTAGCTCGTTGCGGAATTTTAGAAGATTATTTTAAAAATCTTCCTAATTTTCAAGATAAAGTTGCGGAATTAGATGAAATTATTTTAAATAAAAATATAAATAGTTTTGATAAAAAAGATAAACTAAGTGCTTTGCAAAGAGCCTTATTAGTTAAAAATGACCCCATACTTTTTGAAATGATAATGTATCTAGGTGGAAATCTAAATACTTTTGTCAAAGGTAAAGAGCTCGTACCTTTTTATTGCTTATATACTATGAAACTATCTAAAGAGCTTCAATCAAAATTTTTAGATATTTTTATTAGATTCAACTTTAACTTTAATAATAAACTATTTTTTCCAATGTATTTAAAGAATATACCTATTTTTAAACTTTTAATACATAAAAAAGTTTTTGATTTAAATATATATCAAGATATACTTGATGAAATGCTTAATAATTTAGCAGATATTTCTAATAATAACCTAGAAAAAAGGAAATTAATTTTATATAAGAATATAATAAAAAACTACAAAAATAAAAAGGAGAATTTATGAACAAGAAGCAAAACTTACTTAGAACAACTTTAGGTTCTGTCTTTATGGAAAGTGACCTTATGGGAGGACTTGTAGGAGAAAACAGACTAATCACAATCTCTGGAAAAATTAACAATCCAGGAATCTACGAAATCCCTGAAAATGCCACTTTAAAAGATATCCTAGATATTGCTGGTGGAATGAAAAATGGAAAAGATTTTAAAGCAGCTCAATTTGGATTACCTTTTGGAGGATTCGCTACTAAAGAAGCATTGAATGAAATTGTTGATTTTGATCACTTTTTTGATTCAAAACATCCAAAAGCACTAATCGTTTTATCTAACGAAAGTTGTATTGTTCAATTTGCTAAATACTATATTGAGTTTATTTTAGGAAAACTTTCTAAAGGAGAGTATAGAGAATATCTTATTGCAAAATTTGAAATAGAAAGATCTTGGAGAGTTTTAGATAGAATCTCTAAAGGTAAAGGAAATATGAGAGACCTTTATCTTTTAAGACAACTTTCTAAAAATATAAAAGAAACTACTCAACAAAAACATAATTTGATAGAAGAAGCTATTGATGCCTTTTATCATGAATTTGAAGAACATATCGAAGAACATAGATGTTACACTGGTGAGTGTCCTCAACTAGTTAAATTTAGAATTACAAGCAAGTGTATTGGATGTACTGCTTGTGCTAGAGTTTGTCCAGTTCATTGTATTGAAGGTAAAATAAAAGAGAGACATCGTATTGATATAGAAAGATGTACTCACTGTGGTCAATGTGTTGCTGCTTGCCCAGTAAATGCAATTAACGAAGGAGATAACAGTTTAAAATTCCTTAGAGATTTATCTACACCAGGTAAAGTTGTTATAACTCAAATGGCACCTGCTGTTAGAGTTGCTTTAGGTGAAGCTTTTGGATTTGAAGCTGGAGTTAATATTGAGAAAAAAATAAACGGTGCTCTTAGAATGCTTGGAGTAGACTTTGTTTTCGATACTACTTGGGCAGCTGACCTTACTATAATGGAAGAAGCTACAGAGTTTCAGCAAAGATTAGAAGCATTCTTTAAAGGTGATGACAATGTTAGATTACCTATACTTACTTCATGTTGTCCAGCTTGGGTTAAGTTTATCGAGCAAAGCTATCCTGATATGCTTGATGTACCTTCAACAGTTAAGTCTCCTATGCAAATTTTCTCTACAATAGCTAAAGATATTTGGGCTAAAGAAAAAGGTTACAAAAGAGATGAAATTACAACTGTTGCTATCATGCCGTGTTTAGCTAAAAAATATGAAGCTTCTAGAGATGAATTTTCTAGAGGAGATAACTATGATACTGATTATGTTATCACTACAAGAGAATTAATAAAAATATTAAAAGAAACTGAGATTGATCTAAATGCAGTTGAAGAGGAAGAATTTGATAATCCATTAGGAGAATACTCTGGAGCTGGTATTATTTTTGGTAGAACAGGTGGAGTTATCGAAGCTGCAACTAGATCCACTATTGAAATGATTACTGGTGAAAGAATTGATAATATTGAATTTGAAGCTTTAAGAGGTTGGGATGGATTTAGAAGTTGTGATTTAACAATTGGTCATATTGAACTAAGAATCGGTATTGCTCATGGTCTTGAAGAAGCTAAAAAAATGCTAGATAAAATTAGAAGTGGTGAAGAATTCTATCACGCTATTGAAATCATGGCATGTAAAGGAGGTTGCATCGGTGGTGGTGGACAACCTAAAGCTATAAAAAAACAAGAAACTCTTGAAAAGAGAGCACAAGGTCTAAATAATATTGACGTAGCTTCTGAATACAGAAGATCTCATGAAAATCCACAAGTGCTTGCTATTTATGAGAAGTACTTAGATTATCCTTTAAGTAGAAAGGCTCATGAGCTTTTACACACTAAATATTTCCCAAAAATAAAAACACATAGATAATGTGATTACAGAATATAGAAGTCCATTGTGACTTCTATATTTTTATATCTTTTAACCTATTTAACAGGAGGTTTATATGAAGTATAATAAAATTTTTACCAACAAATATTGTTTATCACTTTTTGCTCTACCATTTATTTTAGGAACATATGCCTATTCAGAAGATAATTCTACATCTAAGGTTGATGTAGATATTATGATGAAGAAATCTATTGTTGAAAATATTATTAATAATCAATTACCTTATACAATTGAAGATTCAGGTTCTGGAAATCAAATTTTTAATGGTGGTAAAAATAATCTATTAGGATTTGGACTTGATATCCTTGGAAGTGTGGATAAAAAATTCTCACAGTTTTCAGAATCTTTTGTTTGGGCTTACAAAATAAATCGTTCTCCTATTAGTTTTTCAGCACAAGAACAACAAATTCAAGCTGTGACTAATATCAATGGAAACTTTAAAGCAAGTTGGAGTAGAGAAAGTCAAAGTACTGAAATTGCACTGAACGGTACTGCTGGAATTTCAAGTATCGTTAGTATATCTCCTAATTGGCAAATAAGTGCTAATAGTACACCATTTTTAAATATCTCTAACAATAATTTACCATTAACTTTAAATATTTATGGTCTTAATTTAAAAACTGATATAAATATTGGAGATAGTTTGGAGAAAAGTATTGTTTCAAAATTAAGAACTGCTACAAACGAACTTGATAATAAAATACAAGCCTTTGACTTAAGATCTCTTGTTGAAAAATATTGGTTAGAATTTAAAGAGCCTATATTAGTTAATCCTGAATATAAACTTTGGCTAACAGTAAACCCACAATCAGCAAGATATTCTAACTTAGTTACTACTGATAATAACTTAGGAATTAAAGTTGGTAGTGATGTTAATCTTCATCTATACTTTGGAGAGAAACCTGCTGCTTTAAATCTTACAACTCTTCCTAGTATGAACTATGGATTTGTAAATGATTCATTTAATATTATATTACCTGTTTCAGCATCATATAAAAGCTTAAATGAAGTTATAAATACAAATTTAACTAATAAAGATATTCAATTGACATCAGGTATATCTTCAAATATAAAAAATATAAATATATCTTCAGAAAACTCAACTTTGTATGTTACATCTGACTTTAATTTATCTATCTTTGGCTTTTTACACCCAAGTGGAATTATAAAAGCTAATGTAAAACCTAATTTTAATAATGAAATTGGAACTTTAAGTGGTGACGATTTTGATTATACATTAGAAACTGATAGCGTTATACTAAAAATAGGAAATTATTTCTTTAAAAATAAAATAATAAATTTAATTAAAAATAATTACCTATCTTTTAATCCCACAAATGAAATGAAATTAGCTCAAAACTACTTACAAACAAAAGTTGAAAATATTGAACTAGAAAAGAATGTAAATTTAAAATCTACTATAAATACTTTTAAAATCGTGGGTCTAAACATAAATAATGATTCTATTTCAGCTATTTTCAATACTAGTGGTAAAGCAACTATTGAAATATCTGAGTAATTTTATGATTATTATAAAAATAGAGGAGATATTCTCCTCTATTTTTGTGTTAATATTCTTATTACCTCTTTTGATATTTCTTTAGTATTTATATCTGATTCAACTTTACCTTTTTTTATCAAACTTATAAATTCTTCTAATTCATAAATCATACTATTATCTTCTTGAGGAACGCTAATATTTTCAATTTCACCATTTCTATAACAAATTTTTACCTCTTTTATATTAGAAATACTATCTATTATAATTGAACCCTTTTCTCCTTGAATTTCACTTCCAATATAACTGTTTGTTATTTTTGAATAAACTATTACTCCTGCCATATTTTTATACTCTAAAAGTGCACTTCCAATCCCAGGAACTCCACTATCTAAAGTGTAATTTATTATTTTAATATTTAATGGAATTCCAAAAAGTCTCAATATAAAATACAATGGATAAACACCAATATCTAAATGCGCTCCTCCTCCATATTTAGGGTCAAAAATATTTGTTAATTCTCCATCTTTTAAATTATCATATCTCGATGAATATTGACAAAAATTTCCTATAAAACCTCTTACATCACCTATTTTATAGATATTTTTTTCTATTGATTTAAAATTAGGTAAGAATGTATTTTTCATAGCTTCCATTAAACTTACTTTATTTTCATAAGCTACTCTATACATCTCTTCAATTTCATTTTCATTAATTCCCATAGGTTTTTCGCACAGCACATGTTTTTTATTTTTTAATAACTCTAAAGTCTGCTTATAATGCAACGAGTTAGGACTTGCTATATAAACCATATCTAAATCTTGTCTTTTACATAGTTCTTCAAACTCTATAATTATATCCTCTACTCCATATTTTTTACCAAACATTAATCCTTTTTCAAAATTTCTTGAATAAATTGCTTTAAGCTCACATCCCATAACTTTTTGAATAGCATTTGCAAATTCATCTGAAATTTTACTAGTACCTATTATCGCTATTTTTATCATTAGTATCTCCTTTATAAAACTTAATTTTCAAAAAAAAGATGACATAATTTCTATGTCATCTCTTACTGTTTAAAGTTATAGGCTATTGTTAACTACATTTAAAATTTCATCTTTTAACTCTTTTGATGTAACTAATATTTCATCTAACTGATTAATAGTTTCCATTTTAAATCGTTCATCATCTAAACCTGCTAAATTAACTTTGACATTTAAAATACCACCTTCTATTCCTGAGTAAAGTAGTATTGCTGACACACCTAAATCTGTAATTGCATTTTTATTACCATATTTTAATATAATTTTTAATGCTTTCAAAGTTTTTTTTGAAATTTTACAAATTTCTAAAGGTGTTTCAATTGCTAATTTTAAATTTTTTTCAATAGTTATTTTTCTAATTTCTTTTTCAGCATCATTTTCTTTAGGAAGTTTGTAAGCTGCCATAACTAAATTATACGCCTCTGTATCTTTATCTACTAGTTCTTCTAAAACTTTTCTATAATCATCAATCTCTTCAAAAGAATTTTTAAAAATAATTTGTTCTCCTTCGGGTAACTCTTTATATTTTTTTTTATCAAAAGTTAAATGAGCAACCATTCTTCCTAAAGTACACCCTAATGCTGATACCAAAGCTGATACTGAACCTCCCCCTGGGGCTGGACTTTTAGAGTCAACTATGTTTAAAAAATCTTTAACAGATAAGTCTACTAGCTTCATTTATCCTCCTACTTTTTTATAAACTAAACATCCATTTTTGAAAACTTTTTTTGTATGACTTACACCAAAATGATATAAAATATACTCTATATTTTTAGCATCAAATACTACAAAATCCGCTTTTTTTCCCTCTTCAATTGAACCTATTCTTTTTTCTCGACCAATAGATTTTGCTGCGTTTATAGTTACTGCTTTAAAAATCTCTTTAGGTTTCATCTTCAATTTTAAAGCTGCAATTTGCATTATTAATTGTAAATTTTCCGTTGGACATGATCCAGGATTATAGTCTGTTGATAATGCTACTTGGACACCTGATTCTATCATTTTTCTTGCAGGTGCATATGCTTTTCCCAAGCTAAAAGATGTTCCAGGTAAAAGATTTGCAATTGTTTTACTATTTTTTAGAGCTTCTATGCCTTCATCACTTATTGCCATTAAATGATCTGCCGAGTTCATTTCAAATTCTACTGCTAACTCTGCTCCTTTAGTGTTTACTATCTCATCTGCATGAATTCTTAATTTAAATCCATATTTTTTAGCCTCTGAATACAATCTTCTGCTTTCCTCATTTGAAAAAACACCCTCTTCACAAAAGACATCAAAAAACTCAGCTAAATTACGCTCTTTTATAATTGGAAGTAAATCTACAATCTTCTCAAGGTACTCTTCTCTTTTATTTTTATATTCTTCTGGTAAAGCATGAGCTCCCATAAATGTTGAAACTACTTCAATTTCTTGTTCATGGTTTAATCTTTCGTTAACTTTAAGCTGCTTTAATTCTGTTTCATTATCTAATCCATATCCACTTTTAGATTCTACCGTTGTTACTCCAAATGATAACATTTTTCTTAAGGATTTTTTTGCTTTATCAAGAAGCTCTTCTTCACTTAACTCTCTAGTTGCTCTTACACTACTTAATATTCCTCCGCCTTTTTCTAAAATTTCTAAATACGGCACACCTTGAATTTTATCTAAAAATTCATTTTCTCTAGAACCTCCATGCACTAGGTGAGTATGAGAATCTATTAATCCAGGAGTTACTACACATCCTTCTGCATCTACTAATTTTGTTGTAAACTTTATCAACTTTGACGGTACTTCTCCCTGTCCAACTTCCATTATTTCATTTCCTGAAATTACTATATATCCATTTTCTAAAATTTCAATATTTTCCATTGGACTTTCTCCATCTTTTAACGGTATCTCTTTACCTGTTACTAATTGCCCTATGTTGTAAATTATTAAATCTGCGTTCATAAACTCACCTCATAAAAATTCTACTTTAATAACTCATTCTCTATTATTTTATCTATTTTAAACCCATCTAATCCTAAATAATATTCTATTGAATCAGATAAAGCCTCCATTGGAACAGCTCCTATTATTTCACTTCCAAGAACATTAACTCCGTATCTTTTTGCTTCCATTTTTACAGTTTCAAATACTCTATAAATAGGATTTTTCTTGTAATCTTTTATATTCATCGTTACTTGAACAATTCCTTTTTCTTTCATCTCAGCTGGTCCAGCCTGAATAAATCTAAATCCACCACTTGAAAATCTTATAGCCTTAGATATCTCTTTCGCTATATTTATATCTGTTGTATCTAAATTTATATTAAAAGCTATTAGAGGCATCCTTCCTCCTACTGCAGTTACTCCTGCTGTTGGATGAGGAGTTCTCTCTCCAAAATCTGGTTTCCATTCTTCTAACTTTAATTTTTCTTTCATTCCTTCGAATTCACCTTTTCTAATAGATGGTAACGAAACTCTATTAGGTGCTGTAGCTGATTCCTCATATAAAAATACTGGTACTTTAAACTTTTCCCATATTTTTTCACCTACAATTTTTGAAAGTTCTACACATTCAGCCATTGTCATATCTTTTATTGGAATAAATGGAATAACATCTGTTGCTCCCATTCTTAAATGCTCTCCTTTTTGAACATTCATATCTATTAATTCTGTAGCTATTCCAACTGATTCAACTACTGCTGCCACAATATCTTCTGGTTCTCCTATTACAGTAATTACAGTTCTATTATAATCAGCGTCTGGTTCACATCCCATAAACTTTATATTTTTATTATTCTTAAAAGGTGCTGCTATTTTTTCTATTTTCTCTAAATCTTTTCCTTCACTATAATTTGGAACACATTGAACTAACTTCTTCATTTTTACCCCCAACTATATTTTTAATTTGCCCACATTCTCTTCTACTTTTTCCACTATCTTATTAGTTTTAATTAGTTCTTCTACTTTTTCTATATCAATATACATAACTCTATCTTTATCATAATATTCGACTATTTCTCTCACTAATGTATGGGCTTCATTTGTTCCTTTACCTAATCTTTTTACATCTCTCAAATCAATACCTTGACATGCTGCTAAAATTTCCATTGCAATTACTTTTCTAACATTTCCTAAAATTTCATTGGCTTTTCTAGCAGCTATAGTTCCCATAGATACATGATCCTCTTGATTAGCTGAAGATGGTATTGAATCAACAGATGCAGGATGAGCTAAAACCTTATTTTCTGAAACCAAAGAAGCTGCACTATATTGAACAATCATAAATCCTGAGTTAACTCCTCCATTTTCAACTAAAAATGCTGGTAATCCATTATTTAAAGATGGATTAACTAATCTTTCTAATCTTCTTTCAGATATATTAGCCATTTCTGCTAAAGCTATTCCTAAAAAATCGAAAGGTAATGCCATCGGTTGTCCATGAAAATTTCCTCCAGATAATACTTCATTTTCTGTTGGGAAAATTATAGGATTATCTGTAACTGCATTCATTTCAATCTCAACTTTATCTCTTATATAGTTTAAAGCATCTTTACTTGCTCCGTGAACTTGAGGTGTACATCTAAGTGCATATGGATCTTGTACTCTCAGCTCTCCTTGCTTTGTTATTGATGTACTATTTTTTAAGATTTTATTTACATTTTTAGCTGTATTAATTTGTCCTAAATGTCCTCTAACTTCCTGAATTCTTGGATCAAAAGCGCAAATAATTCCATTTAAAGCTTCCATGGATAAACTTGCTGCTACATCTAAATGCTTCATTAAATTTATTGCATCATACACTGTATGTGCTCCTACAGATGTCATTACCTGCGTTCCATTAATAAGAGCTAGCCCTTCCTTAGAAGATAAACTCTTAATAGACTTAATCTTTGCTTTTTTTAAGGCTTCTTCTCCAGTATATAATTCTCCTTTATAGTAAGCCTTTCCTAATCCTAACATAACTAAAACCATATGAGATAATGGTGCTAAATCTCCTGATGCACCTAGTGATCCTTTTTCTGGTATATATGGTGTTACACCTTTATTTATCATTTCCACTAATAAATCTAAAACTTTTTGACGTATTCCTGAATGACCTTGAATCAAATTATTTACTCTTAAAAGCATTATTCCTCTAACTTGATCTATTGGTAATGGGTTTCCTACACCACATGCATGGCTTATTATTAAATTTCGTTGTAAAGTTGCAGTTTCCTCTTTGGAAATTATACTATCTGAAAATTTTCCAAATCCTGTTGTTATTCCATAAGATATTTTTCCTTCCTCTACATAATCATCAACTAATTTTCTAGCTATAGCAACCTTTTCTTTAGCTTCCTCTGAAATTTTTACCTCGTACCCATTTCTTGTAACATTAATTAAATCCTCTAAAGTTAGTTTTTTGTTTCCTATTAGTAGTTCCAAATCAATCCTGCCTCCTTTTTAGAATAATACTCCACCAATAACACCTGCTATTATAAGAGGAATGTTATAGTGTATAAATGTTGGAATACAAGTATCCCTTATATGATCATGCTGTCCGTCAGCATTTAATCCAGCTGTTGGTCCTAATGTTGAGTCTGATGCAGGGGATCCTGCGTCTCCTAAAGCTCCTGCACATGCTATTAAGACAATAGTTCCTAATGGAGATATTCCTAACTCTATACATAAAGGAACGTATATAGCTGCTAAAATTGGAATTGTACCAAAAGATGTTCCTATTCCCATAGTTACAAAAAGTCCAACTAATAGCATCACAAATGACCCCATTAGTTTACTTCCACCTACAACACCTACAACACCTTGTACTAAAGGTGCTATTGCCCCAGTCTCTCTGATAACACTTCCATATCCTGCTGCAACCAGCATAATAAATGCTATCAATCCCATAATTCCAATTCCACCACTTATTAATCCATCTATTTCATTCCATCTAATAACTTTTGTAGCTAACATAAATCCTATTGCCACAATAGCTCCTAAAGGAAGTGATCCTGTATAAAGTTGTATACCAAAAGCTATAATTGCTGATATTAAAGTATACCAATGCTTAAGTTCCATTTTTTCTGGAATATCTTCATGTACTCCACCTATTGATAATTCTTTATAATCTCTTGGTTTACTGTAGCTTATAAATACAGCTATTAACAATCCAGCTAACATAGCAATTCCTAAAATCCAAGTTGCTTTCCAAACTTGGCTTAACTCTATATTCATACCATTACTAACAATTTGATCTCTAATTATTCCATGGAAAATTAATCCAAATCCTACAGGAAGAACTATATACGGCATTTTTAATCCAAATGTCAGAGAACATGCCATAGCTCTTCTATCCATTTTTAATTCATCCATTAATTTCAATAAAGGTGGAATTAATATTGGAATAAAAGCTATATGAACAGGAATTAAATTTTGAGAAAAACAAGCTATTACAGCAATAATTAATGCTAATATCCATTTTTTTCCACTAACTACTTTAGATATTTTCTTAGATAAAAGAGCAGCTACTCCTGTACTATTGATTGCTACAGCTAATGTACCTAAAAGAATATAGCTAAGTGCTGTTTCAGAGTTACCTCCCATTCCACCTATTAAAGTTTTCATAGTTTCGTTTATACCTATTCCTGAAGTTGCCCCTGCTACCAAAGCTGCCACTAATATTGCTAGAATTACATTTAATTTTAATAAACTTAGTACAATCATAGTAGTAACTGATAATATCACTGGATTAAAAATCATATGGCCCTCCCTTTACTTTTTTATTTTCTTAAGTGGTACTTATATTACCTCACAGATATTTTGAAGTCAATAGCTATATATAAATTTATTTATATTAATAGTTTAAATAAAAAAGCCATAAGATTAATTTTTTTAAATTAATTTTATGGCTTTTTATTTTTATAAATATTTTTTATTTAAAAATCTCTAAAGATTTATCTAAAATTCCAGTTACCTCAGCTATAACTAATCCATAATTTGTTATTGGAACATTTAATAACATTGATTCATCTATTCTACTTTGCATATGTTTTTTATTTATCATACAAGCTCCACAGTGAATAACCAAAGCATATTTTGATAAGTCTTCTGGGAAATCTTTTCCTCCTACAAAAGTAAATTCAATCTCTTTTCCAGTATAATTTTTTACAAGTTTTGGAATTTTTACTCTACCAATATCTTCATGAGAAGTATTGTGAGTACAAGTTTCTGCAATTAATATCTTATCTCCATGATTTAAAGATTTAAGTTTTTTTACACCTCTAACTAAATCATTTAAATCTCCTTTTTGTCTAGCAAAAAGTATTGAAAAACTTGTTAACTTAACTCTATTATTTAAAATTTTATCAACATTTTTAAAGGCTTGAGAATCTGTTACAACTAAATCAATGTCTTTAATATCCTCTAAAGCACTTTCTAATTCAGTATCTCTTACCACATAACTTTTTATTCCATGGTCAAGACACTCTCTTATAAGTTGGACTTGAGGTAGTATCAGTCTTCCTTTAGGAGCTTCAGAATCTACAGGTACAACCATTAAAACTTTTCCATTATAAGGAACCAAATCTCCTAAAAGTTTTGGTTCCTCTTTTTCTTTAATTATCTCTTTTAAAATATTTTCTTTTAACATTAAAATAGAATCTCTATTTTTTGTTGAAGCAAATATTGCTCTTGGAAATATCTTTTTTATAACATCTTTTTCATTTTCAGTTAAAAGATCATCTTTATTTATAACAAATAAAAATGGTATATTATATTTTTTAAATTGAATTTCCTGATCTTTATAGAATGCCATATCAATCTTCGTTGCATCCATAACTAAAATGGCAAAATCAGTTCGTTTTAATTCCTCTAAAGTTTTTTTCACTCTTAACTTTCCAAGAGGTGTATTATCCTCTAGTCCAGCAGTATCTATGAATAATACTGGTCCAAATGGTAAAAATTCCATAGCTTTTACTACAGAATCAGTTGTAGTTCCTTCAATTTCTGAAACTATCGCTATATTTTGCTCTGTAATAGCATTTAAAAGAGATGATTTTCCAGAGTTAGTTTTTCCAAAAATCCCTATATGTAATCTATTTGAATTTGGGGTATTTTTCATAATTTCCTCCTAAAGATACAAATCTCTCTCTCCATTTTTTATTTTTTCTAATTTTTCTAAAGTTAATATTTTAATATCTTCTCTTTTTATATTTTCTATCTCTCTTGCTATAACTTTTTCAACTTTTTCTGTTAATTCTAAATCTCCATAATCCATAGCATATTCCATTAAAGTCAATAATGCATTTGGCGAGCAAACATTTTGAATATTTCCACTTTTAGCTAATTGCATAAATCTATCCCCTGTTCTTCCCATTCTATAGCATGCTGTACAATAACTTGGTATGCAATCTTGATCTAAAAGTTCTTTTAATACCTCTAAAGGTGTTCTGTGATCAGCTAATTCAAATTGTGTCTGAGTTTTACCTTCTTCTCTGTCTGTATATCCTCCAACATCAGCAGAAGAACCTGCACTTATTTGAGAAATTCCATATTTTATTAACTCTCTTCTTAACTCAGCAGTTTCTCTCGTTGAAAGAATCATTCCAGTAAATGGAACAGCTAATCTTATTATAGCCACAATATTTCTAAATGTATCATCATCTATTTGATGAGGATATTCATCTAAACTCATTCCCTCAGCTTTTTTTATTCTAGGTACAGATATTGTATGGAAGCCCACTCCGTAATGCTTTTCTAAATATTCATTATGCATCATTAACGCTATAATTTCATATTTATAATCTGCTAATCCAAAAAGAACTCCTGCACCAACATCATCTATTCCACCTTCCATTGCTCTATTAAAAGCAGTTAAATGATATTCATAATCTCCTTTTAGAGATTTAGGATGAACTCTCTCATAGGTTGGCTTATGATATGTTTCTTGAAATAAAATATATGTCCCTATTTCAGCATCTTTTAATTTTTTATAATTTTCAACTGTTGTTGCTGCAATATTTACATTTATTCTTCTTATAGAACCATTTTCAAATTTAGTTGTATAAACTGCATCAATAGCTTCTAGCACATAATCAATAGGTACATTTACAGGATCTTCTCCTAATTCTAAAGCAAGTCTTTTATGTCCCATTTTCTCCAATAATTTAACTTCATTTTGAATTTGTTCTCTAGTTAATTTTTTTCTTGGGAATTTATTATCTCTTTTATATCCGCAGTATGTACAGTTATTTACACAATAATCACTTACATAAAGAGGTGCAAAAACAACTATTCTATTTCCATAAATCGATTTTTTTAACTCTCCTGCAATTTCATAAAGTCTTTTCTTTTGATTTTCATCTTTTATCTGTAAAAGAGATGCAACCTCTTTATGTGTTAATCCCTCTTTATTACTGGCTTTATCTAATATTCTATCTATCTCTTTATAATCTGTTATTTTAGATTCTTCTAATAATTTTTCTATATACTCTTGATCAATAAAATTTATTTTCTTTTCCATCTGACATTATCTCCTCTTGTTAGTACTGGCTGAAAACCAGCTTCTAAAATGCTATTTTCAATCTTTAGTTTCTCTTCTGCCGATTCTTTACCTAAAAAGACTTTTCCATTGTATAAAGCATATTTTTTTCTGCATTCCATTGGAGAAAGATTTGGCATAATTACATTAGCTCCTGCTTTAAATCCTTTCTCTCTTCCCTTAGGATCTATTGTTCCCAAAGCAGTTGTTGCTGGTAATAATACATCTGGTAAAAGAAGCCTTATTATTGCAAGTAAAGTAATTGTATCGTAAGCAGTTCCTCCATTTTCATTTTTCAAAGGAGTATCTTCATGTGGAATAAATGGTCCTATTCCTACCATATGTGGTTTAAGTTTTTTTAAAAAAATTAAATCTTTAGCATAATCTGTTAGTTTTAAACCTGGTAATCCTATTAAAAATCCACTTCCCACTTGATATCCGATTTCTTTAAGATATTCTAAACATTTTTTTCTATTATCTAAAGACATATTTGGATGAAGCTCTTTATAAAGTTTCTCATTTACTGTTTCATGTCTCAATAAATATCTATCTGCTCCTGCTTCATATAATCTTTTAAAAGATTCTTCTCCTCTTTCTCCAAGAGAAAGAGTAATAGCTATGTCTGAGTATTTACCTTTTAAAGTTTTTATTATACTTTCTAAAAGCTCATCAGAAAAATAACTATCTTCTCCACCTTGAAAAACAAAGGTTCTGTATCCTAATGAATAACCTCTATAACAACACTCTAAGATTTCTTCTTTAGATAATCTATATCTACTAGCTTTTTTATTAGAAGCTCTAATACCACAATAAAAACAATCACATTTGCATATATTAGAAATTTCTATTAATCCTCTAAAAAAAACAGTATTTCCATAATATTGTTTTCTTACCTCATATGCTTTATCTATTAAATAATCTCTATCTTCTTCTGTTAGATTAGTAAGTAACACTTCTAACTCTTCTTGTGATAAATCATTTTTAATAGATAATTTATCTATTAAATACCTCATCCTTCACCTCCAAAAGTATATAACACACCAATTATATACCCTTTTTGTCCAGAAAGACAAGTTTATTTTTACTTTTTATAATAATGGAATATTTTTAGCTTTACACTCTTCTATTACTTCTTGTGGCCATAAAGAAGCCTGAACTTCACCAATATGTAATTTATCTAAGAAAAATAGACATAATCTTGATTGCCCAATTCCACCACCTATTGTGTACGGTAACTCTCCTGCTAAAAGTTTTTTATGGAACTCTAACTCTTTTCTTCCCTCAGCTCCTGCTATCTCTAACTGTTTAGCTAACGATTCCTCTGATACACGAATTCCCATTGATGATAGTTCCAAACCTATTTTTAATGGTTCATAATATACAATTATATCTCCATTTAAATCCCAATCATCATAATCTGGTGCTCTTCCATCATGTTTCTCTCCTGATTCTAAAACTTTTCCTATTTCACTTATAAATATTGCTCCATATCTTTTTGCATGTTCATGTTCTCTCTCTTTTGGAGTTAATTCTGGATAAAGTTTTTCTAACTCTTGAGATGTTATAAATGTTATCTCTTCAGGTAATTTCTTTGAAAGTTGAGGGTAAATATTTCTAATATAACTTTCTGTATCTTTTAATGAACTATATATTTTTTTTACAGTTTCTTGTAAAGTTTCAGTTGTTCTATCATCCTTTTCTAAAACTTTTTCCCAGTCCCATTGATCTACATAATAAGAATGAATTGGACTTAAATCTTCATCTCTTCTGATTGCGTTCATATCTGTATAAAGACCTTTTCCAGAGTCAAAACCATATTTGTGAAGAGCCATTCTTTTCCATTTTGCTAAAGAGTGAACTATTACTGCATCTTGTTTACACTTTGTATCAAAAGCTACTGCTCTTTCGATACCGTTTAAATCATCATTTAAACCACTTTCAGGTGTTACGAATAAAGGTGCTGAAACTCTTGTTAAATCAAGTTTTTTAGCTAAATCTCTTTCAAAGAAATCCTTTACTTCTTTAATTGCAATCTCTGTTTCCATGATATCTAACTTTGTCTTATACATAATACTACCTCCAATTTTTTTATAAAAATAAAAAACTCTTAACATCTCCATTAGCGGAAATAGTTAAGAGTTCTAATTTAATATTATATAATACACCTACTTAAAGATGCACCTAAATAAATTTACTTTAAACAAATAAATCTACCTAATTAAATTTAAATTCTTTTTTATTTCGAGATAACGGAAATTATTCATCACAAATTTCAATAAATTATTATTGTTATTATTGTTATTATTATTACAATTATAATTATTATTATTGAAATTTATAGACATAACTTCCTCCTCTTTTTAAAAATTTATTTTTATTATTGGACTAATAATAAAACTTTTTTGTAAAATTGTCAAGTTTTTTTTATAAAATTTCTACATCTGCTGAAACTTTATAGATAACATCTTTTCTTTCTACAAATATTTCAGTTTTATTTTTTAAATTTTCTTCTGTTTTTATTTTTAATAACAACTCTCTTGATGGATTTATAGCTCTAGGATGTCCTACAAGATTAAGCATACTATAATCACCATTAGTATCTCCATATGCGTAACTTTCTGATAAATTAATATCATATTTTTCACAAAAATTATTTATTGCTATCATTTTATTTTTTGAATCCCACATTGGAGAAATATCTCCTGAAAGTTTTCCATCTTCAAAATGGTATATCGATCCACAATAATCATCTGCTCCCCATTTTTTAGCCATTCTTGAAACTAAAAAATCTGGGCTTCCAGAAATAAAAATTACTTTATGTCCTTGTTCCTTATGCCATTTTATCATGTCTCTTGTAAATTTATATACTCTATTTCCTTTTAACTCTAACACTTGATCTGAAATAAAATCATTGTATTGAAGAGATAATCCTTTTATAGCATCAACATATGTAGTAGTTATCTCTTCTAGATATTTATCATAATCTCCTACTCTTTCATCCCATTTTTTAAAAGCATCCTTTACCTTTAATTCATATTCTCTAATATCAAGTAGCTCGTACTTTATAAGTTTTTTAAAATGCTCTGTTAATAGTGAATTTCTGTAAATTGTTCCATCAATATCAAAAAATGCTGCTTTCATACTTTATACCTCCTATGAGTTATTATTACAACTCTTTTACTGTTTCAGCAATCCATTTACAGAATCTCTCTCCTGTTTGGTTTGCTATTTCTACAACCTCTTCATGTGAATGTGGTTTAGTAGCTATTCCTGTAGCCATATTAGTTATACAAGATATTCCTAATATTTTAATCCCTAAGTAATTAGCCACTATTGACTCTGGAACTGTAGACATTCCAACAGCTGATGCTCCCATTGTCATCATCATTTTTACTTCTGCCGCTGTTTCATATGTTGGACCTGAAGATCCTAAGTATACTCCCTCTTCGAATTCAATATTAAGTTTACTAGCTACATTTTTAGCTTTTTCAATTAAAGCTTTACTATACGTTTCAGACATATCTGGGAATCTTGGTCCAAATCTTTCATCATTTGATCCAATTAATGGATTTGTTCCAAAAAAGTTTATATGATCATTAATTATCATTAACGTTCCTGGCTTAAAATCTCTATTTGCTCCACCAGCTGCATTACTTACAATCATTGTCTCTATTCCAAATTTCTTAAACACATATTGAGGATATGTAACTTCTTTCATATTATACCCTTCATAGTAATGAAATCTTCCTTTCATTACTAAAACTTCAACATTATTTATTGTACCAAAAACTAATTCTCCTGCATGTCCTGCAACTGTTGAAACAGGAAAATTTGGTATATCTTTATAAGGTATTACAACTTTATTTTCAACATATTCCACTAATCCACCTAGTCCAGATCCTAAAATTATAGCTATTTTAGGTCTATTTGTCACCTTAGAATTTAAAAACTCTACAGTCTCCATTACTTTATTATACATAATATTTTCTCCCCTTATTTTTTAGATAAAAAGGGTAGATCTCTCCACCCTTGTGTTTTTTTCCTATTAGAAAGCTATCTTTGAGAATGTTTCATCTAGTCTTACTTTTTCTTCTTTTAGTTCTTTCATTAATTTATCTACAATCTCTTGGCAACTTAAAGCTTCTTTAACTAATCCAGCAACTTGTCCTGACATAACACTTCCATTCTCTATATCTCCATCTACAACTGCCAATCTTAGTTTTCCTTTTCCTAAATCTTCAATCTCCTCTTTCGGAGCTCCTTTTACTTCTAATTCTAATATTGCTTTAGCAAATTTATTATTTAATACTCTTACAGGATGTCCTGTATAATTTCCTGTTGTAACTGTTGATCTATCCTTAGCTTTTAATACTAAGTTTTTATAATTTTCATGAACATCACACTCATGAGCAACTATAAATATCGTTCCAACTTGAATAGCCTCTCCTCCTAAAGCTAAAGCTGCTAAAAATTGCTCTCCACTTGCAATTCCTCCTGCAACTATAACAGGAATTGAAACCTCTCTAGCTACTTGAGTTGCTAAAGACATAGTTGTAATTTCTCCAATATGTCCTCCTGCTTCTAATCCTTCTGCAACTACCGCATCTGCACCTATTCTTTCCATTCTTTTTGCTAAAGCTACTGATGCTACTACTGGTATAACTTTTATTCCAGCTGCTTTTAATTTTTCCATATATATTCCTGGATTTCCTGCACCTGTTGTTACAACTTTAACACCTTCTTCTATACAAACATCTATTTGCTCTGCAACACTTTCCATCATTAACATTAAGTTAACTCCAAAAGGATTATCTGTAATAGATTTTGCCTTTTTAATCTCTTGTCTTAAAACTTCTGGCGGCATTCCTCCACCAGCAATTATACCTAATCCTCCAGCTTTAGATACATGTCCTGCCAAATTTCCATTTGATATCCATGCCATTGCTCCCTGGATAATTGGATATTTAATTCCTAATAATTCACAAATTCTATTTTTTTGCATCTTCTTTCCTCCCAAAATTAAGAGTTTACCTCTTTGGTTCTCAACTCTTGTCTCAGCTTTAAAAATTTATCAAAAGTTTCTCTCGAACTATTTATTATTAATTCTTCTGGATAATCAACTTCTTCCAAAAGTTCAATTGCCCTTTGAAACTCTCCTATGTGACCTGAATAATGAGCATCTGTTCCTAAAGCTATGTAGCATCTCTCTTTTTTAGCTAGTTCTAACATTTTTTTACAATTTTTCTTTGAACCAACTCTTGTAATTGTTCCTAAAGAGGTGTTATTAACTTCTAACGCCACGTTATTTTCTTTAGCTGCCTTCACTATTTTTTCATAGTCTACTGGAAAAATTGGATTTCCCAGATGCACTATTATATCAGCTTTTTGCTTTTTTATCAAACTCAATATAGCTTGTGTATTTTTCTCGATATCATCTATGTTTCCATATTCATCTACAACATGGAATCCTGCTAAAACTAACTCCATATTTTCATAAATTTTTTGATTTATATCTAACTTTCCATTTTCATTTAAAATATTAGCCTCTACACCTTTTATAACTCTTACCCCTTCTATTTCCTTTGGTAAAATAGCAATATTAACAAGATGCCACCAATGTGGAGTATCTTGCAAAGCTGGTCCATGATTAGTTATTGCGATAACTTCCATTCCTTTTTTAGAAGCTGCACCTATATTTTCTTCTAATGTACTAAATGCATGAGGATTCACATTTGTATGAATATGTAAATCAATCTTATAATTTTTCATAGTTGATCTCCTTTAATAATTAAACTACATAAAAACTGTATAAAGAATATTAGCTACTACTCCAGCAACTATTCCACCAATTGTATGACTAAATATAGCTTTTCCTGTTAATCTTCTATAACCTAAACTATCCATCATTGCCACGTGAGTACTTAAATATCCACTCCATGTCATTCCCATAGCTGTAAATACTGCAATTTCTCTAGATGTTATTGCTCCATCATTGATAAATCTAGGAACTAATCCTAATGCAGCTCCTACGGCTCCTAAAGATGTTATTGGAAATGCTAAAGCTTTTGCACTTGTAAATCCAAAAAGTGGCTTTAAAATAAATTGTAGTTTTTCACCTATATAAGGTAGCAATGCAATTCCTTGATAAGCTTCACCTGTATAACCTTGCGGTCCTGGTCCATTAGTTAGCAATAAAACTGTTGTACAAATTATTAAAACTCCTGGAATTATTTCCATTCCCATTTGTACTCCATTTTTTCCCCCTTCTAATAAAGCTTCTAATAATCTTTCTAATACATTTCCGTCTCTTATATCTCTATATTCAAAGAAATCTGAATCTGCAGATTCATCTTCTAAAGATTCTTTTTTTTCATTAAAAATCTTTTTTGTAAAATTAATCATTAAATTAACACTTACTATACTACCTACAAAAGCTCCCAAATTTCCTAGAACAACTGGAAATACAAGATTTTCATTCATACTACCACTTTGAGCTATCATAAATGTAGAAACTATAAATCCCATTCCAAAAGAAGTTCCTAAATTTGTTAAAGCTGGTAATTGATATTTCTTAAAATATTTAGTAAATCCTTTATCTGCTGACAAACTTAAAATAGCTGGATTATCTGAAATATATGTAGTCAAAACTCCTAAAGCTGCCGCCCCAGGTAATCTATATAATGGTTTCATTAGTGGTGATAGTAATTTATTTAATATTGCAATTACTCCAAATTCTGATAAAATTCCTGCAAATGCTCCTGCAATAACTGATACTCCCATTATAAAGAACACTGTATTTAACAGTAAATCATGGGCTGTTTTTATAATTGTATTAATCATATTGATTCCACCCATCTTACTAGATGTTAAATAGATTAATGTCGAAAGTATTGCTATACATACAACACCTTCTAAGCCCATAGCTTTTTTTCTTCTTGATTTTTTTGCATCCATGTTTTTTCTCCTCTTTACTTCCTTGCTACCTTATAGAATATCTTAATTTTTACTATTTTTCAAATTTTTTTATAGGAATATATATATCTATTATCCCTCCAAAGCCATTTTCAAATGGCACCACAACCTCATTTCCCACTTCAATAGAGTTTCCTTCAATTTCAAACTTATTATCTTTTATAAAACGATACAAATTTTCATAAGTCAACTTTATCATGTCAAAAGTAGTTTTATGCTTTAACATAACACAAATTTTGCTTTTTAAAACTTCTTCACCTGCTATTGATTGATTATCTGGAACTAAAATACCAATTTTACTTAGTGGTAATTCTGATCCTTCGTACAAATCATGTTTTTTTACTTCTGATATATAAATTATTTCCTCTATATTATTTTTATTCCCTAATCTTTGTAATTTATCATATGTTTCTGCTATTTCTTTTTGGTCCAAAGGATTTTTTATTTTTATAAAATAAACTTTCATTTCTTTTAAATTAATTATTTCAACTTTCTCTTCTAAATTACTTAACATCTCTTTTAAACATAATATTTTTTCAGTTATTCTATTTTTACTTTTTCTTAATTCATCAATTCTTTTATCTATATCGTAAATTTTTTCTTCTAAAAACTCTATATTTTTAGTTGGATTTTTTACTTTAATATAATTTTTTATTTCTTCTAAAGAAAACCCTGCTTCTTTTAAAGTTATAATGAAAAACAAATCCCATATTTGAGAATTAGAATAATACCTATATCCATTAACTTCATCAACATATTCTGGAACTAATATGTCTTTTTTATGATAAAAAATAAGAGCTTGTTTTGAAATATTCGCTAATTTTGCTAGTTCAGAAATTTTATATCTATTTTTCATATTTTCTCCTTGACAATATAGTTAAGTATATAGTTTATAATAACATATATAACTATTTATTTATATAATATTATTTTAATTTCATAGAGGAGAGAAGAATGTCACAAAATATCACTTTAGAAAATGGGTGTGTTAAAAAATTGTTTTTTAAATTTGCTTTACCTAGTATTTTAGGAATGTTAATTGTTTCCCTTCAAATTATGGTAGATGGTCTTTTTTTAAGTAAGGGAGTTGGAGCACAAGGATTAGCAGCTGTTAATCTCTCTATGCCTCTTATTAATTTATTACTTAGTATTGCTCTCATGATTTGTATCGGTGGTGGAGTTTTAGTTGGAATAGCTTCTGGAAACGGGAATGAAACTAGAGCTAAAGGACTTACAAGTCTAACTTTAGTTTTACTTCTAACAACACTTCTAATAATATCTGTTTTTCTATTATCAAATTTTGAAACAGTTATAATGCTTTTAGGAGCTAATGAAGAAACTTTTGTTCTTGTAAAGAAATACTTAGCTATCCTCATTCCAGGCTCTATATTCTTTAGTATGCCTATCTTTACTGAAACTTTTGTCAGAATAGCTGGTAAACCTAATCAAGTTTTCATTAGTGGTTCTGTTTGCTTTATTGCTAATGTTTTTCTAGATTATATATTTGTTTTAAAATTAGGTATGGGAATGGAAGGAGCTGCTGTTGCATCATGTTTCGCAAATATGTTTGGAGCCCTAACTCTTTTTCATCATATGCGTTTTGGAAAAATAATATGTACATTAAAAGATATTAAAGAGATTTTTTATAATGGTAGTTCTGAGATGCTCACTGTTATTTCAAGTGCTATCACTATATATATTTTTAATATTATTATAATGAAAAATATTGGCGTATTAGGTGTATCTGCACTAACTATTGTTTTTTATATTAATTCAATTGTTAATATATCTCTTTATGGTCTTTCTCAAGCTCTACAACCTATAATTTCGTATAATTTAGGAGCTAATAGAATTGATAAAATTAAAGATGTACTTAAAGTTGCTTTAAAATCTGGAGCAGTAATTGGACTAACAACCTTCATTGGAATGCATCTATTTGGTGATAAAATAATTTATCTTTTTTCAAATGGAAATAAGGAGTTAGCTGATTTAACTAACAAAGCTATATTTTTCTTTACATTTGCGTATTTATTATCATTTATTAATATAATATCTAGTAGTTTCCATACATCTATTGAAAAACCTTTTGAATCAGCGTTTATATCTTGTGGAAGATCTATTATATTTGTATTAATTCCCCTTTTTATATTACCCGCATTCATAGGTGAAATAGGCATCTGGTTAGCTATTCCTATTGCTGAACTTATTTGTCTTGGTATAAGTATTCCATTAATGAAAAAATCATTAAAAAAACTTCCTCTTTCTATTTAAGAGGAAGCTTTATCTTTCCATTTTTATAAAACGGAGTAATACTAAAAGCGTCTACAGTTGTACAATACTCTAAATCATTTTCATAACCGATAGATTTCAAATAACTATAGTGCTTACTTTCAGATAAAATTTCTTTTATATCTGAAGTTAAGTCTGCTATCTTTTTCAATGATAATCCTAAATCATTTATTTCTAATTTAATCTTTTCAGACATTTTTTTTATAATCATTCCAGCACATAAGCTATCATCTAATGAAAATTCATCATCTGTTCCAGCACAAAGAATAACAACATCTTTTTCACTTTCTAAAAGCTTTTCAGAAATAGCAGATATATTTAAGTAACAAGCTATATATAAATTATCAGCACTTAAAGCATTCTCTATAGCTCGTGTTCCATTACTTGTTGTCATGAAAATTTCTTTTCCTTGAACAGCATCTTTAGTGAATTCTAGAGGAGAATTTCCAAATTTAAATCCCTCTATTTTGAGTCCTCTTCTCTCTCCTGCTAAAAATCCATCTTTTTTTGCCCTCCACTTCTCTTTCGCTTCATCTATCTCTTTAAAGGGATAAATACAGCTAGCACCATTTTCTAAAGCTGTAACCATAACTGTTGTAGCTCTTAGCACGTCAATTACAACAACATTTTTTCCGTTAAATTTCTTTTTTAAGGCACATTTTGCTGATTCTAAAACTTCTACTTTCATATTTAATCATCTCCTTATTTTTGTATTCTATAATATTTCTTTTGAAATTTAAAGAATTATATGGTAATAATAGTAACAATATAAAAAATATGTGAGGGGTGTTAGTATGGGTAGAGATGGTTTTAAGATACAACTTGTTCAAGAAAATATAATTCATAATTTTAATTATATAAAGAATTATACAAAAAAAGAGATTATTTCAGTTGTCAAAGCAAATGCTTATGGTCATGGTTTAAAAGAGGTTGTTCCTATTCTAGTAGAGGGTGGATGCAACTATTTTGCTGTTGCTAGAGAGTCTGAAGCTCTAGAAATTCTTTCACTTAATATTCCTAATATTAATATTTTAATTTTTGAAACAGTTGAAGATTTTTCAATTTTAAAAAAATATAAAAATTTAGAAATGGTTATTAATAGCACTGACGAACTTTTAGAACTAATTAAAGAGAAGGTAAATTTTTCTCAACTTCATTTGAAATTTGACTTTGGTTTTGCTCGAAATGGATTTATTCAAAACGATATTGATTCTATAAAAGATATTATAATAAAAAATAATCTTCATTTTAAGGGTGCTATGACACATTTTTTTAGTTCTGATATTAATGAAACCATCGATATTCAAAATAAGTTTATTGAATCAATTAATTACATTGGAAACAATTATTTTGATATTATACATTCTCAAAATAGTGCTGCCACGCTCTTAGGATTAGGAAACGGTTCTACACATGTTCGTTGTGGAATAAGTCTTCTAGGAATGCTAGACCCTGGAATTATAGATTACAATATTAAGCGTTCTTGGACTCTTTCTGGTCCTATATATAATATAAAGAATTTTTCAGATTTAGATTTTATTGGATATGAACGTATAAAAAATATATTTATAAATAACTATTCAAAAGTTGGAAAAATAAAAATTGGTTATGGAGATGGATTTTCTAAGAGAAATACAAATATCTTGTGCCATATAAATAATAAAGAATATCCTATAGTTCACATTAGTATGGATACATCATTTGTTCTTATAGATGATTCTGTTAATTTAGGCGATTTTGTAGAAATTTATAAAGATTTCGATAAATGTAATGCTTTTTTAAAAATGGATCATTACGAATATACTACTCTTATAAACTCTAGAATTCCTAGATTTGTTGTTAAATAATAAAAGATTTTCTCTTCAATCTCAGTATATATAGTTAAGTATCTTTGTGGAGGTGTGTTAATATGAATTTTAAAGATGTTATTTCTAAAAGAAGAAGTGTTAATTTTTTTGATCCAAATAGAGAGCTTGACTTGAAACTTTTTGAAGATATTATAAATGAGGCTGTTCTTGCTCCATCAGCATTTAATCTTCAACCTTGGGAAATTATTGCTGTTCGTTCTACTGAAGCTAAGGAAAAACTTTTTACAGCTTGTAATCAACCTAAAATAAAAGAAGCTTCTATGACTTTAATCTTAGTTGGGGACACTTTTGGATATGGTCGAGACAATCCTATGTGGAATATAAAAATTGATTTAGGATTAAAAGAAGAAAAAGTTGGACAGCTTATTAATATGTGCGAAACTGTTTTATACCCTACAGAAGTTAAAAGAAATGCTATGGCTGTTAGAGATGTTTCTCTTTTAGCAATGTCAATTATGCTATGTGCAAAAGACCATGGTGTTGATACTCACCCAATGATTGGGTTTAATGAAGATAAGGTAAAAGAACTTTTTAATATTGATGAAGATAAAACAGTAGTTATGCTTCTTTCAATAGGATATTTTGATGAAACTAAAACTTTAAATCCAAGAGAAAGAAGATTAAATTTCAATGAAATTTGTACTGTTATATAAAGTAAAAAACAAGCAAGTTTAAAATCCTTGCTTGTTTTTTTATCGATTAATTTTTTAGTGCTCTTTCTAGTCTTTTTAATGCTTCTTCTAAAATAGATTTATGACATGCAAAATTTAGTCTTATAAATCCCTTTCCTTCGTTTCCAAATATCTCTCCGCCATCAATAACAATCTTAGCTTCTTTTTCTAATTTATTTTTTAACTCTTTCTCATCTAAATTTAACTCTCTAAAATCAATCCAAGCTAAATATGTTCCTTCTATTGGTAAGCACTTTACTTTTGGTATCCTCTCTTCTAAATATTTTTTTAAAAATAAATAGTTCTCTTCAAGATATTCCAACAAATTATTTAACCAATCCTCACCTTCTTTTGAATAACAACTTTTAACTCCAATTGCTCCAAAAATATTTGGTACTGGTTTAGCAGCTACTTTAAACATTTCATTTATAAATTTTTCTCTTAAATTATTATTAGGTATTATTATATTTGATGCTTTTAAACCTGCTAAATTAAATGTTTTACTTATTGATGTACAAACAACTAAATAATCATGAATTTTACTATTTAAAATTCCCATTGATGTAAATTTATTATTAAATAGTATTAAATCACTATGAATCTCATCTGAAACTACTATTTTTTTATATTTTAAACATAGCTCTATAATATTCTTTAATTCATTTTCACTCCAAACTCTTCCAACTGGATTATGAGGATTACATAAAATTAACATTTTATTTTTTGAATCTTTCAATTTTTCTTCTAAATCTTTAAAATCTATTTCATATCTATCCTGAATCAATTTTAATGAGTTATTTACTACTTTTCTATTATTTAACTCTACAGACCCTTTAAACGGTGGATATACTGGATTTTGAACTATTACTCCATCTCCAGGTTCAGTGAATGCTTGAATTGCATAACATAATGCAGGAACGACTCCACTTGTTGGAACTATCCAAGATTTTTCTATATCCCAATTATTCTTATTTTTCAACCAAAATATAACACTGTTATAGTAATCATCACCAACTGTATTATAACCAAATACACCATGACTAACTCTTTCCAACAAAGCTTTTTCTACGAAATCTGGAGCTTTAAAATCCATATCTGCAACCCACATAGGAATACTGTTCTCATCTACGTAAGATGCCATTTCAAGCATACCTTCTAAACTCCATTTTCTTGAATCTGAACCTTTTCTTTCAACGTAATTATTAAAGTTCATAATCTCCACTCCCTTTTACCTAATTTATTCCAAATTCTTTAGGATATTCAACTGTACCTTTCACATTACTTAAAGCTCCAGGATATAATTCAATTGCCATAAAGTTCTCATCTGGTACTTCTATAGGACATTTTATTCCCCATTTTGAAGCTGGTTCATAACCAAATTTTTTATAGTAGTCTGCATGACCTAAAACAACAATTCCTTTATATCCTAATTCTTTAGCTATTTTATGACCTTTTTCTACCAAGCTTTTACCAATACCCTTTTTTTGAAATCTTGGCAATACCGCTAAGGGAGCTAAAGTTAACAATGTATCATTCCCTACCTTAACTTTTGTAAAAAGAATATACCCTACTATCATACCTTTAAATTTTGCTGTCAATGATAAATCTTTTACAAAAGCATCACTTTTTAATAATTCTCTCACTAACTTATGTTCATTGTGATCTGAAAATTTCTCTCTTATAAAAGCCTTTTGTACTACTTCACAAACAAAATCCTCTTCTGTCATTTTTTTATATTTTTTTCTTTGAAAAATATAAACAGCTAAACTCCCTAAAATAAAAAATGCAATTCCTAATATTACGTTCATATTCCCCCTCCTTAAATTTTATACTTATATATACAATAATAACAAATAGAAATCCTTTTTCCAAGTTGTTTTTAATTTACATTTTTTTCTTTAGCTGCTATACTGTGAAAAATGAATTTTTAGGAGGTTTATTTTGAAAGCTTTGATTGTTGTTGATGTTCAAAATGATTTTTGCGAAGGTGGGGCTTTAGCAGTTAAAGATGCTCATGAAATTATCCCTATTGTTAATAAAGTTATTGATTTTTTTAATAAAAATCAATATTTCGTTGTAGCTACAAAAGATTGGCACCCAGCTAATCATAAAAGTTTTGCAAAAAATTCTAATGGAACTATTGGAGAAATTGGTATTTTAAATAATCTCCCACAAGTCTGGTGGCCTGAACATTGTGTTGAAAATACTTATGGCTCTAACTTTCATCCAAATCTTAAAGAAATTAAACATATTATTTATAAAGGAACTAATTTTGAAATTGACTCTTATAGTGGTTTTTTTGATAATGGAAAATTAAAAAGCACTGAACTGTTATCTCTTTTAGAAAACAACCAAATTTCAGAAATTTTTGTTTTAGGTCTAGCTACAGATTACTGTGTTAAACATACAGTTTTAGATGCTCTTGATTTAGGTTTTAAGGTTAATGTTATAGAAGATGGTTGTAAAGGTGTTAATCTATCTTTTAACGATTCTAATAACGCTCTCAAAGAGATGATGGAAAAGGGTGCAAAAATAATAAAAAGTGACGATTTAAATTAATCGTCACTTTTTTAGTTAAAACTCTTCTAATCTTCTTTCATACATATAATTACTAAAAGTAATATCATAAACTTGTAATATTTCTAAATAATCTCTAAACAAAGATTTTACCAAAATTGGTATTTCATCTATTGGTAAAATTAAATTTGGTATTTCAAATGCTAAAGATTGAATTGAATCAGTTAATATTCCTCCCATATAAACCTGCATACAATCAACTAGCTTATCATTTATTTTCTTTTTTAATCCAATAAATCCTAATGGAGCTACTGGAACACCTGCACAAGAGCTTGGACATCCAGAAATTCTTATATTTTTAGCCTCCTTAAATATAATTTTTCTATATTGTGGAAACTCTTTTGCTAATTGGTCTAATTCATCTCCTATTGCGTCTGCTATACTTTGAGAATCTTGAACTCCTATCATACATACTTTTGCACCGACACATGCTCTAATTTGTCCTCTTATTGATATAGTTTCTGTAACTATCTCTGGAATTGTTTCACTTAAATATTTGTATATATAAGGAATCGCTGATTTATGAACCAATGGAATAACTAGGTTTTGATTAATAGTAGCTCTTATAGTTGGAGTATTTATATCCTTCATTAATATATATAACTTTTCTATATCTTTTGCACTTAAATCACCATTTTTTACATATAGCACAAGAGAAACTATATCTTTAAATTTAGTTTCTTTAGTACAAATATCCTTCCATAAATTAAATGTCTCTGAATTCTCAATTTCATCAAATTGTTTTAACTCTCTTACTTTTTTTTCATAGTCTATTTTAGGTATCTTTCCATTAACTATAGTTTCTTTTTCAAAGTAATCTAAATATAATTTTTTAAAACCTTCAAATCCCATTTTTTCAACTAAGAATCTCAGTCTTGCCTGCATTCTGTTTACTCTATCTCCACGATCATAAAATAAGTTTATTAAAGCTTTAACTGCTCTTAGTAAATCTGTCTCAGGTAAAAATTCTATTAAAACATGCCCAATTTTACTACCTCTTCCCATTCCACCACCGCAGTAAACTTTAAAACCTTTTTCGCCATTTATTTCTTTTGCAACAAATCCCATATCTTGAACAGCCATAACAAATTCATCGTCTAAAGAGTTTGAAAACCCTATTTTTAACTTTCTTCCAAAATCAAAAGCTTTATCCATAAAAAACACTTCATTTTCAACCATTCTTGCATATGGCATTACATCAAATATATTTCTTTTATCAACTCCTGTGTACGTAGAAACTAAGATACTTCTAAATGTGTTTCCACCTCCACCTCTAAAATACATCTCTTTTGAATTGCATTGCTCTATTGTGTCTTTCACTCTTTCAAATTCAACTTCGTGAAGTTGATAATTCTGTCTTGTTGAAAGGTGTAAATATGGAATTTCTTCTTTTTCCATTATTCCAGCTAAAGATTTAAATTTTTCTATTGAAAGCTCTCCTCCAACAGCTTTTAGTCTCAGCATCATTTTTTTACCCTTTTGCTCATAAATTCCAAATTTTGATCCTCTTTTTTTTAAATCTGCTGATTTCAAATTATTATTTGAATATTCTGTTATCCCCTCTTGAAGCTCTAAATATTCTTTTTCAATATCTTTTAATTTTTCTTCAATTCTTTCCATAACAATACCTCTTTTCAAAAAATTTAGTAATATTATCTATTTTCAACATATCTTTGTTTTTCCTTTTAATAAATTTTTAATTTATTTTTTAAAAAAAATAAAGTTTGACTTTAAGAAAAAAATGTTGTATATTTTATTAGAATTTAAATTGGAGGTTTATATATGAATAAAAAAAATATCTCATCATTAACTACACCAAGTTTTTTAGTTAATTTAGATGCATTAGAAAATAATATAAAAAAATATCAAAATTTAGCTGATGAAAATCTTGTTGAATTATTCCCTATGCTAAAAACTCATAAAAGTAGCGAAATTACTAAAATGCAAATTGAAGCTGGGGCTAAAGGTGTTTTAGTTGGAACTTTAGATGAGGCTGAATCTGTTGTTAAAAAAAGTGGAGTAACTAAAGTTATGCTTGCCTACCCTGTTATTGGAGATAGTAACTTAGATAGAATAATTGCTCTTAGTGCACAATGTGAATTATTTGTTGCTTTTGACAATGAAATTCCTGCAATTGAACTTTCAAAAAAATTAGGTACAAATACAATTAATTATCAAATTATAATAAATAGTGGTTTAAATAGATTCGGAGTGTCACCTGAAGAAAGTGTTAATTTATATAATTCATTACAAAAATACCCTAATCTTGTTTTCAAAGGTATTTCTACTCACACTGGTCAAGTTTATGGTTTTTCAAAAGATCATGTTAATGAAATCACAGAAAAAGAGATTAATATAATGACTTTAGCTAAAAATCTTTTAATTGAAAATGGTGCTACTGTTGAATTTGTAGCTACTGGAACTACTCCAACTTTTGAAAATGCAATAAAATCTAAAGAAATAACAGTTTCTAGACCTGGAAACTATGTATTCTTTGATGCTATTCAAGTAGCTTTAGGTGCTGCAGAAGAAAAAGATTGCGCTTTAACTGTTTTAGCAACTGTAGTTTCTCATCCATCTGAAGATTTATTTATTCTTGATTGCGGTAGTAAGTGTTTAGGACTTGATCAAGGAGCACACGGAAACTCTTTAACAAAAGGATTTGGAATTGTTAAAAATCATCCTGAACTTACTGTTATTGGATTATCTGAAGAAGTGGCAAAAGTAAAAAAAGAGGGCCCTACAGCCCTAAAAATTGGTGATAAAATTGAAATTATCCCTAATCACTCATGTTCAGCAGCTAATATGACAAACTACTTAATAGGTCATAGAGCTGGAACTATTGAAAAAATTATTGAGGTTGATATAAGAGGAAATTCTAGAAAAATTTCTCTTGATTAATTATTTTCTCTTTTATAAATAGCCTTTACAAACCCTAAAAATAGCGGGTGTGGTTTTCCTGGTCTACTTTTAAATTCTGGATGAAACTGACCCGCTATAAAAAATGGGTGTGACTCTTTAGGTAATTCTACAATTTCTGCTAAAGTTCCATCTGGAGATTTTCCAGATATCTTTAGACCATTTTTTTGAATTATCTCTTTATAAATATTATTAAATTCATATCTATGTCTATGTCTTTCATATATAAGCTCTTCTTGATATAACTCATAAGCTAAACTATCTTTTTCTAATTTACATGGATAAAGTCCTAATCTCATTGTTCCACCTAAATTTTCAATATTTTTTTGATCTAATAAAATATCTATAACTGGAAATTTTGTATTTTTATCAAATTCTGTAGAATTCGCTGCTTCCATAGCTAAAACATTTCTAGAAAATTCAATTACTGCACTTTGCATCCCTAAACAAATACCTAAAAACGGAATTCTATTTTCTCTTGCAAATTTTATTGCATCAATTTTACCTTGAACTCCTCTATCTCCAAATCCACCAGGAATTAATATTCCATTAAACTGTTCTAAAGTCTTTGTATCTAACTCTTCTGCTTGAATATAATGAATTTCAGCTTTTAATCCAAGTTCGTATGCTGCATGCTCTATAGACTCATTTATACTTATATACGCATCCTTTAATTCAATATATTTTCCTACAACGGCTAACTTAATCTTATCAGTTGGATGTTTAATTTTTCTTACAATTTCTTTCCAAATCTTTAAAGTTGGTTTTTTATTTTCAATTCCTAATTTTTTACATGCAACGTTAGCTAATCCATTCTCTTCCATTATAAGTGGAACTTCATAAATTGTCTTAGCATCTGGAGCTTCTATCACTGCATCCTCATCAATATCACAAAACATTGATAGTTTTCTTTTTATATCCATACTTACAGGATGCTCTGTTCTACAAACTAAAATATCTGGTCTTATCCCTAAACTCATCAGTTCTTTTACTGAATGCTGGGATGGCTTTGTTTTTAATTCTCCTGCAGCTTTTAAATATGGTAAAAGTGTCACATGGATGTATAAAACATTATTTCTTCCTACATCGTACTTAAATTGTCTTATAGTTTCTAAAAAAGGTGTAGATTCAATATCTCCAACTGTACCACCTATCTCTGTTATAACTACATCTGAATTATTTTCTTTTCCAACTAACTCTATTTTAGATTTTATCTCGTTTGTTATATGTGGAATTACTTGGACAGTCTTTCCCAAGTATTGACCTTTTCTTTCTTTATTGATTACAGATTCGTATACTTTACCAGTTGTAATATTATTATACTTTGTTAAATTTTCATCTAAAAATCTTTCATAATGACCTAAGTCCAAATCTGTTTCAGCACCATCGTTAGTTACAAATACTTCTCCATGCTCATAAGGATTCATTGTTCCTGGATCTATATTTATATATGGATCAAATTTTTGAATAGTTACACTATATCCTCTTTCTTTTAATAATCTTCCTAGCGATGCTGCTGTAATTCCTTTTCCTAAAGATGATACAACTCCTCCTGTCACAAATACATACTTAGTTTCTTTCATAAATATCCTCCATTTATTTTATAAAAATCGAAAAAAAAAAGGCGAAAAAAAAAATTTCGCCTTAACTTAATCCAATTTTTTATAAAAAATTTATTTCCCTTGGATATTTTTTATTTTGATATTATTTTGTATCATTATTTTAATTTTTTGTCAACTTTTTTATTTTCTTTATATTGTAAAGTAGATCCGTCTTTTAAATTAAAAATTAATATATCATCTTCTACTTTAAATGTTTGAACTGTATCTAATTTTTCTAAATATTCAGATTCCATTTTCATAACTTTATCTGAACCAGCCATTAGAGTTGATCCTAATTTTTCTAACTTAATTTTATTTCCTTTTTTCTCATATCTTCCAAAGTAATTATTTAACCCAGAGAATCCATAAAAATTATGTTCGTCAAACCCTATTAGTACATTTGGAATAGAGTTTTCTTGAATTAAAATATACTCTTTCCCTACTAATCTTTTATTTTTTGTTGTCAAGCTTGAACACCCTCCAAATAAAACTGAAATCATTAATAGTATTCCTAAGATTTTTTTCATTATTTATCACTCCCTGATTTTTTATTAATAACTATTATAATTATTGCTGCTATCAACAACATTATAAAACTTACAACATGCGGGGCTCTAAACCCATACAACATTAAATCTTCTGCTCTAAAGAAACTCACAATTATACGATTAATACTATATATTATTATATATGTCCACCAAATTGTTCCTGTAGCATAATTTTTTTTCCTCATAAAAAAATATAAAAAGAAAAAACCTATAAAATTAAGTGCTGCTTCATAAAGCATTGCTGGATGAAGAGGTAAATTAGGAAATTCTGATCCTGCTGGTGATGATGTCGGAAACACTAATCCCCAAGGAACTAACTCTTTATATTGAGCTTTTTCAGTTAAACTCATCAAATTATAACTATTATACCATTGATAAAAACTTGGTTTTAAATTAAATATCACTTTTAGTGGAGTAAATGTTGGAACACCATGTACTTCTCCATTTGCTAAGTTTCCAAACCTACCTATACCTTGACCTAAAAGTAGCAAAGGTGCAACCATATCTCCTAATAAAAATGGATTTAACTTTTTCCTATGAGCATAAATCAAAGTTCCTATAAATCCACCTATTATACCACCATGTATAGCCATTCCACCTTTCCATACAGCTATTATATCCTGAGGATGAGAAAAGTAATAAGTATAATTGAACAATACATAATACAATCTTCCTCCTAAAAGACCTGACAGCATTGCAATAAAAGCGTAATCTTCAATAATATTTTTTGATATTCCTTTTTTATCAGCTTCTTTTTTTAACAATTCTATTCCTATAAAAAATGCAATTGCGTAACACAATCCATAATAGCTTAATTTAAAACTGCCTATTTGTAAAAATATTGGATTCATATAAAATCTCCCTATTTGTAATTTTTGTATATCTAGCTTTGATTTGATTATATCACCACTTCGAATTTTCGTAAAACTTTTTTTATTTTTTTCTACATTATTTATTAAACCAATGTCCTTTTTATATTTTTTTTGTATAGTTTTTGTTAACCTATATTTAATTATTGTTTATTTTTACAATTATAGTTGAATTTTTAATGATTTTAGATTAAAATATATACAGTTAATATAGACTAAAATATCAAGGAGGAAAATATGCATTATCATGCGCCTATTACAGAAAAAGTTTTCTGGATTGGAACTAACGATAGAAAAACTGAAAGATTTGAAAATTATTTGCCATTACCGCAAGGTGTTGCTTATAACTCATATTTAATAAACGATGAAAAAACTTGTATCATCGATACAGTTGATTTCTCAACTGCTGGATTATTTATTGAAAAAATAAATGGAATTTTAAAAGGAAAAGCTCTTAACTATATTATAGTTAACCACATGGAACCTGACCATTCTGGTTCTTTAGGGGAGGTTATGGCTCACTTTCCTGAGGCAAAACTTATTGGGAATGTGATTACATTAAAAATGATTAAAGCTTTTATTCCTGATTTTGATGAAGCAAAATTTATCTGTATAAAAGAGGGAGATAAATTAAGTTTAGGTCATCATACTCTAACTTTTGCTATGGTACCTATGGTTCACTGGCCTGAATCAATGGTTACATATGATATAACTGATAAAATTTTATTCTCTAATGATGCCTTTGGAAGTTTTGGAACTTTAGACGGTGGAATTTTTGATGACGAAATTAACTTCTCTTTCTACGAAGATGAAATGAGAAGATATTATTCTAACATAGTTGGAAAATATGGACCTCAAGTTTTAAATGCTATTAATAAATTAGGTGGACTTGAAATAAAATATATTTGTCCTTCTCATGGAATTTTATGGAGAAAAGATATCTCTGTAGTTATCAATCACTTTGCTAATTGGGCAAGCTTTACTCCTGAAGAAGAGGGTGTTGTTATCGTATATGGTACTTTATATGGAACAACTGCAAAAATGGCAAATGTTATTGCTAGAGAACTTGCTTGGAATGGAATTAAAAATATAAAAATATATGATGCCTCAAAAACTGATCACTCATACATTATTAGCGATATTTGGAAATATAAAGGGCTTATTATTGGATCTGCAGCTCATAACAATGATGTTTATCCTGTTTTACAAGGACTTTTACATAAATTAAAGAATTACGGTTTAAAAAATAGATATCTTGGAATTTTCGGAAATATGCTTTGGAGTGGTGGTGGAGTAAGAGGAATACAAGCCTTTGCTGACGCCCTTCCTGGTTTAGAAGTTATCGCTGATGCTGTTGAAGCTAAAGGAGAACCAACTCCAGACGATCAAAGAAAATTAGAAAATATTGCTAAAGCTATGGCTGAAAAGTTAAAAAGTGAAAGACAGTAATATCTAAGACTTTAAAGAGAGCAAAACATGCTCTCTTTTTTTACGTTAGGGAGGTTTTTAATGAAAAAAAATATTAAACAAATTAATAAAGAAGCGATTATTACTTGTTTACTGTATCTTTTTTATTTTTGCTGGTGGTATTATTTCGCATATATTTATAAATCAGATACTAATGAATTTATTTTAGGTTTACCTAGTTGGTTTTTCTATTCATGCGTTTTAGGATTAGTTGTTATAAACGTATTAGTTTTTATAGCAGTTAAATGCTTTTTTAAAGATGTCGATTTAGATTAGGAGGATTAATGCTTATACTTTTACCAATTATTTTATATCTTTTTTTAATGTTAGGTGTTGCTTGGAAAGTCAATAAAATTAAAAATAGCGGTAGCGTTGATTTTATGGAGGAATACTTTATTGGAAGTAGAAATATGGGGGGATTTGTTCTTGCTATGACAATTATTGCTACTTATATAGGTGCTAGCTCATTTATAGGTGGACCTGGAGTTGCGTATAAATTAGGACTTGGATGGGTTTTGCTTGCATGTATTCAAACACCTACTGCTTTTTTAACCTTAGGAATTTTAGGAAAACGTTTAGCTATAATATCACGTAAAATTGGTGGTCTTACTATCACTGATTTACTTAGAGCAAGATATAAAAATGATATTGTTGTTATTCTAGGGTCTGTTATCATGCTAGTTTTCTTTATTGGAACTGTTGTTGCAAACTTTGTTGGTGGAGCAAGACTTTTTGAAAGTGTCACTGGGCTTCCCTATATTGTTGGATTAGTTATTTTTTCCTTTGTTATAATTACTTATACAACTATCGGTGGATTTAGAGCTGTTGCTCTAACAGACGCTATTCAAGGTGGGGTTATGTTAATTGCTTCAGGTATTTTATTTTTCACTCTTTTAAAAAATGGCGGTGGAATGGAAAATATTATGAGAACAATTGAACAAACAAATCCTGCTCTTTTGACACCAGATTCTGGTGGAGCAATTGCTAAACCATTTATTCTTTCTTTTTGGATGTTAGTAGGAGTTGCTATTCTTGGTCTTCCTGCTACATCTGTTAGATGTATGGGATTTAAAGATAGCAAATCGATGCATAATGCTATGATTATTGGAACATCTGTTGTTGGGATTTTAATGCTTATTATGCATTTAATTGGAGTTATGGGAGTTGCTATTCTTCCTGGAATAACTATTGGTGATAAAATAATTCCGACCTTAGCAATTTCAAAATTACATCCTATTTTAGCTGGTGTATTTATAGGTGGGCCTCTTGCTGCCATTATGTCTACCGTTGATTCATTTTTAATTTTATCATCTGCAACTATTGTCAAAGATTTATATATTAACTATATTAATCCAAATCCTGGAGATAAAAAAATTAAAAAACTTTCACTATTTACTTCACTATTTATAGGAGTAATTGTTTTTCTTTTATCACTTGATCCTCCTGAACTTTTAGTTTGGATAAATCTTTTTGCTCTAGCAGGTCAAGAAGCTGCATTTTTCTGTCCTATTATTATGGGATTATATTGGAAAAGGGCTAACGCTCTTGGTGCTATATCCTCTATGATTTTTGGTGTAGCTTCATATATATATTTTTCTGTTTTTAAAATTAGTTTTTCTGGGCTTCATCAAATTGTACCAGTTATTGCCATGAGTTTATTAGTCTTCATTTTAGGGTCTTTCTTAGGTGAAAAACCTGATGATGAAACTATTGATATCTTCTTCAATCTTTAAAGATAGAAATGCTCGAGATTATCTCGAGCATTTTATTTCTATAACTTCACCTGGTTTATTTAGACTATACCCATCTAAACTCTCTATTTTTTTCTTTAAAAAATCAGATTTCAAAAATTTAATAAACTCTTTAATTTTTTCACTATTTTTTATTTCTGGATTTATTAAAAAATCATACTCCTCTTTAGCTAAGGGAATAAAATCCAAATCTGCTATTTTAGCAGCCTCCATTATTCCTAATCCAGCTTCAGCTGTTCCATTTTTTATAGCCATTGCTACATCTAAATGAGTTGCAACTTCATAGTCATACCCTTTTAAATTTATATAATCTAAGTTTTTATCTTTTAACCAATAATCTAAAAGTATCCTTGTTCCTGATCCTCTTTGTCTATTTACAAATTTAATATTTTTTTCTAATATATCTTTGATTTCCTTTAAATTTAAAGGGTTTCCTTTTTGGACTATTAACCCCTGGATTCTTTCGACACCTTTCACTAACATCATATCTTCACTTGGAAAATATTTTTTTATAAAAGAAATATTATATTCTCCACTTTCTTCATCTAACATATGAATGGGTGCAATATCTGTATTTCTCTGCTTTATTGCTAATATCCCTCCGAAACTTCCCACATGAGTAGAGCATAGTTTTATAGAATCCCCAATTAAGTCCATAACAATATCATGACTTCCTATTGATACTAAATTATTATCTATCTCTTTTAATGGTTTTAATAACCTTACCTTTACTCTCTCTCCTAAACCAATCCCTTCAACTGATTTAGATATTTCCAAAATTCCATCTGCTTTTGATAAGCTCGTTGTAATCCCCGCTCCTCTAGCTAAAGGCATTACTATATACTCATCTTTATTTTTATGTAGAGTTACCCTCACAAGCTCTTTATGTTTTAAAGACGACACAATACTTTTTCCTAATTTTCCCTCTATAAAATTTTCAACATTAAAAATATTAGTCATCTTTTCTAAAAGTGGTTTCATAAATATATCCATCGCTAAATATGCTGAAACTGGATAGCCTGGTATCCCTATAACTGGTTTTTCATTTATTTTTCCTAATATTGTTGGTTTTCCAGGTTTAATTGCTACTCCATGAATAATAACCTCTCCTATTTCTTCAATCACATTTTTTGTATAATCTTTACTACCTGCTGAAGACCCTGCATTTACAACTAAAACATCATAATTTTTAGAAAGTTCTTTTAACTTTTTTTTCATTTCATTATAATTATCTTTTAATTTTTCTTGAATATGTGGTATTCCACCCCATTCCTTTATTTGAGCTGAAAAAATATAAGAATTACAATCAATTACTGATTTTTCCTTAAACTCTTCTTTAAATATGTCTATAACTTCATCTCCTGTTGGAATAATAGCTACCATTGGTTTTTTATAAACCTCTATCTCCTTTATTCCTCCAGTTATAAGTGCTCCTAAATCTTGAGGTAAAATCTTATGATTTGACTTTATTAACATTTCTCCTGCTACAATATCTTCACCTATTGGCCTTATGTGTTGCCACGGCTTTGCGTTCTTTATAATTTTAAAGTTTCCATCCTCTAATTCAATTAACTCTTCAATCATAACAACACAATCCCCTAAAGACAAATCCAGTGGATTTCCTGTATTTACATATTTAAAATCATTTTCATTTAAGTACACAGGAGTCACTTCCGTTGCTTCTTTTATTTTTTCTGAAAAAAGAAAAATTCCATCCATTGCACTTGCTGCATATGTAGGAGAACAATAATTAGCATAAACAGCTTTATAAGTAACTCTTCCTACTGAATCTAAAACTGATATTTTTTCGCTTTTAAAATCAAAAGATATTTCTGAAAAATATTTTTCTAAAGCTAATTCTACATCAATATTATCTATATAAATATTTCTTTTAGACATTCAATACAACCTCCACTAATTCTCCTTTATAAAGTCCTTCTTTATGTTCTGGTATAATTATATAACCATCTCCATCTAAAATTGGTCTTATCATAGAAGATTTGCTAACAAGTGGATAAACTTGTACTTTTTGATCCTCTGTCTTTAACTTAACATTTATGAAACATGTTTTTCCAGGGTCACCATAAATATTTTCTTTTAACTCACCATATACTTTTACTCTTTTTTTATTTAAAAATATCGGTTCAACTAGAGCCTTAAAAACATTTACTCCTGATTGAGGATGTCCTGGCATTCCAAAAATAAATTTATTTTTATATTTTGCTATTATAGTTGGCTTTCCAGGTTTTAAAGATATTCCATGAACAAATATATTACCCCCTATATCTTCTATGGCTTTTTCTGTAAAATCTCTTACTCCTACAGAACTACCACCAGAGATTAATACAACATGAGCTATTTCCAAAGCTTTCTTTAATGTTGATGATAATATACTTAAATCATCTTTTACTAAAAATGTACTGGTAATCTCTCCTAGTCCCTCTTCAATTAGAGCTCTAAAAATATTTGTGTTTATATCATAAACTTCACCTATTTTTAATTCTTTTCCTAACTCTACAATTTCATCTCCTGTAGAAATAATTGAAAACTTTATTTTTTCGTAAACTTTAACTTTAGATATTCCAATAGACGATAAAACACCTATATGACTTGATGTTATTCTTTCGCCTACTTTAACTAATAAATCATCTTTTTTTATCTCAGACCCTTTTATAATTATATTTGAAAGTTGTGCAATACCTTTATTAATTAATATTTCCTCCCCTAAAGTTTCGCAATCTTCTATCATAACCATAGCGTCTGCTCCAATAGGAAGCATCCCTCCTGTTGGAATATACATACACTGCCCTAAATCTATCCTATTAACATTCTCTTCTCCCATTTTCCCATTACCTATATTTTTTAAAGGAATCGGTGAAAATTCACTAGCACCACAAATATCTTTAGCTTTTACAGCATAACCATCCACTGTAGATCGATCAAATGATGGTAAATCTATATTTGATACTATATTCTCTGCTATAATTTTATTTAAAGAATCTTCTAACAAAACTTCTTCTATTTTTAATTCTTTATCTAATTTTGATACTATGCTATCTATAGCTTCTTTTAAACTCACTGTTTTAAAAAATCTCATTATTCCTCCTGATATTTATTTATTAACCAACAAATACCTATACTTAACTGTAATAATAATATCATTGGAAGTGCTAACATAATTTGAGATATTATGTCTGGTGGTGTCATTACTGCTGCTACTATAAATATTATTAATATCATAATTGGTTGTTTTTTCTTCAATGTTGTGGCTTTTATAAGCTTTAATTTTGCTAATAATGCTGCTAAAACAGGCATTTCAAATACAATTCCAAAAGTAAAAATAATACTTAATACAAAATCTAAATATGACCCTATCGAAATCATTTGAGCAATCTCATCTCTTTGGAATTTTTGAAAGAACTCTAACATTGTTGGTAATACCATTTTATAAGCAAAATAACTTCCAGTTATAAAAAATAACAATCCACCTATAAAAGAACCTACTATATATAATCTTTCATCCTTATAAAGACCAGGAGATACAAAGGTCCATATCTGTAAAATTGTTATTGGTGATGCTAAAATTATTCCTCCTATTAATGATATTTTTAGATAAGCTAAAAATAATTCTGGAGGAGTTAAATAAACCAATTTCATACTTTTATTCATATTCAAAAATATTTCAATTAATATATTTGAATATTCATAACAAATAAATGTTGTGATTAAATTAGCAACAACTATATATAACATCCTTTTTCTCAACTCTGCTAAATGTCCTAGCATTGTTAAATTTTTATTTTTCACTATTTCCCTCATTCTTTGATTGTGTATTTGGATCTATATCCTTACTAATATCGTTAGCATGTCCTTTAAACTCTTTTATAGCTTTTCCTAAACTTTTTCCAATTTCTGGTAGCTTTGATGGTCCAAAAACTACTAATGCTATACATAATATTAATATCAATTCAAACGGTCCTAATCTTCCAAACATTTTTTATCTCTCCCCTTATTTTATTCTATTTTCAAAAGTATAAATTATTGGATCATTTTTTCCAATCCTTCCAATTAAACAAACTCCCAATTTTTCTGCTAACTCTATTGCTAAACTACTTGGAATACTAATTGTAGCTACAACAGGTATTTTAGTTGCTACAGCTTTAAGCACCATATCTAAAGATAATCTTCCTGTAGTAGTTATAACTGAATTTTTTAAATCAAATTCTTTGTTTAAAGCTGCTCCAATAACTTTATCAACAGCATTATGTCTTCCTATATCCTCTCTTATGACAACTTCACCATTTGCATTTCCAATTGATGCACAATGCATTCCACCACTATTTTTATACATCGCTGCACCTTCTAACATATCTCTTGCAATTTTTTTTATTCTTTCTAAAGATATTTGATTAGAATATTCTATTTTCTCTTTTTCCATAACTTTCTCATCAAAAAGTGCTCCACTTCCACAACCACTTAAAACTACTTTAGGAATAGTAAATAAATCATCTTTTACTTCTCCTAAGGTATATGTTGCAATGAGTTTTGCATCTTTACATGCCGCTATACTTTCTAACTCATTTTTATTCTTTATTATTCCTCTCGTATAAAGATGACCTAAAGCTAAATCTTCTAAATCATATGGTGAACACATAAAAGTTACCATTTTTTCTCTATTTACTTTTAGCTCTACTGGCGCTTCTTCACATACATTAGTTTTTTTTAACATATTACTCCTTTTTTATGGATTTTCAAACTGTCCTACCTCTACCCATTCACACAATCCTTTTGCATGTCCAAAAATCATATATGTATCAGAAAAAAGATATTTAGCTCCATTTGAAGCTTCCACTATTTTTATATCTATATATTCTTTATTTTTGATTATTTCATCTATCAAATCTTCTATATCATCCCTGTTAAATGGAGATAGTTTAAAAATTTCTAAAGATGTTGGTCTTGGATATAATTGAGATTCTTTTCTAATTAAATCAATTATTACTTCTTGAATATTTTTTTCTTTCAAATTAAATAAAACATCTCTATATGTATTGCTAATATAATCTTTTGAATAAAAATATACTTCTGTTTTTCCTCTAATTATATCTATATCTTTTGTCTTTTCACTATTTTTTAATTCTTCTATCACTCTTTCAATTTTAGAAGCCTTTATTTTTAAAGGCTCCCTTTCTAATTCATATTTACTAATTAATTTTCCTAATTTTGACGCTTCCCTTATAGACTGAGCTAAAATCTCTATATTCATTTCTCTTCCCTTTTTGTTTTTATGCTGGTAATAAATTTAATCTTTCAAGCTCTGCTGCAACATCGGACATTCCCAATCTATTTAATGTTTCTTTTGTTGGAGCTCCTGTTTTTTCATCCCATCCCATCTCTTTATAGAACATTGTCAGTGCAACTTGCATATCCTCTCTATCCATCTTATCTGTTCCAGGAGTAAATGCTTTAATATCTGGATCTTTATCGAATACCCAATCAGTCATTCCATCATGTTCTTCTCTCATATTAATTGTATTCATATTTTTTACTGTTAATGCTCTATGTAAAGTAAATACTCTCTCTGCAGCTAAATCTAAACTTTCTTCTGTATAATTTTCTCCTGTTACCACAGTCATAAATTTAGATTCTAAAGCTAAGTCGCCTCTATAATTTCTTGATTTATGTGGAGAAACTGTCATTGGCCACATCCAATTACAAAGAGTTAAAGAATCATGTAAGCAATTTTTTACAATAGCCCATTTAGCTAATTTAGCTTTATACTCATTCATTGGACTATAATTTAATGGTGGATCTATTCCATCAGGTGAACCTACAATCTCTGCTACAACCTCTTTTTGAATCTCTATTGGCAATCCACTTCCAACTAAATTTACTAAAGTATGACTTTGAGCATCTCTATTGAACATACAGCTTATTAATGACCCTACTTGACCATTTGTCTCGTTAGAATGATGTTTTGGAAATCCTAATCTTGACCATAACCCATATTTAGGATTATTCCAATAATCATCTCCAAAGTCCCATCTTTTAGCAACCCAATATGCTCCGTCTCCAAGATGACTCAATTCTCCTTCTTTATAAGCTATTCTTCTATAAAAATCAATTAGAAATGCCGGATCTTTTTCTTCTAATAAATTCCACGGAATAGAGTTATACTCCTCTTCTGGTAAGACCTTTTTAAAAATTCCACTTTCATATCCATGTTTTAAATCTGTTCCAATAAGACCATAGTTACACCATACTCCATAGTCATCAGCTAATGATGCTCCAATAACTGCAGCAAACATTTTTCCGTCACCTTTCTCTTCTATATCTTTATTTCCTTTAAACATCACTCTTTGAGGTGAAAAGTACCCCATACAAGTATTTGCTACATAAGGTGATAATCCATAATCTTGCAATTTAGGTACCTTTAATTGGCTCATACATCTAATTGGGCATGATTGACATCCTCCCATTCTTACTGTATATTTTTCTGCTGAAGGACCTAAATCAAATGTAGCTTTCATTGTTCTATAGCCCACTTTATTTACGTCACCTGCTGCTGCAATTCCAGTTTCTATCGGTCCACCCTCTGCTGCACCCCAAGTTAATCCTTCTCTAGCTGTCCATCTGCTACCTTTATGATGAAACTCAGACCACGGTTGTGGAGTACTTGGTACAACATGTTGATTGTTTGCTCCAATTAAATCTTTCATCATATAATTATTTAACTTTAGTAACTCTCTACCTTTTCCAGCAATATTGACAGCATTAGTCCCTTTTACTCCAATAGCCTTTAACATCTTTGATCCTAATATACCACCATGGCCACCTGCTGAATGACTTAATCCGTTCATAATTACAGAAAGATTTACCATATTTTCTCCTGCTTGACCTATTGCTGCTATTGAAGCCTCTTTTCCCATTATTGCTCCTAATTGAGCTGTTGTATCTTTTATCCCTTTACCCCATACATTTGTTGCACTTTCTAAAGAAACTTTATCATTATCTATTTTTAACCAAACTGGTCTATTTGATTTTCCTTCAATAATTATAGCATCATATCCCGCATATTTTAATTGAGCTGCAAAATTTCCTCCCATATGCGAATCTCCTACAGCATTATAAGGATTTGATGGAAATAGCGATGTTATATTTGTTCTAGAACTTGAAGGTGCTCCTGATCCTGTTAATGGTCCTACTGCAAAGACTATTTTATTAGCTTCATCAAAAGCTTTTGTTCCTGCTGGTACTTCATCAAATATAACTTTATATCCTATTCCCATTCCACCAATAAAATCTTTATATTTAGACGTAGGTTCTTTTGTTATTATTCCTGTTGTTAAATTTACCCTTAAAATATTTCCTGCCCATCCATATGATTTACTCATTTTTTATTTATCCCCCTCAATTATCTCTTACTAAAAAAATGTGCTTTGCTGATATCTTCCCACTTAATAACTTTTAAAGCATCTGTAGGGCATCCTCTAACGCATGACCCACAAGTTGTACATTTTGTCGCATATCCATTTTCTGTATCTATTGTAGGTAAATTCCATGGACATGCTTCTGTACAAACTCCACATCCTACACATTTATCTTTTAAAACTACTCTTGCACCTGTTCTTGCATCAGCTACTATAGCTCCATTAGGACAAGCATTAGCACAAAACGGTTCTCTACATTGCTTACATGTTACTGGAGACATCTTTAAATTCCCCATTTGCCCATCTTCATACTGATAATTTATTTTAGGGCCTGTTGTTCCAAAGTTATAATTTTCCCCAACTTTAATTCGAGATAAAAATGGTTGAACTTTTCCATCATTTTGTAATGTACATGTTATTTCACAACGCTGACACCCTGTACATTTCGATCTATCCACTACTAATAACCCTTCTGGTAAAGCTGTTGCCGCCATTGCTTCTTCACCAAAACCAAACATTGACAAGATTGAAGAGGTTACTGCAAATCCAGCCACTCCTTTTCCAGTTAATTTTAAAAATTCTCTTCTTGTAGTTTCTTTATCAAAAACCTTATTAATTAAACCTTTAGACATTACGTCCCCCTTTGTATTATTTTTCCTTCATCTACTTCATAAATATAATTACTTATTCTTACTGCTTGTTCGTAATCATGTGTTACTATAATTATTAAACACCCCATATCCCTTAATTCACTCAATATTCTTTCTACTACATATGTGCTTTTTTTATCCATACTTGCGGTAGGTTCATCTAAAAGTAATATTTTTTTATTATAAAGAATTGTTCTAATAAATTGAATTTTTGCTTTTTCTCCACCAGACAAATTATCTACTGATGATTCTTTCAATTTTTCTATTTGAAACTCTTTTAAAAAAATAGTTACTTTATCTAATTCTACTTTCAAATTTCTCAATTTAAATGGTTCAGTTAAGTTATAAATAACATTTCCTTTAAAAAATAGTGGTTCTTGTGTAGATAAAATTACATTATCTCTATCATATCTTAAATTTCCTTCATCATAAGATAAAATACCACCTAATATTTTTAAAAGAGTACTCTTTCCAGCACCATTTCTTCCCAATATTGAATAAATTTTTCCTTTAGAAAAATTTAAATTTGTTATCTCTAGAATTAGTCTATCTTCATAATATTTTTTTAAATTTTTTATCTCTATCAATTATTTCACCCATTTTATTAAGAAATTTAATAGAAAAGAAATACTAAATAAAATTAACGCTATTACTAAAGAAGTATTATAGTTTCCCATAGATGTTGATAAGGCTATATATGTTGTCATTACCCTAGTATGACCTTTAATATTTCCTCCAACTAACATAACCGATCCTACTTCAGAAATTCCTCTGGCAAAAGCTACTAAAAATATTCCTAAAAACCTAGTTTTTAACTCTCTAAAAAAAACTCTATTTAATTTATTCGACGGTATATGTAAAATTTTACAAGTTGTTAAAATTCTACTACCATCATCTTCTAAAAGTTCTGAACATAATGTTATAACAAGTGGCAATAGCAATAAAAATTGTGCTATTATTATTGCTGTTGGTGTAAACAGCAGATTTAAAGGTCCCAAAATTCCTCTCCTTGAAAGCATTAGAAGTACTACTAATCCAAATATTATTGTTGGGACTCCTGTTAAAGCTCTAAAAAACTCCAATATTTTTTTAAAAATTTTATCTTTTCTAAAAAATAACCCAAGGCTTATAAAAAATCCAACTATTGAACTTAAAATGCTTGCAACTCCTGTCACAAATAAAGATAGTAAAACAATCTCTATTATCTCTTTATCCACATTAATTACCTACAAAAAATAATGGTGTACCAAATTCACTTTTCCCATAATTTTTCATTATTTCTTCTGCTTCTTTTGACTGCATAAACTCTATAAATATTTTAATATCATCTTTTTTTGACTCTTGAACATTTGATAGTTCTAAAATTGAATATATATTTTTTAAAGGTTCTTTTTCATCTAAAGGCACTTCTTGTAATTTAAAATTTTCTTTTACTTTTAAAAATGTTCCACTATCAGATAATGTAAATCCTTGTAATTCAGAAGTTAAATTTAGAGTTTTAGCCATTCCTAATCCAGCTTCTTTATAATTTTTAAAATTCTTATCAACTTGTGCTTCTCTCCACATAGCTAATTCTTTAGAGTGTGTACCTGATTTATCACCTCTTGATATAAAGATTAAATTTTCTGTTGCTATCTTGCTTAATAATTTATTTAAGTTTTTAGGATAGTTTGTTAAATCTTTCTCATTATCAGTCACAACTACAAAATAATTATACATTAACGGGTATCTTTTTACTCCGTATCCATCTTCTATAAACTTTTTTTCTCTTCCCGGATCATGAGTAAATAAAATATCTACATCTCCCCTTTTTCCAAGTTCTAAGGCTTCTCCTGTCCCTTTAGCAATCCATTTTAATTCAATTCCTTTTTCATTTTTTAATGTTTTTGAAATCTCAGTTAAAAACCCTGTATCATCTAGCGATGTCGTGGTCCCCATTAAAATTTCTCCTGCATAAATATTTGCACATATTAATAAACTTGTTAAAAATACGGACTTTTTCATTATAATCCCTCCTCATAAAATATGAATAATTATACTATCATACTAGTTTTTTTACAACTTTTTTTATTCTTTTTGTTTTATTTTAATTTTTTTTATACTAAAATAGAATAAAATTAAAATAGGATAAATTTAAAATTTATCCTACATTTTTTTTATTATTTCTAAATCTTCAAAAGTATTAATATTAAAAAAACCTTTAGATATCTCTTCTGAGTTTTTTAATTTATTAATATTTATCCAATTTACATTTAATTTCTGAAAAATTTTAGCTATTTTAAATTCTCTTTTTTTAATAGAGTCACTTATTTCTTTTAAACTATTCTTTTTATATAATGCACAAAGAGGCTCTTTATAAAAATTATGAATAGGTACTGAAATATCGTAATCTCCTTTTATTTTCCCTAAATACTCAATAAACTCTTTTTTTATAAATGGAGTATCACAAGACAATACTAAACACTCGTCATTTAAAGCATTCTTTAATCCTGTAAAAATTCCACCTATTGGACCAATATCTTTCACATCATCTTTTATTACTTTAACATTATACTTTAAATATTTTTCTGGAGAATTGGATATTATTATAACCTCTGAAAAATTTCCAAGTTTTTCTATTATAATTTCAAAAAATGGTTTTCCTTTAAATTCTAAAAAACTTTTATCAATATAATTTAATCTACTTCCCTTTCCTCCAGCTAATAAAATTACACTTTTTTTATATTTCATATTTTTGTTTTATTCGAATATGTAGTATGTAGAATATGATGACTTTTGTGTCCACAAGGTTCTTTTAAATAGTTTTTATAAAGGTTAATTACCTCTATATTTTCATGAGATTTTCTTAAAGTCGAATTAGAATCAAATAAATACATCCCTTTCATTCTACTTTTTCTAACTTCTAAACTATCTGGAATAGGTGCCCCTCCTCCACTTATACATCCACCATAACAAGCCATTACTTCTATAAAATCAAAATAAATTTTATTTTTTTCAATAGCATCTAAAACTTTTTTAGCTGATCCAATACCATTTATTACAGCTACTTTAATTTTTCTTTCTCCTAAAATTATCTCTGCTGATTTTACATTTTCAAATCCTCTTAAAGTTTTAAACTCTATTTGTTTTAGTTGACCATCAGTTAAAATATGACTTACTGTTCTTAATGCTGCTTCCATAACTCCACCAGAAGATCCAAAAATTCTTCCTGCACTGGATCCTAACCCCATAAACGAATCATACGTTAAATCATCAGGTAATGAATTAAAATCTATATTATTCATTTTTATTAACTTAGCAAACTCTCTTGTTGTTATAACTAAATCAACATCTCTAATCCCATTCTCTTGCATTTCTATTCTTTCACTTTCACCTTTTTTAGCAGTACATGGCATAATTGAAACAACATATATATCTTCTTTAGGGATATTTAATGTATTTGAATAATAAGATTTTGCTAGTGCACCAAACATTTGTTGAGGAGATTTACAACTTGATAAATTTTTAATAAAGTTTGGATATGATTTTTCTACGTAATTTACCCAACCTGGACAACAAGAAGTGAACATTGGTAATTCTCTATCCCCCTTCATTAATCTTTCAATCAACTCAGTTCCTTCTTCCATTATTGTTACATCTGCTGAAAAATCTGTACTAAAAACTTTATCAAATCCTAATTTTTTCAAAGCTCCAACCATTTTTGAAGTCACATCTACTCCTGGTGTAATAAAAAACTCTTCTCCTATTGTATGCTTTATAGCTGGCGCCATTTGAACAACAATATGCTTTTGTGAATTTTTTAAAAGTCTATTTAGCTCTGTCACACTATTTTTTTCTGTTAAAGCACCAACTGGACATATCTTTATACATTGACCACAAGAAACACATTTACTCTCTCCTAATAACTTTCCATCTTTTATAACAATCTCTTTAACTCCATCAGCTTCAATAACTTCATAAATTGCTAATCCTTGAACTTCTTTACAGATAGCAACACACCTTTCACACAAAATACACTTATTCATATTTCTAGTTATACCTGATGAGCTATTATCTATTTCATATTTTCTTATATCTACTAAATTTCTATTAACTATATTATATTCAAAAGATATGTTTTGTAATTCACAATCTCCTTTTGATTTTTCGCAAGTTAAACAATCATTAGGATGATTTTCCATAATATCTTTTAATATTTTTTCTCTTTTTTCAATTATTTTTGGAGTTTTAGTTTTTATAATCATATTCTCTTGAGGATATGTTTCACAAGATTTCAAAAGCTCTCCGTTACATTCAATAACACAAATTCCACAAACTTTTTGTGACCCCAAATCTTCATGATGACAAAGAGTGGGTATATTTATACCCAGCTCTTTGCATTTTTCTAAAAGTGTTTGTGTAGATTCTATATCTGTTAAAACTCCATCAATTTCTATTTGAAAATTCATAATTCCTCCACTAAATTAACTTCTCTATTCTTACTGCTGTTACTTTTAATTCTGGAATTCCACATTTTTCATCTATACGATCTGCTCCAGTTAATACGTTACAAGCTCCCTCTGCAAAATGGAAAGGCATAAAGAATAGCTCTTCTAATATTCCTTCATTAGGAGTTACTCTCGTTAAAATTTCTCCTCTTCTAGATATAACTTTTATAATCTCATTATTTGTTATGTTTAATTTTCTCATTGTTTGTGGATGTATCTCAATATATGAATCTGGAGATTTTTCATTTAATCCATCTACTTTTCCAGTCATAGTTCTCGTATGATAGTGATATAAATTTCTACCATTTGTTAATAAATATGGATATTGACTACATTGATTTTCTCCTAATAACTCTTGTTCCGAAGGAACAAACAATCCCTTTCCTCTCATCGGACTATCTATATGCAATATTGATGTACCTTTTTTATTTTCTCCTATAGGCCAAGCTATTCCCAACTTATCAATTATTTTATAATCCAATCCTTCATATTGAGGAGTTACTCTTGCTATTTCTTTTGTTATCTCTTCCGCTGATTTATAAACCTTCTCATAACCTAAAATATTCATTATATTATTTATAATTTTCCAATCAGGTTCTACCCCATCTCTATCTACAACTTTTCTAACTCTTTGAATTCTTCTTTCAGTATTAGTAAATGTTCCATCTTTTTCAGCAAAAGACAATGCTGGTAAAACAACATCTGCTAACTGAGCTGTTTCAGTCATAAATATATCTTGAACAATTAAAAAATCTAAAGACTCTAAAGCATGCTTTATATGATTGATATCTGGATCTGAAACCATTGGATTTTCTCCCATTATATAAAGACATTTTAATTCATGATGTGAAGCTCTATGCATCATCTCTGGAATTGTATATCCTATTTTATCACTTAACTCTACATCCCACTCTTTTTCAAATTTATCTTTAATTTTTGGATTATAGACTTTTTGGTATCCTGGATATGAATCTGGAAGTCCTCCCATGTCACAAGAACCTTGAACATTATTCTGTCCTCTTAAAGGATTAATTCCACCAAATTTAACCCCTATATTTCCACATAATAAGGCTAAATTAGATAAACTCATCACTCCATTAGTTCCAGCTTTATGTTGTGTTATTCCCATAGCATAAAAAATTGATGCTACGTTACTTGAATAAATTCTTGCAGCTTTTTCTATTAGTTCTTTTGATACCCCACATATGTTACTTACATATTCTGGTGTATATTTTTCTACTAATTTTACTAATTCTTCAAAATTTTCTGTATTTCTCTTTACGTATTCTTTATTATATAAATTCTCTTTTATTATTACATGAATCATCCCATTAATAAGTGCGATATTTGTTCCTAAATTTAATTGTAAAAATACATCTGCATCATTAGCTAAATCGATCATTCTTGGATCGGCAACAATCACTTTTGCGCCATTTAATTTAGCTGTTTTTATTTTAGCTCCTATAACAGGGTGATTTTCTCTAGGATTTGACCCTATTATAAAGATAACTTTTGAGTCTACAACTTCTTCTATACTATTAGTCATAGCTCCACTTCCCAACGTAGTTGCTAACCCGGCAACTGTTGAACTGTGTCAAAGACGAGCGCAATGGTCAACATTATTTGTTCCAATTACCGCCCTAAAAAGTTTTTGAAAAATATAGTTATCCTCATTTGTACATCTTGCTGAAGTTAACCCACCAAAAGAATCTGAACCATATGTTTCTTTTATCTCTATTATATTTTTTTGAATAAGATTATATGCTTCTTTCCAAGAAGCTTTTTCCAACTTACCATCTCTTCTTATATAAGGTGTATTTATTCTATCTGGATGATTTACAAATTTATAACCAAATTTACCTTTTACACATAACAATCCATCATTTGGAGCTATGTTTGCTGGTTTTGCCTCAACTATCTTGTTATTTTTTACTAAAAAATCAATTTGACATCCTACACCGCAATATGAGCAAGTGGTTCTAACACTACTTGTTTCCCATAACCTAAATTGCTCCTTTTCCTTTGGCAATAATGCTCCTACTGGACACACACTTACGCAATTTCCACAAGACATGCACTTAGTGTTATTAACCTTATCTTCTTTTATAGGACTAACATATTTTCTTCCATTCTCTTCTTTTAACTCTAGTATATTACTTCCTTGAAGATTTTTACAAATTTCTACACATTTTCCACATGCTATACATTTATTAGGATTTATTGTATAAAATGGATTAGAACTATCTATGGGCAACATTTCTTTAAATTCATTTTTACTTTGGTGAATCTCATATTCATAACAATAATCTTGTAACTTACACTCACCTGATTTTTTACATCCTAAACAATCTAACGCATGATTTTTAATTATATTTTCTAATATCTCTTTTCGTTTTTTAAGTACCAATTTACTATGAGTCTGTATTATAGAGTTATCTTTTAATATTATTTCGCAAGCTTTCTCTAGCTTACCATCTACCTCTACAACACAAATTCCACACTCTTGATCATTATTTTTAATTCTCTCATCATGACATAACGTTGGAATTACTATACCCAGTTCACTTAAAAAGGCTAAAAGAGTTTTGTTTTTTATAAATTCATACTCTTTTTTATTGACCTTTACACTCAATTTTTCCCTCCTTAAAAATATTATTAACCTTATTGAGTATAAAATTTTTTCTTTCTATAAAAAATATCTTTTAGTCACTTTTTTTATAACAAAAAACAACATTATTTTTTTCACAAACTAATATTTTACAATTTTTATACACATTACCCTTAATTTAAAGGATAGAAAAGTACTTTTTTTCACTTTTTTTTAGATAAAAAGATTGTTTTTAAAAAAAATATAATATATTATAATAAATAAAATTTAGGAAGTGAGCTAATGAATCAAAATATTATCTACAAATTAGAAGATTTAATAAAAAATAATAATAAAATCCTTTTTTATGAGTACTTAAAGATTCTTAATCTATACAAATTTTTTATAGAAAGTGTCCAAGAATTTATTTTAGAAGACCAACTAGAAATAATAACTTTTTTCCATGAAAAAGCTTTAAATAAACACTTTGATATATTTGATATTTTAAATAAAACAGAATCTTCAATTTTTATAACAAATAAAACTAAAGAAAAAAATTTTAAGTTAGCTTTAGAGTACTATCGAAATAGATCTATATATTCCTTAGACTCATTTCAAAGTATAGAGGCCATTAAAAAAACTAATAAATATACTTATTCAGTTATTGATTTTTTAGTTAAAAATACATCTTTAATATCTAATGTTTATGATTTTAATAAAGAGATGTTTCAAGAGAAACTAGAATATTTTTCTTCTGATAAAGAATTTTATGAAATATATTCTGATAAATATTGTGATATTATTTTAATTAAAAAAAATTTTTTTCAAGAGTTTAACCCATCATTATTTTCTAGCTTTGGTTTAACTATTAGATTTTGTGAACTCGGACAAATTGGTTTTAAAAAAGATACAATTATTTTAAATGAAAACGAAGCTCTTGTAACTAATGGAATCTCTTTAGGACAATACAAAGTTTTAACAAATGATATTAACTATCTTACAATACACATTAAAGACAAGTTTCTTAAAGATTTTAATATTAAAGAAATTAATTACTCTATGAAAAAATTACCTTGGAAAATTGAAAAAAATTCCTCTTTTTTATTTGAAAACTTAAACACTTTAAAAAATAATCAAATTCTTATTTTAAATTTTCTAACTAAAATAATTTTAGAGCTTTTAGAAGAAAAGAATAGTTTAAATTTTAAAGTGCTTTCTGAAAGTAATATTTTAAAAATAACAAAATTTATTGATAATAATTTGGAGAATCCTAATTTATCAATAAGTCAACTACAAAGTATATTTGGTTTTAATAAAAATATTTTAATTCAACTTTTTAAAAAAAATTACAATATTTGCCCCTCTAAGTACATTATAAATAAAAAGCTCGAGTATGCATCAACTCTTCTTATAGAAACTAAACTATCTGTAACAGAAATTGCATCTAAATTAAATTTTTCAAATTCTAGTAAATTTTCTCTAAATTTTAAAAATAAATTTCTATACACACCATTACAATTTAGAAAAAAATATAAAGAACTCAAGTGAGATTATTATTTATTTTGATATTTTTCTTTTTTTTATATATAATCTAAGTAAGAATTACATAATTATGGAGGATGCTTATGAAAAGTTTTTTAGAAGGTGTTATTAATAGAAATAAATATATGTGTGAATTAGGAAAAGTAGCTGATTATATTCCTGGTTTATCAACCGCTAATAAAAATCATTTAGGTATATGTATAATTGATACATCTGGAGAGATTGTTATAGCTGGTGATGCTGATGTAAAATTTACTCTTCAAAGTATTTCAAAACCTTTAACTTTAATGTTAGCCTTACTTGACCAAGGAGAAAAATATGTTTTTTCTAAAGTAGGTATGGAACCTAGTGGTGATGCTTTTAATTCTATTAGAAAATTAGAAACTGGTAGAATGAGAAAACCATTTAATCCTATGATTAATGCAGGTGCTATTGAAGTATGTTCTATGATTAAAGGAAAAAGTAGTGCTGAAAAGTTTGAAAGAGTCCTTAATTTTATTAAATTAATATCTGGAAATAATAATTTAAAAGTTAACGAAGATATTTATAAAGGTGAAAAAGAAACTGGAAATAAAAACCGTTCTATGGCTTATTTTCTAAAAGGTGAAGGTCTTATATCTGGTGATGTTGAAGATGTTTTAGATGTTTATTTTAAACAATGTTCTATTGAAGTTACTGCTATCGATTTAGCTAAGATTGGATTATTTTTAGCTAGAGGAGGAGTTCTAGAAAATGGAGATAGAGTCGTTAGCGAACATATCGCTACTATTGCTAAAACACTAATGATGACTTGTGGAATGTATGATGGTTCTGGTGAATTTGCAATAAAAGTTGGTATTCCTTCAAAATCTGGTGTAGGTGGTGGAATCTTATCTGTAATTCCTGGAAAAATGGGTATTGGTGTTTTTGGCCCTTCTCTGGATTTAAAAGGAAACTCTATTGGTGGCATTGCTGTTCTTGAAGAGATTGCAGAAAATTTTAAATTTAGTATTTTTAATTAAAAGGAGTTATTATGTTTAAGTATTTTGATCATAAAGTTATAAAAACAGCTTTAGCTTCTTTTTTATCGTATTATCTTGCAGATTATTTTGGAATAAAGTATGGTCTTACTGCGAGTATTATTGCTATTATTTCTATTCAGGCAACTAAAAGTGATAGTATAAAAATTACAATTGAACGTTTCTTCGCAGTTATTCTAGGAATGTCACTTTTTATACTGTTATCATCATTTTTAGGATATCACTATATTACATTAGGAATTTTTATACTTCTTTTTATGCCATTATGTATTAAATTTAGAATTGTTCAAGGATTCTTAGTTACTACTGTTCTAGCAACACATATTCTAAGCGAAAAATCAATTTCTCTTGATTTTTTACTCAATGAATTTTATGTTTTAATTTTAGGACTATCTGTTGGAAATATTTTAAATCTTTATATGCCCACTAACTCCAAAACAATAGATTTAATCAAAATGAAAGTTGATTTAATTTTAAAACAAATTCTTTCAGATATTTCTGAAAGTTTAAAATGTAGTTGTGTCTCTGTTAATGAAGATAAAAACTTCAAATCATTAAAAGCTACAATAGAAGAGGGACGAAAGTTCTCTTTATTAGATTACGATAACACTCTCTTTGATAAATGTAATGAAAATTTAAACTTTTTTTCTATGAGAAGAAGACAGTATAGAATTTTAACTAGGATGAGAACGTGTTTTAAAAGATTATACATTACTCACGAATATAGTCTTATCATTGCTGAATTTATAGCTAAAGTTTCAGAAAATGTTGAAGTTAATAAAAAAACTACTCCGTTAATTGAAGAGCATAAAGAATTAAAAGAACTATTCTCAAATTTTCCTCTGCCCAAAACTAGAGCTGAATTTGAAAATAGAGCTACTTTATTTCAACTTTTACAGGAAATGGAAGAGTTTCTTAATGCTAAAATCGAATTCAAAAAAGATTATGAAAATTAATTTGTAAACTTATTATAAAGGAGTGTCCATGTTAGATAAAAATAAACGACAAATAAACTACTTAAGATTATCTATTACAGATCATTGTAACTTAAGGTGCAAATATTGTCTTCCTGAAAAAGATACAAACTTTTATAACAATTGTGATTTACTAAATAGTAATGAAATAGAAAAAATTGTTAAAGCTTTTTCTTTAATTGGTATAAAAAAAGTTAGAATAACAGGTGGCGAACCTTTAGTTAGAAAGGATTTTAATGAAATTTTAGAAAAAATAAATCATATTGAAGGAATCGAAAAAATTGCTATTACTACAAATGGATTTCAACTTTTAGAAAATTTAGATTTATTCAAGAAAAATGGATTAAATAGAATTAATATAAGTTTAGATAGTTTAAACGCTAAAAAATATAATGAAATTACTCGTGGTGGTAATTTTGATAAAGTTTTTAAAACTATTAAAGAAGCAACTTTAAAAAATTTTGAAAAAATACGTTTAAATGTTGTTATTATGGAAGGTATCAATGATAATGAAATTTTAGACTTTGTCAATTTAACCAAAGATTTAGATATTGGTGTGCGTTTTATTGAAATAATGCCAATTGGAGAAGGTAAAAAATTTACTTCTGTTAAAAATTCAGATATTTTAAATCTTATAAAAAAACATTATTTGTTAGAAAAAAATTCAAACCTCTCTACTGACGGACCAGCTTCTTATTATAAAGTTTCCGGGTTTATGGGAGAGATCGGTTTTATTAGTCCTCTTTCGAATAGATTCTGCGATAGTTGTAATCGAGTTAGAGTAACCTCTAATGGCTTTTTGAAACTATGTTTACATTATAACAAAGGAATTGATTTAATGCCTTATTTAAAAGATGAGACTTCTGTAGAAACTTTAGCAATGATTATTGAAAAAGCTATCTACAATAAAAAGCCAAAAGAACATCACATGGATAATAGTGAAAATATTAATGATATAGAATCAAAGGGCATGAACAAAATAGGAGGATAACATGGGAAAAGTTATAGCAATTTGTATAAGTGAAAATAAGGGGACTGAAAAAGTTGTTGTTGAAAGTGGTGTTTTAATTGAAAACTTTGGATTAGAAAAAGATGCTCATGGAGGAAATTGGCATAGACAAATTAGTTTATTAGAACTTGAAAAAATCGATGATTTCAATAATAAGGGTGGAAATGTTGATTTTGGAGCTTTTGGAGAAAATCTAATAATCCAAGGTATAGACTTAAAAAATCTTGCCGTTGGTAGTATATTACAAATCGGTACAGCTCTTCTTGAAATAACTCAAAAAGGAAAACAATGCCATCACCACTGTAAAATATATCATAGAGTTGGGGATTGTATAATGCCTCGTGAGGGTGTTTTTGCAAAGGTATTAAAAGGAGGAATTATTTTTCCAAACGATGAAATTAAAATAATCAAATCTCCGATAACACTAGAAGCTTGCGTTGGCTCATATTCTGAAGCTATTATTGCTATAAATAAAGGCGCAAATAGAGTTGAACTTTGCGAAAATCTATTTGAAGGTGGAACAACTCCATCTTATGGAACTATTAAAAAAGTTAGAGAACTTGCTATTCCTGCTTTTGTAATGATTAGACCTAGAGGTGGAGACTTCTGCTATTCTCAAGCTGAAATTGAAATTATGAAAGAAGATATTAAGGTTTGTAAAGAGCTTGGTGTACTTGGAGTTGTTTTTGGAGTTTTAACAAAAGATAATAAAATTGATTATCCTCTTTTAAAAGAGCTTGTTGAACTTGCAAAGCCTATGAGCATAACTTTTCACAAGGCTATTGACGAAATCGAAAATCCAGAAAATGAAATATTGACACTAGCAGAAGTTGGAATAGATCGAATTTTAACATCTGGTAAAAAAGCTACTGCTTTTGAAGGAGCTGAACTTTTAAATAAATTTATTAAAATTGCTCAAGATAAAATAAAAATTATCGTGTGTGGTGGAGTTACATCTGATAATTTTCAACAAATCAATAAATTAATTCCAAGCACAGAATATCATGGTAAAAAAATAGTTTAGAATAAAAAAATGACGGAATTTGTACTTTCCGTCATTTTTTATTATATTTATCTTGATTTTTATTCACTTTTATTTTAAACTATTAAAGTTGTATATTAGTATTATTACATACATGAATTAAGGGAGGGTTATATTTATGAAATTTTTTAACAAAAAGTATATGAGTTTTTTTACTTCTTTACTTTTAATGACAACTTTAGCTCAAGGAAAAGAATTTATTTCTTCTGCTAAAGGATACAATGGTGATATTAAAGTAAAAGTTGATATTGTAAATAATGAAATCAAAAATATCAATATTTTAGAAGAAAAAGAAAGTGATTTTACAAAAGATGGTATGAATTCTATCATCGCTGATATTATTGAAACTCAATCTGTTAAAGTAGATAACGTTGCAGGGGCTACTTCTACTAGTGTTGGGCTAAAAAGAGCTGTAGATAGAGCTATTAAAGAATCTAAAGCAAAATTAACTCCAAAAGAAAAAAAAGTTATTGTTTATAACGATGTTACAACAGATGTTGTTATTATTGGTGGAGGTGGAGCAGGACTTTCTGCTGCTATTGCTGCTAAAGATAAGGGTTCAAATGTTATATTAGTTGAAAAAGCAGCTATTCTTGGAGGAAATACAAATTATGCCACTGGTGGACTTAATGCCGCTGAAACTTCTATTCAAAAAAATAAAGGTATTAAAGATTCTGTTGAAATTTTTATAGATGATACTATGAAAGGTGGAAAGAATACTAATAATAAAACTTTAGTTGAAAAAATGGCTAATTCTTCTGCTGAAATTGTAGACTGGCTAATAGAAAAAGGTGCTGATTTAACTGATCTTGGAAGAATGGGAGGACAAAGTGTAGATAGAACACATAGACCTACTGGCGGAGCTCCTGTTGGACCAAATATGATTGCAGCTCTTTCTAAAACTGCAAAAGAATCAGGTGTTGATATTAGATTATCAACTTTTGCTGAATCTATTATTTACGATGGTGAAGCTGTTAAAGGAATTATCGTTAAAGCTCCAAATGGACAAAAATATAATATAAACTCTAAAGCTGTTGTTATTGCCACTGGTGGTTTTGGAGCTAACTCAGATTTAATTGTTGAAAATGTTGCTTCTCTAAAAGGATTTGGAACTACTAATCACAAAGGTGCTACTGGTGACGGAATAATTATGACTAAGCCACTTAATGTTGATTTAGTTGATATGGAACAAATTCAAACACATCCAACAGTTATCCCTACTAATAGTGTTATGATTACTGAAGCTGTTAGAGGTAATGGAGCTATTCTTGTTAATAGAGATGGAAAAAGATTTATTAATGAGTTAGATACTAGAGACGTTGTTTCTAAAGCAGAACTTAATCAAAAAGGTGGAAGTGCATACCTTATGTTTGATGAAAATGTTAAAAAGAGTTTAAAAGCTATAGATAGTTATGATAAAAAAGGATATTTAACTAAAGGAAATACAATTGAAGAACTCGCTAAAAATTTAGATATTCCTTCTAAAGAGTTAGAGAAAACTTTCTCAAAATATAATGAAAGTGTAAAAACTGGTGTTGATTCTGAATTTAATAGACAAAGTTTACCAACTTCATTATCACAAGGTCCTTTTTATAGTGTAGAAGTTGCTCCTGCCGTTCATCATACTATGGGAGGAATCAAAATAAATGAAAACACTGAAGTTTTATCTAATGGAACGCCTATAAAAGGCCTTTATGCTGCTGGTGAAGTTACTGGTGGAATACATGGTTCTAATAGATTAGGTGGAAATGCCGTTGTTGATATAACTGTTTTTGGTAAAATTGCTGGAGAAAATGCAAGTTCTTTTTCCAAATAATTGTTTATTTTAAAAACTATAAGTTTGTAAAACGCATTTAATGATTTATTAAATGCGTTTTTTATTTGTTTTTTTTGATTTTTGTATTGCTTTATAGAACAAATTATGATAAAATCAGTTGAGTCTATACCACATCAATAGACTCGATATATTTCATAAATGGAAATTGTGAAAAAATATTTTCAATTTTTGCACTTATTCCACAAATTCACTTTATTATTAGGGAGGAAAAAATGTCTACAAAATCTGCAACAAAAAAAATGAGCTTTTTTGAGAGATTCTTAAACTTTGTTGAAGTTACAGGAAATAAGTTACCTCATCCAGTTGCCATGTTCTTTGGTTTCTTTGTGATAACTATTATATTTTCTATGATACTTTCTTACACTGGTGTTTCTGTAAACTATAAAGAAATCTCAAGAACTACTGGACAAGTTATTGAAAAAACAACTTATGTTCAAAACCTTTTAACTAGAAGCGGTATTAGAGGAATTTTCGGTTCAACAGTTAAAAACTTTACAGGACATGCGGCACTGGGGTCAATTGTTGTTGCTATGCTTGGAGTTGGTTTAGCTGAGGGAACTGGATTACTTAACTCTATAATTAAAAAAATTGTTATTTCAACTCCTAAACAACTAGTTTCAGCTATTGTTGTTTTTGCTGGAGTTATGTCAAATATTGCATCAGATGCTGGGTACGTTGTTTTAATTCCCCTTGGAGCAGTAATCTTCTTATCTTTTGGAAGACATCCACTTGCTGGTATTGCAGCTGCTTTCGCTGGAGTTTCTGGTGGATTCTCTGCTAACCTTTTAATCGGTACTACTGATCCATTACTTGGTGGAATTACAACATCTGCAGCACAAATTGTTTTACCTGGATATTCTGTTACTCCAACTGCAAACTTCTTCTTTATGTTTGCTTCTACTTTCTTTATAACAGCTGTTGGAGCTTGGATAACAGATAAAGTTGTTGAACCTAGATTAGGAGACTATAATGGTCCTAAAGTTGATATTAACTTAAACGACCAAATTAGTCCTGAAGAGAAAAAAGGATTAAGAGCTGCTGGATTAGCGACAATCGGATTTATTATTGTAGTTTTACTTATGGTTATTCCTGAAAATGCTATTTTCAGATTAACTCCTGAAGAAATTACAAAGTTTATAGCTGAAAATAATAGAGAACCTGGAACTATGGAAATTTTAAAACCTTTCTTTAGTGATTCTATTGTTTACATTCTTATGTTAGCATTCTTTATTCCTGGACTTGCTTATGGTGTTGCAGCAAAAACTGTAAAGTCACACAAAGATGTTATTAAGTCAATGACTAAAGCAATGGCTTCTTGTGGACAAGTTTTAGTTATTATCTTTGTTTCTGCTCAATTCGTATACGTTTTCTCTAAATCAAATATAGGAATTGTTATTGCTGTTAAATTAGCTGATGTTTTAAAAGATCTTGGAATATCTGGAATTTGGGCAGCTGTAGGATTAATATTCTTAACTGCATTTGTTAACTTATTTATTGGTGGAGCTTCTTCTAAGTGGTTAATGCTTTCTCCTGTTTTCATACCTATGTTCGTTGAATTAGGATTAACTCCTGAGTATACTCAATTAGCATATAGAATTGGAGATTCAACTACTAATATAATTTCTCCTCTAATGTCATATTTCCCTATCATAGTTGGATTTGCATCTAAATATGAGGAAAAAGAAGGATCTATGGGAATTGGAACTATCATTGCAATGATGCTTCCATATTCATTAGTATTCTTAATTGGATGGTCAATTATGTTTATTGCATGGACTTACTTAGGATTACCTATTGGACCTGGAGTTAGCATGTTTATGTAAAAAAATAAAAGGATGAAGAATTTTTTCTTCATCCTTTTTTATATATCTTTTTCTTCTCCAACTTCAATTAATTCTATATATTTTTTCATTTCTTTTCTAGAACTTTCACCTTTTGAAAAGATAGTTATCACTTCAGTAGGATTCAATGTTCTTATAAAGCTATTTAGCATAACCAAATCCATACTTTTTTCCCCACTGAAATAACTATTTTTTATATGTCCTATATTTGCAATCATAATATCTATAGGATAATATATCAATGTTTTTATTATATTCTCTTGATAAATTGTTTCTCCTGTAACATAAATTCTTTTTATTTTACCAAGTCTATCAACTATAGTTACAAGATACCCATTTGCTTTTCCTAATATTGGATTTGATAAAAAACCTCCTCCTTTATATGTTGGGATAACCTCAACTACTATTTTATAACCTTTTATCTCTAGGTCTATTTTTTTAAACCAATCTACAAAATAGATATTTGCATTTTTTTTATCTCGTAAATATTTTCCACACTCTTTCCTTGAAACAATCTTAGCTTCATCTTCTATAACCTTAACTCCTTCTTCGTCAAAAGAATCAGGATTACACTCTGTAATTAACCAAAGCTTTATATTTTTAAAAGAATCATCCATAGGAGAAACTAATTTAACATCACTATTTTTTTTTAAAATAAATGATGGATTACAACCGATTTTAAATTTTTTGTCAACTTCTAAAAACCAACAAGTTTTACCTAAAAATTTAAATTTAAACTCCATAATACTCTCATCCTCCCAAAATTTACTTATGTATTTTTTCTAAAAATATATAAGTATTCCTTTTAAATAAAAAAAAGATACCCTTAAGATATCTTTTTTATTTTTCTGTTTTTATAACTCCATTTACATACTCTACTTTTATAACTTTATCAGTAAAAGGTACTTCTTGGGTAATAAAACCTGTAAATAACTTATCTTTATAATATAATTTAGTTCCTTTTAATTCTAAATTTTCATCTCCAAATTTAACTTCTTTTTTCATACAACCAACCAGTGATAATATTGCTATAAATAATACTAATTTTTTCATTATCTAACTCCTAACTATTTTTTTAATTTTATTATAACATATTCTTTATTTAAATATTATTGAATTTTATATTTAATTAAAAAGGATTTTATTTTTTTAATAGTATTTTAATATATCATAATTATTTTTAACTAAATAGATTTTAAAGGTGGTGTTATGAGTACTGATTTCGCAATATTAGCATTTTTTAGCTTAATGTTAACCTATCTTTTAATTTGTGAGATATTTACTATTTTATTTAGACTTACTGGACTTACAGAAGAAACTGCACGTTTTCAAGTAATTTCTATGCTAACAACTTGTGGTTTTACAACTGTTGAAAGTGAGCTTATTACATCTTCTAGAAAACGAAGAAAATTGGCTTTTGTAACAATTCTTTTTGGTTATATATTTTCTGTTACAATTGTTTCCATGGTTATAAATTTTTTTATGAGATTAACTGATGGAAATGTTTTTCATTTAATTGTTAAAGTTCTTATAGCAATAATTGCACTCATTATTATCTGGTACTCTCTTTTAAAAGTTAATTTTGTAAAAAATAATTTCGATCGTTTTATAAGTAAAATTGGTATTAAAGCAATGTTTAAAAATCAGCATAATCCGATAATGATTCTTGGAGTTTTTAAAACTGAAGTTATTGCTGAAGTTACAATAACTAATCTTCCTGAGGAATTATCTAACGTTCAATTAAAAAATTCTAATATTCGTTTAAACTACACTCTCCAAATTCTAACTATTATAAAAAATGAGGATGTATCTATTGGTGTAACTGGTGAAAGTATTTTAGAGAATGGCGATAAAGTCATTATCTTTGGAACTTTAAAAAATATAAAAAAACTTTTTGTAAAAGAAAAAGATTTTTTATAAATTGCTATTGATGTTTTCTTATTTATGAGGTATGTTTATAATAACCCTAAATTATTTTTTAAAGGAGGCATTATGAAAAATATAGTATTTGATATTGGTAATGTTCTGCTAGATTTTCATCCACAAGAATTTTTAAAAGGATTAGGATTTGAAAAAAATATTGAAGATAGGTTATACAAATTAATTTTTTTAAGTGACGAATGGAAAGAGTTAGATCGTGGTTCTATCGACTATGAAGTTGCTGAAAAGATTTTTAAGACAAAAGCCCCTGATTTAAAAAAAGAGATATCTATTGTTCTTGATAAGTGGCACGAAATGCTTATTCCTATTGAAGCAAACGTTAATCTCTTAAAATCATTAAAAGATTATGGATATAATATTTATTATCTTTCTAACTTTCAAAAAGATGTTTATGAGAAAATGTATAATAAGCATGATTTTTTAAGAATTGGAAATGGTGGCGTTATTTCATATCAAGTTAATACTTTAAAACCTGATCATTTTATATATGCAATTCTTCTTTCAAAATATAATTTAGATCCTAGTGAAACACTATTTATAGATGATAATTTCGATAATATTGAAGAAGCTAAAAAAATAGGTTTTCATAGTGTATTATTTACAAATTGTGATGAACTTAAAAATTCGATTAAACCACTACTTTAATTTTAAAATATAATAAAAAGAACTCTAATTTTTTAAGAGTTCTTTTTTATTTTATTATTTTTACAATAATTTGAATTAATATAGGATAAAAACTTACAATTGATACCAATCTCATTAACTGGATAATCGCAACTTTTGGAGTATCTGCTCCCATTTCACTTGCAATAATAGAAATATCTGATACTCCTCCTGGTGCTGCTGAAAAAAGAGACGTTGCTATATTAAAGTTACTTGATTTATAAACTATTAAACCAATAATAATATTCATAAATAAAAATCCTACAATAACAATAACAACCAAATGTAATAACTGTCCCATTTCTAAAACATCTTTTAAAGATACTTTAGTTCCTATCAAAGCTCCTCCAAACATCTGAATTAATTGTCTCAAAGGAATTGGCATAACTCCTCTATTCAAAAAAATATTAAATATTCCAACTCCAATCATAGAAAAACTCAAGGCTCCTGCTGGTACTTTTGATAAATACCCTATATACCCTATTACAATTCCAACAACTATTGTTAAAATTATATTCTCTAAACTATTTTTCTTATCAGATTTGCTTTTTTCATAAGTTTTTACTACTTCAGCCTCTCCTTTTTTTCTTATTATTTTTTTTAAAAAAATAGGAATAACTCCAATTACAGATATTAATCTAATTAGTTGAAACATCACAACCTTAGCTGAATCAGCATTTAGTTCATGAGCAATCAGAGTCATATCCATCATGCCACCAGGAGCAGTTGAAAATAATGCTGTTGCTAAATCTAATGATGAATTCTTATAAAGTACATATCCTAAAATAAAATTCATTAATGCCATACAACTAACTATTAGTATTGCTGGCTTTAATACCTCTCTTAATCCTAAAATGTCCTTCTTTTCTATTCTTGCACCAATAAATGCTCCTGTAGCTATCTGTGTCAACACCTTATACTCTTGTGGCATTATAGCCTTACCTGAAAATAAATTAAAAATCGAAACCAAAACCATAGATCCAATCATAGCTCCTGCTGGTATTTTTAATTTTAAACCAATTTTCCCTCCAACTATAGCTACAATTATAGTTATTAAAAACTCCATCATCCCCTCCAAATAATATCGTTGAATTTATCTTATCATATTTCTTGAAAAAGATATATTTTTTCTTAATTTATTCTATTGATAATAACTTATTTATGAGGTATACTCGCAATAATAGGTTTTTATAGTCATTAATATAATTTATATGGAGGTATATATTTATGAAAACATCATATAATGAAAAATTATTAAGAATCAATTTAACAACCAATGAAATAAAAGTAGAGCCTTTAAATTTAGAAATTGCTAAAAAATTTATTGGTGCAAGAGGATTAGGGAGTAAAATTCTTTTAGACGAAATCGATCCCAGTGTTGATCCTTTATCGAGCGAAAATAAATTAGTTATTATGACTGGACCTGTTACTGGAGCATCTGTTCCAACAGGTGGCAGATATGTTGTTGTTACAAAATCTCCTCTTACTGGTATGATTGCTTGCTCTAACTCCGGTGGTGAATGGGGAGCTAAATTAAAATATTCAGGTTTTGATGGCATTATCATAGAAGGTAAAAGTAGTACTCCTAAATATTTATATATTAATGATGACAAAGTCGAAATTTTAAATGCACATCATGTTTGGGGAAAAACTAGTACCGAAACTGATATTTTTTTAAAAGAGAAATATCCTCAAGCTTCTGTTTTGAATATTGGTCCTGGCGGCGAAAATCTCTCTCTAATGGCTGCTATTATAAATGACACTGATCGAGCTGCTGGTAGATCTGGAGTAGGAGCTGTTATGGGATCTAAAAATTTAAAAGCAATTGTTGTTAATTCCTCAAAAAATTCAATCCCTGTCAATAATCCAGATGCTCTAAGAAAAGAATTAGTTATAGCAATGAAAAAAATAAAAGAAGATGGTGTAACTGGTACTGGTCTACCTACTTATGGAACTGCTGTTCTTGTAAATATTATAAATGAAACTGGAAGTTTTCCTACAAATAATTGGCAAGGATCATATTCTCAAAATGCAGAAAATATAAGTGGAGAAACTCTTACTGAAAAATATTTAAAAAGAACATATAACTGTCACCGATGTCCAATAGGTTGTGGACGAGTTGTAGAACGAGAAGGAAAAGAAATTGGAGGTCCTGAGTATGAAACTTTATGGGCATATGGTGGAAATTGTGGAGTCTACGATATACCTACAATTAATGAAGCTAATTTTTGGTGCAATGAACTTGGATTAGATGCAATATCTGTACCTTGTACTATTGCCGCTGGAATGGAACTATACGAAAAAGGCCTTATCTCTGAAAATGATTGCGAAGGCATTCCTTTAAAGTTTGGAAGTAAAATTGCTGTAGTTGAATGGACAAAAAGAATTGGATTTGGAGAAACTCCTCTCGGTAAATTAATGGCTTTAGGTTCACAAAGATTGTGTGAGTATTATGGTCATCCTGAAATCTCAATGTCTGTTAAAAAACAAGAACTTCCTGCATATGATGCTCGTGGGATACAGGGTATTGGTTTAAATTATGCTACTAGTAACCGTGGGGGATGCCATGTTAGAGGCTATATGATATCTCCTGAAATTTTAGCTCACCCTGAGTTATTAGATCGAACTGTTACAGACAATAAAGCCTCTTGGACTAAAATATTCCAAGATTTAACTGCTGTTATTGATTCTATGGGAATGTGTCTATTCACTTCTTTTGCCCTTAATGCAGAGGATTATACTAACTTCTTAAATGCTGCTACTGGTACTGAACACACTGTAACATCACTTTTAGATACTGGTGAACGAATCTATAACTTAGAAAGAATTTTCAATAAAAGAGCTGGAATGAAACCTGAAGATGACAAACTTCCTAAACGTCTTTTAAAAGAATCTATTGTAGATGGTCCTTCTAAAGGACTTAAAAGTAAACTTGATATAATGCTTCCTGAATATTACAAAGCTCGTGGATGGGAAAATGCTTTTCCTACAAAAGAAACTTTACAAAAACTAGGATTAGAAGATTTATGTTAGAGATTCGCTTTTTTGCTACTCTTAGAAATAATAGAGGAAATATTGTAAAAATACCATTTTATCAAGATATTACAGGAGTTCAACTTCTTAAAATCTTTAACATTTCACAAGATCAAGTATCTATATTTTTAGTTAATGGCTTTCATCGCTCTTTAGATACAAAACTTTGTGATGACGATATTATTTCAATTTTTCCACCTGTTGGTGGTGGCTAATGGAAAAAAGATATATCAAAAATTTTGACTCATTAAGTGAATTTGAACAAAAAATTATAAAACAAAAAAACATTTTAGTTATTGGTCTTGGTGGTCTTGGTGGATTTGTTTTAGACTCTTTAGCTCGACTAGGAGTAAATAAAATTAAACTCATCGATTTTGATAATTTTGATATTACTAATTTAAATCGCCAACTTTTATCAACAGAAAAAAATATTGGTCTCTCTAAAGTTTTAGAGGGAAAAAAATATATTAACTCAATTAATTCTTTGATTGATGTAGAAATTTTTAATTATAAATTTGAAGAATGTTGCTTTAAAACTATTTTTGAAGACATAGATATCGTTTTCGATTGCTGTGATAATATAATTACTAAGTTCAATATCGAAGAACAATGTCAAATTTTCAACACACCCCTTATTTATGGAGCAGTTGCAGGATATTTTGGACAAGTCAGTTGTATTTTACCTAATTTTACATTATTAAAACAAATTTATCCAAAAAAAAATATTGAAGGAGTGGAAAGTAAAACAGGTAATCTTTGCTTTGTCGTATCAATTGTAGCATCTTTACAAATAAATATTTTTCTTAAATTAATTTTAAAAAAAACAATAAAAACTAATGGTTTTTATTATATAGATATGAATATTTTTGAAATTCAATGGATTTCTTTTGAAATTAAAAAGGAAAAATGAACTATTTTCAATAGATTAATTGTAGATATCAATATATTTGGAGGTTTTTATGAAAAAAGCACTTGTTATTTTTAAAAGTGGAGATGATCTTAATTTAATAATTGAAAGTTGTCTTTCGTTAAAAAAAGAATTTGGTTTTGAGATAACTCCTGTTTATGCATTAAATGTAAACCCTTTTATTAACAATTCTGAAGATTCAGCAAATCTTCTTGAAGATTTTTCTGAACTTCAAGATGATTTTTTAGATAAAACAAAAGAAAAGTTAATTGAACATAAGTTAAATGCTCATCTACTTACAATTGTTCAAGTTACTACAGAAAATTTAAAAAACCTTTTAAGATTAAATGATCTTCTTATTTACCAAGAAGGATTATTTTTAGGAGATCTTTTTTTAGAAATTTTAAAAACTATATATAGACCAATTATAGTTTTAAGAGGTAAACCTTTAAGTTTTGAAAATATCGGTATTGTATCTGATGATGGAATAAAAGTTAATAAAAGTGTTTATAATTTCCTTACTTTATTTTCAACTACAGATATTGAAAAACTTGATGTTTTTACATGGAACTATAAGAAAAATGAACATACTTTACTTGAACTTATTCACGATAAAGGAGTACTACCAAATTTAAGAGGTTTCTCTTCACCTTTAGATGATATTGAAGATTTTTATTTCGAACTTAATAAAACATCTCTTTTAATCATGGGAAATCTTAGTCATTCTTTTTTCTTTGAAAAAGTAACTAATCGTATGGGTTTAAACATTTTAGAGCATGTTAATACTCCAATTTTTATAGCTTAAAAGGAATTTAAAAAGAGACTTATCAGTCTCTTTTTTTTATGTTATAATCTACCTCAGCGTAAAAATTTTAAAAGGAGTTAATAATGAAATTTCGTTCAATTGATTTAGAGAAGGATTCTATAAGTAGGTTATTTTTTAATTTTTCTTTTCCTGCTGTTATGGGAATGTTAATATCGGCTTTCTATGTTATTGTTGATGGCATTTTTATTGGTAGAGGAATTGGTGGAGATGGTTTAGCTGCTATAAACTTAGCTTATCCCATTATTACACTAACTATAGCTTTAAGTTTGATGTTTGGAACTGGTGGTGCAACAGTTATTTCTATAAAACAAGGAGAAGGAAATTTAAAAGAAGTTAACAGATACTTTTCACATATGATTATTTTAAATGTCATATCATATATTCTTATTTGTTCATTAACTCTTATTTTTCAAGATAAAATAATTTTCTTACTTGGAAGCAGTGAGAAACTTTTCTATTTAACTAAAGCTTATTTAATTCCTGGAGTTATTTTTAGTATATTTTTTATGCTTTCTATATCCTTAAATGCAGTTGTTAGAAACAATAATAGCCCAAATTTTGCTATGGCCTCTATGGGAATAGGTGCGATTGTCAATATTGTACTAGATGCTTTATTCATAATTAAATTTAAGTGGGGAATGTATGGTGCTGCTTATGCTACTGGAATTGCTCAAATGGCATCTGCATTATTTTTACTCTCATATTTCTTTAGGAAAGACTGTAATATAAAATTTATAAAAGAGACTTTAAATTTACAAATTATAAAAAGAATCTGCTCAAATGGCTTTTCATCATTCATTTTAGAGTTTGCTGTCGCTATTATTACAATTTTATTCAACTCTACTTTAATGATTTTAACTGGCGAGATTGGAGTTGCTGCTTTTAGTATAATTGCATATATTTTCTATGTTTTTAGAATGATTTTTAATGGTTTAGCTCAAGGAATTCAACCCATCATTAGTTATAATTTTGGTGCTAAACACCGAGATCGAATTAAAGCAACTTTAATTTTAGGACATAAAATTTCTTTAATTGTCGCTTTATCAATTCTTTTTTTCGTTTATTTTGAAAGAAATTTTATTATAGAATTTTTTAATGGTGATATAGAGTTAATTAAACTTGCTTCTAGAGGTCTTTTAATCTATTCCTCAGCTGTTATTTTTTTAGGAGCGAACTTTATAAATATATCTTATCTTCAATCTATGGAAAAATCTACTTTTGCTAATATTTTATCTTTTGGAAGAAGTTTTGTGTTTATTATTATTGGTATATTTACTTTACCTGATTTTATAGGAATTGACGGTGTTTGGCTTTCTCTACCTTTCGCAGATTTTATGACATTCATAACAGGTGCTGCAGTAACATTGAAAAAGAAAAACAGAAAAATCTTATAATTTTTTTTAGTTAGAAAAAGAAATTAACTTTTATTTAGTATATATTTAGCATAATACTTTTATAATAAAAGGAGGGAAATCTATGCTGCACTTTGTACACGACTTTGAATTCTTAGGACTAGCGAAGAAAAATTTTACTGATGATTATGGAAACGAGATGAGTCAACTATACTATATATATAAATGTAAAAAATGCCATAAAATTAGAATCAAAGAGTTTATGGTGTCTAAATCTGATGAATCTGATGGAATTCCTACAGTATTAGGTTTATATCGTAATGCTCTTGATTGTGATGTAATTAAAGCTATTGAAATCTCTTAATCTTGCTGTAATTAAGGAGGCTATTAAATGTTTTTAAAAGAATTTAAAGAGTTTGCCATAAAAGGAAACGCTATAGATTTAGCTGTTGGTGTTATTATTGGTGGTGCTTTTGGAAAGATTGTTAGTTCTATTGTAAATGATATTTTAATGCCTATTATTGGCATATTTTTAGGTGGAGTTAATTTTAGCAATTTGAAGTATGTTATTAAACCTGCTGAAGGAACTGTGCCTGAGGCGGCTATACGATATGGTAATTTTATCCAATCTGTTGTTGATTTTACTATAATTGCATTTTGTATTTTTTTGATGGTTAAAGGTATTAATCATCTTCGTAAAAAAGAGGAGGCACCTCCTGCTCCTGGTCCTAGTAAAGAGGAGATTCTATTAACAGAAATCAGAGATCTTTTAGCTAAAAAATAACTTTAAACAAAAGAAAAGGATTGTCCTAAATATGACAATCCTTTTTTATTATTTTCTATTATCAAACTCTAATTTTATTTCATCTAATATTTTTTCACTTTTTAATATTTTTATTCCTGTTAAAGTAAGAGCTAATACAGCTTCTTCCATACCTTTATAAGCTCCATCTTCAATTGTACACTGTGCTAATTCTCTGCTATGACTAATTACATCTTTGTATAAAGGTAAATATGGATGAATTGTCGCACACACATGACTTACATCTCCTGCATCAGTAGATCCACTATCCTCCGAATCTTTCATTTCAGTTATTCCTATATCTTTTAAACTTTCCTCGTAAAGATTCATTAAAGTTTTGTTTGTTATTAAATCTAAAAAACTTGTTTCGTAGTTTTCTATTTCTAATTTAGTTCCTGAAGAAATTGCAGCACCTTTAGCACAATTTAATACTTTTTCTAAAAGTGTATCCAATTCATTTTTATTTCTTGATCTTACATAAAAATTAGCTACAGCTAAATCTGGAATTATATTAGCTGCTTCTCCACCTTTTGTTATAATTCCATGTACTCTATCAGTTGGTAGTATTTGTTGTCTTAATGCGTTTATTGTGTTGAATAAATTAATTACACCATCTAAAGCATTTATTCCTAAATGAGGAGATCCAGCTGCATGAGAAGTTTTCCCCTTAAATGTAAATTGTAAAGCTTCCATAGCCTGACTCGAACTACTTCTCAAGTGTAAATTTCCACTTGTAGGATGAACTATCATCGCAACATCAATATTATTAAATGCTCCAGATTTAACCATAGCTACCTTTGCCCCATCTGTTTCTTCCGCTGGCGTTCCAATAACTAATACTTCTCCACCATATATATTTACAAACTCTCTTAAAAGTATTCCAGCAGCACTACTAGTTACACCTAAAATATTATGACCACATCCATGACCTATTTCTGGAAGCGCATCATATTCAGCTAAATAAGCTATTCTTGGTCCAGGTTTTTCTCCTACATAATTTGCTAAAAAGGCTGTTTCAATTCCACAATAACCTTTCTCTATAAAAAATCCATATTTACTTAAAATTTCACAATGTCTATCTCTTGCTTTAAATTCTTTTAAACCTAATTCTGGATTTTCAAAAAGATAGCTATTTAAATCTTTTAATTCTTCAAAAATTTCCATATATCTTTCTTTTAATTCTAATATAATTTTTTCCAAATTCATCCCTCCTAGTTTATTTTAAAATTTTTATTTAATACAAAGCTTTTATTTTTTTCTTTTTTATTTATAAACATAGTTTTAGCCAGATAAATTGCACTAAATCCAGCTACTAATTTGGCTACAATGAAAGGTAATATATTATCAGGAGAAACTCCTGCCACAAATCCTAACTGTCCTCCAAAAACATATGAACCTGCTACCGCAAATGCGCTATTTATTATTTTACTGTTATTATCCATTTTATTAAAAATTCCAAACATTGGTATACTACTCACTAAAGATGCCATAAAACCAGCTGTACCACTCTCATCTATTCCTAATAAAGAGCCCATTTTTTTCAAAGTTTCTTTAAAATATTTTTCTATAAAATATAACAATGGATAAGCACCACTTAAAGTTAAAGCTACTCTTGTAACTATCTTCATGCTTTCATCTATAGGATTTAATCCTTTAATTATTGAATATCCGAACATAGTTTCTATAATAGTTAAAACTAATCCTAAAGTTATTACTACTGTCATTCCTTTCCCAAATTTATCAAATAACTTGCAAGTTTTCTCTGGAAAAAACCATAGTCCTGTACAAATTATTCCTGAAAAAATTACTACCGGTATTAAATTGTGAACAATTAAAATTATATCAAGACCCATAATTACTCCTGCCACAAAGCAGCCTAAAGGAATTGTAGCTACACCACTCAATATTCCTTTAGAAAAATTCTCTTTTGACAAGTCATCAATAATTCCAAAAGCTACAGGCATTGTAAAAATTACTACTGTTCCTAACATTGAACCTAATATTATTCCTGAAAAATCGATTAATTCCTTATTTATTGCTAAATCTTTCGCTAAAAAATATCCTCCCATATCTGTTGCTAAAATTGAGTTTATATATATCGAGGGATCAATCCCAGTTAAAAAGTAAAGTTTTTCAACAAATGGTTTTGAAAATTTTGAAATTAATGGACTTATCGATAAAATTCCTAACATAGCAAGTATCAAAGGACCCGCTACACATATTCCTTCTTGAAATCTTTTTCCATATCCCAATTTATTTCCAAAACATCTATCTAAGGCTCCTAAAACCGCAAAAAAAGTTAGAATAAAAAATATAACTTTCAACTTTAATCCTCCTAATTCTATTTTTATCAATTGATTATATCATGAATATAAAAAAAATCTAGTACTAACGTACTAGATTTATATTTATTTTTATATTATTTTACAACTTTACTTCTAAATAAATCAAACACTTCTTTCACTGATAAAATCTCGTTAATTTTCCACGCATCTTTTCCTGCAAAGAAAATTCCTTCTAATGAATCTCCCTCATGACCTTTTATCAAACTATCTTTTACACAAAATTTTCTGCTACATTTTTTTAAACAACTTGTACACTTTTTAGGAGTTAATTTTTCTTCATTAATAACTCTTTTTACATATGGTGATACTATAGCATTTGCTGGAAGACCTGCAGAGCTCATAATTTGAACTACATCTCCCTCTTTTGAATTAACATACATTTCTTTAAATTCTTGACTTACCTCACACTCTTCAGTTGCTATAAATCTACTTCCCATTTGAACTCCATCTACACCTAAAGCCATCATTCTTTCTGCATCTTCTGGTGTAATTACCCCTCCAGCTCCAAAGACTGGAATTGAAACACCATTTACTATCTCTTCAACTATATCCCAAGAATCTTTATCTGTTCCTAAATGTCCACCTGCGTTCCCACCTTCCACAACAATGGCATCCGCACCTAACTTTTCAGCTATTTTAGCTAATTTTAAACTTGAAACTATTGGAATAATTTTTACTCCTGTTCCTTTTACAGTTTCAAATATATCTCTTGAGAATCCTGCTCCACAGATTATCATATCAACTTTCTCTTCTATCGATACTTTTACTGCCTCTGCAAAATTTGATGCAGCAACCATTATATTTACTCCAAGTGCTCCACCTTTTTCTATAATCATCTCTTTTGCTTTTCTTATTTCTTCTCTAAATTCTTCTGCTGGAATTGCAGTTCCTGATATAACACCAACTCCTCCTTGATTTGCTACTGCTGAAGCTAATCTCGACATTGATGCTCTTATTCCCATTCCTCCTTGAATAATTGGTACCTCTATATTTAAATCTCCTATTTTCACTTAAATTCACCTCCAAGTATAATAACACTTGTTATAATAACATATGTTATCAAAAAATGGAAACTTTTTTTATTTAAATTTCACCCTTGACTTTAAACAATATATGGAGTATATTCATATTAATGTTAAATAATATAACAGGACACTTAGATAAGGAAATGAGGTTTGATTCCTCTACGGCCCCGCCACTGTAATTTGGACGAAAGTATTTTATACCACTGGATTTATTTCTGGGAAGGTTTACGAGTAGAATGAAAAGAGTCAGGATATTTATCTCTAGTGAATTATCTTCGAGGGAGGAACTAAATATGATGAAATTTTGGCATTTTTTTCCTTAAGTCTATATAAATATCTTTAATAACATGAATTTTTTTGACTATAAGGAAAACAAACTAAAAAAACTTTTATAAAAACAAACAAACTTTTAAACAAACTTTTAAAAGCTCTCTAATCTAGAAATATTGTCTAGAATAGAGAGCTTTCCTATTTTTTTAAATCATTTTCTCAAAAAATACTTTGTATGTTCTATAAGTTTCATATATATCTAATTTTGATGATACTTCAAATGGTGAGTGCATTGCTAAAAGTGCTGGTCCTACATCTATTGTTTTTATTCCTACTTCAGCTAAAAACATCGCAACGGTTCCTCCTCCACCTTCATCAACTCTACCTAATTCACCAATTTGCCAAGTAATTCCATGAGTATTTAATAGATTTCTTATACTCCATACATACTCTGCATCTGCATCATTTGTTCCGCTCTTACCTCTAGCTCCTGTAAATTTAGTTACAACAATACCATAATTTAATTTTGCTGCATTTTGAGGTTCATGAACTCCTTTAAATATAGGGTCCATTGCTGCATTTACATCTGATGATAATGCATTCGAATTCCAAAGAGTTTTTCTTAAATCTAAATCATTATATGTCCCTTGAATTTTGTTGATTAAATCACTTGTAAAATATTCTAAATAATTAGATTGTAATCCTGTTGATCCATGAGAACCTGTTTCTTCTTTATCTGCTAAAAAACAAACCGCTGTTTTTACTGGAATTTCATTTAAATCTAATATTGCTTTCAATGAAGTATAACCACAAACTCTATCATCTTGACCATAAGCTCCAATAAGAGATCTATCTAATCCCACATCTTTAGCTTTAAAAGCTGGAACTAATTGAAATTCTGCCGATATAAAATCCTCTTCTATCATATTATATGTTCTGTTTAACTCTTCTAAAATTTGATATTTTATTAATTCTTTAATTTCACTATTTTTAACTTCAGTTGGTATAGATCCAACTATTATTTGTAACTCTTCACCTTTTATAACTTCAGAAGTTTGTCTATCTCCTTGATATTTCGCTGCTAAATGTGGTAATAAATCTGGTATTGTAAATACAGGATCATCCTCTTTTTCTCCTATTATAATATCTCTTCTTTCTCCATTAGCTAAAATAACAACACCATGTAAAGACAAAGGTATTGATGCCCATTGATATTTTTTTATTCCACCATAATAATGCGTTTTCATATACGCTAGCTCTAGCTCTTCATATAGTGGATCTTGCTTTAAATCTATTCTTGGAGAATCAATATGAGAAACTACATAATTTATTCCTTTTTTGATATCTTCTTTTCCCACCACTACTAAAACCAAATTTTTCTCTCTGTTTACATAATAAACTTTATCCCCTGCTTCTAATCTTTCCTTTGAATTAGCACATACAAACCCATTTTTTTTAGCTAATTCTAACCCAAATCTTACATATTCTCTTTCTGTTTTTCCTAAATCTAAAGAAGTTTTATATTCTTGACAAAAATCAAATATTTTTTCCCTCTCCAAATCCTTATTTTTCCACCCATTCTCTTTTTTTAATAACATTTTCTCCTCCTTTTATTCATCATAAAAATTTTCAAGACTATCTATTTGCGAATATACAACTGCTGCTAATTTATGCGATAAATGCCTAACTCTTTTTTCTGAATCTATTTTTATCAAAGGTTCTTTTATTACTTTTACTCTCATTTTCTTTAATCTATTTATATCTAATTCAACAAGTGTACTGCCTTCGTCACTGTATCTTTTAAGTATCTCTTCTGGTATCTCAACTGAATTAACTATCACTTTATCAATCATATCAAATCCTACATGTCTATTTATCGATTCTATGTGATCTGCAACGCTATAATTTTCTGTTTCCCCCATTTGTCCCATAGCATTGCAAATATAAATTTTTTGTGCTTTTGATTTCTTTAAAGCCTCTTGCATATTCTCTAATAGTAAATTTGGAATAATACTTGTATAAAGACTTCCTATAGAAAATACTATTAAATCAGCTTCTTCAATAGCTTTAATATTTTCCTTTGGACTATTTACTTTTCCATCATAAAAAACTCTTTTTATTTTTTCTCCTAAAACTGGTATGTCTGATTCACCAAATACAAATCCTCCACTCGTCTTTTCTGCTATTAACTCTATTTTTTCTAAGGTTGCAGGAAGTATTTTTCCATTAATATTAAAAAGTTTTCTAAGTCTTCTTAAGGCAACTTGTACATCGCCCGTAATCTCTGTCATTGCTGTTATCAACAAATTTCCTAATGGATGAGCGCCTATTGAAGAATCCTCTCTAAACCTATATTGAAAAACCTCCTCTATTAAAGGCTCTACATTACTCAAAGCTATCATCACATTTCTTAAATCACCTGGTGCTGGTATATTAAATTCTTTCTTTAAAATACCACTACTTCCACCACTATCTGCAACAGAAACAATAGCTGTTACATCTATTGGAAAGTGTTTTAACCCTCTTAATACTACAGAAAGTCCACTTCCACCTCCTATTACTACTACTTTTGGATTTCTCATTACTATTCCCCTTTTTATTTTTAATTATATTTATATTTTATAACATTCTTTTGCAAAAAAAAACTATATTTGTTAAAATAGTTATATATTTTAAATAATGGAGGGGTTTTATGAAAAATAATCATGGAGCAAATCTTCATCAACTATCAGAAACATTGGGTATTAATGAAAATCAAATTATTGATTTTAGTTCAAATATAAATCCTTTTGGACTTAGTCCTAAAGGATTAAAAAAACTAAAAGATAACCTACAACTTGCAAGTATTTATCCTGATCCTGATTATATAGAATTAAAGGCTAGTATTTCAAGCTACTGTAATTGTAATTCAGAAAATATTGTTTTAGGTAGTGGAGCTACAGAACTTATATCTTCTACAATTAAAATTATATCTCCAAAAGATACTTTACTTTTATCACCTGCCTATTCTGAATATGAAAATGAATTAATTAAAGTTGGGTCAAAAATTACTAAGTTTTTTTATGAAAAAGAAAATAACTTTCAAATCAATATAGATCATTTAATCTCATTTATTTCTTCTAATTGCTTTGATATGATTATTATCTGCAATCCAAACAACCCTACAGGAACATTAATCTCTGTTGAAGATCTTGAAAAAATTTATTTAAATTTTAAAAAACCAATTATGATTGATGAAACATATATTGAATTTACAGATTCTTCTAAAACTTCTGCTATCAATTTAGTTAATAAGTATGATAAATTTATAGTTATTAGAGGAACATCTAAGTTCTTTTCTACTCCTGGAATTAGGCTTGGATATGCTATTGTTTCAAAGGGAGAAATTTTAGACTCTTTAAATATTATTCCTAATCTTTGGAATATAAATATTTTTGCTTCTTTAATGGGTGAAGCAATGTTTAAAGATTATGACTTTATAAATATGTGTCATAATGATTTTAACGAAAATTTCAATTTACTATTTAAAAGCTTAAAAAACTTTAAAGAGTTTAAAGTTTATAACTCAAATAGTAATTTTATTCTTTGTGAAATTTTAAGCTCTAGGTTTGATGCTAACAACCTTTATAATTATCTATCTAAAAAAGGAATTATTATTAGAAAGGCTCAATCTTTTGATAAATTAAATGAAAAGTTTTTTAGAGTTTGTGTACTCACTAAAGAAAATATTAATCTTCTGTTAAAGGAGATTGAAGGATTTATACGGGAATATTAACACGGAGGGATTATGTTATTAAAGAAAATTTTACTTTTAGGTTCAGTTGTACTTTCAACAGTAAGTTATGCTAAATATGAACCTTGGAATTTTACTGTTTTAGAAGGTAGCCTTATTAAAGGTAATGCTTTACCAAATGGTTGGGGAACTTCAGAAAAAGATGTTGTTTTAGAGGTGCAAGGGACAACTAGATATAATCTTTTAGATTTATATTGGTTTGTGGATAGATCAAATATCTTTAAAAACTCTAAGCTAAGTGACAAAAATGGTATTGATGATAACTATACTTACGGTGAAATTTCACCTAGAATCTCAATAGATGGTTTAACTGGAACTAATCTGTCTATTGGACCTATATCAGAGTGGTTTATTGCAACACAATTTGATTTTGATAATGTTCATGGTAAAAGTCAATGGACTGGGCAAAATGAAGGTCTTAGAAAATATTATATTGGTATTGGTAACTACGTGTCAATTCCAGAAATGAAGTATATGAAGTTTGATTATTTTAAAACAAATTTATATGCCAGATATGTGGAAAAGAATTATGGTCGAAACGAAGATCAATGGGATGGGTATTTGTTTAATATTGCTTATGGTGGTACTATTTATAAATTTGAAAATGGTATGAAATTTGGATTTAGTGGATGGCTTGATTATGATTTTGGTGCAAAAAATAGCTCTGGATTTAATAAACAAACTCACGACTCTTTACAATGGCAAAATCAAATTAGATTTTATCTAAACAATAATCTCTCTGTAAGTTATACCTATCAAATAAATAACCATTTTTCTCAAGTTGATCAAAATAGTTCAAATAAAAATAATGAATCTTTTGGTATTCATTATGCTATCATGTTTTAATTTGTAGGAGGATTATATGTTAAAAAATGAACTTTCTTTAATTGGAAAAAAAATGACTTTTGAAGAGTTAAATAATTTTATGATTGAAAACAACTATTATAATATACACAATGATTTAAGTGAAAGAGAAATTCAAGATTGCTTAAATGAAAATGTTATTGCTTTTGAAAATAAATTTCAAGATAGTATTGAGGATATTTATACTTATGTAGAATTTGAAATTTTTGAAAACAATATTTTAAAAATAAATAATATATTTGAAATGTAAAAGATTACCCTCTGAAATTTCAGAGGGTATTTTTTATATTTTATAATAAAAAAACTCCTTTTGGGGTAAAAGGAGTTTTTTATAACACGGGGGAGTGTTAAAATAAAAAGATTTAAATAAATTTTTGGGGGGTATTAAATTTACTTAATCATCGGTTTCAATTAATAATACTATATCCGCACTAAAATGTCAACATTGTTTTTAAATAGTTTTTATTTCTTTTGTGCCTTTCTTTTTCTAAACATAAAAGTTCTATTAAAATACAGTTAATTATTGTTTTTTAAAATTTCTTCTATCTCATCAAAGTATTTAGGCATTTTATCTCCTAATCTTTTATTTCCATTCTCCGTTATTAAAAAATCTCCCTCATATCTCATCCCACCGAAATCTAGATATTTTTTTACCTCTTCATAATTAATGTACTCTTCAAATTTACCTTCTTTTTTCCATCTCTCTATTAATTCAGGAATAAAATAAATACCTGGTTCAATTGTTAATACATACCCTAATTTTAGTTCTTTTCCCATTCTTAAAGATTTTAGTCCAAATTGAGTCTCTCTTTTTGTAATCTCATCATAACCAACATTATTTTCACCAAAATTCTCCATATCATGTACATCTAAACCTATCATATGTCCTAATCCATGCGGGAAAAATAATGCATGTGCTCCTGCATTAACTATTTCATCTACATTCCCCTTCATAATACCTCTTTTAATCATCCCCTTAGTTAAAACTTTACAAACCTCTAAATGAACAAACTTATTTGTTACTCCAGGCTTTGTACACTCTTCTGCTCTATCAAACATCTCAATTAATAATGAATATATATCCTTTTGTCTAGAATCAAACTTTCCTGAAACTGGAAAAACTGTTGTCATATCACCACAATAACCATTTTCTAATCTAGCACCACAATCTAATAAAACTACATCTCCTTCTTTGAAAGTATTTCCATGAAAATGATTATGTAAAATTTGACCATTCGTTGTGCAAATAGTATGGAAAGATGTTGTAGCATTATATTTTTTTGCTGCTGCTTCCAACAACGCTACCAATTCATAACCTTTCATTCCAGGCTTTACATTTTTCATAGCTGTTAGATGCATTTCTCTTGTCACATTTGTAGCTTTTTCTAACTCTGTAATCTCATAGTCTTTTTTTAAATTTCTCATTTCTATTATTCCAGCTACTAATTTTTTTGAGAACTTTTTATTTACATCATCCAAATTAAAATCTAATAATTTAGATATTTTTAAACTATTTTCAATACGATACTGATTAGTAAAATGAATAATTTGTTTCTTTAACTTAGCTTTTTCTAATACCTCTTCCAATTTTTCTGATTCTACAAACTTTTCAATCCCTACTTCTGCAGCTCTTTCTTTAAAAGTTTTTTGTTGTCCCATCCAAATTATATCATCTATTGTAAATTCTTTTCCAAATATATATTCTTTATCATTTTCTATATCTATAACTCCAATCAAATCTGGTGAATTTAATCCAAAATAATATAAAAATGTTGAATCTTGTATAAAATTATACGCATTATCTGCATAAGACATTGGTGATTCTGAATTTCCTATAATCAAGATTAATCCATCTCCCACCAATTCTTTTAATTTTTTTCTTCTTGAAATATAGATATTTTTATCAAACATAAAACCCCTCCTTTTATATTAGTATTTCAAAAATACTATAGCATATTTTTTTAATATTTTTTTATTTTTTTATTATTTAAAAAGTTCAAAAATAAAAATAACACAATATCTTGTGTTATTTTTTTAAACCAAACAATATATATTGTGTTTTTTATTTTTTTCTATGAATTTTTTTTGCTCTATTTTTTTTAATTTGATTATTTTTTTAACTTCATTTTGCTTTAGTAACTCTATATTTTTCTGTCAAATATTTTTTTTTAACCATTTTTTTAATCATTTTTACTTTTTTACACATTTGTAGAATTATATAAAAATGTGTATAATAATTGAAGAAAAAAATAAAAATGGGGTGATTTCTTTGAAAGAAGTTATTAAAAGAGATGGATCAACTGTAAACTTTGATAAAAGTAGAATTGTTAGAGCTATTACTATGGCTTTTAATCAAAAAGAAAAATTAGTTAATACCGATCTTATTGAGAAAATAGCGTCTCAAATAGAAAATCTTGATACTCCTAAGATGCATGTTGAGGAAATCCAGGATATTGTTGTAAAAAAACTTATGGGGTCTTCTGAAAAAGATATTGCACTTTCTTATCAAGAATATCGTACTGTTAAAAATGAGCTAAGAAAAAAAGAACAGGTTATATATAAAAAAATTGGTGAATTAATCGACGCATCTAACGAAGATATGTTAAATGAAAATGCTAATAAAGATGGAAAAACAATCTCTGTACAAAGAGATTTATTAGCTGGTATTTCATCGAAAGATTATTATTTAAATAGAATTCTACCAAAACACTTAAAAGAAGCTCATGAAAGTGGAAGAATACACATACATGATTTAGATTACCTTCTTTTTAGAGAAACAAATTGTGAGTTAGTTAATATTGAACAAATGTTAAAAGGTGGATGCAATATCGGTAATGCTAAAATGTTAGAACCTAACTCTGTTGAAGTTGCAGTTGGACATATTGTACAAATTATCGCTTCTGTTTCTTCGAATACTTATGGTGGATGCTCTATTCCTTACCTTGACAGAGCATTAGTTCCATATATTGTTAAAACATTTAAAAAACATTTTGCAAAAGGATTAAAGTATATAGAAAGATTAACTCAAAGTGAAATCGATTCAATTCTTTCTACAACTGATATCAACTACTCTAATGAATCTTTAAAAGCAAAATATCCAAACGCTTTTGATTATACTGTAGATATGACTGAGGAGTCTGTAAAACAGTCTATGCAAGGTTTAGAATATGAAATCAATAGTTTATCTACAGTTAATGGTCAAACTCCTTTTACTACTATAGGAATAGGAACTGAAACATCTTGGGAAGGTAAATTAGTTCAAAAATTTGTATTCAAAACTAGAATGGAAGGATTTGGAGCAAAAAAAGAGACTGCTATATTCCCTAAAATCGTTTATGCTGTTTGCGATGGATTAAACTTCAATCCTGAAGATCCAAACTGGGATATATCTCAACTTGCTTTTGAATGTATGACAAAATCTGTTTATCCTGATATCTTATTCGTTACACCAGAACAAGTTAAAAACGGTACTGTTGTTTATCCTATGGGATGTAGAGCGTTCCTATCTCCTTGGTGGGACGAAAACGGAAATGAAAAATACTCAGGTAGATTTAATATTGGAGCTACTACAATTAACTTACCTAAAATCGCTATAAAAAATAGAGGTAACGAAGCTGGATTCTATAAAGAATTAGATGAAATTTTAAACCTTTGTAAAGAAAATAGTATATTCAGAGCTAAATATTTAGAAAATACTCCTGCAGAAATTGCTCCAATTCTTTGGATGGCCGGTGCTCTTTCTGAGAAACAAGCTAAAGAAACAATCAAAGATTTAATCTGGGGCGGATATGCTACTGTATCTATTGGTTATATTGGTCTTAGCGAAGTTTCTGAGCTTATATATGGTAAAAACTTTGCCTTAGATGAAGAATCATATGATAAAACATTTAAAATTTTAGAATATATTTCTAAAAAAGTTAAAGAATTTAAAGATGAAACAAAATTAGGATTCGCTCTTTATTCTACACCTTCTGAATCTCTTTGTGATAGATTTGCCCAAATAGATTTAAAAGAGTTTGGTCCAATTGAAGGAATCACTGATAAAGAATATTACGATAACTCTTTCCACGTTTCTTCTAAAATTAAAATAAATCCTTTTGAGAAATTGAGATTAGAGGCTCCTGGACATACTTTAGCAGCTGGTGGACATATCAGTTACATTGAAACTGATTCTTTAAAGAAAAACCTTGAAGCTGTATATCAAGTTTTAAGATATGCTCAATCAATTGGGATTCACTATATGGGAATTAATCAACCAGTTGATAAATGTCACATCTGTAACTTTAATGGAGAATTTTTAGCAACAGAAAGAGGATTTGAATGCCCACAATGTGGAAATCATGATTCTACTAAAATGAATGTTATAAGAAGAGTATGTGGTTACTTAGCTCAACCTGATTCTAGACCTTTCAATAAAGGAAAACAAAAAGAGGTTATAAATAGAGTTAAACATATGTAAAATGATGGGAGATTGATTATGAATTATTCTGGTATTAAATATACAGATATGATTAACGGGGAAGGTATTAGAGTTAGTCTTTTTGTAAGTGGTTGTTCACACTATTGTAAAGATTGTTTTAATTCTGATACTTGGGATCCAAATTATGGTTCTCTATTTACTGAAGAAACTGAAAATGATATTTTAAACTATTTTAAAAAATATGATAAAAGTATAAAAGGATTATCTTTATTAGGAGGAGACCCTACTTATATCAGTAATATAGATCCTCTTGTGTCTTTTATAAAGAAATTTAAAAATCTTTTTCCTGAAAAAGATATCTGGATTTGGTCAGGTTTTACTTGGGAAGCTATTATTGAAAGCCCAAAGTTATTGTCTCTTATAGAATTATGTGATATTTTAGTCGATGGAAAGTTTCGAATAGAAGAAAAAGATTTAAATCTTAAATGGCGTGGTAGTAAAAATCAAAGAGTCATTAATATAAAAAAAAGTTTAGAGTTAAAAGAAACCATCAAATATATAGATTAAAAAAGAATCTAGAGGAGTATACCTCTAGATTCTTTTTATTATTTCTATTTTTTCTTTACATATTTTAATGTATCTAATGCAACTGCCATAACTATTATTAATCCTTTTATTATATATTGCCAATATGGATTTACTCCTATAAAAGTTAATCCATAGTTTATTACAGTAAAAATTATAACCCCTATTAATACTCCTGGAACTGTTCCTACTCCTCCTGAAAACGAAACTCCTCCTACAACACAAGCTGCTATAGCATCCATCTCATACATATTTCCAAGGTTATTTGTAGCACTTCCTACTCTTCCAGCCTCTAACATTCCACCAAAAGCATAGAATATTCCAGATAATGTATAAACTAGCACTAATGTCTTTTTTACATTTACTCCTGATACCTTAGCCGCTTCAGGATTTCCTCCTACTGCAAATAAATTTTTTCCAAAAGTTGTTTTATTCCATAAAATCCATATAAACAATACTGCTAATGCTGCATAAATAATCAGATAGTTAAATCTAAATCCTGCTATTGTGAAATAGCCTTGAGCAAAATTAGTAAAACTCTTTGAGAATCCTGCTATTGGTGAAGCTCCAACATAATCATAATATAAAGAGTTTGCACCATAGATTATAATCATCGAACCTAGCGTTGCAACAAATGGAGTTACATTTAAGTATGCTACAACAAATCCATTTAAAAATCCAACAAATGCTCCAATAATTCCTATTATAACTATAACAGCTGGAATTGGTAATGTATCTAGATTAGGAAACACTTTATTTACATTAGTCATTGCCTGTAATAATGTCGCCGAAATTACTGCTGATAACCCTACTTGTCTTCCTACAGATAAATCTGTTCCTTGAGTAACTATTATTCCTGCTACTCCTAAAGCTAATATTGTTCTAACTGATGATTGAGTTAGTATATTTCTCATATTTCTAAAACTTAGAAAAGATGGTTCTTTTATAATTATTCCTGCTATAAGTATCAACAATACTAAATATAACCCTCCATCCAATAGAAGTTTTTTTGTATCTTTACCTTTAAAAAATTCCATTTTGCCCTCCCGTAACTTATAAATATAATGATGCTAATTTTAAAATCTCTTCTTGACTTGTTTCATGAGTATTTACAATTCCAGCTACTCTTCCATTACTCATAACTAATATTCTATCTGTAACCCCTAAAAGCTCTGGCATTTCAGAAGAAATCATAATTATTCCTTTTCCTTTATTTGCCAAGTCTAGCATTAACTGATAAATTTCATATTTAGCCCCTACATCTATACCTCTTGTTGGTTCATCTAACATCAGTATATCCGGACTAGTTAAAAGCCATCTTCCTATTATTACTTTTTGTTGATTTCCACCTGATAAATTCCCAATAGGAGTTTTTTGGTTTGGCGTTTTTACTCTCATTGAATCAATAACCCATTTCGTATCTCCATACATTTTAGAAGAGTTCAAAATTTTATTTTTCCCTTCATAATTAGTCATATTAGATATTAAAGAATTAAATTCAATATTTAACTGAGGAAAAATACCTGTAGCTCTTCTCTCCTCTGTTACAAGTGCAAAACCATTTTTTATAGCTTCTAAACTAGTTTTATTTTCTATTTCTTTTCCATTTATTATTACTTTTCCACTTTCTCTTTCTCTAATTCCAAATATAGTTTCAACTATATCTGTTCTTTTAGATCCAACTAATCCTGCTACTCCAAGGATTTCTCCTTTTTTCAATTCAAATGTTATATCTTTTATAGACGGTTGATTTTTAGCTGTTAAGTTTTCTACTTGAAGTACCACTTCTTGAGGAACATTTGTTTTTTCAGGAAATCTTTGAGTTAAAGATCTTCCAACCATCATACTTATTATCTCATCAGTTGATAATCCTTCTAAACTAGTTGTAGTAACCCACTGTCCATCTCTTAGTATTGTTATATCATCACAAATCTCTTTTATTTCTTCCATTTTATGAGATATATATACAACACCACAACCTCTATCTGTAAGCTTTTTGATAATCTTAAAAAGATGTCCAACTTCCTTTTCTGTTAGAGAGGATGTAGGCTCATCCATTACTATTATTTTAGAATTATATGAAAAGGCCTTTGCTATCTCAACCATTTGCATCTGTGATACAGATAATGTTGAAACTTTCGCTTTTGGATCTACATCAATTTCCAACTCTTTAAATATTTTCTTTGTATCTTCATACATCTTTTTATGATCTACAAATATTCCTTTTAAAGGATACCTCCCTAACCAAACATTGTCCATTACAGTTCTTTGTAAAACTTGATTTAGTTCTTGGTGAACCATTGATACACCATTTTCTAAAGCATCTTTAGCTGAAATAAAATTAACTTCTTTTCCATCTAAGAAAACTTTCCCCTCATCTCTTGAATAAATTCCAAATAAACATTTCATTAAAGTTGACTTCCCAGCTCCATTTTCTCCCATTAAAGCATGAACTGTATGAGGTCTTATTTTTAAATTTACCTTATCTAGAGCTTTTACTCCGGGAAAAGACTTTGATACTTCTGTCATTTCTAGTAAATATTTTTCCATACCCACTCCTTAAAATCTAAATATTTTATAAAGAAAGGGAGGCTCATACCTCCCCTACACACTACTTTTTAAAATCTTTTAAATTGTCTTTATCTACTCCTACATAAGGTACTCTTAATACTTTATCTTTTAATTCCCATTTTGTTCCTTCTGTAGGTTTTTTCCCTTCAGCTAAATTTTTTGCAATTTCGTATGTTGCTTGACCTTGGTTCATTCCATCATTAAGTACTGTTCCTGCAACATCTCCGTTTTCAACCATAACTAAAACTTCAGCTAAAGCATCTACTCCAAATACAGGAGTTTTTGCTTTTCCATTAGCTTTTAATGCTTCAACAGCTCCCATTGCCATTCCATCATTATTTGCAATTACAACCTCTATTTTTTCACCATTTGGACCTGATAACCATGCTTCCATCTTATCTTTTGCCATAGCAGCATCCCACATTCCAGTATCCATATGTAATTCTTGTGTTTTTATTCCTTTTTCATTTAAAGTTTGTGTTACATATGTTGTTCTAGCTTCTGCGTCTGGATGTCCAGGCTCTCCTTTTAAAAGAACATATTGTAATACTCCATCTTTATTTAAATCCCAAGCTGGATTTGCTGCCCAATGTTTAGCTATTACTTCCCCTTGAATAACTCCTGATTCTTTTGAATCTGTTCCTACATAGTAAGCTTTATCATAACTTTCCATATCCGCTTTAGACGGTTCTTTATTATAAAATACAACTGGAATATCTTCAGCTTTAGCTTTTTGGATTATTGTTGAAGCTGCTGCTGGGTCAACTAAGTTAATTGCTAATGCATCTACCCCTTTAGCAATTAAAACATCTACTTGGTCATTTTGCTTAGATTGGTCATTTTGTGAATCGTTCATTAAAACTTCAACATTTTTATCGTTCTTTGCTACCTCTTCAATTCTTTGTCTAACTGTTGACATAAAATTATCATCATAACGATAAACTGTCACTCCAATTTTTGTTGGTGCTGCTGATGCCATTGTCGTAAGAGCTAATGCTCCTAATAAAACCGAAACTCTTTTCATAAAACCCCTCCAAAATTGTAATTATATGAAACATATTGTTAATTATACTTTATAATTAAACCCAATGTCAAGCATATGAAAAAACTAAAAAAGAAGTTTTTTTCCTAAGTAAAAAAACTTCTTTTTTATCGCTATTTTTTATCTTGACTTTTATTTTTTTATATGTTACATTCAAAATATAAAGTGTATCTGTAGCTCAGTTGGATAGAGCAACTCCCTCCTAAGGAGTAGGTCATGAGTTCAACTCTCGTCAGGTACACCATTTTTATTTTAAAACTTTTCTAAAGTTTTTTTTAGTATTTTTATATGATTAAAATCTGTTCCACAACATCCACCAACAATATCAACTACATTTACTTTTAGCAATTCATTTATATCTTTTATAAACTTTTCTACGTCACCATTAGAATTTGGATGAAATGATATTTTTAAATTTGTTTCTTTTTTAAATTTTTTTAATACTTCTATAATCTCTTTTGTTAATTCACTACAATTGATTCCTATTGATATAATATATTTATTCAAAAATTTTTCATATACATCTATAAGTTTTTCACCAGAATAAAGTTTCCCATCTTTATCAACTGCAAATGAAATCATAACAGGTTTTACTAACTTTTTATCTTCCATTTGTTTTTTTAATAATTTTAAACTCTCTAATCCTTTATCTAAGTTATAAATCGTTTCAATCATAATAATATTTACATCACTATCCAAAATTCCATCTATTTGATCTTTATCTGGCAAACAAAAAGTTCCAATACTTTTTTTATTATACTTATCAGCAACTTCTTTACAAATCTTTCCTCCTAATAGTGCATATTCATAAGCTTTCTCTTCGTTTTCTCCATAATTTTTCAAAGCTTCTTTAGAACAATTAAAAGTATTTGCCTTTAAACAATCCGCTCCTACCTCTACATATTTTTCATGTATCTCTTTTATTAATTCGGGTTTTGTACAATTTAATTTTTCTCTACATTTATCCTCTATTTTATATATATTTGAAATTGTTGTTCCCATAGCTCCATCTAATAAAATCATATCTAAAATACCTCCTTCTAATTTCTCCTTTATTATATCTCAAGAAAATTCAAAAGTAAAAAGAGTATTTGGTTTAGAAGTTAAAATTTTAATTAAATTTATATCAGAATAGGAACTTATAAACGTAACTTTAGATATATTTTTCATATTAAATATAGTTTGATTTATTTTTATATTTCTAATATAAACTCTCTTTTTTTCTGAAAAAGCCACTTTTAAAGTTGTTATAGTTCCACCTTTTTTTCCAGTTTCTAAAATTAATAGCTCTTCTGTTAAATAAGCTTGAATTCTATTTCTTTGAAGAAGATATATTCCTCTTACTTTTAAACTAGGAGGTATCTCAGATAAAATCGTTCCACCATTATCTAAAATTTCATTTGCTAAACTTAAATGTTCTTTTGGATAAATTTCACTTCCTAATCCTTGACCTAATATAGCTATATTTTTTATATTATATTTTAAAGTAATTTTATGTCCAATAAAGTCGCAACCAATAGCTAATCCACTTATATTGTATTTTAATTCTCTCCTCATATTTTTTATGACCTCTTCTGTAAATTCCTCTATATTTCGACCTTCAGGTTTTCTTGTGCCCACTATACAAATCGAATTATTCAAACTGCTTGCATTTATTTCTTCCCCTTTATAATACAACACAAACGGCGGTATTTTACATAATCTCAATCTTTGAGGATAATTTGAACAAAAATATGTAATAAACTTTATATTGTCTTTATCCATTATTTTTTTCTCTTCCTCTATTTGTTTTCTTAAGTTTTTCAACATCTTAAAATCACTAAAAAAGATTTTTATTTTTTCTTTTTCTGCTCCATCTTTTAATATATTTATAACCTCTAATGCTTCATTATAATTTCCATTTAATATATTTATTCCTAATTCACTAGATTTTTTAAAAATTCTAAATAGATATTCAGGTGAAAAAGCTAAAATATCTATTTTTCCAACATTTATAACCATCGAACCTATCATTGACCATAAAATCATATCATCTTTCGAATACATAACTTTCTCGCCTCCACATTTTGTATTTATAAAGATAAATACTTAAAATTATATTTTAACCTTTTATTTATTTTATTTTTTTCTTTACAATCTCTTTTATTTAATGTATACTTAACTGACAATTTAAACAGAGGTTAGTTCACTTATATGTTTTGAGCCTAAGGCCGATGGCGATGACGACATGTTCCTGTGAATTAAGTATTACGAAGCTGCCATAGTAATACGCTTAATAATATAAGTTCTCAATTCAGGCATACTTTTATTTAAAGTATGTTTTTTTATTTGGCAGAAATTTTATAATTTCTGGAGGTTTTTTATAATGGCAATACTAAAATTTGGTATTTATTCTTTCATAGGGCTTTTAGCATTCTTAGCTCCTATTACAATTGGTGGTGAATCATCTATTATTATGGGTCACCTTAAAAACTTTGTTCTAAATAATTTTTCAAGTTGGGTTAATTTCTTAATAATGTTTTGTTCTGTTATTACTATTACTGGAACAACTCTTGGATTTATCAAAAAGAATTTTAAAGAACAATACTTAAATGATTTATTCGTTACAGATAAATTAAGTGGAATTTTAAGAATTGGTGGTTCTTTTATGTTCATTTTAATCTCACTTGGACTTGCACCTGAATTTTTAAGTAATGAGAACACTGGTGGATTAATGGCTGGAGATATGATTCCACCTCTTATGGTTACTTTTTTTATAGGAGTTATGCTTATGCCACTTCTTACATCTTTTGGATTAGTTGAATTTATTGGAACTTTAATTGCTCCAATTATGAGAAAAATATTTAAAGTTCCTGGATATGCCGCTATCGATGCCCTTGCGTCATTTCTTGGAGATGGAACTATTGGAATTGTAGTTACAGACCAACAATACCAAAAAGGATATTACACTCAAAGAGAAGCTGCAATTATTGCAACATCATTCTCAATAGTAGGAATATCTTTTGCTGCTGTTGTTGCTGATTTATTAAAATTCTCTAAAATATTTTGGATATTTTATGGAACTATTGCTTTTTCAACTATAATTGCTGGATTTATAATCGCTAGATTACCTTTAAAAAAATTCAAAAATGAATACTACGAAGGTAATAAAGTTGATGATAGTGGAGCTAGAAGTTTTGCTGAAGCTCTTCATTTAGCAACTACTACAGCTGGAAAAGCATCTGAAAAAGAGATTGTTGTGGATTCTCTTTTTAAAGTATTAGTTATCTATGTAACTTTTATTCCTGTTATTATGTGTGTTGGATCTATTGGTTTAGTTATTGCAGAAAATACTAATTTCTTCAATATTTTATCTATGCCTTTAATGCCTATTTTAAGAGGATTAGGATTTACTCATGAAGTAGCATCACAAATGGCTCCTGCTATGATTGTTGGTTTCTCTGATATGTATTTACCTGCTTTATTTATTGAAAATACAACAAGTGAAGTAGCTAGATTTATAGTTGGAACTCTTTCTTTTGCACAATTGATATTCCTAAGTGAAACTGGTATGATTCTTGTTAATTCGAAAATGGGATTCTCTATATTAGATGTCGCTAAATTCTTTATTTTAAGAACTGCTATTACATTCCCTGTTATCTATTCAATAGCTATGATACTTGTTAAATTTGGAATTTTAAGCTATTAATTTAAATAAAAAAAGCAGCTCACATTATTTTGTAAGCTGCTTTTTTATTTCTAAACAAATCCTTTAGCCATCCATTTTTTAGTTTTCCAACGCCATAACATTGCAAAACCTCTTATCCATTCATCTGTTCCATTAGCTATCCATACTCCAACCAAAGCCCATTCCATTCTTATTCCTAATAACCACGATAATGGTGCAGCTACTCCAAGCATAACTATACACCCCATTATCATTGGGAACTTTATATCTCCTGCTGCATGAAGTGCATTTATAACTACAATATTAAACGTTCTTCCAGTTTCTATAAAAATTAACCACGGAAATACTTTCGCTGTTGCTTTCACAACTTCCATATCTTTAGTAAATAATTCCATTATTTGAAATCTTAAAAAATAAACTATAACTGAAACTAATGCCGCGGCTATAAAAGATAGTGTTAAGCTTTTCATACATTGATTATACGCTCTATCTTTATCTCCTGCTCCCACAAGTTGCCCTACTTGTATTGCTGTTCCATGTCCTAAAGCAATGGAAAAAATCATAATAAAGGAAGAGATTAATGCTAAATATGTTCTTGCTGTAATCTCAATTGTTCCCATTGTATTTACCATAGCTAAAATTATAACTTGTGTTAAACTCCACGTTAAATGTTCTCCTGCTGTAGGAATTCCAATAGATAAAATTTGCTTAACTTTTTCATGAGTAAATTTCTTCAAATCTTCTACAATTTTAAATTTACAATAATTTGTCATTACAAGTAATGAAATTATCGCACCTATAAATCTTGAAAAAACTGTGGATAATCCAACGCCAGTTACACCTAGAATTGGTGCTCCTAGCCACCCAAAAATAAACATTCCATTTCCTAAAATATTTAATAAATTAACTCCAACATTTACAAATAGCATAGGCTTTGTATTTCCATAGCTTTTTAATATAGCTCCATTTGTAAGAGAGATTGCTTGAAATATACATAGTCCACCTACTAATTTAAAATAATTCATACCAATCTCTCTAAGACTCAATGGTAATTTTATCTTTACTAAAATCCATTCCCATGCAACTAAATATATTAATCCTAAAACTGCACCAATAACCACATTCATTACTAAAGAAGCTGCTATTACCTCCTTTGTAGATTTATGATTTTTTGCACCTACATATTGAGACATAAGAATTGTTGTTCCTAAACAAATAAAACTAAGAATTGTATTTTGAATAAGCAAAACTTGACTCATTCCCCCAACTGCTCCAACAGCTTTATCACTAAATCTTCCTAACATTATGGTATCAATATTTCCTACTACAGTAACTAATAACAGTTCTAAAAATATTGGAATTGTTATTGAAAATAATGATTTTTTTTGCTCTAACATCTATTGCCCTCTCCTACCATGATTTAATATTTTATATCGTTTTATTATACTATACCTTTAGCTCCGTGTAAATTTTTTATTGATTTTTAATGTATCATCATGTATAATCTAACGTATATTAAAATTATTATATTGATAAAGGAGAAGCTATGTTAAAAAAATTAGTTATTAGTATGCTCGTTTTTTTCCTTTATTCATCTTTTTCATTCTCTATTGATAGGGATTTTCATATCCCACACGAAATTAAATATAAAACTATCGAAGTAAAAACATTAAAAGATTTAGAGAATAAACCTACTGGAAATCATGTTTACTCTTTAGATGGATTAGATTTAAAAAAATTAAGCGTACGTAGTAGAAAAGAAGTTTTTATTTCAATGCTCCTGCCTAGTATTGAAATTGTAAACAAAGAAATTGATAGAGATATTTCTATCATAGAAACATTATCTAAAAAAAATTCTCATACTTCTGAGGAAAAAAAAGAATTAGATAGAATTTTTAATTCTTATAAAGTTTCAGCTTATAATTGGTCTGAACTTAAAAAAAGAATGATTAAATACCCTACATCACTTATTCTTTCGCAAGCAGCTATTGAAAGTGGTTGGGGAACATCAAAGGTTTTTAAAGAGAAAAATAATCTTTTTGGTATGAATGCTTATAAACATACAAATCGTACTTACAAAGAGTATGACTCTATTAAAGACTCTGTTAAAGATTTTGTTCTAACTCTTTCTAGAGTTAACGCTTACAAATCACTTAGAACTAAAGTTCACGCAGGTGAGCCCCCAGAAAAGATTGCTCATGGCTTAACTAGTTACTCTGAATTAAAGGGTGCATATATAAAAAAGGTGCAAACAATGTTAAAACATAATGATTTTGAAAAATATGATGATGCATAAAAAAAAGTCTGCAATTAAGCAGACTTTTTTTAATTCAATAAACAATCTAAATGAATAATAACATTTTTTACTAACGGAAAATCCTCTTTTATAGAATTTTCTAAGTCATCTGATATTTTATGTGCATTATAAACACTCATATTTTTGGGAACTCTTATATGTAGCTCTAAAAATATTTTATCACCAGATTTCCTCATCATAATATCATGAACATTTTTTATATCTGTATTTTCATATATATATTTTTTTATCTCTTCAATAAATTCCATATCTTGTTTATCTAAAATAGTATCTGTCGTTTCTAGTATTACACTAACTCCTTCTTTAAATATCAATACAGCAACCAATATACTTATTATTAAATCGAATATTGGATTTACATAAATAGATAATAAAATTCCTAACACTACACCAAGAGATGCAAATATATCATTTCTACTATCTTTGGCATCTGCTATCAAAGCACTGTTTTCAGTTTCTAACCCTACCCTTATTTTCTGTTTATACATAAAATATTTTACAACTGATGAAAATAAAGCAAAATAAACTGTTAACATTTCAGGAACTTCTCTTTTTTCGCCTGAAAAAAGAATTTCTACTCCTCCCTTTCCTAACTCAAAAGCTGTAAGTATCATAAAAATTCCCATTATTACTCCAATTACACTTTCTATCTTTTCGTGTCCAAAAGGATGTGATTCATCCTCCGGTATATTACTAAAATGAATTCCTAATAAAATACCACTAGACGTTACAACATCTGAAAGTGAATTAAATCCATCTGCTAATAATGCTCTTGATTTTCCTATATATCCAAAGCCTATTTTTGTAGTAGCTAAAATTATATTCCAAAATATGGATGCTATTACTGTTTTTTGTCCTTCCTTTTTTCTAAAATCTTTATTTTCTACATCCTCTATTACAAACTCTCCATCCTCTTTCTTTTTAAATCCAATCTTTATTAAAAAATCTGAAATTGAATTATCTTTACCTACAATTAAATTTCCTTTTTTTATTTTTTTATTAATAATAAAAAGTAAAAGTTTTGTTCCATAAGATTTAAACCTTTCATCTTTTTTTACAAAAATTCTTTTCAACTTATAATTATTCTCGTTTTTTTCTAATAAAATATATGCTATAATTTCATTTTTATTTTCTATAGTATAATACAACCCATCTTTATCTAAAGAAAAATTCTTATCTAACTCTTTAAATTCTTCAAGTTTATTTTCTATATCCTCATATATATAACTCTTATACATCTCTCCTCCGCAAAACAATGATTAGAATATTATATAAAAAAAACTCTCCTTTTACAAGTCTGGAGAGTTTTTTATTTTTTTAATTTTGTAGACTTTTATCTTTTTTAAAAATCCCATTTAATATCAGTGCTAAAGCTCCATCTCCTACAACATTACAAGCCGTTCCAAAGCTATCTTGTAAAGCAAATATTGTTAGCATAAGAGCTATTCCAGTATCATCAAATCCTAATACTGATGATATTATTCCAAGTGATGCCATAACTGTTCCTCCAGGAACTCCAGGAGCACCTATTGCAAATATACCTAATAAAACTACAAATAATACCATTGTTCCTACTGAAGGAAGTGTTCCATATAGTACTTGAGAAACTGTCATTACAAAGAAAACCTCTGTTAAAACTGATCCACATAGATGAACCGTAGCTCCTAATGGAATTGCAAAGTTAGCTATATCATCATCTAAACTTTTTGATTTTTTAGCACATGATAATGCTACTGGTAAAGTTGCTGCTGAAGACATCGTTCCTACAGCTGTTAAATATGCCGGTCCATAAAACTTCAATAAATTTAATGGATTTTGCTTTGATACAGCTCCACCTATTGTATATAAAATAGATAACCATATAAAGTGCCCTACTAAAACAATTACAACGACTTTTAGGAATATTGGTAGTTGTTTTGTTATACTACCTTCATATGCAAGTGTTGCAAAAGTTGTTGTTATAAAAAATGGTAATATTGGAATTATAATCTTGTAAACTATTGACAAAATAACATTATTAAACTCATCTAAAGCAGCTTCTAATTTTTTAGAATCTGTCCATACTATTGCTAATCCTAAAAATAAAGCTAAAACTAAAGCTGACATAACAGAAAGTACTGGTGGTATATTTAACTTAAATATCATTGGTGGTAGTGTTTTCAAACCATCTACTACTGTTAATATATTTAACATTGGAATAATCATATACCCTGAAAGCATTGAAAATATAGCTGCTCCTAGTGATGATAGATATGCTAATATTAACATAGCTACTAACATTTTACTCGCATTAGCTTTCATTTTCGTTATAGCAGGTGCTATAAACCCTAAAATAATCAATGGAACTGTAAACGAAATAATTTGACCTAAGATAAATTTAATAGTTTGAATTACTCCAATTACCGGTTCATTAGAAAACAATCCAATAATTAATCCTATGATAACTCCAACAATTAATTTTAATATTAAGTTATCTTTTTTTTCTTTTGACATTTGTTCTCCCCCTTTAAATTAATTTATTAATCTCTTCCTACTTTTCAAGTTTATTACTCTTTGTTCTAATTGTCAAATATTTCTTCTATAATTTTTAAAGGAAATTAAAAATCTTTCGGTAAGTGTTGAATAGAAAATATTTTTTTGGAGGATACTTAAAATTATGATAAATTATAAAAATTTTTTCTCAAAACTAATAGAGAATATCAAGAACATAAAGAATATCAAAAATATTAACGATTTAAAAAAAGAACAAATACGTACTTTTTCTTTAATTCTTTCAATTTTATTTACAGCTTGGGAACTTTATACTTCGAACACAATAAACTCATCTAGAGAATTTATTGTTAGCAGTTTTATAATGATAATATCTATGTTTTTTATTATATATCCCTTTATATACTTTTTTAGACCTAAATTAAAAATATTTTTGAGCAACCACACTATTTTTTCTATTTTTTTAATTTTGTATTTTATTTTATTAATTCCAATTTTAGGTGGAATTGATTATATATTTTTAAATATATTTTTAGGTAGTTTTATTATTAAGTTTTTACATATTATTTCTATTTTGGTATCAATGTCTTTAATAATTATTATAGTATCCAAACAATTTATTATGCTGATAAATAAAAAAAGGCAAATTAAAGGATTAGATATTCTTACAACATTTTTAACATACATAACCTTAGGATTAGCTTTTGGTTCTTTCTATTATATTTTAAATCTAATGGCACAAAACAATCTTTTTATAGGTGTTGATAAACCCTCTACATTTAATTTAGAAAATTTCCTTAATCATCTTTATATTAGTTTAGGAAGTCTTACAACTGTTGGTTCTGGAAGTATCTCTCCTTTAAATGCATATATACGATTGCTTTGTGTTTTAGAAACCATCTTAGGAATCTTTTTAACAAGTTTTTCTCTTGGATTTATTTTTTCAGCTCTTGGCGCTACATTACCACCTACTTCCCAAGAAGAGAATACTACCGATGTCCAGATAACTACTAATATTCCTACAAAAAAATTCCCTTTATTTTGGGGAACAATCGATTTTCTTAAAAAAATAAAATCAGATTTAGATGATATTGAAAACACTTCAACAAATTAAATAAAATAATATAGGCATAAGAATTTTTTGAATTCTTATGCCTATTTTTTATAATCTATTTTCAAGGTATTTTTCAACTAAGAGTGCGGATATATTATTCCCCCAAAATATTCCTTTCTTTGTATATCTATAAAGATTTTTTTCTCTATCTATAGATATATATCCAATTTTTTCTAACTCTTTTAGAACCTCATATATTTCATTATATTTTTCCTTCACTATATTACTTAACTTTTCTAGTTGAACATCTTCATATTGGGTGATACCTGATATTTTCTTTAATTTCATCACATCTTCTGTATCTAAGGAATAAAACGAAACTAATCTATTTAAATGGTACAACTCTATATTTTGAACTCTTCCCCCTGCTCCTATTCCAATTGGAATTAAATCTTTTAATTTGTGGACATTTCTGATGTACTTATATGAATCTGTTCCTTTTGTTAATTTAGTATGCTCTAAAACTTTATAACCACTCTCTAGTAAAAAGTCTAAAAATGCATCATGCAATTCTTTATCTCGTTCAGTTTTATAATCAAAGTTTTTCTCTCCAGAATTTAAATCTTTTGATATTTCAGATCCATCATGAATCATTAAAGAATAATAACTTACACTATCAGGAGATATTTCTGATACAATTCTAGCATCCTCTTTAACTTCTTCAATACTTTGATCTAAATAATTGTATATAATATCTAAACAAACTAATCCTTGAAACTTTGCTTTAATTTCTTTTAGTCTTTTCTTTACAAAGTCTTGATCATAGGTTCTATTCAGCAATTTTCTACCTCTATTTGAAAAAGTCTGTATACCTATACTCAATCTATTAACTCCATACTTTTTCATAACTTCTAACTTTTCCCAAGTTAAATTATGAAGTGTCGTTTCAAATGTAAATTCATAATCTTCTCTCAAAGGAAATACCTCTCTTAAAGTTGATAAAACTACTTCAAGCTGATGAGGCTTCAATATTGTAGGTGTTCCTCCTCCAAAAAATATTACTGAAAATTTCTTTTTCTGTATATAAATTTTGTTTCTATACTTATTTATTTCTTTCACTAAAAATTTTGTATAATCCTCTAAATCATTATCTAACTGTTTCCTATTCATATTACAAAATGAACAAATTTTATCACAAAAGGGTACATGTACATATATTCCACCATCTAAATCTTCTGGTTCCTTTTCCATCAATCCCCAATATGACTGTGGTAATCTTAATTTTCTTTTACTTTTAGACAAAATTATATCCTTAACATCGTGATGTGATTTATATCTTATTTTAAACACTCTCATCCCCCTCTATTTTTTATATAAAATTAAAAATATTTGATTTTCAAATTAAAAGTTGATTTAATTATAATGATTTATTCTAATTTTGTCAATTTAATTAATCTAAATAAAAAATGGAAGAATAAATCCTCCATTATTATTTTAAGTATTCTTCTACTAATTCTTCAAAAAATAATATAGTATTTCCAAAGAAATCATTCTTTTCTAAATTTCTATCATCTAATAAATTACTATTTTTTATTACAAAACTTAATTCAGCTAACTCTTCCATACTACTATTCTTAACTCCCGTTAAAACTATTACAGGAACTTCCTTTAATTTAGCCTTTTGGCACAAATTTAAAATTGCTGCTGTCTCTCCCGATTTTGAAACTACTATTAATACAGGTTTTTCTTCATAATCTCTTTCTACATTCTCCATATATTCTGACATCATAGAAAAATAGCCAATTACCATTAATTTATCCGATATATATTTTGCAATAGGATTTGAAAAACCCACTCCATGAACAAAAATTGGTTTATTTTTTTTTCTTTTCAAAATGTTTTTAAACTTCATTCCTTTTTGTAAAGAAAAATCCAAACAATAATTTTCTGTAACACTCTTTTTTTCTAAACTTGATTTTAAAGTTAATTCTAATCTATAAACCATGTCTATAAATCCCTTATACCCTAATTTTTTGGATAGATTCATAACTACTGAAGTTGATGCAAAACACTCTTTTGCCACTCCTCTAACACCAATCTCCAAAGCTTTATCTATATTATTTACTATATAACTTAATGCTAACTCTTCTGATTCTGTTAAATTATATCTTTCACCTAACTTATATATATCTATCTCCATATTTTATTCCCCCAGTTTTTATTCTATTATATCATAATTTTTAAATACTTTTTTTCCATATTTTATGCTATATTATTAAAAAGAAATTATTTAATTAAATTTATGCGAGGTGTTATTAATATGGAGCAAATTAGCTTAGAGTACGCCCTTGAAACTCTATTAAAACAAATACAACCCTTAAACACTGTTGAAGAAAAATATATTTTAGATAGTTTAGGTTTTGTCTTAGCCGAAGATATCTTCTCCCCTTTGAACAATCCTCCATTTAATCGTTCTCCTCTAGATGGTTTTACTTTAAATAGTAATGATAGTACAGGAGCTACTAAAGAGAATCCTGTAACTTTTAATGTTATATCTGAAGTTTTTGCAGGAGATTTCTGTAATAAAAAACTTTCTTCGAAAGAAGCTTTTAGAATAATGACTGGAGCACCTATCCCTGATGGATGTAATTGTGTTATTAAGCAAGAAGATGTAGTTTTTAATGAAGAAACTAAAGCTTTATATATTACTAAAGAACTTAAACCATTTGAAAACTTTTGTTTCTTAGGTGAAGATTTAAAGATTAATGATCTTGTGGTAAAAAAAGGCGAAATAATTACATATAATCATATTGGAGTATTTGCCTCTTTAGGGATTAATACTATTAAAGTTTTAAAAAAACCTAAAGTTGGAGTTTTAAGTTTAGGAAGCGAACTAACTATGCCTGGAAAAACTCTAGAAAAAGGTAAGATTTATAATAGTAATCTTTTCACTCTTATTAGTAAATTAAAATATTTAGGAGTTGAGGGAGTCATGTATCCTCCAATGAGTGATGACTCAACATTAGTTTCAAACTTTATATCCAAAGAACTTAAAAATATAGATCTATTGATAACTACAGGGGGTGTATCTGTTGGAAAAAAAGATATTATGCATGATGTAATAAAAGAACTTAACGCTAATAGACTTTTTTGGAAAATTAATATCCAACCTGGAACTCCCGTTTTAGCATCTGAAAAAGATGGAAAATTAATACTTTCTCTTTCTGGAAATCCTTTTGCATCTTTAGTTAATTTTGAACTTTTAGGAAGACCAATTTTATCTAAACTTAGCTCTAATAGTATAAAAAATACATCTATTGTAGAAGCGGAAGTTAAAGGTGGATTTAATAAAAAATCTTCTAAAAGACGTTTTATTAGAGGATACTTCAAAGAGGGGTATATATATTTAAATGATCAAAAACATTCTTCAGGAACTATATCATCTCTTATTGGAAAAAATGCTATTGTTGAAATTTTACCAGGAACACCATGTTTAAACGAAGGAGATAAGGTTACGGTGATTTTAATTGATTAAAATTAAAGATATTAATGTTTTAATTTTAGCAGGTGGAAAAGGTAGTCGAATGAACTATTGCAATAAGGCTTTATTGGAATATAACAACGAAACTTTTTTAAATCGACTAAACCATCTTTTTTGCGATTTTAGTAAAATTTATCTATCCTTAAATAGTGAACAGGATATTTCTACAGATAATTTTATTAGAATTGATGATGATTATAAAGAGATTGGTCCTATATCTGGTTTGTATAAGGGTATTTTAGAAAGTGACTTAGATTATATTTTTACTGTTCCATGTGATGTTCCGAACCTAACTAAAGATTTTATCGAATATATAACTAGTTTCGTTTCACCTTATCATGACGCTTTTATAGTTAGAGATAAAGATGGATTTATTCATCCTTTACTTGGAATTTACACTAAAAAATCTCTTCCTATAATTAAAGATGCTATTGATAATGACGATTTTAAAGTTTTAAATCTAATGAATAAACTTAATATTAAATTTATTGATTTAAAATATACTATTTTTGATGATAAAAACATCTTAAAAAACATTAATACTCCAGATGATTACAACTCCTTAATTAAAAATAAAAAAACTAATTTTTTTGCAATTTCTGGGGTTAAAAATTCTGGAAAAACAACTTTGATTACAAAACTTTTAAAAAAATTTCTAGAAAATGGTTTTAAAGTTGGAACTATAAAACATGATGGTCATGATTTTCAAATGGATAATCTTGATTCAGATACTGATAAACATATAAAATCAGGTGCATTAGGAACACTTATTTTTTCAAAAAGTAAATATATGTTTTTAGAAAATTCTATTGAAAAAGATTTGAATTTCTACTTAGACTTCTTCAAAAATTATGATTTCATAATTCTAGAAGGCTTTAAAAATAGTTCTTATCCTAAAATAGAAGTTATTCGAAAAGAAGTGTCTAATATTAGTCAATCTAATAAAAATAATTTAAAATTTTTAGTAAGTGATTTAGATTTTATTGAGAATGGAGAAAATTTAGATATTATAGATATTAATGACATTGATAATATTTTTGAAAAATTAATCGATATAATAAGAAAGGATGACCTAATATAATTTAGGTCATCCTCTTTTAATCTTTCTTAAAAAAATAAAATTCTGAAAATCTATAAATTGTATATAAAACAGAGATTGTTGTTATAATAATTTCAATCCAAGCTATAAAAGAAAAACTGGGGTATAACTTACCAAATCTAGTTGCTGCAGTGACACTTATCGTTAGAGGGAATGTAAAAGCTGCAAATGTTGGTGCAAAAGGTAGTGTTTTAGCTCGAAGAACTCCTATCCATGCTGTAAATGTTCCTGTGAAAGCTGCTATTGCTAATAAACAGGCAACCGTTTGATTAACTTCAAATATTCCACTTAAATATCCAGCTAATAAAAGATTTACCGGAGCAGCCACTACAGGAATAGTAATTTTATATTTATTTTCAAATCCTAATCTTATTCCACGTATGATTATAATTGGTAACAATGCTATCACTGAAATAAGTCCTATCCACCAAAATGATTTAGCCCAAGGATCAAACCCCATATTTTTAGCAGTTACAGCTACTGTTATTATTCCTCCATAAGTTACAAACCATCCAAAATGAAACTCTAAAAGTTTTCCTAACTTAATTCTATAATATGTAAATGTAAACCAAATAATAAGATGAACTAAAGAAGCTATGAACCAAATTAATCTTCCTATTTCTGGATTATATCTATATACATATGTTGAAATTATCAAAATTGCCATATCTAACGAAGTGACAACAGCTCCTCTCATAGTATCTTGTATATCATCTAAAAATGAACTATAACAAAATATAATTTTTGAAATATAAGTAATAACTAAAACTAAAGAGATTAAAATTGTACCTAAAAATATAGATTCTCCATACTTATAACCTAACCCCTCCCATGCTGAACCTAAACCAACTATACCTAGTCCTAAAGCTGAGGCTCCTGAAGGATACTTTTTTAATTTTTCTATTAAACTATTTTCTGCCATAAAGCCTCCTAATTTAAGTTTTCTTTATAGATACTGTTGCATATTTATAAGATGGCTCTTTTGAATACGGATCATACAGAGAATCTGTTAGTCTATTTGCCACATTATAGTGCATAGATATAAAAACTTGTCCTGCTACTACTTCATCACTTACTTTAACTTTTATATTGCAATTTCCATTTTTAGATGATACTAAAACTAAATCTTCATCCTTTACTTTCAAATTATCTGCATCTTGCTGACTTATTAGTAAATAGTCCTCCTTTGGGTATGTATGTTGTACTATTGGCATATTCCTTGTTCTTGTTAATGTATGCCAAAGACCTACTCCTCCTCTTCCTGTAATTAAATAAAACGGATACTGCTCATTTGGAAGCTCTGGATATTCTTGTGGAGTTTCAAATATAAATTTTCCTTTTTTATTTTCTGTATAAAAATTATAATCTTCAAATAATATTCTATAATCATTTTCTAAATTTTCTTTATATCTTAAAGGCCATTGAACTCCATTACTATTTTTTAAATTGTCATATTCAACTCCTGTTATATCACAAGGCATCCCTTCAGATATAGCCTTCATCAAATTAAAAGCATCTTTAGGAGTCTTCCATTTATCTAATTTTAATTTGTCATTTAACCCTAAAGCTTTTCCAATTTCTAGTATTATTTCGTAATCGCTTTTTATTCCTTCAGGAGGTTCAACCACTTTTTGAACTGCCCCAAGTCTTCTCTCAGTATTTATAAAAGTTCCTTCTTTTTCTAGAGATGTCGCTGTCGGTAAAAATAAATCTGCCTCTTTTGCTGTTTCTGTATCATAATATATGTCTTGTACTACTAGGAAATCAATTTTTGAATTAAAATTTTCCATAAGTGTATTGTGTGGATAAGATACCATTGGATTAGTTGCTATTATCCAAAGTCCCTTAATATCTTTTGTTTCTACCTTTTCAATAATTTCATTAAATGCTAATGTTGCTCTTGTTGGAATTATCTCATCTTGTATTTCTAAAATATCTCTTATTATTTTTCTATCATTTTCTGAATTAAATTTCCTTCCAGCAAAAAGACAAGTTTCTGCACTATAAAGTCTAGAACCCATAGCATTACATTGCCCAGTTAAGGAGTTGGGCCCACACCCTTCTTTTCCAATAGCTTTTATTAAAAAACAAATATTTATTATTGCTTCTGCTGTTCTTGTAGCCTCATAACTTTGATTTACACCCATCGTCCACCAAAACGACACCTTTTTTTTATTATGTATTTTTTCTGCTAATTCTATTAATACATTATCTTTTATTCCACAACTATCTTCTAATTTATCTAAAGTATATTCTGATACAAATTTTTTAAACTCATCAAAATTCTCTATTTTATTTCTCACAAATTCTATATCTATATAGTTTTTTTCAATTAAATAGTTAGCTAAAGTATAAAGTAAACATAAATCTCCTTTTAATTTTACAGGTATCCACATATTAGCCATTTTTGCTGTTTCTGTTTTCCTAGGATCAATCACTATTATTTCTGCCTCTTTATTCTCTTTTCTTAATCTCCACCATGGAACTGGATGACTAATAGCTGGATTTGCTCCTATAAAAATAGCTAACTCTGTTGTCATTAAATCATTCCAAGAATATGAAGGAGCATCAAATCCAAAAGATTGATTATAAGAAACTGCTGCTGTTGCCATACATAGTCTTGTGTTTCCATCTCCTTCCATTCCTAATCCAAATCTTCCTATATAACCTAAAATTGCCATCTCTTCTAAAGGTATCTGACCTGTACTTAAAAAAGCTAAAGATCCTCTTCCATATTTATTATTTATATCAATAAATTTTTCTGCAATAATTTCATATGCTTTTTCCCAAGAAATCGGATTCATTTTTCCTTCTTCATCCCTCAATAATGGCGAATTGATTCTATGTTCCATTGAATTTTGATAAGCTATGTTTCTTCCTTTTATACAAGCTAAACCTTTATTAACTGGATGTGTTATTACCGGTTTGCAAGACAATATATTATTATTTTCCACTTCAAACTCTAAATTACATCCAGTAGCACAAAAACTACATGTTGTTTGTATACTCATTCCTTTACCTCCACTTTTATTTATATTTTTTTATTCTTTTTTTTATTTTTTTTCCTTTAATTTAAATTTATAGAAGGAGAGTAGAAGATTATTTTGTAAAATAGTTTTAAATATATAAGGAGAGTGAGGTATTATGATAAAAATTTTCAATTTTAAAATATTCACAGTTTTTTTTCTACTCACATTATTTTCATTTTCTAAATCAGCAATTATTGAAAAAGAACTTTTATATGATAAGTATACTTTACCTGATACCTATATAATAAAAATAGGTGACAATTATACTCAACATAGAAGTTACGATTGGACAAAAATATCTAATATATTGGATAATATAGATAATTTTACTCATGATCAATATAATTTAGGATCTTTAAAAAATTATAAAAATGCAAATGGAAAACCTGGAGCAGCTATAAAAATGAAATCTCCTCCAGAATCTGATATATACGGTGTCCGAAGAAATCAAGGAATTCCCCTATATTCTGAAAGTAATTTAAATCAACCTGAAAGATATGCTTGGGATGGTAGTTTAGTAAAAATTTTATCACGAAATGGAAATTTTTCTAAAGTTCAAGTGAAAGCTATTGACGGTACCTGGTATATTCCAAATAGATATATCGAGACCCTTTCAACTAAAAGATTTGATAAAATAATTATCATAAACCGAAGTTTCCAGAATGTTGTTACTCTTGAAAGAGTGGGTGGCATTTGGAAAATAAGAAGTAAAAATCCTATCACTACTGGCAAAGATAAGCTACCCTATAGTTATGCTACTCCATTAGGAGTTTTTATAACTCAAAACAAATTAAAAAGAATGGATTATATGAAATTTGGAAATGAATCTGAACCTGGTGGTTATTCCCCTTATGCTACACGATTCTCTGGTGGTGGCTATTTTCATGGATTTCCTGTAGACCTTCCAAGAACGAGTATTATTGAATACAGCAATTCTTTGGGGTCTCTTCCTATTTCACACATGTGTGTTAGGTCTTCCGCTTCTCATGCTCAATTTGTATATAATTGGGCTGAAGTTGATAAGTCTTTATTCATAGTTATTGATTAAACCATATAAAAAGGGAACTTTTTTAAGTTCCCTTTTTATACTAATGTTCCATAATAATCTATAAATGTATACTGTTCCCATTTTCCTTTTACAACGTTTAAGACTCTACTATTGTTGTACTGAATTAAAATCTCTCTATTTTTTATTAATTTCTCTATATCCTCTTTAAATTTTTTATTTATTTCTTCTAGAGTTTTTATATTTAAAAACTTTATATACTCTTTAAGTCGATAGATAGTTTCATAATTTTGTGTTCCTCCATAATCTTTTAAGGACCAATAGCTTTCTAACTCCTTATCTAAATTATAATCTAGCTTTATATTTTTACTTAGAGTAAAATCTCCTATTTTATATTCCTCTTTATTCACTATATTTTTTTCTATAAACTCTCTTAAGTTATCTAATCCTCCATACCTCGTATAATAAAGATAACTCTGACTTATTTTTAAATATTGCTTATTTCTATTTTTTTCAAGTTCATTCTCTTGAAACATAATAAAAATAGGCAGATATATATCCAAAATATAGCTATAAATAAGTTCTTTTTTCGTTAATAATTTATCCTCTTTTTTTCTATAATATCTAGAATATCTTATGCAATCTTCAACTATCTCTTCTAAATTTAATCCATCTAAAGTTAAATTTAATTGTTTTGATTTTAATATAATCTCTTCCTTGTAGAAATTATATACTTGCTCAAACCATCTTTGCATCCCTATAATAAACCCTGGGATATCATTCACTAGATTAAATAGAGCAATTTCTCCTATTATTAATGTTTCTCTTCTAAACTGCTTTTTAGAATATTCTCTAATAGCTTTTATTTTTCCCTTTGTATCATCTGTATAAAATATAATTTTATCAATATAATAAAGCTTTCTAAAGTCATCTATTAAAAAACTATCTAAATTAATATCTGTTTTTAAATCTTTTAATAATAAAATTTTATTTCTATTTAAATAATCAATTAATGTATTTGTATAACCTCTTTGATATTTATTTCCTAATCTATAAGTATTTTTATATTTTAAATATTCTACAAAAATATCTCCATTATTTTCATTTTCTAAATTTTTAAAATTAGAAATTAATATACTTACAATTGGAGTAAAAACTCTTTGATACCACACAATTGCTTTCTCAAAATTTTCCTCTCCCAAAAAGTAAAGATTTAAAAATTTCCTAACTTCCTCTCTTAGCTCTTTATAATTCTCCACTTTTGAACATTCTATATTACTTAAACCACTTTCTTTTTCAAAACTAAATCTTTCTCTTGAGAGTTTATCAATTTCTTCATTATTTTGAGAGAAAAACTCATAGACTTCTGCTTCTATTGAATGAAAATTTAAATTTTTAGCTACAGAAATTCTATGATTTCCATCATATACATAATATTCCTCTCTAACTTTATATAAAATAACTGGTGGTAAACTTCCACTTTCTAAATATTTTATATAAACTGAACTCCACCTACCTTTAGACTCTTCTCTTAATGGATTAAAATCTTTATCAAAATCCTGTGCTTTTTCAACAGTTCCAACAATTTTTACAACGGGAACTTCTTTTACACCTAAATAAATTTTATTAGAAAGTTGATTCTCTTTTTCCACTACACTAAATTCCTTTATTTTTCTATTTTCTCTATCAAAAAAATTAAATCTAGTTTTTCTCAAAGCCTTTTTAAAGGCTATTTCAGCTTCTTCTTTATCTATATCAAATTTCATTTTTCCTCCTAGGAGAAATCCAAATCTAAGACCTTATATCCAAATACATTTATTATTCTTGTATTTTCAAATTGGCCCTCTTGAATCTCATGGTGACTTTTTAAATGGATATGTCCATGTAACCAATATTTTGGCTTTAAAAGATCAATTGCTTTTCTATAACTATTAAAACCTTTATGTATTGGATCATCACCTTCGTTTATCCCCCCAATAGGTGAATGACTAATAACTAAATCAACTGTTTTAAACATTGTTTTAACATAACTTTTCATAACCATAAAAAAAACATCTTTTTCGCTATATTGATGTGCTCCCATTGAATATCTTTGACTTCCATCAAATCCAACAATTTTTATTCCTTTTACCGTACAATTTTCTCCTCCATCTATATTTTTACAAAAACTTATATCGTGATCCCCTGCGTATATATGGTTTCCATTAACATAAACTAGCTCTTTGTTTAAAACAGTAAAAAGGTAATCTAAATATTTGTTACTAACATCTCCACAAGATATTATTAATTCTATATCTTTGAACATCTCTTTTAAAATTTCAGGAGAATATCTCTCCAACGTTGCTTCATCACTAACTGCAAGTATCTTCATTTTTCAACTCCTAATTTTTAATAGACAAAAACTACCATAAATATATGGTAGTTTTTATTTATATTAAATTCTTTGAGGGGCGATTTTCCAAATTTCTTTTGCATATTCATCTATTGTTCTATCTGATGAAAACTTACCACCATTTGAAATATTTATCCAAGCTTTCTTTCCCCAATTTTCTCTATTAGAAAACTCTTTATTTATTCTCTCTTGTGTTTCTCTAAACGCTTCAAAATCTTGTAGCACAAAATATTGATCTGGTTTGTGCCAAGAAGCTCCTTTTAATAATGAATCGTATAATTCTTTATAAAGTCCTGTTCCTTCATCATTTAGTGTCCCGTCTATTAGAGCATCTACAACTCTTTTTAATCCAACTGTATTTCTATAAGGAATATTTGGATTGTATCCCTCTTTTTTAAACTTTTCTATATCTTCAACTTTCAATCCAAAAATATAGTTGTTCTCTATTCCAGCCTCTTCAACAATTTCAACGTTAGCTCCATCTAAAGTTCCAAAAGTTAAAGCTCCATTTATCATAAATTTCATATTTCCAGTTCCAGAAGCCTCTTTTCCAGCTGTTGATATTTGTTCTGATATATCCGCTGCTGGGAATAAAAGTTGAGCAGCTGAAACATTGTAATTTTCTATAAATACAACTTTTATCATATCTTTAATATCTTTATCATTATTTATAAGATTTGCTACCTCATTGATTAATTTAATTGTCCCTTTAGCTCTCATATATCCTGGAGCAGATTTTGCTCCAAATATATATGTTACAGGATGAATTTCTAAATTTGGATTCTCTTTTAATCTATAATATAAATCTAAAATATGAAATATATTTAGAAGTTGTCTCTTATATTCATGTAATCTTTTTATCTGAATATCAAAAATTGAATCTGGATTAATTTTTATTCCTTGAGTTTCTTCAATATATTTTGCTAATTGTTTTTTCTTTTCTAATTTTATATTTAAGAAGTTTTCAATAATCGATTTATCTGCTGAATATTTTTCTAAATTTTTCATTTGAGAAAAATCTGTAACCCATCTATCTCCAATTAATTCAGTTATTAAATTAGATAATTCTGGATTACATTGAAGTAGCCATCTTCTTTGAGTTATTCCATTTGTTTTATTTAAAAATCTTTCTGGAAACAGCTCATACCACTCTTTTAACTCTATATGCTTTAAAATATCTGTATGCAGTGCTGCAACTCCATTAGTCGCAAAAGATCCATATATAGCAAGCCATGCCATGTGTATTAAATCACCTTGGATTATTGACATTCTTTCTCTCTTAGCTCTATCATTTGGATATTTTTCTTCTAAAAGATCTAAAAATTGAAAGTGAATTCTTTCTGTTATTTGAAATATTCTAGGAACTACCTCTTCATAAAGTCCAATCCACCATTTTTCCAATGCTTCTGATAATATCGTATGGTTTGTATATGCAAATGTTTTCTCTACAATTTTCCATGCATCTTTCCATAATAGACCCTCTATATCACATAAAATTCTCATAAGTTCTGGTATTGCAATTACTGGATGAGTATCATTTAGTTGAATTGATACAAATTCTGGTAATTTTCCAAAATCAGTTCCATGTAATCTCTTAAATTTTCTTACTATATCTTGTAATGATGCAGATGTAAAGAAATACTGCTGTTTTAATCTAAGTTTTTTCCCCTCGTTTGTTGAATCATTAGGGTATAAAATTCTAGATATATCCTCTGCTTCATTAACTTCCTTTAAAGCTTTATCATAATTTTGATCATTAAAAGCCTTTAAATCTAATTCATTTATAGATTTAGCTTCCCATAATCTAAGAGTGTTCACATTCTCAGTTCCATACCCTATTATTGGCATATCATAAGGAACTGCTCTAACTTTACTATCACCAAATTCAACTATAACTTCATCAAATGGTCTACATATTGTCCAAACATCACCATATTTTAACCAAGTTTCTGGAGTTTCAATTTGGAATCCATTAACTATTTTTTGCTTAAAAATTCCATTTTTATATTTAATTCCATATCCCTGTCCTGGTAAATCTAAAGTTACTAAAGAGTCCATAAAACATGCAGCTAGTCTTCCAAGTCCACCATTTCCTAAACCTGCGTCCTCTTCGGCGTCTTCAACTATATTTATATCTAATCCAAGTTCTTTTAATATCTCTTTTACTTCTTTTTCAACTCCTAAATTTATCAAATTATTTCCTAGAGCTCTTCCCATCAAAAATTCTGCTGAGAAATAAAATGCTTGTTTACCACTCTCATATTTTTTTCTAGTTTCTAACCAATTTTTAGAAATTGTTTCAATTAAAGCCTTACTCAGTCCTTGGTAAATTTCAAAAGAGTTTGCCTCATCTATACTTTTATTAAATAAAATTTCTACCTGTTTTTCTATTCTACCTTTTAAAAGATTTTTCTCAATTAGCATATTCTATTCTCCTCACTTATTATTTTTCATTTAATTTTTTCATAAGTTCTTGAATCTCTAACTCTTTTTTCTCTAATTCAGCCTTTAATCTAGCTTTCTCTTTTAATTGCTTAATTATCTCATCTTTATTGTTTATCTCATTGCTTAGTTTATTATTTTCAGCCTTTATATTTTTTAATTCTGATGCTTCTTGCGTATTAGATTTAACTATTTTTTTATTCACTTTAGTTTGTAATAATTGATGTACTTCTTTAGAATTAACACCATTTCCAAAATATATATTTGGTGTTATTATTGGACCTTTTTTAGAATCAAGATTTATAGGAATAATCATTTGTGCATAATCTCTTGTTAATTTTTCTCCTTCAAATAAAGATTTATCAATAAAGATATCTTGAGAACTTGTTGAACTTCCAAATAAAACTTTTAAATTGTCAACAGGAACTAATTTTGCTGATGTAGATTCTCCTGGTCTTAAACCAAAGTCTAAAGCTTTTGTATAGAATCCTTTAGATTTTTCGTTTACATCAAAAAGTCTTTGCTCTTTTCCGTTAAATCCTATATATTTTGTATCTGACCAATTTATAAAAATAACGTCTTTGGATATATTTTTTATTGAAACATCAATACTATCTTTATTAAATGAAATATTCATAAAAAATTTGTCTGTTGATATCTCATTATTTTTTAATATTAATGGATAATCCCTTGAAGTAGTATCCTTCACACCATATATTTTAACTCCTTGTTCTTTTACTATAGAAGTATTTTCTTTTATTGGTGTTGTTGGTGTACAACCTGTTATTACAACTGTCGATAATAAAGCTCCTAAAAAAAATAGATTTTTCATCTAACTCCCCTCTCTTTTTAAAAATCTAATGTTATTATTTTATTGATATCCTTCCCAAATCTATTTTCTAATTTCATTAAGTGAATATCATTTTTTATATGTTCAGTAACTATATTAATTAAAAGTTTATTTTCAGAATATGTTCCACAAAATTCACCTTCATAGTTACTAGCAATTATTGCTGCAAATAAATCAACAGCTACCATAATTCTTTTTTCTGAATTAGTTATATTAAAATTAAAACTATCTCTTATATATGTTTCAACTCCAAGACTATCGTAATCTATTTTATTAAAACTAAATAGTATAACTCTAACACCCTTTTCTTTTAATCTTTTGAAGTCTTTTTCAAATTCAAATAGATCTAAATTAGTATTTATATACACAATTTTTTCAGCTCTTTTTAAGATATTTCTAAATCTATCTTTAACATCTTCAAATGAGTTTAAATTATAAAATTGTTTTTGTTTACCACTAACTTCAACTTTATTAAGTTCATCTTTTAAAAATTTTGTGGCTGTGCTTACCTCTTTTTTATAATTCTCAAAAAGCTCATTTAAATCAATTGCTTCATATAAAGTTATCTCTTTATCTAAATATGAGTTTATATACCCTTTTTTTTGTAAAATATCTAAGTTTTGATAAACTGTTGTTCTAGGGTAACCCAAAGCTTTTGCGATTTGAGATCCATTAGATCCTGGGTTTTTTATAAGTTCTAAAAATACCTCAGCCTCTTTTCTTCCAAATCCAATTTTTTCTAAATTTTCTAAAATTTTTTCATTTTCTATCAAAATATCCTCCTACTCTTTAACTCCTCCAACAGTTAATCCACCTACAAGATATCTTGATAGACTAATAAACAGTATTACAACTGGTACACTTGTTATTAGTGCAGCTGCTGAATATGTTCCCCACTCTGCACTAAAAGAACCTTGAAGATTAACTAGTCCAACTGGTAGAGTTAACTTTTCTGCTGATGTTAAAATTATTCTTGCTATTACAAACTCAGACCATGCTGTCATAAAAGAAAATAAAGCAGTTATTGCAAGGGCTGGAGTTGAAACTGGCAACACTATTTTATACATAACTTGCCAAACTTTGCAACCATCAATATATGCACTTTCTTCTAATGATTTAGGTATTGTATCAAAATATCCCTTTAACATCCAAACTGAAAAAGGTACAGACACTGCTACATAAGGAATTAGTAATCCTAAAAAGCTATTCATTAATTTCAATCTTACTAATATTATGAACATTGGTAACAATAACATTGGTGCTGGAAACATCTGTGTTACTAAAAATGTCATCATACCAACTTTTCTTCCCCAAAATGAAAATCTAGAAAATGCATATCCTGCAGTTATTGATATAAATACTCCTATTATAGCTGTTAATGTTGAAATAATAAGAGAGTTTTTTAACCAAATTAAAAGATCCGTTTCAAATATGGCTTTTCTGAAGTTATCTAAAGTAGCATCCTCAGGTATTATTCTTAAACTTGTTGAAAACAATTGGTCTCCCGGTCTTAAAGCTACAGATAAAACATTTAATAGGGGATATAAAGTTATCAAACAAAAGATTATTAATATTGTGTAAATTCCAATTATTTTCTTCCAACTGTCATTTTTCTCAAAATGAATGTTCTTTTCAATCATCTTGACTCCTCCTTAAAAATATTGCTCTTTCTTACATATATTACAGAGAATACAAGTAAAAATAGGAATATTAATACTGAATACGCTGCTGCAAATCCATATCTATAGAAATTAAATGCCAATCTATAAACATCTGTTACTAATATCTGTGTTTCTTTGTTTCCATATCCACCAGCTAAAATGATTATGATATTTAACATATTAAACGTCCAAATTGTTCCTAATATAATTGCAGGTGTTAGAGTTGGCTTTAATAGAGGTAGTGTTATATCTTTAAATTTACTCCAAGGACTAGCACCATCTATGTCAGCTGCTTCATATAATTCCGCTGGAATTGATTGTAATCCTCCCAGTGTTATCATCATCATAAATGGAAATCCCAACCAAATATTTGTTATTATTGCTGCATAAAAAGTTAGCTTTGGATCACTTAACCAAGGTAGATTTTGTATTCCAAACCAACCTAGCATTAAATTTATAGCTCCAAAATTTTGATTAAACATACCTTTCCAAGTAAGAGCTGCTATATATTGAGGCATTGCCCAAGGAATTATAAGAAAAACTCTCAAAATAGATTTTCCTGGTAGTTTTCTATTCAGTAATATTGCTAAAAATAATCCAATAGTTACATGAAAAAATACGTTTACAAAAGTCCAAATTATAGTTCTAATAAAAGTTGCTAATACTTCTGGATCTTGAAATACTCTAATATAATTTTGTAATCCTACAAAACCAGGATTTTTAAATGTTCTTAAACTCATATTTGTTAAAGATAACCAAAATCCATAGCCTAAAGGATAAAATACCATTATTGCCATCACTATAAAAGCTGGTGCTATAAATAAATATGGTGTATTTTTACCTACTAGTCTTCCTTTTCCACTCATAATCGTCTCCTTTTAATTTTAGAGGTTGGATAAAATCCAACCTCTCAATTTAATTACTCACCTTTAATAATTTTAATTCCGTCTACTGCATCTTTTTGCATCTTTTTAGCTGCATCTTCTGGAGTCATTTTTCCATTTAAAACAGCTTCTAAGTTCGGTCTCATAGCATCCCAGATAGCTCTCATTTCTGGCACAACTGGCATAGGAACAGTATATTTAATTGTTTCAATTGAATCTTGCATTAATTTATCGTTTTTAACTTGTGGCAATTCTCTAGCTGCCTCTATTCCTGGAGCTTGTGATTGATTTAAAGAAATTTCTGCATTTATCTCTGGAGAGAAAATATAATCAAAGAACTTATTTAAAGCCTCTGTTTTCTTATCTGATGTATTTTCTGATAATGAATATCCTTTAGATGCATTTGTAAATAATGCATAACCATTTTTTGAAGGAATTGGCATAGGAGCTACTCCCAAGTTTATTCCAGCATCCTCGTATTCTTTCCAAGACCATGCTCCATTTAATATCATAGCAGCTTTCTTTTGTTTAAACAGTTGAGAAGCAATATCGTAATCCATTCCTGCTTCTCCTAAGTCATACTTTGCTCTAATATCTCTTACAAAAGTTAAAGCATCTACCATAGCTTGGTTATCTAGATTAGGATTATTTTTGCTATCAAAAATTTCTCCTCCAAATCCATTATAGAATCCTACAAACCAAAATGGTTCTTTTTCATTATATAGGAATCCATATTTAGAATTAGCTTTGTCCTTTGCGTCTACAGCTCTATTTGCCTGTGCTATTTTTAAAAACTCTTCCCAATTTTTTGGTGCATTAGCTACCATATCTTTATTGTATAAAAGAGCTATTTGATTTCCTAAGAATTCTGGTAGTAGATATAATTGATTATCATACATACCACTTTTTAAAGCTCCTTCATTAAATTTTTGAATTAAATCCTTAGATACAACTTTATCAATTGGCTTGATTAAATCTGAAACCATAAAAATTCCTATATTATCATTTGGACCATAAACTATATCTGGACCCTGACCTGCTAAAGATGCATTTTGAAACTGAGTTCTTAAATCTTCATTGGAATAATGAACTACATTTACCTTAACATCTGGATTCTTTTTCATAAATTCATCAACTATTTTTATGTAAGTAGGTCTTACTGCTGGTTCCATCTGTTCCCATAAAGTTATTTCAGTGGCTTTACCTAAAGCTATTGTTGAAAATAATGTTCCTGCTGCTAAAACTAATAGCGGTTTTTTTAAAATGATTCTCATTTTACCCCTCCTTGATTTTTGTTGTACTTTAAATACAACAATATTATTACCTCATTTTTTAACAATAGTCAATAGTTTTTTTAAAAAAATATGTACTTTTTTTTATTTTTATGTTTTTTTTAAGAAATTTTAGTTTTATTATTGACAAATTAAAAAAAATGTTATAAATATATTGGTATGAAATGTTGTATCAGTTTTACAACAAACAAAAAAATAAAATACAGGGGGAGTCAAATTTATGAAAATTAACAAAATTCTTACACTTTTATCTTGTATCATCCTTGCTGGAACAGTTGGAGAAAAAACTTTTGCCAAAGAGGTAGTTCAAACTCCTGAAGTTGTTACAGCTTCTTATGATGTATCTGCTTTAGAGGATAGAATTGCTAAATTAGAGTATAATCAAGAGCATCCAAGTTTTGAATTTCATGGATATGGTAGATCTGGACTTCTTTTAAATGCAAATAATGATTTAAAAAAAGGAAAAGTATTTAATAAAAATGGAGTTGGAAGACTTGGTAATGAAAGCGATACTTATATTGAAGCTGAATTAGTTAAAAATTTCTACCTAGACAATGGTTCTTGGTCTAAATGGCATATCATGTTTGCTAAAGGAACTGATGATTATAACGATTGGAATGAAAATGTAGCTCTTAGACAAGCTTATGCTGAAATGGGAAATCTTCCAGTATTTTCAGGAGCTTTCAAGGAATCTGTAATCTGGGCTGGTAAAAGATTCTATAATAGAAGAGATATTCATATAACAGATTTCTATTTTACTGATTATTCAGGAACTGGAGCTGGAATAGATAATATAAAAATTGGAGATGGAATGTTAGATTTAGGAGTTATAGCTAGAGATTACGATAGTTATGATTCTGTTGGTCCTGTTACTAATTCTTCAAAAGAGGATGGTTTAAATGTTGTAAATTTACTTGCTAGATATGATATTGGATCTTGGGAGTTCGACTTAGGAGCTGCTTTTTCTAAAGATAATGAAAATAGAACTATAAATAACCAAAATGGAGATTATAATACATATAGTGCCGCTGATTACGGATTACAACTGGGAATATTCTATAATACACCTGGATATTACTGGAGTGGTAAAGGTTTCTCGAAAATTTTTGCACAAGTTGGTTATGGACTTAATGCAGGAGATGGTTTAGGAACCGCTGGTAGAGGAGCAGAGAAAAATTTAGATGATGCACTATCTGCTAGACTTGGTACTTTTGGAGTTTTACCTATCAATGAAAAGTGGGATTTATTTACAACAGTTGTTGCTCAACATAATAAAAATAGTAAATTTAATTACAATGCAACTCTTTTAGATCCTCAAGGAGACTCTTATTCGGTTGATGTTGATGGTCTTAAATCAACTTGGGTTAGCGTTGTTGCTAGACCAGTTTATAAAATCAATGAAAACTTTGAACTTCAATTTGAAGCTGGTTACTACTATGTGACAGAAGAAAAAGATAACGGTAATGATGTAGATGGAAACCTTTATAAGCTTACATTTGCACCAACATTTAAGTTAAATTCAAATGACTTCTGGGCTAGACCTGAAATTAGAACATTTGTTACTTGGGCTGGATGGGATAATGACTATCAAAAAGCTTTCCAATCTGATTTAAACTCTTACAGTGGAAAAAATGGAGTAAATGTTGGAGTTCAAGCAGAAGTTTGGTTCTAATATAATATATTTTATATAATAATTCCCTTTTGAGGCACCTTCCTCCCGTTGGTGCCTCATTTACAATAAATTAAAAGTGAGGTATTTTCATGAAAGATAGATCAAGCGGTATTCTTTTACATATAACATCACTACCTGGCGACTATGGAATTGGTGATTTTGGAAAATGTGCCTATGAGTTTGTTGATTTTTTAGAAAAAAGTCATCAAAAATATTGGCAAATTCTTCCAATGGGAATAACTGGCTACGGTGATTCTCCTTATCAATCTTTCTCTGCTTTTGCAGGTAATCCATATTTTATAGACTTAAATTCTTTAATAGAATTAGATATCTTAACTAAAGAGGATCTTAAATCCTTATCTGAATTAAATACTATATCAAATATACAATATGATAAATTATATATAGATCGATATAAAGTTTTAAAAAAAGCCTTCTTAAACTTTAAAAATAAAAATTTATTATACACTTTAAATAATTTTAAAAATAAAAATATTTGGTGGCTTGAGAACTATGCCCTTTACATGGCTATTAAAGATAAATTCAACGATAAATCCTGGTTAGAATGGCCTAGAGATTATAAATTTAGAGATAAGAAAACTTTAAAAAAAGCTAAACTTGAGCTTCAAGATGAAATTAACTTCCATATTTTTTTACAATATCTATTTGACAAGCAATGGAATGAATTAAAATCATATGCTAATAATAAAGGAATAAAAATTATTGGAGATATTCCTATTTTTATAGCTACTGATAGTGCTGACACTTGGGAAAATCCTAATATGTTTTGCTTTGATAAAAAGTTACAACCTACAAAAGTTGCTGGATGCCCTCCAGATGCTTTTAGTGCTGATGGGCAATTTTGGGGAAATGTATTATATAATTGGAAATATATTGAAAAAAATAATTTTAAATGGTGGATTAAAAGAATCAAAAGTTGTTTTAAACTCTACGATACAGTTAGAATAGATCACTTCAGAGGTTTTGAATCTTTTTGGTCAATTCCTGCTAAAGCAAAAACTGCTAGATTTGGAAAGTGGGAAAAAGGGCCTGGAATGAAATTATTTAATGCTATTAAAAATTCTTTAGGTAATTTAGATATTATAGCGGAAGATTTAGGATTTTTAACTCCTAAAGTTTATAAACTTTTAAAAGATTCAGGTTTTCCTGGAATGAAGATATTAGAGTTTGCTTTTGACTCAAGGGAAGAAAGTGATTATCTACCACATAAATATCCTAAAAAAAGTATTGCTTATACTGGTACTCATGACAACCAAACTGTCGTTGGATGGTATGAAACTATAAACAAAAAAGATAAAATATTTTGTGATGATTATCTTGATAATTTTTTAAAAAATAAAAATATTCAAGATAATTCCATTAATTGGAAGTTTATTGAGGCTCTTTGGAACTCTAATTCACAACTTGTTGTAGCTCCTATGCAAGATTTTTTAGGTTTAGATGATTCTAGTAGAATGAATACACCGTCTACCCTAGGAAACAACTGGATTTGGAGAGTTGATAAATCTTTTTTAGATAGCAATCTTTCTCAAAAAATATCTATTTTAACGAAAAAGTATAATCGATAAAAAAAGTGAGATTAAAAATCTCACTTTTTTAATATTACATTAATATAATCATCTTGATTACTCATTTCTAAAATATCAAAATCAGTAAATCCAACTAAATCCATTAACTCTTTTTCCGTGAAACAAGTATTCCATCTTCCCTCTTTAAAATAATCTTTTTCCCCAAATCTAAAAGAAAGATAAAGCAATCCTTTTTCAACTAAAACCTGATAAAATTTATTTAAAACATAATATAAATCCAATCGATCCAAATGTAAAAGAGTATCTAAAGCCCAAATACCTATAAATCGTTCTCGATCTTTTAAACCGCTCATAGTTTTAACAATACTTTCTTTTGCTATAACCTCATAAATTTCATCATTACTCTTAGAATCTACTTTTAAATGTTCAACATTGTGACCTTTTTCTAGAAAAAAGCTATTTATAATATCCTCTTTAGGTTTTAATGTTAAAATTTTTCCATGTTTTAGTAATTTTTTTTCAAAGTTATTAACTTCTTCTAATTTGATACTCGTCCCGTCATACAAACAACCTCCTTATTTTTAAACTCTCCCTAGTTTTATATACAAATTTCTTATGGTTTTTCCTTGCTTTATATGTTAAAATCCCTATAAAGTTTTATGGAGGGAATATGATTAACTTTAAAAATATAAGTCTAAAATTTAATGATAAAATTATTTTAAATAACTTTAATTTAATTGTAAATGCTGGAGAAAAAATACTAATCTCTGGAGTTTCTGGAAAAGGAAAAACTACATTACTTAAACTTTTACTTGGTTTTAGTACTCCTAATTCTGGAAGTATCTTAGTAGATAATTTAGAATTAAATGAACAAACTATTAATATTATTCGAAATAAAATTGGATATATGCCTCAATCCACACCTTTTTTAAATGTAAAAGTTGAAAAATTAATACATACTATTTTTAATTATAAAGAAAACTTAAAAACTAAACTAGACATGAGTATTCTTATACAAACTTTAAAAGAATTTAATTTAGATTCTAATATTTTATCTAAAAATATAAATCAACTTTCAGGTGGTGAAAAACAAAGGTTAGCTTTTGTTATAATAATTTTATTAGATCGAAAAATTTGGATTTTGGATGAAATAACCTCTTCTTTAGATCAAGATATGAAAGAAAAAGTTATAAATTATATTTTAAATACAAATAAAACGGTTATTTTAGTTTCTCATGATAAAACAGAATCTTTAAATAATTTTAGGACGGTGATTCTTTAATGGCACAAGATATATTTTTACCTAATCTACTTTATTTTGCTATTTTTTTAATTCCTATCTTTTATATTATGAATTATCTTGAAATAAATATGATTTCTAATGTTATAAAATCTATTCTTAGAATGTTTATCCAACTTATGTTAGTCGGTGTTTATCTACATTATATTTTAACACTCAATAATTCATGGATTAATTTAGCATATTTAACTCTTATGACCTTTGCATGCACTTTTACAATTGTAAGAGACGTTAAAATAAGAGATAGTAAATTTTATATAATCGTTGCTGTATCTACTATTATTCCTTTAATTCTTAATATGTTTATATTTTCAGAACTTTTATTACATTTAAAAGATCCTCTTGATGCTCTATATTTAATACCAATCTCTGGTATGATTTTAGGAAATACTCTAAACGGAATGATTGTAACTATAAATGACTTTTTAAATAATTTAAAACTTAACGAAGAAAGCTACCTTCTCTCTTTATCATTTGGAGCCACTAAATTTGAAGCATTAAAACCATTTATAGCAAATGCTATAACTTTAGCTTTTAAACCTTCTGTTGCTACTATGGCAAATGTTGGATTAGTTTCTCTTCCTGGTATGATGACCGGTCAAATTTTAGGCGGATCTCTACCTATTGTTGCTATAAAATATCAAATTGCTATAATGATTGCTCTTTTTGTCTGTAGATTTTTATCTTCTTTTATTTTACTTTATTTTTGCTCTCTATATTTTTTTAATAAATACTCAATATTTACATTAAAGATTAAAGAATAGGTGATATTTATGGCTGAGAAAAAAGAGTTTGGTTTATTTGGACTTATCGGTGTTGTAATTGGCTCTGTTATTGGTGGTGGAATTTTTAATATCTCAAAAGAGATTGCAAAAACCTCTTCTATTGGAGCCGCTTTAATTGGTTGGACAATATCTGCTTTAGGCGTATTTTTTATAATAAAAATCTACCAAAGACTTCTTTTAAAAAAACCGGATTTAAACAATGGAATATATGAATATGCTCGTATTGGCTTTGGACCTTTGGCTGGATTTTTTTCCGCTTGGGGATATTGGTTGGCTTGCGTTGTTAGTAATGCTAGTTATCCTGTTCTTATAGTACAAACATTAAGTTATTTTTTTCCATCTATTGTAGGGGTAAAAACACCACAAGGATTTATTTTAGGCACATCTCTTCTTTGGCTAATTTCATATATTATTATGAAAGGAATTAAAACTTATAATTTTTTCAATTTTTTAGCTACTTTTGGTAAAGTTTCAGCAATTATTATGTCTATTTGCTTTATGTTTATTTTTTTTAAATATAAGATATTTTCTTTTGATTTTTGGGGGACTTTAAACTATAAGGGTGATATTTTTGTACAGATTAAAGGGTGTATGCTTCAAACCTTATGGGCTTTAATTGGCGTTGAAGGAGCAGTTGTCATCTCGGGAAGAGCAAAAAATAAAAACGATGTTAGTCAAGCTACTTTTATTGGTTACTTTATAGCACTTTTTTTATATATTTTTATAGTTGTGCTTAGCTATGGAATACTTCCTGCAGAGAAGCTCCAAAATTTAAAAGATCCTGCTTTAGCCTATATTTTAGAAGCCATTATTGGCAAATGGGGTGCAATTTTTATTAATATTTCTGTTTTAATTTCTATATTCGGAGCTTGGATTACATGGACTATTATAGCTGCTGAAATTCCATATAATATATCTATAGATAATCTATTTCCAAGTTTTTTAAAAAAATTAAATGTTAATGGTGCCGCTAGTAATGCCCTAATTTTCAATGCTTTCATTAAGCAGCTTGCTTTTATGGTGTCTCTTTTTTCAAGCAATGTATATCTTATAATTACAAATTCTGCTGCTGCACTAATGCTTTTACCTTATATTTTTTCTATCTTATTTTTATTAAAAATTTCATCATTTAAAAGTGAGAAAAAATATATTCTATATGGAACTTTAGCTATATTTTATTGTTTTTGGATGGTGTATGCTGCTGGAGAAAAATATATTATTCAAACACTTCTTATCTACTTAACAGGTTTACCACTTTATTTATATAAAAAGTATGAATCCTCTACTAAATAGTAGAGGATATTTTTTCATTTTTTCTTATTATCTCCTCAGTTAGATTAGATATATTATCCATTATATTAACTTTTAAACTTCCTGTTCCTATAAAGTTTTTTTCTGCTAATTCTCCAGCTATTCCCATTGATAATACTCCACCTACTGCACTAACTAATGAGTTATTTTTTCCACCTAAAAATGCTCCTATTAAAGATGAAATCATACACCCTGTTCCTGTAACCAGTTCCATTTTTTTATGACCATTCATTACTTTAAAAACTATTTCTTGATTTCCAATATAATCAATTTCTCCAGTTATAGCTATAACTGAATTAAATTTTTTAGCTGCAAGCTTTACTAACTTTTCTCCACTGTCATCCTTTTCTAAAGAATCTACTCCCCTACTTAAAGAGTCTATATTTAAAATTGACTTTATTTCAGCCATATTTCCTTTTATTACTGTAAATTTTATCTCTTTTAATAATGCATTTACAAGATTTTTTCTGGCCTTTGTGGCTCCTACCCCTACTGGGTCTAAAATAATTGGTTTTTTTAACTTATTAGCAATTTTTCCAACTTCCACTGCCATTGTCTCCATACTTTTATCCATAGTTCCTATATTTAAAACTACACTTGATGAAAATTCAATTATTTCTTCAATCTCTTCTATGCAAAACGACATTAATGGTGAACCTCCAATAGCTAAGGTTATATTAGCACAATCATTTATAGTTACTGTATTAGTTAAATGATAAACCAATGGTGTTTTCTCCTTAATATTTTTTAAAGCTAATACAACCTCATCAACTAACTCCTCTTTCATGATATTCTTATTCAAAATCAACACCAGCCTTTTTATAAATATCTACAAAATGTCCTACTGGTCCTACTCCCTCTCCTATAGAAAAAGAGTTTTTTATTGCATCTGTTATGTATCTTTTTCCTATTTTTACTGATTCCTCGATAGAATAACCCTTTCCTATATAAGAAGCTATCGTTGAAGATAATGTACACCCTGTACCATGGGTATTTTTTGTTTCAAACCTCTCACCCAAAAGTTTAATAATCTCATTCTCTTCTGTTAAAAGTATATCTGTACAGTTATCCTCTCTATGTCCACCTTTTATCAAAACATTTTTAGCACCTAATTTTTTTATTTTTTTAGCCGCTAAAATCATCTCTTCTTCAGACTCTATTTTCATATTTGCTAAAATTTCTGCTTCTGGAATATTTGGTGTTACTAGAGTTCCAATTTTTAAAAATTCTTTTAATGCTTCTATTGCTTCCTCTTTTAAAAGATAGTAACCACTTTTAGAAACCATAACTGGATCTATAACTATATTTTTTCCATTGACATTTTTTAAAGTTTCATAAACAACTTTTATAATTTCACTACTAGATAACATTCCTATTTTAACTGAACTTATCTCTATATCTTCATATAAAACTTCTATCTGTTTTTTTATAATATTCAAGTCCACCTCTTGAACTGCAAAAACTCCCATACTATTTTGTGCTGTAATTGCAGTTATGACACTCATTCCATATACACCTTGAGCACTCATAGCTTTTAAATCTGCCTGAATTCCTGCACCACCACACGAATCAGATCCTGCTATAGTTAAAACTTTTTTCATTTTTTACCTCCTAGAATTTTTGCATAAAAAAAGCTATCCCTAAAATAGGGATAGCCAAATTATAAATTATAGTTGTATTCTTAACTAAAAAATATTGTATTTTGCTACTTCCCTACGCTAGAATTAACTAGATCAGGTTCGAAGGGTCAGTTTTTTAACTTCTCAGCCTTTTGGCTCCCCTAGTAAACTTTTTTTATTCTTTTAAACACAATATACTATATTCTATTATTAATGTCAACCATAGCCATCTCTTTTAACTTAGTTCTATAAGACAGAATTCTTTTCTCCCAACCCTTTCCATATAGCTCCCAACTAGTTAAACTTTTATAATAATTTATTCTTTCTTCTGTTATAAGATCTATAAACTTTTCATGATCTTGAACTGAATTTATAACAGCTATTGTTTTACTTCCTAAAACTCCATCTACAACTATGTTTTCTGAAGGTTTATATCTTTTTAAAGCTCTTTGAGTTATAACAGCTCCTGCATTATATCCACCATTAAAAAATATATCAAATATCATCATTTGTGAATACGAGTGCTTAACCTCATTCAATCGATACTCTGTTAAAAGATGCTCGGCTATTTCTCTAGCTTGCTCCTCTGTAAGAGACTTTATTTCATAATCTTTATTAAATTTTTTATTGTACTCAATTAATAAAAAATTTCTTATTCCATATTTAGAAAGTTCCTTTTGTGTTTTTACAAGTTTATCCCCCTCGTGAGACAACACTTCACTTATTATAATCTCTCTAATTTTTGTATCCTCATATCCAAAAGTGACTGTAGAATACAATAACGTAATTATAATTACAAATTTTTCTAGCATACTCTGATTAGTTTCCTCCCTGTATATTTAAATAGTTTAATAACTTTTTAAAAACAGGATATATTATATCATAATTTTGACTAATTTTATAGAGTTTCTGCAACTTTTTGAACTTTTTCCTTAAAATCAGTTATATCTTTTATTACTTTTTTAGAGTCTACAGTTTTAATTTGCTTATCTTCTACTATTAGCTTTCCATTTACTATAACAGTATCTACATTGCTAGCATTAGCTGAATAAACTAAAGCTGAATATGGATCATATATTGGATTCATGTTTACTGACTTTGTTTCCACTATTACTATATCAGCTAATTTACCAACTTCTAAACTTCCCAATTCATTTTCTCTATGTATAGCTCTTGCTCCACCTATCGTTGCCATTTCAACAGCCTTTTTTGGCGGTAATGCTGATCTATCTTTTGTATCTAGTTTGTGTAACTTAGCAACATACCCCATTTGACCAATTATATCTAAAGTGTTTCCACTCATAGGACCATCTGTTCCTAAACCTACTCTCATCCCTTTATCATGCATTTTTAAAGCTGGTGAAATTCCTTTTGCTGATTTAATATTAGCAACCATATTATGAGCTATCCCAACATCTCTTTTTTTCATTAGTTCTATATCACTATCTGTTATAAAGATATTATGAGCTGCAATAAATCTTTCGTTTAATAAACCAACTGAATCTAAGTACTCAACAGGTGTCATTTTATATTCTTTTTTGATTCTATCAAACTCTCCATCAGTTTCTGCTACGTGCATTGAAACAGGCACGTTATATTTTTTTGAAAGTTCTTTGATTTTTAATAACTCCTCTTTTGTTACTGTATGAGGTCCATGAGGTCCGAATCCTGGAGTTATTAATTCATCATTTTTATATTTTTCTACAAAAGCAACAGCTCTATTTAATGTTTCTCCTTTTTCTTTTCCATCTGCTGTTGGATATTTAATTATATTTTGTGTCATAATTCCTCTTAATCCAACCTCTTTAACAGCTTGAGCAGCACTCTCTTCAAATAAATACATATCTACCATCGTAGTTACTCCACCTAAAGCCATCTCCATAGCCCCATGCTTTGCTCCTATATATGACATCTCTGGGCTTACCATTTGATTTTCTAAAGGAAAAATATATCTATTTAGTCTATCAGGAACATCGTCTGCTAAAGATCTAAATACTGTCATTGATACATGAGTATGAGTATTTATCATTCCAGGCATTATAATTCCATCTTCTGCATCTATAATCTTAGTAGCACTATATTTTTTTAATAAATCTTCATTTCCTACAGAAATTATTTTATTATTTTTTATAACTATAACTCCATTTTCTATAATCTCTCTTTTTTCATTCATTGTTAAAAGAGTTCCATTTTTTATTATTATATTAGCTTGTTCTTTTTTCTCAACTAAAGAACTACACCCAACTATAAATAAACTTCCTAATAATAATGCACCTTTTAAATAATTTTTCATTAAATAATCCTCCCAAATAAAAAAAATCCCAGCAAGCAAAAGCTTCCTGGGTTAACTGACTCCCAATTTACTTTTACTTATAGTACCAAATTTAAGGTTTGGTGTAGAAACTTTTGGCCATATTCCAAATATATATAAGCTTTAAATAAATATTTCACGAAATAATTTTAGCATATTTGAATCTAAAATCAAAGTTTTTTTATTTTATTGATTTTATATATGGAATTCTACACATTAATAGTATATAATTAAAACATCACATAATTTGCAGGAGGTAGTTTAATGTTAAAATTTTTAAAAGATACAGATATTGATGTTTACAATGCTATTGAAAAAGAGTTAGATAGACAAGAAAATGGTTTAGAACTTATTGCCTCGGAAAATTTTGTTTCAAAAAGTGTAATGGAAGCTGTTGGTTCAGCTATGACAAATAAATATGCCGAAGGGTATCCCAATAAACGTTATTATGGAGGGTGTGAGTTTGTAGATATAGTTGAAACTTTAGCTATTGAAAGAGCAAAAGAACTTTTTGGCGCAAAATTTGCTAATGTTCAAGCACACTCTGGTTCTCAAGCTAATATGGCAGCTTATAGAAGTTTGATAGATTTAGGTGACTGTATTTTAGGAATGAGACTAGATCACGGTGGACATTTAACTCATGGTAAAAATGTTAATTTTTCTGGAAATGATTATAAAGTTATATCATACAGTGTAAAAAAAGATGATGAAAGAATTGACTATGATGAAATTAGAAAATTAGCTTTAGAAAATCAACCTAAACTTATTATCGCTGGAGCAAGCGCTTATCCTAGAACTATTGACTTTAAAAAATTTAGAGAAATAGCTGATGAAGTTGGTGCTTACTTAGTTGTCGATATGGCTCATATTGCTGGACTTGTTGCAACTGGATTACATCCATCTCCGATTCCATATGCTCATATTACTACTAGCACAACACATAAGACTCTTAGAGGACCAAGAGGCGGGCTTATTTTAACAAATGATGAAGAGATTGCTAAAAAAATCGATAAGATTATATTTCCTGGTATTCAAGGTGGACCTTTAATGCATATTATAGCAGGTAAAGCTGTAGCCTTTAAAGAAGCTCTTTCACCAGAATTTAAAAAATATCAAGAACAAGTTATAAAAAATGCTAAAGTTTTAGCAGATACATTAACTCAAAACGGAGTTAGAGTTGTCAGTGGAGGTACTGATAACCATCTTATTCTTGTTGATCTTACAAATTTAGATATAACTGGAAAAGATGCTGAAAAAATATTAGAAAAAGTAAATATAACGGTTAATAAAAATGGAATTCCTTATGATACTAAAAGTCCTTTTGTTACAAGTGGAATCAGACTTGGTACTCCTGCTCTAACAACAAGAGGTATGAAAGAGAATGAGATGATTTTAATTGGAAATTTAATTGTTACAGCTTTACAAAATAGTGATAATGATGAAATTCTTAAAAATATTATTGAAGATATTAAAATTCTTTGTAAAAAATTCCCTTTATATAAGGATTAAAAGTTAAATAGTATCAATAAAATTTTGTTTTCTTGAATTTTTTTCAAATTTGTTTTATAATATAAGTAATTATTTATAGAATGGAGAAAAATATTATGACAAAATTACCAAATTGTCCTAAGTGTAATTCAGAGTACACTTACGAGGATGGAAATCTATTTGTTTGCCCAGAGTGTGCTTATGAATGGTCAATGGAAGCTACTGAGGATGACTCAGACGACTCTCTTATTGTAAAGGATGCTAATGGAACTCTTTTAGCTGACGGTGATACAATCACTGTTATTAAAGATTTAAAAATCAAAGGAAGTTCTTCTGTTGTTAAAATTGGAACAAAAGTAAAAAACATAAGATTAGTTGAAGGAGATCATAACATCGATTGTAGAATTGATGGTATTGGAGCTATGAAACTTAAATCTGAATTTGTAAAAAAAATCTAAGGTCGTATTTCTACGACCTTATTTTTATTCCTATTACTTTTTAATTAAAATAGTATACTCTTTATTTGAATAAAGTTCCTCTAAACTTCTATCTGAAATATCTTTTCTATATTTCTTTTTAACTAAAAGTAATTCACCTTCGTTCATTTTACTTAAATCCTCTAAAGGTATATTTTCTATTGAATTTTTATTTATTTCATTGGAAATATTTTTAGCATCTTCAAATCTATAACTATAAACCTTTTCACTGTTTTCTTTTAAAATCTCTATACTTTCTTTTATTGTAAAATTTTTATTATAGTATGGCAATAGTCCAGCACAAATAATTAATATCGTACAATTAATATATAATAAAATTCTATAAACTTTTTCTTTTGATCCACTCCAAATTCTTTCAATAACTCTCAATGAAACTATAACTATACCATAGTAAAGAGGTAGTAAATAAATATCTAATTTACCACTTATCAAACTAAAAAATACTAAATTTGGAACAAATAAACTAAATGCAATTTTATCAATCTTTTTCCATTTTTTTCTATTTTTTAAATTTCTTAAGCTTTTATAAAGTCCTACTATAAAAAATGGAGCTAGTGGTAAAGTTGTTAATGGTAGAAGTTTTAAATAGTAGTATATAGGTCTAGTATGTGTTTTTGCTTTAACAACTCTTCCTAAAGTTTCTTGCCCCAATATTAATCCTATATAACTTTTGCCCTCTGGAAAACTTAACATCATTAGAAACCAAATTCCTAAAATAGTTACTATTATTCCTAATCCTAATAATAATCTCATTTTTTTTAGATAATTTAAATTATTATCTAAATATAAATAAAATAATATAGTTAATATTGGAATAATAAAAGCAGCTCCTCCTTTTACTAAAACTCCCAAAGCTATGCAGCTATAAAAATAAATACTCTTATTTAATGATATCTCTTTTTTATCTGAATAAGATGAGAAAAAAAGATAAATACTTCCCATTATAAATGTTGTCATTAAAGTATCCATTCTCAATACTAGTGATACTCCAAATATATATGGCAATGTTATAAAAATAGCAGTAGATATATATGCCATTTTTTCATTCCAGTATAATTTAGACAATTTAAAACCTAAAAAAGCAGTTATTCCTGCAGGAATAATATTTGCTATAATTAGAGAAATTGGATAAAAATTCTCTCTGGTTACATATCTAACTAAACCTAATATCCAAAAATAAATTGGAGGTTTATCTGGGTAAAGCTCTGTAAAATACTTAAGAATTATAAAATTTTTAGTTTCTACCATTTGTTCTGTTATTACAAAGTATTTTAATTCATTTCTAAGATCTGGAAATCTTAAAAAAGTTATCCCTATAATTAAAGCAAAATAACCTATGAAAAATAGTTTGTATCTCTCTTTATATGTATCATCTTTAAATCTCATACCCTCTCCTTAATTTTTATCTTTGCCCTACTGGATAGTATTTAAATAAAGATCTTACCTTACAGTTTTTAATATGAACATTTCTAAGATCAAAATAAAACTCACCTTTCATTCTCTCTTTTAATTCTTCTAAATTAATTCCTCTAAATTGATTCCATTCAGTTACTAAAACTACAGCATCTGATTTTTCACTAGCTTCATCTTCATCTTTGCAATACTGTATCTTATCTTTATATTTTTCTAATCTCCATTTTGTTTCCTCTATACCTTTAGGACAATACGCTTTTATTTTTGCACCATTTTCTATTAAACCCTTTATTATATCTAAACTTGGAGCATCTCTAACATCATCTGTATCTGGCTTGAAAGATAATCCTAATATACAAATAATCTTATTCTCTACACCATTCATCTCTTTAATTATCTTATCTATTATTTTTTTCTTTTGTTTCTCATTTGCAGATATTGCTGCTGAAACAACACTCATATCTTCATCATATTCTTTTCCTATTTCAACAATTGCTCTTGTATCTTTTGGAAAACATGATCCACCATATCCAGGTCCACAATGTAAAAACTTTGGAGATATTCTACCATCCATTCCCATAGCTTGAGCTATTTCTTGAGTATTTGCTCCAACTTTCTCAGCCAATAATGCCATCTCATTTATAAAAGATATTTTCACAGCTAAAAATGCATTTGATGCATACTTTATCATTTCTGATGTTCTCCTATTTGTAAAAACAAAAGGAGTTTTATTAATATATAAAACATCATATATTTTTTTCATTATTCCCAAAGCCTTTTTACTTTCAGTTCCTATAACAACTCTATCAGGTCTTAAGCAATCATTTACAGCTTTTCCTTCTCTTAAAAACTCAGGGTTTGAAACTACATCAAACTCTACATTTATTTTTCTTCCCATTAATTCATTTTTAATAGTTTCCTCTACAAGATCTCCTGTTCCAACTGGTACAGTTGATTTATTAACAACTATTGCATACTTACTAATATTTTGACCAATATCCTTTGCACACTGTAAAACATAAGTTAAATCCGCTGATCCATCATCTCCAGGAGGCGTTCCAACAGCTATAAAGATTACCTCTGCATCTCCTAGTGCATATTCTTTATTCGTTGTAAATTTTAATCTTCCTTCTAAAACATTTCTATCTAAAATCTCTTTTAATCCTGGTTCATATATTGGAAGTATCCCATTTTTTAGATTTTCAATTTTTTTCTCATCTATATCTAAACATATAACTTTATGACCAAATTCACTTAAAATTACACCTTGTACAAGTCCAACATATCCTGTTCCTATTACAGTTATTTTCATTCTACTTTCCTCCTAAATACCACTTTACAAATTTGTCAATTCCATCATCAAATTTTGTAGTTGGCTTATATCCTAAAAGTTCTTTAGCTTTATCTATACTTGCATAGGTTCTTTTTACATCTCCAGGTTGCATTGGTAGTCTCTCTATTACTGCCTCTTTACCCAAATATTTTTCAATTGTTTGTACCATTTTATTTAAAGAAATTGCATCTGATTCTCCTAAATTAATAACTTCATAAACATTTTCATGCTTCTCTAAATACTTTACCCCTTTTATAACACCATCGATTATATCATCAATATAAGTATAATCTCTATATGTTTCTCCATCTCCAAAGAATGGAATACCCTCATTTTTTAAAATTTTATCAACAAACTTATGAATAGCTAAGTCAGGTCTCTGTCTTGGCCCATAAACTGTGAAAAATCTAAATTGTAATGTATCTATATTGTATAGGTTAAAATAAACATGTCCAAATACTTCACAAGATTTTTTTGTTGCAGCATATGGAGATATTGCAAAATCAACTACATCTGTTTCTTTAAAAGGAACTACTTTATTATTACCATAAACTGAACTAGAAGAAGCTTGTATAAATTTTTTAACCCCATATTTTTTACAACACTCCAATAGATTTAAATACCCACCTACATTTACCTTTTCATATTCTAAAGGATTTTCTAAAGATGGTCTAACTCCAGCTAATCCTGCTAAATTTACAACCATATCTATTTTATTTTCATTAAATATCTTGTCTAAACTTTCAATATTTTTTAAATCACAGTACTCTAAAGAATAGTTGTTTGTATCTACTTTTTTTACTAGCATCTCTATTTTTTCTTCTTTTGTGTCTCTTGATAAAATCTCTACAAGATATTCAATTTTATTTAAACTTTCTAAAACATTCTTTATTTTTATATCTTCTGAGTAAAAATTATGAAAATTATCTATTCCAATTACGCTATGTCCTAAACTTAACAATTTCTCTACTAAATGTGATCCTATAAATCCAGCTGCTCCTGTTACAATAATTTTCATTTATCTTTCAACTCCTCTATTTTTTTTTATTAAATATATATTTCTTGAATAAATAAGTACATTTGGTGCCTGCCCTAATATAAATACAGGGTCTTTTTTATATATTGCATAAATTAATAAAAAAATACTACCTGATAAACTAAATATCCAAAATGAAAAAGGGATAACGCTCTTTTTAGCTTTCTCACTAGCCAACCACTGAATAATAAATCTCATTGAAAAAAGTCCTTGTCCAATAAAACCTATAATTAAAAAAATATTCCAATTTTCTACACTCATCATAACTATTCCTCTATTTTCCAGTTTAGCATTCTATTTTTCATCCATCTTACTGCAAAAACATCTTTAAAAGCTTTAAAGCCTCTTCCAAAAACTTTATATTTTGACTCTCCATGCAATCTATCATAATGCCTTACTGGTACCTCTATAACTTTATAACCCATATACTTTGCCAAAGTTGGTAAAAATCTATGCATTCCATTAAATAATTTATATGATTTAACAACTTCTTTTTTAAATAGTTTTAATGGACACCCTGTATCTTGAATATTATCACCTGTTACAAAATTTCTAAATCCATTTCCAATTTTTGATGCTAACTTTCTTTTAAAACCATCCTCTCTAGTCGCCCTTCTTCCATTAACTACATCATACTCTGGAATATGCTCTAAAAGTTTATAAACATCCTCAGGATCAGTCTGTAAATCTCCATCCATCATTAAAACTAAACTTCCTTGAGATTTTTGAAATCCAGTATCTATTGCCGCACTTTGACCATTATTTTTTGTAAAATGATAAACTTTTACATTTTTATTTTCTTCTCTTAATTTATTTAAGAGCTCATAACTTCCATCAGTACTTCCATCATTTATAAAAATAATTTCATACTCTTTAAATCCTTTTTTAAAAGCTGCCTCAATTCTTTCTGCCATAGGAATAATGTTATCTTTTTCATTGTAAACTGGTATTACTGCTGATATCTCCATTGCTGCCTCCTTTTGTTTTTTTTAATTATAAAGTTTAAAAGTAAATTTTTAGTAAATTTTTTAAAATAAAACAAATACTGCTATAATATATACCTCACAATTATTCAATATACAAGTTTTTCAAATAAATTTTTACCATTTTTTTACTTTTTTGTTTTATAATACATATAACAATTAATTTAAATGGAGGGAAGCTATGTTAAAAAAGAATATACTTATTATTGAAGATGACCCTAAAATTAGAAGATATTTAGAATTAGAATTAGTTCATGAAGGATATAACATTGATTTAGCCGTGGATGGAAGTGATGGTTTAAAACTATTTAGAGAAAATAACTACGCTCTTATTCTTCTTGATTTAATGCTTCCTCATATGAGTGGTGAAGATGTTTGTAAAACTATTAGAAATGAATCTAATATACCAATTATAGTATTAACTGCTAAAGATGAAATTTTTAGCAAAATAACTCTTTTAGATTTAGGGGCAGATGATTATATTACTAAACCATTTGTCATTGGAGAGCTTCTAGCTAGAATGAGAGTTATCTTTAGAAATAAACAATCTTTTACAGATAAAAAAATTTTAAAATTCGAAAATATATCTCTTAACTTAAATACAAAAGAGGTTCTTTTAGATGAAACTTTAATAACTTTAACTAAAACAGAATACAATTTACTTCACTACTTAATGATTAATAAAAATTTAGTTTTAAGCAGAGAAAATATCTTAGAAAATGTTTGGGGATATGATTATTTTGGAGATGGAAAAATTATTGATATGTATATTAAAGCTCTTAGAAAAAAACTTGATCCTGATAGTAAATACATTAAAACTATTCGTGGATTTGGTTATTCATTAAAAAAGGAGGATTAATTTGAGAACCCTTTCAGGTACTTTAAAGAAAAGTTATTTTCAATTGATTTGTCTATTTACTATTGTTCTACTTTTATCACTATCTATTACTGGAAAATATTTAATTAATTCATCTAAACAATACTTAAGAAATGCTATGGGATTTTTAAAATATGAAATCTTAGAAGAAGTTAATTCAAAATCTATGGAAATTTTTACAGGTGATTTAGTCAACCAACTTTTTAGAGTAGAAAATCCTGCTCTTGATGATTTAGAAATAACAATAAAATATAAGGATTTAACTTATACAGAAAATAAAAAGCAATTTCTTTTAGATTCTGCTGTTGAAGATAAGGTAAAAAATGTTCATTGGTATGATTATATGGTTTTAAAAAATGAACTGATTAATAAAGATGGAGAAGTCTATACTGTTATTCTTGTAAAAAATTTAAGCGAAGAAAAAAATTTCTTCTTTGACATGATTTATATCTTTTTATCTGGATTATCCATTTGTATAATTATATCTATCTTTGCTTTTACAAAATTATTAAAAAAAATAAAAAAACAACTTTCTTTATTAGAAAATATTAATTCGAATATTACTTTAGAAAACTTAAAAGTTATAAAACCTACAAATTATTTTAAAGAATTTGATAACATATTAGATTCATACGAAGATATGTTATTAAGACTTGATACACAAAATAAAAAACAAATTGAATTTGTTCATAATTCATCACATGAGCTAAAAACTCCTCTTTTTATAATTGGGGGATATATTGATATGATTAAACGTTGGGGAAAAAAAGACCCTGAAATATTTAATGAAGCTTTAATATCTATTGAAGATGAAACTAAAAGTATGAATCTACTTATTGAAAAACTTTTATTTATTGCGAAAGAATCTGAAATCAAAAGTGAAAAAAATGAAGTTGAACTATCTGAAATTATTTTAGGATGTATCTCTAGCTTAAAACATCAATACCCTAAATCTAATATTAATTTTACTCCTGAGTATACAATTATTAAATCTGATGAGGGGTTAATTAAGTTATTAATAAAAAACATCTTGGAAAATTCTATTAAATATGGTAAAAATAACCCAGTTGATATAAGTATTACAAATAACGATGAACAAAAACAAGCTATTTTAACTATTAAAGATTATGGTATTGGAATGACTTCTGAAGAACTTCACCATATTTACGATCGATTCTTTAGAGCAAATAAATCTCGTAGCAAAGAGATTCAAGGTCATGGTCTTGGTATGTCTATTGTTAAAAGAATTATAAATCTTTTAAATTTAGATATAAAAATTTCGAGTACCCCTAATATGGGAACAACTGTTCAAATATTTTTTAATCTATAAAATTTCTACTATATTTTTAAAACTTAAGGAGGATTTTCTCATGTTTAAAGATAAAAAACTTTTATCTATTTTAGGATTAAGTTTTATCTCATTTTTTAGTACTATTTGGATTCGAAAAGCAGATTTAATGGAATCTAGAAATTTTATTACCGCTAGAGAGATTGTATTTAATAATGAATGGCTCGTTACTACTTTAAATGGACAATATCGTTTTGAAAAACCTCCATTACCAACTTGGTTTACAGCTGCTGTTATGAAAATTTCTAATAATTTTTCTGATGAGTGGATACTTCGATTACCTGTGGCTTTAGTTTCTGTCTTACTGATCTTTTTTATATACCGATTTGTTCAAGAGTTATCTGATAATAAAAATCTCCCATTTTTAGTATCGTTTGTTGCTGCAACTACCTTTATGATAACAAAAGTTGGTAGTGAAAATGCTTGGGATGCATATCCATATATTTTTATGTTTGGATCTATCACTTATCTTTTAAAAAGTATAAACTCTAAAAGAACTTTTAGTCTTTTATTTGCTTCTATACTTTTAGCAGCCTCTTTACTAAGTAAAGGTCCTGTAGCGATTTATGGTATGTTTCTACCTTTTGTTATCTCATATATTTGGGTTTATAAATTAAAAAAAATACTTGAAAATCGTAGACGAATTATTTTATATGTTTTAATTGGTTTAATTCTAGCTTCTATTTGGCCTATTGCTATGATTCTAGAGAATAAAGAACTATTTTTCTCTGTTATGAATAAAGAAAAAAACACTTGGACAAGTAAACATGTTAAAAGCTTTTTCTTTTACTTTAACTATTTTTATTTCATGGGAATTTGGATATTCTTTTCTATTATTACTTTTTTTAAAAAATGGAATTTAAAAAATAGTGAGGAAAATAGGCTTTTTAAATTTGGAACTCTTTGGTCTATTTTAACCTTTTTACTTTTATCATTTATAAAAATGAAAAAAGAGAGATATGGATTTCCTATATATGTAGTTTCATCTATTCCAATCGGAATTATATTAAACTACTATATTAATAGCGACTGGAATCTTTTGAAGAAATCAGATAAAGTTCTATTTTATATACAAGCCACTCTTATAACAATTTTATCTATTGGAAGTGTTGGTCTTATATTTTGGAAAAAACCAAATTTTTATTATTTAACTATTCCATTTTTTATTTTATTAGTCTATCTTTTTAAAGACAGATTAATTGATAAAAAAAATTTCAAAAAAAAAGTTATTTATTTAAGTGGATTTTTACTACTAATAGTTAATTGTAATTTAACTTGGATTATTGAAAATGAAATTCGTAATAAGAATAGTTCTAATTTAATCCCATTAGAAACTTTACAAAAAAATAATAAGCTATTTCATATATATTCAAAGGATTTCACAATTGAAGATGTTTGGAGTGTAGGACAAGATATTCATTTCTTAGATGATAATACTATTCTTCCTGAGAAATTTTATATTTTGTCTAAAAATTCAAAATTTGATTTAGAAAATAACTATAAAATAGAATACAAAGAGACTTATAGTCGATTTAAAGATGATGATGATTTAATATATATTTATAAAGTTATTAACAATAAATAATTCTAATTCAAAGAGATAATATATTGATATTATCTCTTTGAATTTTATTTTTCAGCTATAATTAACCTAACTACATCTCCTAACATAATATTTTTACTCATAACTTTTGAAAATCCAGCTTCTCTAATAGTCTTTTCTGTTTCTCTTAAAAGTGATGTTCCTAAAATTAATCTTGTAAAAATATTCAAAACTCTTAATCCTATATTAATTATAAAGTTCTCGCTTTTCATATGTTCTATAAAGACTGCTTTACCACCACTTTTCAAAACTCGATATACTTCATTTATTCCTTTTTTAGGATTAGGAATAGTGCAAAAAACACAAGAGGAAAATACTGAATCAAATGTTTCATCTGAAAAGCTCATATTTTCAATATCCATTTCTAATAATTTTACATTCTCTAATCCCAATAACTTAGCTTTTTTCTTTGCTATATTCAACATTCCAATAGAAAAATCTATACCTGTTACATCTGATTTTTTCTCATAATATTTTAAACATGCTCCACTTCCTATTCCAATTTCAAGAATTTTACCTTTTAACATTTGAACAGCTTCTTTTTTTATTTCATTCATAGGCATTCTTTCTTCTAATTTATCAAAAATATTTGCAATTCTACTATATTTATCTTTAGTTTCCATTTTAATTCTCCTATTTTTCATTTTTTATTAAAGGAACTATATTTCTTAATAGTATATATTATCTAAACCGTATATACAAGGAGGCAACATGGAAAATCTTTTAAATAGAAAATTAAGATTGGGAATCGCAGCGTGTCAATTTGGTTCTAAAGTTAGATATAACGGAAAAGGAATAGATTTGACTCAATCTTTAGGAAGAGACCGTGGACAATTCATTTGGACTCCTGTTTGTCCTGAAATTATGAGTGGAATGGGAGTTCCTAGACCAAGTATTAAACTTTCAGGAGGAAATGGATTTGATTTTTGGAATGGAAAAGCAAATATAAAAAATAAAGAGGGAGAAAACCGAAATGAGATGGTTCGAAAAGGTGCTATCGCTTGTCTTGAAACTTTAGAAAGAGCAAATATTGATGCTTATATATTTATGGAGGGAAGTCCTTCTTGCGGAGTTTATAGAACAAGTTTAAAAAATCAGCGTCTTGGAAATCCACCAGGAGTCTTTGGTGCATTACTTTTAGAAAGAAATATTTTTTTAATTAGTTCAATTGACCTACAAAGTCCTATCAGATGGTGGGATTGGAAAAGACGATTGGTTGCTTTTGTTTGGATTAAAGAGCAAAATATCAACTCAATTGACATTTTAAAAGAAATTTGGGACAAAGTTAAATATGTTTTATATGAATTACACGAAGAAGAAGCAACTAAAATAAGAGATCAAATAAGATTAATTACAAATGAAAAGAAGGATGTATCTGATGAAACCTTTACTTTTCTTAAAAACTCTATTCTAGATCTTTTAAGAAAACCAGCTAAATTAGAAAATATAAAAAAATGCTTATGGACTAACTATATTAACTTAAAAGAAAAAGAAAATATTGAGGTAGAAGAGATTTTTGAACCTCACATTTTAAGAAATATGACACATATAGCCCAAGAACTTCTTGGAGTTGAGATTGAAGCTAGAAAAAGAAATATTTTATTCAGAAGCTCCCCAATTAATTATAAACCTGATAGATAATTTATTTCTATCAATACAAAAAAGAAAAAAGACTGCGTCTACTCAGTCTTTTCTCTTTTTCACTTTATTATCCACACTTTATCTAAAATAGTTTATCTCATTTTATTTATAACAAAATTAACATTTTTTCCACTTACCTCTGCAAGTTCTTCTTCATCAATAGGCATAACTTTTGATACATTATTTTCATAATTAAATATCTCTTGTGTCTTAGTGATTACAGAATTTTTTAAAGAAGATTGGTTATTCTCAGTTTCCTTACTTTTTAAACCTCTTGCATATATATTCATTGCTAATAACAATCCTACTATAATATATACAATTTTCTTACTCATTTTAATCTGCCTCCATATATTTCATATAATGTAAATATACAGCTTTTCATATAAAATGTCAATGTCATTATATAAATAATGAATGATACAACTATTCATAAAATCAATAGTTTATATATTTTTTATTTATGTTTTGTTAAATCACATTTAATTTATTTTTAGGACTGTTTAAGTATTTTTTCTACATCTTCATAGCGAACTTTCCCCTTCAATAAAACCTCTTCCATTTTCTCATCTTTTAGCTTATATACACTATTACAAGAGTTACAAGCTATTATATATTTCTTTTTTAAAGTAATTATCGGTATAAAAAAAATTTCAAAAACTCTTCTTAATGCGAATAATTGAACTTTTTCTGATAAGCATCCTGTACACTCAAAATCAACTTCTCTTAACTTTTCTTCTGAATCTTTTAAACCAAATATCCCAACAAATATCATTTTATTTCCCCCTTCAGCATTTAAATAATATATTTTATAAGTTTTTCTATATGAGAAAATACAACTGGGTATTCCACATTGGGTCTAGACAACATTATAGATATAGCTCCAATCTCTTTTGCACTATCTATTTTTTCTCTTTCCCCACCAGTATTTCCACCTTTTTTACTTACAATATATTTTATATTAAGTTGCCTCATCATTGCAACATTTAATTCTTTAGAAAATGGTCCCTGCATAGCTATAATATTTTTAGGCAAAACCCCTAAATCTTCAGCTTTTTTTATCATCTCCCATTTAGGAAGTATTCTAAAATATATATTTGATTTATTTTTTATATTTTGAAATTTATGAAGATTATTACTTCCTAATGTTACTAAAATATTTCCTTCTAACTCCTCTAAATATTTTATCATAATATCTAACTCAGAAAATTCTATAACTCCATCTTCAGAAACTAAATTTTCTCTTTCAAATCTTATGTAATCAATCTCTTTTACTTTTGAAGATTCAATGGCATTTCTAGAAACTTCTTCTGCATATGGATGAGATAAATCAATAATTTTCTCAATATTATTTTCTTCTATAAATTTGTTCATTCCTTCTAAATCTAATCTTTTACAAAATACCTTTATATCTTCTATATTTTCAAGTAATTTTCCACCATACTCTGTTGCTGTTGTTACAACTAGCTTTTCTTTAAAAGGAAAGGACTCTATAAAATCTCTAGAGTCCTTTGTTCCACCTATAACCCAAATCATATATGATATCCTCTTGGAGTTATCATTCTATCATTAGAAACATACGTCTTTGAGTTTCCTATTATAACAACTGTAAACATATCTATTTCATGGTTTAAGAAGTCCTGTAAGTTTGTTAAAGTATAATTCTGATCTTCTCTTCCAACATGTCTTAATAGCGCAACTGGAGTCTCTGGTGCTTTATGCTTTAACATTAACTCTCTTGCTTCAACTATTTGAGTTGTTCTTCCTTTACTTTTTGGATTATAAAGAGATATAATAAAGTCTCCCTCTGCAGCTTTATCAATTCTTTTTGTTATTACATCCCAATCAGTTAATAAATCACTTAAACTTATTGTAGCATGGTCATGCATTAGCGGTGCTCCTACAACTGCGGCTCCAGCTACTGATGATGTTACTCCAGGAACAACCTCAACTTCATATCCCTCTTTCTGAGCGATTTCTATCATGATTCCAGCCATTCCATAAATTCCTGCATCTCCACTACTGATTAGCGCTACATCTTTTCCAGACTTAGCAATCTCTAATACTTGCTCACATCTAGCAACCTCTTTTTTCATTCCTGATACATAAAACTCTTTTTCCGCGAACTCATCTTTTACTAAATCTGTATAAGTTATATATCCTGCAATTACATCTACATTTTTTAAAACTCTATACGCTCTTACTGTTATATCATCCATATTTCCAGGACCAATTCCTACAACATATATTTTACCTTTTTTCATAAATAAATCTCTCCTCATAAATGGAAATTGTCATTCCATCTTTTTTTGCTTTTATCTCTATAAATTTCCCATCTTTACTTGATGTTAAATATGCACATGGCTCTGAAACAGCTTTTACGCCTATCTCTTTTTTTACAAATTCAGATCCATGAAACATATCTTCTACTGTTAATATCTCTTCTCTACTAACAATTTTCAACTCTTTTCCAAGCTCTTTAGCAGTTTCAACAATTCCTTTTTCATCTGCTTTTAAATCTACTGTTGCAAAATGCTTTATGCTTTTAAGTGAAAGATTATGTTTTTCTAATGTTTCTATTAAAAATTCATAAACTTTTTCTTTTTCAATTCCTCTTCTTGAACCTATTCCTATAACTAAATTTTCAGGATATAAATGTACAACTTCTAAATTTTCTTTATTAGAAATAACCATAACACCTTCTGGATTTTCATTGCATATATTTTTAGGAAGACTTAATTCAACATTTTTTCCATCTACTATCAATGATGTAACCTTTTTAGCTGCTTCTAATGATTTTAAATTACACTTTAATTTCTGAGACAAAGTATCCACTGCAATTTTTCCCGTCACATCTGAACTAGTTGTTATGATTGGAACTAATCCAAATATTTCATGAAGATTTTGAGTCAAATCATTTGCTCCTCCTAGATGTCCAGAGAGAAGAGAAATTACAAAATTCATTCCTTCGTCTATTACAACTACTGCTGGATCAACATCTTTAGATTTTATTAAAGATGCAATTTTACGAATAACAATTCCTGTTGCCATTATAAAAATATGTCCATCGTATTTATTGAAAGCTTCGTTTAATTCTTCAGTAAAGTTTTCCATTTGAATGCTATTATCTATTTTAAATTTTGAAAGAGTAAATACATCTATCCCTTCAATTTTATTTTTAATCTCCACTCCATTTAGACCTGCTCCTCTTGTTACAGTCCAAACTGCTAATTTCATTACTTCTCAATTCCTTTTCTAAATTCATGTGTAAAATGCTTATCATATAATAAAGATTTTTCATATTTATCCCCTAAAAAATCTCCAACTAAAATTTGAGCTGTTTTAGTTATATTTGCTTCTTTTACTTTTTCTTCAATTGTTTCTAATGTTCCTAAAACAATCTTTTGATCCTCCCAACTAGCTCTTTGAACAATTGCTATTGGAGTTGTCATCGGATAATGTGTAGCTAATCTTTTTACAACATCACCAATCATATGTACTGATAAGAAAATTGCCATTGAAGCTCTATGAGAAGCTAAAGATTCTAAGCTTTCTTTTTCTGGAACAGGCGTTCTTCCTTCTAATCTTGTACAAATTACAGTTTGAGAAATACTTGGTAATGTGAACTCTTTTTTTACTGCTGCAGCAGATGCTAAAAATGAACTTACTCCCGGAATTACTTCATACTCTATTCCATGCTCATCTAACATATCCATCTGTTCTCTATGTGCTCCAAATATTGCTGGATCTCCTGTATGAACCCTAGCAACTTTTTTTCCTGCTTTTATCGCTTTAACAGTTACATCTATAACTTCTTCTAAAGTCATTGAAGCTGAATTATGAATCTCTGCTCCCTCTTTATGACACTCTATAACTTGTCTTGGAACTAAAGAACCTGCATAAATTATTACATCTGCTTCTTTTACTAATCTTTGCCCTTTTACTGTAATTAACTCTGGATCCCCTGGTCCTGCCCCTATGAAATAAACTTTTTCCATTGATTGATACCACCTTTTTTTAGTATTAATGTTGTAAAGTAAGGAATATCTTCCTCTTCCATTTTTGTTAAATCAAAATTTATCTCCTGTGTTTCTTTTCCACAGTTTGAAACCATTATTATATTTTCTAGATTTCCTGTAGCTTCTAAGCCAGCTCTAAGTTTATCAAAATTTCTAGATACTTTCATAAATACGATATTATCTGCTGAATTAATTTCACCAACAATATCAGTTTCTCCATTTAATGATACAACTTTCAAAGATTCTTCTCCCATAACTAAAGGTAGGTTAAATCTCGAAGACATATCTGAAAACGATGATATTCCAGGAATTGTCTCTACAGGTATCACACCATCCAAGTACTCAAGAATATAAACATATGTACTATATGTCATTGGATCTCCAATTGTTAAAAATCCAACTTTTTTTCCTGCTTTTAGATGCTCAACTATCATATCCGCATTTCTTTTTCTAAATTCTTTTCTAGCTTCTACACTTTTTAACATTGGAAACTCAACAAACAAAGTTTCTGCTCCCTCTTTTAAATACTCTCTAGCTATTTCGTATGCTGTACTTCCCTCAGCTTTTTTAGCCTCTGGTAAAACTACTACATCTAGCTCTTTAAAAGCTCTTATAGCCTTTAGCGTTAACATTTCAGGATCTCCTACTCCCACTCCTATTCCATAAAACTTTGCTGTTGACATTACTTTGTTTCCTCCTTATCTGCTGTTATTATATATATTGGATTTTCTCCATACATCATTGTGTACGGACCTATACTCTTTCCTCTAGATACAACAACATTTACAACTTCTATATTTTTAAAATTTAACTCTTTTAAAAGCTTTGTAGCATCTGCTAAAGTTTCTAAAGTTATCGCATTTATGACTACTCTAGAATTATCTTTTGAATATTTAATAAAATGTTCAAGTATATTTCTCATTGAACCTGTTGATCCACCTATAAACATTCTATCATATTGAATAGTTGGTATTGCTTCAGGAGCTCTTCCCACAATTACTTCTATATTATCTAATTTAAATCTATTTATATTTTCTTTTAAGGTCTCTATTCCCTTTTCTTCCTTTTCAATAGCAAAAACATTACCATTTCTTAAATATGTCGCTGCTTCTATTCCTATACTTCCAGTTCCAGCACCAACATCTACTAAAATAGAATCATCTTGCAATTGTAATTTCGCTATAGAAATTGCTCTAATCTCTTGTTTTGTCATAGGTAGTTCTTTTTGAACGAACTCTTTATCATAAATATGTCCCATTATTTTCAAACCTTTCTTATAATTGTTACATTCATTTCATATTTTTTATTATACTTTTTATAATCACATACTAAAAACCTTGTAATAACTTCATTTTTATAAGAAAGTCTCTCTCCAATAATTATTTCAGCATTTAAAATATTATTTTTAACAAGTGTTTTACTTATTTCAATTGGATTATTTTTTTCATCAGTTAGAAGTACTACTCCGCTTTTACTATTTTTAAATATTTCTACATAATCATTTTCTCTTCCATGAACACTACAAAGTTGATAATGTTCCCAAGTCATCTCTATCCTAGAAAATAGATATTGAAAAGAAGATATCCCTGGAATGACATTAAATTTTTGTTCAGGAAAACTCTTTTTTAAATATGTAAGCAAACTATAATAACCTGTATCTCCTGAAACAATAAATACTATATTTTTATCTAAATTTCTTAAAACAAACTCTTTCATTTCATCTAATTTTTTCATAATATAGATATATTGATTATTTAAAAGAGAGTCAATCTCTTCTAACTGTCTCTCTCCACCTATAACAATTTCAGAATTTTTTATTTTATCTATTCCTGCCTTTGTCATATAATCTAGATTTCCTGGTCCAAGTCCCACCACCGATATCTCTTTACTCACTTTTTAACTCCTCTATCATCTCATAAAATCCATCACTATATCCTAATATATCTCCACTATAATTAAAAAGAATTGATTGAAATTCTATGTTATCTCTTGAAAATTCAGCTGATCTTTTAGCTACTTTATTAGCAATTAAATTAAATAAACTTTCTTTTTTTAATATATATTCTGTAGCTTCTTCAGCTGTATTTGCTTCTAAAACCTTCAAAATATTTTCCCTAGGTTCATCTATTAAAATAGCATTTGCTGCAATTATTTCCAAACGAGCGTCAGCAACTCTGCTGTGAGTGTTAAAAATTCCACCTGCCACTTTTATAGCTTTTCCTATATGTCCAATTAATACTATTTTTTTAAATCCTAATTTTACTGCACTATCAATCATAAATCCAATATAATTACTTGTTACAACCATCTGCTCAACATCTATATTATTATCTATACAAAACTGTTTCCCATGATTTCCAAAAGCAAATACTACCCATTCTCTAGTACTATTCTCTTTTAAAACTTTTAATTCAGCAAACATAGATTTAGTAAGTGCATCCTCACTCATAGGTTTAACTATTCCCGTAGACCCCAAAATAGATATCCCTCCTAGTATTCCCAACTTCCCATTAAAAGTTTTCAAAGCTTTCTCTCTTCCCTTTGGAACATATATAGTTACTATCACTTTTAATCCATACTCTTCCAGAAGTGGATTTAAAGTTTTTACTATCATCTCTTGTGGTCCTGGGTTTATAGCTGATTTTCCAGGTGTTACTTTAAGTCCTTTTTTTGTTACTAATCCTACACCTCTTCCACCTACTATCAGCATATTATCAAATTTATGAGCTTTCTCTATCTTTGGTAACTCTTCAACAATTTTTACTTTAGCACAAATCTCTATTCCATTTGTAACATCAGGATCATCTCCTGCATCTTTTAAAACAACACCTCTAGCCCAATTGATTCCTCTTTTTTTTGAGTGTATTGGTATATCTAAAGTTACTCCATTTAATGTGGTTATCTCAACTTTTTCTCCCAAATCTTTTCCTATCAAAAGATTTAATGCAACAAATGACGCTACACACGCACATGTTCCAGTTGTATATCCCGATCTTAATTCTTTATCCATTAAAATCCTTCTCTCTTATGTAACTGATATAAAATTCCATGAAGTATTGAAACAGCTACAGGACTTCCTCCTTTTCTGCCTTTTACAATAATATATGGTATTCCACTTCCAGGTAAAATCTCTTTTGATTCAGCCGCTCCTACAAATCCTACAGGAACTCCAACTATTAAAGCGGGCTTTTGAACCTCACCAGAATCAATAAGTTCTTTCAATCTAAATAGTGCTGTCGGTGCGTTTCCAATTAAATATATATCTGTATTAGGATCTTTTGCTGCGTGTTCTATTCCTACTATTGATCTAGTCACTCCTCTTTCTTTAGCTTCAGCTGCTACATCTTTATCTGAAACTAAAGAATAAGCTGAGTATCCATATTTATCTAAAGTAATTTTACTTAAACCATTAGCTATCATGTTAGTATCACAATATATTTTACCACCTTTTTTTAAGGCTTCTAAACATGACTCAACTGCTCCTTCTGAAATCTCTAATAAGTCTGCATATTCAAAATCAGCTGTTGTATGTATAACTCTTTTTACTATTGGTAAATGAGTTGAAGAAAACTCTTTTGCCTTTTCCCCCATCTCTTCCTCTATTATTTCAAAACTTCTTATTTCAATATCTTGTGGTCTTTTTATATATGACATTTCTTTGCTCCTTCTAATATCTGCTTTAATATATCTAAGTTTTTAAAAAAATGTAAATGTGGATACCCTGCTATAAGATTTTTATTTTTATAACCACATAACCACTCTCTACCATCACTTTTTCTAAGTTTAAATACTCTTTCATCACTACCTATTTCATCTATAGTCGAATAATGAAATTCATGAGCTTTTCCATTTAACTCACCAAAAGCTACATCTACGTATCCAAATCTACTGATAAAAAGTCTTCCAGTCATCTTTACACTACAGTCAATTAATTGTGCCATAGAATAACTTTTTTGCTCCAAGGTTTTTATTCCTTGGCTAAGATACATAAATCCTCCACACTCTCCATAAATATGTCCTCCAGACTCATGAAACTCTTTTAAAGAGTTTAGAAAATCCTTATTATTCGATAAATCTTCTAAATAATTTTCTGGATATCCTCCACCAAAATATAATAAATCAACCTCAGGTATTTTTTTATCTTTTATAGGTGAAAACTCTATAAGTTCTATTCCCATTCTTTGTAAAAGCTCTAAATTATCCTCGTAATAAAATGAAAATGCTTTATCTTTAGCTACTCCTACTTTTAATCCTACATATAGATTCTCTATATTTTTAAAAATATCTATATTTTTTTCTGATTTTTCTAGATTAGCTATCTCTTCTATCTTTTTTAAATCGATAGTTTTTTTTATCTCTTCCTTTAAAATCGCTTTTTTTTCTTTTAAATCCTCAACTTCATCTGCTTGAAGTAATCCTAAATGCCTACTACTGATTCCTAAGTTTTCATCTTTTTTTAAATATCCTAAACACGGTATTCCTGTATAGTTTTCTATAGCATCTTTTAACATTTCATAGAGTTTTTCACTATTTACTTTATTTATTATAACTCCAGCTATATTAACTCTTGAATCTAAATTTTTATATCCTAAAACTTCTGCTGCGATACTTGTACTTTTTCCTGCCGCATCTACTACTAATATAACTGGTAAGTTTAAAACTCTAGATAAATGAGCTGTACTATAATTATCTAAAGAATTTCCTAATCCATCATAAAGACCCATAACACCTTCAACAATAGATATTTCTTTACTATGCTTTTCAAAACTATACTTTACTCCCTCTTCTCCCATTAAAAACAGATCTAAATTATAACTTTTATTTCCCGTTATAAATTTATGAAAACTAGGATCTATATAATCAGGTCCTACTTTAAATGGAGCCACATCTTCAAAAGTAGCCATTAGTCCCATAGATACTGTAGTTTTTCCTATTCCACTTCTTGTTCCTGCTAAAACAAAGCCTTTCATTATTTCAGCACTCTCCTTAAAGCCTCTAAAACTTGCTCATTTTTCTTTCTATCTTTTATTGCTAATCTTATATAACTTTCATCTAAAAACATAAAGTTTGAAGCATCTCTTACTAAAACGCCATTCTCTATCATTTTTTTTCTGAAACTTTTAGCATTATCGTTTAATAACTTTACTAATACAAAGTTAGTTTCTGTTGGAGTTACTTCTATATTATCTATTTTACATAACTCTTCATAAAACCATAACTTTTCTTTTTTTATCCAATTTTCTGTTTCATGTATATACAAAGTATCTAAAAGCATAGTTTTACCTGCTATTTCAGCTACTCCATTAACACTCCAAGGTTCTCTAATATTTTTTATTTCATCTAATATTGATTCGTCATAAGTTAATCCATATCCTAACCTAACCCCTGGAAGTGCAAAAAACTTAGTTAAAGCTCTTAAAATGAATATATTTTTATGTTTTAACAAAAACGCAGTTTTATCTTTCCAATCATCAACAAACTCTATAAAAGCTTCATCTATAAATAATTTTTTATTTTTTCTTTCTAAAAAATCAGCTATTTTTTTTATTTTTTCAAGATTTTGAAATTTTCCTGTTGGGTTATTTGGATTACACATAACGACAACATCTTCATCTGTTATAAATTCTAATAACATATTTTCGTTTAAAGAAAAATCTTTGCTCAACGGAAAAAATTTAACATCTCTTCCTGCAGCCCTAGCAGCTCTTTCATACTCTGCAAAGGTTGGCGCAATTATTAAGACCTTTTTAGCTTTTACTGCCTTCATATATAGAAATAGAACCTCTGTAGCGCCATTTCCTACAACTACATTGTCTATATGACAATTATTGTAATCTCCAATAGCTGTCCTTAACTCTACATAGTCTATATCTGGATATTTTTCTAAAGTTTCAAAATTTTCTATAACTGCTTTTTTAAAACTATTTGGAACTCCTAAGGGATTTATATTAGAACTATAATCTAAAACTTCTATCCCGTTATCTCTTTTTAGTTTATATATATTTCCACCATGCAAATCCATATTACTTCACTTCCCATTGTCTTATACTAGTTTAATAAATGTTGTAAACAAAACTATCCCTACAAAAGATGTCATAAACATTATCTTATAACATTTCTTTATATCTTCACATTGAAACTCTTTTAATTTATCTCCTATTGTAGGTTTTTCAAAATATTTTCCAAAATATTTTGTTTTACCACCAAATTGAACACCTATAGCTCCTGCAAAAACTGCCTCTGGATGACCTGAATTTGGACTTGAGTGATTTTTTCTATCTCTAAAAAATATTTTTAATGGCTTTTTTATTCCCATTCCTAATAAAAATGTTGCAATTGGAATTATTATTAGGCCAGATAATCTTGCTGGAATAAAATTAAAGAAATCATCTACTTTTGCTGAAACCATACCAAAATCTATATATTTATCATTTTTATATCCAACCATTGAATCAAGAGTATTTACTGCTTTATATCCCATTGCTAAAGGCAACGCCATTGAAACTCCATCAATTACTATAAAACTTCCTAAAAATGCATAAAACATAGGCGCTATAATTCCATCAACACTATTTTCAGCTATAGTCTCCATTGTACTTCTTACAACTTGTATTTCGTCCATCTCACCCGTATCTCTACTAACCAAATAAGAAAGCTCTTTTTGTGCCTTTTGTAAATCTCCACTTTTTAAAATTTTATAAACTTTAATCCCTTCAGCACCTAAACTTTTCGTTGCCAAAGTTGTATATAGAAAGAAAATTTCTAAAAATTCAGATATCCTAGCTATGTAATATGATAATACTACTGTTGAAAATATTACTATAAAAGCTAATACTCCTCCCCATACTTTTTTATTTTTTAATGAATAGATTTTATTTTCAATAAAAGTTATATATTTTCCTATAAATCTAACTGGATGTGGAAACCAATATGGATCCCCTAAAATTAAATCTAACAAATAAGCTATCCATATTTTTAAAATGATGCTCATTAGTTCTCCTCCAAAATCTTATAAATAGCTTTCATGTCCACATTTTCTCTGAATATTTTTTCTAACTTATCCAACTCTTGAAGTCTATATTCATCAAATGTCATTGTGCTATTTTTCTTTTCCAGTCCTTTCTTCTCTCTTATATTATTTAAAATAAAATCAGTAAACTCTCTATTATCAAAAATTCCATGTAAGTATGTTCCGAAAATATTGTCCTTTACTGTGGCTACTAATCTATTATCTAAAGTTATAGATTTTTCTTTCCCCTCTGTTACTCCTTGGTGAATCTCATAACCTTTAACTTGAATATCTCCTAATCCTTTTAATAACCCAGTTTCTCCTTTTAATAATCCTGTATACTGTATTGTTACCTTCTCTTTTTCCATTGTAGTTTCTATGTCTAAAAGTCCTAGTCCTGGAAGTTCTTTTATATCTCCCTCTATTCCATAAGGATCTAACACTTTTTCCCCTAAAATTTGAAATCCTCCACATATGCCAATAATAGGAGTTCCTTTTCTAGACATTTTTATAATCTCTTGTGCGATTCCTTTCTCTTTTATATCTTTTAAATCATCTATTGTATTTTTAGATCCAGGTATAATTATCAGGTCTTCATTTCCTAATTCATGAAATGATGTTACATAATTAACATTTACATCCTTATTTGCTAGTAAAGCATCAATGTCTGTGAAATTCGATATATGCTTTAATTTTATAACCGAAACTGTTATATCTGCAGTTTTTGATTTAATCTTATTAAATTTTTCTGTTACCCCATCCTCATCCTCTATGTCTAGTTCAAAGTATGGCATAACTCCTAAAATTGGAACTCCTGTCAGTTCCTCTATTTTTTCTAATCCTGGTTTTAATATATCAACATTTCCTCTAAACTTATTTATAATTACACCTTTTACTCTAGCTCTCTCTTCTGGTTCCATAAGAGATATTGTTCCATAAATTGATGCAAAAACTCCACCTCTATCAATATCTGCAACTAAAATAACAGGAGCATCAACCATTTCAGCTAATCCCATGTTTACTATATCGTCTTGCTTTATATTTAATTCTACAGGGCTTCCTGCTCCCTCTATAACACATATTTGATTTTCATCTTTAATCGTATTATAAGCTTGAATTATATCTTTTTTTAACTTTGATTTATAATCTCCGTATTCAAGTCCTCCCATATTTCCGATAGATTTTCCGTTGACAATCACTTGAATCCTTCTATCCCCTGTGGGTTTTAATAAAATAGGATTCATTGTATAGTGAGCTTCTATCTCACATGCCATCGCCTGAAGAGCTTGTGCTCGCCCCATCTCATGTCCATCTTTTGTTATATAAGAGTTCAGTGCCATATTTTGAGATTTAAAAGGTGAAACTGTGTATCCATCTTTAAAAAATGCTCTACATAAGCCTGTAACTGTTATACTCTTCCCTGCTCCTGAAGACGTCCCAACAACCATTATGTTCTTATGTTTCATAATATCATTTCTCCTAAATTTGTGAAGTTTAGCGGAAATATAAAAAATGCGAAAATGAATAGAATATTGCTAATTAGAATTGAAATTGACAGTTCTAAATACAAATCTGTTCACCGCAGATTTTATATTTTCTTTTATATTCATGGCAGATATCCTGACTCAGATTCATCCTACTCTTAGGCCTTCCCATAAAAACTACAGTGGCTAGTCTAATTTCGTCCTCCTTACAGTGGCGGGACCGTGTGAGATTTTCACTCAACTTTCCTTTTAATCAAATTATTGAACCATAAATAATATACATATTTATCATAATTATACATAATGATTATGCACAAGTCAACCTTTTTTAAAAGTTTATGTTTAAAAATTAAACTACAAATATTTACTATTTTATAGAAATTAATTTTAAAAATAATTTTAATAAAACTACAATAATAAAAAAGAAAATTAAATTTTATTCGTAGATTAAATGTGACATATTAAATTTTTATAAGGGAGTGATTAAATATGAACGATGTTAAAACAAATAAACAACCTCTTATTGTAGAGGACAAAATTATTAATGTTCCTCCTATGTTTGCAGAGATTTTTGCATTAAATCCTAAAAATCTTAAAAAATGGTTAGTTGGAGCAAAAAATTCAAATAAATCTTATGAAGATCTTAAAGTAAAAGATATTTTAAATACAAAAGTTAATGCTGCTGTTAATGATGAGGCATTTCTTTTAGATGTAACGTTTGGAAATACAACTCATAAATTATATTTAAAAAAACCTCAAGCAAATAAAGGATTGGATTTTATATTAACAGAAGGTGATAAATTTAAAATTGAAACAAATTTACACCTTACTGAGATAAATGATAAAAAATGTAACATACATCTTGAAACAACTTTATTAGAAAGTAAGCATAGTTTTCATCCTATAACATCTTTTGAATTAAAATACTTTTTCAGAAAAAGTTTATCAAACTTCATAGAAGAGTGTGAAAAAAGTTATAGTACTTTTGAAAGCGAAGAAAAAACTATTGAAGCTGAAGTTTTAAATTTCTACCAAAGCAATATATCTGCTTTTAACTCTTTAATTGAACCACTAAAAAATGATTTAGGAGAAGATTCTTATTTAGATATTCAAAAAAAATTAAAAACTTTAGGTATGGATACATCTGATAAAGTTAGTAAAATATTCACAAATTTAGTTGGTGTTATTCCCACAGAAGATTTATCATTAATCAATGATAAAGTTATTCAATTTATTAAAGAACATATATTTATTTTAAAAGGTATTACTAAAAAAAATAATGCTGAAAATTTAAAAGATATCAATACAGTTACTAAGTTACAACTAGATAACATTAACTTTATTGTACCTCAAATATTAAAAGATATAGATTCTAATAAAATTGTTGAAATTGAAAATCAATTAAATGATCTTTTGACAACTATTGTCAAAGAAATTGAAGATATTCTTGAGGAAATTAAAAATAAAATTCCTCCTCAACACTTTAAAGATTTTGAAGTTGGATTTATAAATATTCTTAAAACTGATTTAGATTCTGCTCAATCTTTAGTTGATAAAATTATTTCTGGAAATGCAAAATTTACAGATGCAGAAACTAAAATTTTAAATGGATTAAAAGAATCTATTAATAAAGTAGAAACTACTGTTAATAATAGAGATAACCAAGCTTATATCTCTGTTTTAAATATGATTGAAAAATCTTTAGAACAACTTGAACAAGATATGAAAACTATCAGTTCAAATATAACCGCTGATAAAATAGAATCTACAAAAACTCTAATAAAATCTACAACTGATACTTCATATAAATCTTTAACAAGCTTCTTATCTAATATGACTCCTGAAAATTTAGCAAATAACAAAGAAGTTGTGAATCAAAAAATAGAAGAAATTTTAGATAGATATGTTAAAGCAATCAAAATAATCTCTCCTTCAATACCTGATGAAAAACTTTCTAATATGAGAGAAAAAGTTAAAAATATACTAACTAAGGAATACGAATCTTTTTGTATATCAAATAACAATTAAATAAAACAAAAAAATGTAGCTGTTGAGCTACATTTTTTATTTCTGAAAAAGATCTCTATACTCCTTAGGACAAATTCGTTCATATTTTTTAAAAACTTTTGTAAAATAGCTACTATCTTCAATTCCTATTTCATTTGATATTTCTGATAAAGACTTACTTGTAATTTCTAAAAAATGTTTAGCTTTTTCAATCTTTTTTATAAGAATATACTCCTTGAAAGTTTTTCCTGTTTCTCTTTTAAAAACTCTACTAAATTGAGAAATACTCAAATTACATAATGCGGCTACATCTTCTAAATGAATATTTTCTCTAATATTTTCATTTATGTAAGTCACTGCTGAAGAAATTTGAGAATGACTATACTCTACTCTTTCTTCTTTTATATTATTTTCAATAATATGATTATACCATTTCTTACTTTTAATACAATCACTTATATAAACCGACGTATAATGTAAAATACTTGCAATACTTTGGAGTTCATTATATTTCACCTTTTTTAAAAACCCATAATTTTCAACAATCTTCTTTATATTAAATTCTTTCCCTACATTTTCAACCAAAATATCCTCTAATTCAAATGTTTCTTCATCTTCTAAAAGAATTTGGCCTACTAAAAATGCACCTATTAATTCACTTTGATAAATAATAGGTATTATCATATCTACTAATCCAGCGTGACATCTATAAATATACGGTTTTAATGATAAAAATGCTTTACTTAAAGCTTTTACATCGCATTTTTCACAAAACGAACTAAGTTCTTTATTTTTCCTAAAAATTTTACAAAACTCTGAGTAGTTACTTTTTTCTGTTAAATAATTGCCCTCATCATCTACAATTACTACAGCCATTTTAGTCATATCTACTATCTCTTTCTGAATTTTTAATAGTTCTTTTTTATATTTATGAAGCATACCTCACACCTTTCGTTTTATTATACTTTTTTTAAAGGCAATCCCTTTAATACTCTAGCTGCATTTTGACCAAAAACCCTTAAACGTTTTTTAGAACTTCCAATATTTTCTTTCAAAATATACTCTTTTGTATATTTTTTTTGATTTAAAAATATTTCACCATCTGAATTAATACCTATTCCTATTTCAAACCTTCCATTTACATAAAACTCTTTATCTATTTTTTCTTCTTCTAAAAACTTTAAAATATAAGGAACTCCCTCTTCTTCTATTCCAAAAAATATCTCTTCTATATCAACTATCTTTATAATATTTGAACATACTATATCTATTCCAGTTTTTAACACTCTCTATCACCTAAAACCAAACCTGTCGCTACAGCATTTCTAGGTCCTTCTATTCCTCTTATATTTCCGCAACCAGCAACTACACCGTATTTAGAAAGAGCTTCCGTTATCATCTCTGGTATTTCAAAGTCAAGAGCTGATCCACCTACAATTATTACAAACTCAAAATCTCTAATATTTTTAGTTAAAGATATTTTTTTTAAGGCTCTCTCTGAATTTGTTACAAAAACTCTTCTTTTACTCTCTCTCCTAATATCTCTAATTCTTTCTAAAGTATTTTGAATATCTATTGGAATAAGCTCACCATTTTTTACTAATACATTTTTTGCATATATGCTCGGTGATAAAGGCTCATTAAAAAACTGCACACTTCCATCTTCGTACCTTATATGAAAAAAAGATTCTACTTTTGCTAGTGGATATTTTTTAATATCTTCAGCTAAATTAAAATTTTCAACTCCAAGTTCTTTCTGAATTAATAAAGTTACCATATTTCCTGCACCAGCTAAATGAGTATGAGCTTTTCTTCCAAATTTATCTATACTACAAGCATCTGTTGATCCAGCTCCAATATCAATTATAGCCAATGGCTTTCCTGTTCCTGGAGTAGTTAAAGCTCCTTTTATAGCCATATCTGCTTCTACTCCACCAACTTCTACTTCTATGCCTAATTCACTTTTTATTAATCTTGCTAAATTTTCCATTTGATTTTTTTCAGTTCCTACCATTACTGCCAATCCCACAGCATTTTCAAGCATAAATTCACCAGCTAAACCACCTTTTATTCTCTGAGGAACAAAGGTGTCAACTGCTAGTAAATCTTTTATTTTTATATCCTCTATATTTTCTCCTGTAAATTTACTCATTGTATTTTTTACATTTCTTAGCATTCCACCAACATTTGTTCCATCTTCTCCAAAAATATCTTGAACATTTAGAAAAGATATCTTTTCCATAATTTTTTCAGCACCTTCTTGTATGCCTACCTCTTCAGTTGTTTTACAACCTTTTATGTAGATATTTCCAGCTGGAATAATTTTTTCTTTCACATCTCCTTGAGGAGTTTTTATTACAACACCTGATCTATTTCCTATAAGAGCTTTTGATAAAGGAACCACTTTTTTTGTTTCTTCTGAGGTTAAATTAAAAATTGTCGCTATTCCATATGGATTTGAAATTTTTTCAATAACTCTTCCCTTTTCAGCTACTTCAATACAGCATTTAACACCTAAAGGTATTTTTTCAATTAGTTGAACTTCATCAACTATTGGAATTTTTATTAGCAATCTATTATTTACAAGAACACCATCATCTCTTTGTAAAATAGCTCCCTTTATTTTTACTCCTCTATTTATTTCAGAATTTAAAATTTTTGCTATTTCTAAAAAATTTTTATCTTTATTTGCTATAACAATATACTCTTCATCTAATAGACTACACTTTAGTTCTTTTAAATTATCTATGTTAATCGTTAAACCTATTCCTATTCCACAACCTCCTGGAGTATCCGGATTATGCCCAATCATAGTAGATTCAGTTATTATTGTTTCTGTTATCGTTTCCATGGAAACATCTCCAATTACTGGAGTTGCCTCATTTATTCTAATCAAATCTAAGTCTTCTAATTTAAAATCTAATTTTTCTAACAATGAGAAAATTGCCTTTTTTATGCCCTCTATATTTTCTTCTGTTCCTTTTAAGCCTGTAGTCTTATAAAGAGAACTACCTAAAAATTTAATTTCAGAGTCTGTTACTCTAGCTAAAGCTACCTCCGTAGTCGCATTTCCTATGTCAATACCTGCAATAATTTTCATAATTAAATTGCTCCTAATCTTTTCTTAACTTTCCTCTTTTTTCATAAATATCTGCAGCCTCTCTAACAAAATTTGCATTTACAACTGCTCCATATTTATTCTCAAGCTCATCAGCTATAGCTAAAAGTTCCTCTTTAGATGATCTATTTGGTCTTAAAGCATTATAAATTTCTAATATTCTTTCATCTGAGATTTTTACTAATTCACTAGCTCTTTGAAAATTTCTTTTTATAGTAGGCTGCCCTGCTGTTTCAGCTACTTCTCCTTGAAGATTAAGTGTTTCTGAAGAGATTCTAATATCTTGAGCTTTAATATTTTCATCTAAAACGTTTTCTAAAGTGATATCATCTAACGTTTTTCCAGTTGGAGTTTTTAACCACTCTTTTCTCTTCTCTCCTAAAGGATAATCTAATTCGATATTAATTTTTTTGTTCATCTTTCATCTCCTTATTCAAAAGTATATTCTAACTCTTCAGGTTTTTCATTTTCTTTTACATGCTTTGTTTCTTTTATATGTAATAAAGCTGCTTTTGCTTGATATTTTGGTCTCACCATTTGATCACTTATAACAGGTACTGGATTAGGCGATTCTCCTTTAGCATATTTAGCTGCATTTTTACCAATTAATCTATAAATTTCTGGGGTCAAAAGAGGTGCCTGTGGAAATAATTCTAGATTATTTAACGGAAGTAAATCCTTTTGATGTATAACTGTTGTTCCCTTTGATTGTATTCCTATCCCTATTCCAGATCCACTTAATTTAGCTGCATCATTTGCAATAAAACAAACATCTGACGTTCTATTTACACGTACTACTCTAGCAATTAAACCTTCCTCTTCTATTCCTGCTATTAATTCCATCAAGACCATATCATGAGGAACATCTGTTATTGTTTTATGTTGATATTTTTTAAAAGCTGGAGCTAGTCCTATAACTACCTCTTCTATTCTATCACCTTTTTTCGCAATTCCAACCTCTTTTATTTTTATTTCCATTTTTTCCTCCTATTCAATACTCTCTGGCTTTATTGCTGTTGGAATATTAGAAATTTCATTCCATCTTTCTTCACTAATTCTATAACCACTTCCTGGTCCCATATAATCATTTTTATCATTTATTGCACTTACAATTTTAAAATCTTTATTTAAAATTGCTGAAGTTTGAAGATAATCTCCAGAAACCCTTTGTTTTAACATATTTAATACATTTTCAGCAACATCTTTAAATCCACTTTTGCTTAAGGCCTTTACTAAATCTAAACCTGTTATTCCTCTTTTTAAAAGTTCTTCAGCTCCTTTCAAATCTTGAACAACATCTCTAACTGGCATATCTTTACTACCATGAGCATATGTAGCCGCATATACTTCTTCGTCTGTTATTTCTGGGAGATCTAACTCTTTAAACAATCCTTGAATTGCTTTTGCTGCTTTATTTCTTATTTTTATTACCTCATCTTCAGAAACTGGTCTCAATCCACCATCAACTTTTAAATCTCTTTGTAAAATATTGTAATCATCAAAATCTTCTGCGTCAAAATTGGATCCTGCAAACATATTATCATAATTTGGTACCGCACTATATCCAGAGAATATAAAATCTGTTCCTGGTAACATCTGCATTAAAGTTCTTGCTGTTCTTCTTATATCAGAATGAGAGAAAGTTTGATCATTAGCTGAAGCACATTCTAAATCTAAAAGCATTGCTATTAAATTTTCTCCTAAAACCGCTCTTATACCTCCTGGTAAAGCCCCTGGCATTCCTATACAACTTACTGCACCATTTTGTAATCCTTGAACACCTGCTCCTCTTGTTATGTAAATACATCTTGTCTCTAAATACAACATTGATTTACCTTCTGAATATCCCATTAAGGCTTCTGATCCTGTACCTGAAGTAAATCTCATTTTTAACCCTCTTGAAGCATATGCCGATGCTAAAAATGCTTTAGACCAAGGCGTATCGTCTCCGTCGGTAAATACTTGCTCTGTCCCATAAACTGAAACTGTTTCTGCATAACTTGTAAATCCTCTCATTCCAAGTTCTAACTCTGTTGCTTCTTCCACTGAACATTGAGTTAGTACTCCACCTCTTCCCACTTGAGAACCCACAAAAATTGCAATAGCATTAAATGGTGCATATCTTACAATTCCCACTGTTGTTTCCTGCTCATCAAAACCTCTTATTGCAGCCTCTGCTGCGTCTGCTGCAATTTGAACTGGATTATCTCTTAAATTAGTCACATGACATTGATTGGAAGGAGTTTTTCTAGCTCTCATTTTTTGAACAGCCATCATCATTTCTACAACATTTAAATGACTAATAACTTCTACCATCTTCGCTGGTGTGATTCCTGTTGTTATTTTCAAAATTTCTTCTTTTTTTACATTTATATCAACTAATTTTTTCGCTATTTCAAGTGTTGATAAATTCATAGCTTCTTCAGCATATCTTAAATCAATTGCATAATCAGCTATAAAAAGATCAATCATATCAAACTCTTCTCTTTTTTTACCATCTAATTCAATTATTTTTCCATCTTTAATTACAAGACTTGGTTTAGGATCTAAAGGACTATCCATAGCTATTAATCCCTCTTCTTTCCATTCACCTATAAATCCATCTTTATTTACTGCACGTTCACTTAAAACTTCAAAACGTTTTGATCTCATCGTTCCTCCTATAAATTATAAAGAATTTAATGCTGCTTTTGCTATCTCCATATCCTCTTCTACAGTTCCACCACTTACTCCAACTGCTCCTACAATTTCATCATTTATTATAATTGGGAATCCTCCACCAAAAGTTATTATTCTAGAGTTATTTGTCAAATTTAAACCATATAAACTTTGTCCTGGTAAAACTACTTCACTAAGCTCATTTGTCCCACTCTTTAATGCCCATGCTGTAAAAGCTTTATTAATCGCTATATCAACACTTGTTACAAAAGCTTCATCCATTCTTTCTAAATACAATAAATTACCACCATTATCTACTACTGAAAACACAACTGGGACTTTTATTTCCAATGCTTTTTTCAAAGCTGCTTTACCCATTTTCTTTGAAGCTTCTAAAGTAATTTGATTAAAACTCTTAACAACCATAACTTTTCCTCCCTATACTTTTTATTTTTTTGTTCGTATATCGAATATTAACAACTTTTTCTATATACTTCAAGGTAATAATCAATCTTAGATTTGTACTTTCTTGTCATTTTTTATATTTTTGATTTTTTTTTACCATTTTTAGGTATTTTTTTACCTTGTTTACATCTTGTTTTTTTGTTACTCTTAAACTGAAACAAGAACTACTTTATTTTGGGAGGAGATTATTAATGAGATTTTATGATTATTTAATGCCTAGTGTTAACTTTTTTGGCCCTGGATGCCTTAGTGTAGTTGGGGATAGAGCTCAAATACTTAATGGAAAAAAAGCTTTAATCGTTACTGATAAATTTTTACACTCTTTAAAAGATGGAGCTGTAGAAAAAACTATAAAGTATTTAAACGAAGCTGGTATAGATAGTGTTGTATTTGATAATGTTGAGCCTAATCCTAAAGATACAAATGTATACGAAGGTGCAGATATGTATAAAAAAGAAGGGTGCGACATGATAATAACTGTAGGTGGAGGTTCTCCTCACGACTGCGGTAAGGGTATTGGAATAGCTGTTACACATCCTGGTGATATTTGCGACTACGCTGGAATTGAGACTCTTATAAATCCACTTCCTCCTATTATAGCCATCAATACAACTGCTGGAACTGCTTCTGAGGTTACTAGACACGCTGTTATTACTAATACTAAAACTAAAGTTAAATTTGTTATTGTAAGCTGGAGAAATCTACCTCAAGTTTCTATCAATGACCCATTACTTATGGTTGGAAAACCTGCTGGTTTAACTGCTGCAACAGGTATGGATGCTCTTACTCATGCTATTGAAGCTTATGTTTCTAAAGATGCTAATCCTGTTACAGATGCTGCTGCTATTCAAGCAATAAAATTAATTTCACAAAATTTAAGACAAGCTGTTGCTAATGGAGAGAACTTGAAAGCTAGAGAAAATATGGCTTATGGGTCACTTTTAGCGGGTATGGCTTTTAATAATGGAAACTTAGGATATGTTCATGCTATGGCTCATCAATTAGGTGGACTTTATGATATGCCACATGGTGTTGCTAACGCTATGTTACTTCCTCATGTTTGTCGTTACAATATGATTGCTAATCCTGAAAAGTTTGCTGATATAGCTGAATTTATGGGAGAGAAAACAGATGGACTTTCTGTTATTGAAGCTGCTGAAAAATCAATTGAAGCTATTTTTAGACTTTCAGGAGATGTTGGAATTCCTAAAAGTTTAAAAGAAGCTGGAGTTAAAGAGGAAGATATTGAACTTATGTCAAGCAACGCATTAAAAGATGGAAATGCATTTAGTAACCCAAGAAAAGGTAATGAGAAAGATATTGCAAATATTTTTAAAAGTGCTATGTAATAAATAAAAGACCTCCAATTGGAGGTCTTTTTTAATATGATGAATTATAAGGTTGACTATAATAAGGTTTGTTGTATTGTTGATTTGTATTATACTGAGGCTGATTATATTGTGGTTGGTTATATTGCGGTTGATTATTATAATATGGTTGCTGATTTGTATCTTTTATAGCCTGAGTTTGATCTTGCACTGAACCAACTAATGCACCTGCTGCTGCACCTATACCTGCTCCTAAAAGAGTTGCTCCAGTATCTCCACCTATCGCTTGTCCTAAAAGAGCTCCTGCTCCTGCTCCAACTGTTGTCGAACCAATTGTATTTGATCCAACATTAGAGCATCCTGATAAAAGTACTACAGATAAAACTGATAATATTAGATATTTTTTCATATTAACTCCTTTCTTATATAACTTTTCATAATTTTAAAACGTTTCTACATCTATTACCATTGGAAAAAAAGGTATTTTTAACACTTTAAAAATTTTATAATTTTTATTTTGTGGAACACTCTCATCTATATAAACATTAACTCCACTAAAAATTATTTTTCTATTTTTACCAAGATTTTTATTTTGCATCTCTGTTAAAAGTTCAACCTGAACATTAAAAATAACAGGACATCACTTACTACCTTTTGTACTTTCTAAATACATTCTTATATCTTTGATGTTTTTCTTTTCTAAATAGTTTAAAACTTCTTGAGTAATTTCTATCTTCATTATTATTCCTCTACAATAATAGTTCTATTTATCATAAACTTTATAAGAGAGAATAAAAAGAATGGAGAGGCTAATCCAAAAGTTATTACAACTAAAACTGTCCATCCTAGTAAAAATAATAAACTATCTGCAAATCCTACATCACATCTTAATCTTCTTGCCATTTTTTCTTCACCTCTTTTATTTATTTTATTCTATAATAATATATTTTTTCTTTTAATTTTACAAGATTTTTTCTAAACATCTCTTTGATTTTATAGACATTAAATAATTAATATTGTATAATAAAAAGATAAAATAAAAGAAAAGTAAGGAGCTATAATAATGACAAAAGAACTATTTAAAGGAAGTGTAGTTTTAAATCCTGTTCCTGCTGTAGTTATAACATCTAGAAATAAAGATGGTGTTAATAACGCATTTACCGTTGCATGGACAGGTACTATCTGTACTAATCCTCCTATGCTTTCTATCTCTATTAGACCTGAGAGATTATCATATGAATATATTAAAGAAACAATGGAGTTTACAGTTAACTTACCAAATACTTTCCAAGTAAGAGAAACTGATTATTGTGGTGTTATTTCTGGAAGAGATGTTGATAAAATTAAACACTTAGGGCTTACAGCTAAACCTGGAGAACATGTTAATTCTCCATATTTAGAGGAGTTTCCTATCAATATTGAATGTAAAGTTAAACAAATCATTCCATTAGGAACACATGATTTATTTTTAGCTGAAGTTGTTGGTTCGCATATCAATAAAAATATTATTGATGAAAAAGGTAAAATTCATTTTGAATGGGCTAATTTAATTAATTATTGTCATGGTGAATATTTTCCAATGTCAAAAAAACCTATTGGTCAATTTGGATTCTCTGTTGCTAAAAATCCTTTACTAATAGAAAAATATAAGCATATAAAATCTTATACAGAATATAGAGATGAAAAAAATAATAAAAAACCTAAAAAAAAGGTTAAAAGTAAAGTTAAAAAGAAAAAATAAAATACAATATAAAAGAGCAGATGGGCAGCTTATAACCCATCTGCTCTTTAATTTACAAAAGGAGTGTCGCATGTTTCAAAAATTTAAATTCGAAAAAAGTTTTATTAAAATGTTAATGGCTCTAGCTATTCCTATTATTTTACAAAGTTTGATTACCGCATCATTAAATCTTCTTGATAATATCATGGTTGGAAAACTTGGAGAAAGTGAAATCGCTGCAGTTGGTTTATCTAATCAATTTTATATGATATTCTTCTATTCAGTAGCTGGTGTAGGAATGGGGGCATCTATTTTCATGTCTCAACTTTGGGGTAAAAAAGATGTCAAAAAAATTCATGAATTTTTAGATTTATCTCTTTTAATCTCACTTGGAGTTTCAATATTTTTTGCTGCAATTGCTTTAATTTTTCCAGCAGATATAATTCATATTTTTTTAAATGATCCAACTGTTACATCTCTAGGAGTTAGTTATTTGAGGATAGTTGCTGTGAGCTATATTCTATCATCTATAACTCTAGCTTATTCAATGGCTTTAAGAAGTACTGCTCAAACTAAACTCCCTATGTATGGAAGTATTGTTGGAATTGCTTTTAATGGTCTTTTAAATTATTTATTTATATTTGGTAAATTTGGTGCTCCTAAGATGGGAGTCGCTGGTGCTGCTTTAGGAACAACTATCTCTAGAACTATGGAACTAGGGTTTCTTTTATTCATGATTTACAATTATAATAATGTAATTGCAACAAAATTCCATGGTTTAAAAGAACTTTCTATAAAAAAATTAAAAGAATTCTTTAAAATTGCTTCTCCAGTTATCTTTAACGATATTATGTGGATTCTAGGAATTTCAACTTATTCTATTGCTTATGCTAAACTTGGAGTTAACGCAACTGCAACTATGCAAATTGCAATTACTGTTAATAATATGTTTAATATATTTGGTATAGGTATTGGAGCTGCCTCTGCTATAATAATTGGTAATAAAATTGGAGCTGGCTTAAAAGATGAAGCGTACTCTCTTTCAATAAAGATATCTCAATTTGGAGTTTTATTAGGAGTAGCCATCGGAATTATTTTCTACTTTATCTCTCCTCTTTTTGTTGGAGTCTTTAAAATAACTCCCGAAACAGCTAAAAATGTAATTACTGTTTTAAAAATAATGGCATTCTTTATTCCTGCAAGATTTTATGCTATTATACAAGTAATAGGTACTTTAAGAGGTGGTGGAGATGTTGTTTATGCAATCGCAACTGAAATGATTGGAATTTGGATTATAGGAATTCCTATGGCCTTTGCTGCTATTCACTTTATCCCGGGATTATCTATAACAACATTATACTTTATAATCTGTTTAGAAGAACTTGTTAAATGTGTTATAACATACCCACGTGTTATGTCATATAAATGGATTAGAAGTTTAGTTTAATTTAGGAGGATTTATGATATCTTTAATTATTTTACTTATTGGAGTTGTTTTTTTAGTTTTAGGAGCAAATTCCCTTGTTGATGGAGCTTCTGTTATAGCTAAAAGATTCAATATTCCTAATATTGTTATTGGACTTACCATCGTAGCTTTTGGAACTTCTGCTCCTGAACTTGTTGTAAATGTCATTTCTGCATTAAATGGTAAAACTGCTATCACATTAGGAAATGTTATAGGAAGTAATGTTATTAATATTCTTGTTATTTTAGGTATTACAGCTATTATCTATCCTTTAACGGTTGCAAGAAACACTGTTAAATTTGAAATACCTATAGCACTTTTTGCTTCAATTTTAACATATGTTTTAGCTAAAAATGGAGTCTTAAGTAAAATTGATGGATTTATATTATTAGGATTTTTTATATTATTTCTTATGTATAATGCCTATTTAACAGTTATGAATAGAGAAGAGAGCGAATTAGAAGTAAAAAATTATACATTACCTATAGCTACTGGTGTTACGATACTTGGCTTTATTCTTCTAGTTTTTGGAGGAAAATTTATTGTTGACTCTGCTGTTGATTTGGCTAGAAACTTTGGAATTTCTGAAAGAGTTATTTCTGTAACAGTTGTTTCTCTAGGAACATCTTTACCAGAGTTAGCAACTTCTGTTGTTGCTGCCTTTAAGAAAAATACTGATATTGCAATAGGAAATGTTGTAGGTTCTAACATCTTTAATACATTTTTCATTCTAGGTGTATCTGCTGTTATCACTCCTATAGATGTTCCTACCACTGCATTTATTGATTTAATTTTAAATATGGTTGCTTCAATTCTTCTTTTAGCATTTGTTTTAAGAAACTATAGATTAAATAGAATTCATGGTCTTCTATTTTTAACAGTATACTCAACTTATTTATACTCTCTTTTTAAGTAGGAGTTGAAAAGGAGGAGATTAAAATTAAAATAATCTACAATAATGATGATCCAGCTATAGGAATTGTTCAAATTATACATGGTATGAGTGAATACTCTAAAAGATATTTGAACTTTACAGATTTTTTAAATAAAAATAGATATATAGTTGTCTTATCTGATCATAGAGGACATGGAGAAGAGGCTTTTAAAAATGGAACCTTAGGACTTTTTAGTAGTTCTTTTGATATTTTAGTTTTTGACCAAGTTAATATAAGTAAAAATTTAAAAGAACAGTTCCCTAATCTACCTTTCTATATTTTAGGGCATAGTATGGGATCCTTTATAGCTCAGAAACACATGAAAGTATATTCTAAAGAAAAATTTAATTATATTTTTATGGGCAGTTGTTACGAAAGAAAATTCATGACTTTTGTTGGTAAAGTTCTTTTTAAATCTATATCTCTTTTAACAGACAATCCTAAAAAAATTTTTAATAATATTATTTTTCTAGGAACTAATTCAAAAATTAAAGATAAAGATAAAAATAGCTCATCTTGGTTAAGTAGAGATCCAAAAGTTGTAAAGGAATTTTTAGATGATCCTCATTGTGGGTTTAATTATACTCCAAAGTTTTATTATAATTTTTTAGATTTTTTATCTAAGCTTTATAACAAGGATAGCTTTAATTTTGTCAATAAAGCAACTCCTATTTTAATTATTTCTGGTGAAGATGACCCCATTGGACTTTATGGTCTCGGAGTTAAGTCTCTTTATAACTTCTATTTAAATTTAGGTTTTAATAAACTTTCTTTAAAGTTATATAAAGATTGCAGACATGAAATTTTAAATGAACTTAATAAAAATCAAGTATATAACGATATACTACTCTGGATGAAAAAAGAAGGAAAAGTTTAACTTTTCCTTCTTTTATTATTTTAATACTTTTCCTTTTAAAAATTTAAACTCTGATATTAAACTTCTATGCTCTAATTTTTTTATGTCTTGATTATTAAGCTTAAAAAAATACTGAATCAAAGGCCCTACGCATAATGAGGAAACTACTGTTCCTACTCCTATTGTTCCTCCTAAAATATATCCAAGACCTAAAACAACAATTTCTATACAAGTTTTTATTTTCCATAAGGGATGACTTGATTTTTTAGTTAAAATTACCATTAGTCCGTCTCTTGGACCGCATCCAAGACCTGTAGATATATAAACATAACAACCATAGCTAAATATAAGTATTCCTATTATTAAAATTAATATTTTTTTTAATAATACATCTCCTTTAGGTATTATATCCAAATAGATATACATATCTATAAATACTCCTACTAATAAAAAATTTATTACAGTTCCGCTTCCAATCGGTTGCTTTAAAAAAATACTAAATAAAACAACGAAAGCTCCTACTAAAAGATTCGCCTCTCCTAGTGTTATTCCAATAGTTCTATTCAATCCTTGATTTAAAACATCCCACGGTGATAATCCTAAATTTGAGTTTAAAATAGTTACAACTCCCAATGCACACAACAATAATCCTAACATTAATTTTAAATACTTCAATATTTCTTGCTTCATGGTCTTTCCTTTCGTAATTTTGCTTGAAATATTATATCATTTTTAAAGAAAAAAGAAAATTTTATTTGATTTTTTTTTTATTTGATGTAAAATGTTGTTGCTAGGGGTGCCTTTGCGGCTGAGAGACTTTGAAAAAAGTTAACCCTTCGAACCTGATTTGGTTAAAACCAACGTAGGGAAGCTATTTTATCAAGTTATTATATAACTGATTAAAAGGCTATACTCTGGTGGGTATAGCTTTTTTTATAAAATAGCCACCTTAAAAATAAAAAGGAGGTAATTTATTTTGAATTTTAAATTTAATGGCGAATCTATATCTTTAGATTCTACTAGTACAATTAAAGAGTTCATTCACTCGCTTAATTTAAATACTGATGGTCTTATTATTTTATTTAATGATAATATCATAAAAAAAGAAAATTTTGATATTGCTATTGAAGAGGGATGTTCAATTGAAGTCTTAAATTTTGTGTGTGGAGGATAGTTATGGATAAATTATTTATAGGTGGAATAGAATTTAATAATCGTCTTATTACAGGTAGTGGAAAGTTTTCAAATTATTCATTAATTAATGAGATGCTAAATAAATGTGGTAGTGAAATGATTACCGTTGCATTAAGAAGAGTTGATCTTAGCGGAAAAAGTGAAAATATTTTAGAATATGTCCCTAAAAACATTAAACTTCTTCCTAATACAAGTGGAGCAAGAAATGCTGAAGAAGCTATTAAAATTGCAAGAATTGCTAGAGCCTCTGGGTGTGGAGATTTTATAAAAATTGAAATAATAAGCGATATGAAGTATCTAATGCCTGATAACGAAGAAACTATAAAAGCTACTAAAGTACTTGCAAAAGAAGGATTTATTGTTATGCCATATATCAATCCAGATTTAATTGTCGCTAAAAAATTAGAGCTTGCTGGAGCAGCAGCTATTATGCCACTTGGTGCTCCCATTGGATCAAATAAAGGACTCCTAACAAAGCCGATGATTGAAATTCTTGTTGAAAATTGTACTCTTCCTATTATTGTTGATGCTGGAATTGGAAAACCTTCTCACGCATGTGAAGCTATGGAAATAGGATGTAGTGCTGTTTTAGTTGATACCGCTATTGCAACTAGTGGTGATCCAGTGAAAATGTCCATTGCTTTTAATAAAGCTGTTCAAGCTGGCCGTGAAGCTTACTTAGCTAAATGTGGTAAAATCAATAATACTGCTATTGCCTCTTCTCCTCTTACTGGATTTTTAAGGGATTAGTGAAAATTTATGAAAAAAATTTTACAGCATTATAAATCTTTTGATTATAATAATTTTTTTGAAAAACTAAGTACATCTGATATAGAAAATATTATTGAAAATAGTGGTGAAAAAATTCTTGAAGACTTAGAATTTTTAGCTTTACTTTCTCCAAAAGCTTCAAATTTATTGGAAAAAATGGCCTTAAAAGCTAATTCTCTAACTAAGCAATATTTTGGTAAAGAAATTCACATATATGCTCCTTTATATATTTCAAATATATGTGATAATGAATGTAGTTACTGTGGTTTTAAACATTCAAATCCAATTAAAAGACGTCATTTAACTCTTGAAGAAATTGAGAAAGAAGCTATTTTTATCTCTGAAACTCTTGGTATTCACAGTATTATTTTATTGACCGGAGAAAGCTCTATAAATTCTATAGAATATTTAAAAAATTCAATTAAAATTTTAAAAAAATATTTTTCTACTGTTATAATTGAAGTTCAACCCCTTTCACAAGAGGAGTATGAAATTCTATATAAAGTTGGACTTGATGGTGTTACCGTTTATCAAGAGTGCTATCATAAAGAAACATACTCTAAATATCATCTAAAAGGAAATAAAACAGATTATACATACAGACTAGAAACTCCTAAAAGAGCAGCCTTAGCTAATTTAAGATCTATTAATATCGGTACTTTATTTGGACTTGGAAATCCTATTGAAGAAGCATTTTTATCAGGTATGCATCTAAAATATTTAACAAATACTTTCTTAGGGTCACAATTTTCTATATCTCTTCCTAGAATTAAAGAAGCTTATAGAAATATCAAGCCTGAAAATATTGTAAATGATAAGGAATTTGTGCAATTTATACTAGCTTATCGTTTGGCTTTTCCTATGATTGGAATAAATATCTCAACTAGAGAAGCACAGAATTTTAGGGATAATCTACTCCCTTTAGGAGTCACTAAATATTCTGCAGGTTCTGTCACAGAAGTTGGAGGATACTCTCTTTCAAATAATTCAGAACCTCAATTTGAAACAGACGATCATAGAAGTGTACAAGAGATTGTTTCTATGCTAAAAACTAAAGGATATCAACCAATTTTTAAAGATTGGGAAGGTAATTTATGATTAAAATAGGTGTTGCTGGTTGCGGTGGTATAGGTTCAAATGTAGCTATGAACCTCGTTAGAGCAGGTATTAAAAATTTTATTTTAGTCGATTTCGATAAAATTGAAGAAACTAATTTAAATAGACAATTTTATTTTAAAAATCAAATAGGATTATACAAAGCTCCTACATTGATGAAAAATCTAAAATCTATTAATGAAAATTTAAATATTGATTTTTTCGTAGAAAAAATTGATAAAAATAATATCTTAGATTTTTTTTCAGACTGTGATATCATTATTGAAGCTTTTGATAAAAAAGAGTTTAAAACTCTTTTAATTGAAAACTACTCGACTAAATATATTATATCTGCAAATGGTATCGGTGGAAGAGATTTAAAAAATATAAAAAATTTAACATTTAATAAACTAACTGTGATTGGCGATTTTTATAGTGATATAAAAATTTATCAAACATATTCAACTAAAGTTATGTTTATTGCGTGTCTTATGGCAAATAAAGTTTTAGATATAATAGGAGGATTTTCCGATGAAAAAATTTGATTTACCCATTGGAGTTTATGCAATAACAGATTCTAAATCTGGAAAAAATAAAAAATTTTTAGAATATTGTGAAGACCTTTTAAAAGGTGGAGCTAAAATTATACAATACAGAGAAAAAAAGAGAGATTTAAAACTTCTTTTAGAAGAGGCTAAAGCTTTAAGAGAATTAACACTAAAATATAATGCAACTTTTATAGTTAATGACTATCTTGATATTGCTCTTTTATCGGAAGCTGATGGAATTCATATTGGACAAGATGATCTTCCTATAAAAGACGTTAGAAAAATTTTAGGTGAAAATAAAATTATTGGAATTTCTACTCACAATCCTCAAGAAGCACAACAAGCCATTATAGATGGGGCTGATTATATTGGAGTAGGACCAATTTTTTATACAGAAACTAAAGAGGATGTATGTGCTCCAGTTACTTTAGAATATTTGGATTTTGTTAACAAAAATATTAAATTACCTTATGTTGCAATTGGAGGAATCAAAGAAAATAATATAGATAAAGTTCTCGCAATGGGAGCAAAGTCTATCTGTCTTGTTTCAGAGTTAGTTGGTGCAGACAATACTCTTGAAACTACTAAAAGAATTAATAATATAATTAAACATTGGCATAAAAATTAATAAAAAAACCTCTAATTTTACTTAGAGGTTTTTTTATAGACCTAATACAATTTTGTTGTTTGTTAAATTACATTTATCTTCAAGTTCTTTTAGTTTCAATTTACTGGTGTAAATAAACTCTTTATTTTTAAAAACTATAACTTCTTCTTTATAATCTAAAACTTCTACCAGTTGAATATTAATTATAGTTCCTCTATCTAGTTTATAAAAAATATTTGTATGAATAATTTTTTCCTCTACTTCAGAGAAATTTTTTTTTATATCAAAAATTTCTGAATTTGTTAAATGAAATTCTGTCCTCCTTGAAATACTTGAGTATGTGATGTAATTTATTTCAGAAAAACTATATATTCCTCTTTTAAAACTATCAAAAAGATAAAAGGAGGTTATGTTACTCTCTTTTTTTTCTAACTGCTGGATACACTCTTCTAGCTCAAAAATATCTTTTCTAATTAAACAATCATCCACCAAATTACTTAAAAATAACTTTCGCATCTCTCTAGTTTCATTTTCACCAACTAATGCAATTACTTTTAAATTTTGTTTTTTATATTCAATTAATTTTTCATCTATATTTTCTGTTTTTGAATCAATTATAATAACATCAACATTTTGAATTTCATCACTATTTTTTCTTAAATCAATACATTTATAAGGAATAACTTCATTTAAAATTATTTTCAAATTATTATCTACATCTATCCCTAATATCATTTAAATCAACTCCTCATATAAAGAGTCTAATCTAATTTTACTAACTATACTTCCTATTTTATTAGAAAGATCTAATAAAAAATTTTGTTCTTCTATTGTTAGAGGCGTGTCTCCTTCTTCAACAAAAATTAAAGCAATATATTTATTCTCGTTAAATTCAATTCTATAAGCTGAACTATACTCTTCTAGTTTTATCATATCTTTTGAAATAACAATTTCATTATCATCACCTTCTGTAATAAATTCTTTATACTCTTCTGGATCAAAAAGTATTTTTACTTTTACATCTACTAATGTTACATTTTTTAAAATTTCTTTTTGTAGAAGTTTTTCAAAGGTTTTTACATCTCTAACTAAACATAATCTATTATATATTTTATCAACCGCTTCATTCTTATATTTCATTATACCTTCAATAATATTTGTATAAAAATCTAAAATAATTATAGTTCCTAAAATCACAGCTGGCTCTGTTAAAGTTTTAAAATAGAAAAGAGATATATAACTTAAGGTTACACCTATAGAATATCTTATAGCTCTCATTACATTTTCTGTATATATCTTAAAAATATAAAAAACAAGACACCAATAAATATAACATATTTCCATCAATTCTATAAAGTAATATAAATTTCTCTCTTTAGGAAATAGTTCTCTAAAAAACTCTAAAACAAAATATGTTATTCCTATTGCAATCCAACTAAAAGATATTTTTTTTCGGACCTTTCTTCTTTGAATAAAAAATTGAAAAAGTGTAATTATAAAAATGATTCTAGTTAAATCTATTACTCTTCTAGCTGTTCTAACAATATTTAAAAATACTGGTGATTCCTCTAATAAATATACGTAAAACTGTGGTGAGTATAATATCAATAGAGTCACTATATTATAAAAATAAATTATCCCTAAACAACTCCAAATAAAAATCCTAAACTTTTTAAATTTTTTAGATAAAATATTTTCTAAAAAATAAAATATTAACAAAAATAAAAGTACTCGTGTTATTGTGTATTCAGCCATAATTAGATAATTATTTTGAAAACCTATTCGTAAACTAAATAACATCTTTCCTATTAAAAGAAAAAATATTACTTTTAAACTATTCCCTTTAGGAATTCTATGTCTACTATTTAAATATATAAAAATATTAAAACCTATTAAACATGCTGTTAAAAAATTCAAAAAAACTTCTTGAATTTTAGAAAATTTTACTCCCTCTAAATTTAAATATATTTTTTCCCAATTTTTTTGCTTCTTTAAAATGTATTCATCTGAATCATCTTTGTATTTTCCCTTTAAAAGATATTCGCCATTTGGAACATTATAAAATAAACTACCATTTAAAAAATTACGTTGTTCTATTTTCTCTTTTAAAATATTTCCACCAATAGGAGATAACGTATATTCTCCTATATTTCTCTCTAACACTTCAAAATTCTTTATCTTAGGAACTACGTATATAAAATCCTTTTTTACTTTTGATAATTCCAATAACTTAAAAGAAAATAAAGCTGTTATTAAAAAAATGAAAATAAGACTTTTTCTATGCATTTTCTCTCCTTTATTTTAATTATATTTTTTTCATTATACCTTTTCTTATAAAAGATATACAAGAAAAATATACCCCAACCTATTTCTTTTCTAAAAGAAAATTTCGATTGGGGTATTTTTTAAAAGATATTAGAAATTGAGTTTATAAGTTCTCCTTCTAATAATGGAGTTGCTTCTTCAAATTTTAAATTAACCTTATTTGCTGTACTAACTACACGTGTTTGATATTTATTCATATTTCCTGAATCTACAGATGTTGTTGCCGCAACTCCTCTAGTTCCTTGCTTTATCAGATTTACATTATCTATAACTACTTTTTTGCTTGTTCTTTCACTAATTACTATATCTGTTATCATTACATAATACACGTCTTCAACTAAAGCATCTGCAGCTGTAGCTACAACTCCACCTACTAAACCTAATCCTATTGCACTATTTACAGAACCAGTATTATATGCTCCTAGTGCTCCTCCTACTCCTGCACCTACTAAACCTGCTTCTGCTGGATTACTATTTCTTAAATCCTCTTTATTTAATTTTAAGATATTAGCCTGTAACCAATAGTTTGATTTTTTAGGGTTATTTGTTATCTTATATCCTTTTGAAATTAATAAACTTTTTATACTATTTTCAATATTTAATGTTTTTGGAGTTGTATTCTTAACTTGAACAAAAATTGTTTTATCCCCTACATACTCTGGATTTAGCCAAATCGTTTCTGACATTTGAGTTTGCACTTCTAAATTTCTCTTTTTTACTATCGTATTTACACTACTACATCCTGTTAATAACATAAAAGTAGATACAATTATTAGTATTATTTTTTTCATTAAATCCTCCTAATTTTCATCTGTTTTTATTTTATTATATCTAATAAATTTTATATTAAGATAAAATTTACATGAATACCCATATTTTTTTACATAAAATATTTATTTTAATGTATAAAATTTAGTATTCAAAGTATATTTTTTCAATATTTATGTAAAAAGTTACCATTTTGTAGTTTTTTATATTAAAATTATAACTAGCAATATAAAGGTGGTGAATAAATGTATATTACATTAAGAAAAAATAAAAAAATAAAAGTAAATATTTTAGGAGAAGGGGATCCTATCATTTTTATCCATTCATATCTTTGGGATAGTAATATGTGGGAGCCTCAACTAAAAGAACTTTCAAAAAGCTTCAAGTGTATCTCTATAGATTTATGGGGGCATGGTGAATCTGACTTTTTAAATAAAGAGGATACTTGTTCTCTTAAAGAACTTACTGAAGATATAATTAATATAGCAGACCAACTACAGATAAAACAATTCGATTATATTGGTTTATCTGTAGGTGCTATGTTAGGTACTTATTTAGCATTAAATTATAGTAATCGAATTAAAAAATTAGTTTTAATGGATGGATATTCTGGAGATGAGCCTATTTCAACACAAGAAAAATATATAAATTTATTAAATACTATTGAACATCTAAAGTATATTCCAGAAGAACTTGCAAATATAATTACCCCAATGTTTTTTAGTAAAAACGAAGGGAATTCAAAAGGAATTTTTTATAGAAATTTTAAAAATGAACTTATGAATAAAAAAGAGAAAAATATTGATACTATTGTTAAATTAGGAAGAGAAATTTTTCAAAGAGAAAATCTTCTAAATGAAATGAAAAATATTAAAAATCCAACCTTATTTTTAGTTGGAGATGAAGATATCCCTAGACCAGCATATGAAAGTCTTGAAATGCATAAGCTAGTTAAAAACTCAAAACTAACTATTATTCCAAATGCTGGGCATATATCTAATTTAGAAAATCCTACATTTGTAAATAGTGAAATAATAAAATTTTTGAATAAATAATAATAAAAAAAGCACAGAGTAATCTGTGCTTAAAATTTCAAAATGGTGCCTAGAAAAGGATTCGAACCTTCGACCGCCCGGGTATGAACCGGGTG